>Ga0187843_10000009_pt1 | contig 177900 bp, 192 predicted proteins | sample SpaLakP09_SKY_43_FD_134516 | JGI IMG/M metagenome (GOLD analysis project Ga0187843, IMG submission 134516) | Oligotrophic lake water microbial communities from Sparkling Lake, Wisconsin, USA - SP09_SKY_43 | ecosystem: Environmental > Aquatic > Freshwater > Lake | place: USA: Sparkling Lake...
CAAACACTCTTGGCTCAACTCGCCGTACTGTTCACGGCGCTAGTCGCCTTCGCTTTCAATTTGCGTTCGAAACGCCAGATAGTGTCGCCTCAAGGTTGACTCAAGGCATGTGTCTGCTTGAGCTATGCCCTAGATTGACAAACGAAAAAATCCCGCCCCCACTTTCTGCAAGTGCGCCGGCCTTGATTTGCGTTCTTATGGAAAGGATATTGTTATGCGGAGTAAACTGACGTGGGGCGACGGCGACGCCCGTTTCGCCTGGTTCCGATCTTTCACACTGCTCTGATTCTCTTCACATAATGCCGCCGTCCTTCAGGGCAACCTGCAAGGAGCGCAGCATGCTTACTGCCTATTTCAAATCCGCGCCAACTATTGCGCGGTATCGGGCCGGAAGTGCCGGCCCACATCTCGACCGCTTCGTCGCTTGGCTGGCCGACCAAGGCTACCGACGTGTCTCCATAAGGCGTCATGTTCGAGAGGTGGTTAACTTTGCCGCGTGGGCGGAATCCGTCGGACACGGTATGGCGCCACTCGACCGTGCTACCCTGACGCAACTGCACGACTACCTTGCGGCGCGCGGTCGCCTGCACTACGCGCCAGACGGTCCATGCTGTGCACGACTACGGTGTCGCCTTCCGCGGGCGAACGACAGCAAGGCGTCGAGCTGTGGCCGCTGTGTGTCCTTGCCTGAGGCCTTGTCGGTGAACAGCTTGTCCACCTGGACCTGATCGAGCTGACGCTCTGGATTCTGGTCGAAACTGCTGACCCGGACATAACCGATGCGTTGACCTCGCAAAACTTGCCTCCTTAACATGATGTGTCAGGATAGACTCTGTGACCGTTCAAGGCGCATGTCAAGTAATTTCGATACCCAACCTATCCTGACGGATTGCGCTGAGGCCTTCTGACATCAGGTTAGGGTATACCCAATTCTGACCAAGCAGCTGTAGCTGCGGTAGATGAAGCGGCGACTACCATTTTGCTATAATATACCCCTCTACCTTATTTTCAGGAAGCGACGTATGGGACACACTATTCGCGACAAACAAAAACTTCTCAACCGTGTGAGGCGCATTCGGGGGCAGGTCGAGGCGATTGAGCGCGCGTTGGTTGAAGAGACCGGCTGTATACAAGTGCTGCAGCAGATCACCAGTTGCAGGGGTGCAATGAGCGGATTACTGGCGGTTGTGCTCGAGGACCATATTCGCACCCACCTTGTCGACGCCGAAGCGCACGGGACTGCTGAGGGTGACGCCAAAGAGCAATTAGTCGAAATTATTCACAGCTATTTCAAGTGAGAACGCAATGAGTCAATTCTTTGAAACACCATTTTTAGTTGAACACGACCATGTTTTTTTGGGCGAGGGTCACGACGAGAATGGCCGTAAAACATGGGCGGTAATCGCACTATGTAGTGTGATGATGGTCGCTGAACTTATTGGAGGGAAAATTTTCGGTTCCCTAGCATTGGTTGCTGACGGAATGCACATGTCAACCCATGCCGGCGCGATGCTTATTGCTGCCCTTGCCTATAAATACGCGCGCAAATATGCGAACGATCCGCGTTTTGTCTTCGGTACCGGGAAGCTCGGCGACTTAGCCGGATTTACCAGCGCCCTCATCCTGGCAATGATCGCATTGTTGATCGGCTATGAGGCGGTTTCTCGCCTACTGTCGCCAGTCCCGATCAATTTTGGTGAAGCTATTCCGATCGCAGCGGCAGGCTTGGCAGTGAACGTTCTAAGCGTATGGCTACTTAGTGGTGGAAATCATCAAGGACACAGTCATGGCCATGGTCATGGCGATCATGCAGCACATGACGATGAAGACGAGGCCAAAAATTTCGTTACCTCCGCTGGCGTGTTTTCCCTCTCTGTGTTTGAGGACGGAGTTCCGCCCGCGTTTCGTATTACGCCACAAACTTCGAGCGCACCCTTGTCGCCGAACGAGGTGACGGTAACAACCGTTCGCCCCGACGGTACTGAGCACCTCTATAAATTTACGAAGGCATCCGGTTATCTTGAATCGACGGAAAATATCCCAGAACCGCACGCTTTCCAAGCCCTGGTGAGTCTCCCTGATCGCCAACATCGTTTGATATTTGAGGAGCATGACCATACCGACGGCGATCACCCAATTGATGCGCCGGACCACAGCATGCGCGCAACATACAACCACGTCATAGCGGATTCTGGTGTCTCGCTCCTGGCAATATTAGGGCTGTTTTTAGCAAAAACATTTGGGTGGGTGTGGATGGACCCTGTAGCCGGCCTAGTTGGCGCGCTCGTGATTGCTAATTGGTCGTACGGCCTGGTTCGCGATACTGGTTCGATCCTGGTAGACATGAATGTGAGTGACACGATGACAAACAAAGTACGAGCCGCCATTGAAGCCACCGGCGACAAGCTGGCCGACCTGCATGTGTGGCGCCTTGGCCCAGGTCATTTCGGAACTGTAATTTCGGTTGTCACCGACGAAGCTGCCCGTAGTTCAGCTTTCTATCACGCAGCCCTAAAGCGCATCAAAGGACTTTCCCATATTTCTGTTGAAGTGCATAACGAGCAAAGGGAAGCGTGACGAATGAGCGTGAAGTCTCCGTGCGTTGACGTATGCAAATTTGACGGAAAATCCGGATTTTGTGTTGCATGCCTACGTACGCGCGATGAATGCCGCGACTGGAAGAGGCTGAAGGACAACCGACGACACGAGATCTTGCAAGATCGCCCAAGGCGCGAAACAAAGTTGCCGAAACGGGAGCAACCCTAAGGTAGACGGGATCTGCCCTACAGCGTCAAATTGAGCTATACCCTAACCTGATGTCAGATGCTTGGCGCAAAGCACGTCAGAATAGAGTTGTAGTTTGTATTTATTGACACAAGCCGCCAAGGGTAATAGATTTCATCCTGACACTTTTACCTTTGGAGGCACCTTGCAAGGTCAACGCATTGGCTATATCCGCGTCAGCAGCTTCGACCAGAACCCTGATCGGCAACTGGAGCAAATCGAAGTCGGTAAGGTATTCACCGATAAGGCTTCCGGCAAGGACACGCAACGTCCCGAACTTGAAAGGCTGCTGGCCTTTGTGCGCGAGGGCGACACCGTGGTGGTGCACAGCATGGACAGGTTGGCACGCAATCTCGATGACCTGCGCCGCATCGTTCAGGGGCTGACACAACGGGGCGTGCGGATGGAGTTTGTCAAAGAAGGGCTGGCGTTCACCGGCGATGACTCACCGATGGCCAATTTGATGCTGTCGGTCATGGGGGCTTTTGCGGAGTTCGAGCGCGCACTGATCCGCGAACGCCAGCGCGAGGGAATCGTGCTGGCCAAGCAGCGCGGTGCCTACCGGGGACGAAAGAAATCGCTGAACAGCGAACAAATTGCCAAGTTGAAACAGCGAGTCGCGGCAGGCGATCAAAAAACCTTGGTGGCCCGTGACTTCGGCATCAGTCGCGAAACCTTGTACCAGTACCTGCGGGAAGACTGATCATGCCGCGCCGCTCAATCCTGTCCGCCACCGAGCGCGAAAGCCTGCTGGCACTACCAGATGCCAAAGACGAACTGATACGGCACTACACGTTCAACGAAACCGACCTATCGGTGATCCGCCAGCGTCGCGGCGCTGCGAATCGATTGGGCTTCGCCGTGCAGCTTTGCTACTTGCGATTCCCTGGCATCTTCTTGGGCATCGATGAGCCTCCGTTTCCGCCCCTGTTGCGCATGGTGGCCGCACAACTCAAGGTGCCGGTGGAAAGTTGGAACGATTACGGCCAGCGCGAGCAGACGCGGCGGGAGCACTTGGTCGAGCTGCAAACGGTGTTCGGGTTCAAGCCCTTCACCATGAGTCACTACCGGCAAGCCGTGCATACATTGACCGAGCTGGCCTTGCAGACCGATAAAGGGATTGTGCTGGCCAGCACCCTTGTCGAAAACCTGCGGCGGCAGAGCATCATCCTGCCCGCCATGAATGCCATCGAGCGCGCGAGCGCCGAGGCCATCACCCGTGCCAACCGGCGTATTTACGCGGCGTTGACCGATTCTTTGTTATCGCTCCACCGTCAGCGCCTGGACGAACTTCTCAAGCGCAAGGACGGCAGCAAATTGACGTGGCTGGCATGGCTGCGCCAGTCGCCCGTCAAGCCGAACTCTCGGCATATGCTTGAACACATCGAGCGCCTCAAGGCTTGGCAGGCGCTTGACCTTCCCGCAGGCATCGAGCGACAAGTTCACCAGAACCGCCTGCTCAAGATCGCCCGTGAGGGTGGGCAGATGACGCCTGCCGATCTGGCAAAGTTCGAGATGCAACGACGCTATGCCACTCTGGTTTCGCTGGCCATTGAAGGCATGGCCACCGTCACCGACGAAATCATCGACCTGCACGACCGCATCATTGGCAAACTATTCAACGCCGCCAAGAACAAGCATCAGCAGCAGTTTCAGGCTTCCGGCAAGGCGATCAATGACAAGGTGCGGATGTATGGCCGCATCGGCCAAGCCTTGCTGGAAGCCAAACAGAGCGGCGGCGATCCGTTCGCCGCCATCGAGGCCGTAATGCCGTGGGATACCTTCGCCGCCAGCGTCACGGAGGCGCAAAAGCTCGCGCAGCCGGAGAGTTTCGACTTTCTGCATCGCATCGGTGAAAGCTACGCCACGTTGCGCCGCTACGCGCCGCAGTTCCTGGACGTACTTAAGTTACGGGCGGCACCAGCCGCCAAGGGCGTACTCGATGCCATCGAGGTGCTTCGCGGCATGAACAGCGACAACGCCCGCAAGGTGCCCGCCGACGCGCCGACCGCATTCATCAAGCCACGCTGGGCGAAACTGGTGCTCACGGACGATGGCATTGACCGGCGCTACTACGAGCTGTGCGCCCTGTCAGAGCTAAAGAACGCGCTGCGATCAGGCGATGTCTGGGTGCAGGGTTCGCGCCAGTTCAAGGACTTTGATGAGTACCTGGTGCCGGCCGAGAAGTTCGCTACTCTGAAGCTGGCCAACGAATTGTCGCTGGCAGTGGCCACCGATTGCGATCAGTATTTGCACGACCGACTGGCATTGCTGGAACAGCAGCTTGCCACCGTCAACCGCATGGCGGCGGCCAATGATCTGCCGGATGCCATCATTACCGAGTCCGGCCTGAAGATCACGCCGCTGGACGCGGCGGTGCCGGAGACCGCACAAGCCCTAATCGACCAGTCGGCGATGCTGCTGCCACACGTCAAGATTACCGAACTGCTGATGGAAGTTGATGAGTGGACAGGCTTCACCCGGCATTTCACGCATCTGAAGACCGGCGACACGGCCAAGGACAAAACCTTGCTGCTGACGACGATCCTGGCTGATGGCATCAATCTCGGGCTAACCAAGATGGCCGAGTCCTGCCCAGGCACGACTTACGCCAAGCTGTCGTGGCTGCAAGCCTGGCACATCCGGGATGAAACGTACTCAACGGCGCTGGCCGAACTGGTCAACGCGCAGTTCCGGCAATCCTTTGCCGGAAACTGGGGCGATGGCACCACGTCATCGTCGGATGGCCAAAATTTCAGAACCGGCAGCAAAGCGGAGAGCACCGGGCATATCAACCCGAAGTATGGAAGCAGTCCAGGCCGGACGTTTTATACCCATATCTCCGACCAGTACGCGCCCTTCAGCACCAAGGTAGTCAACGTCGGCGTGCGTGATTCAACCTATGTGCTCGATGGCCTGCTGTACCACGAGTCGGACTTGCGGATCGAGGAGCACTACACCGACACAGCGGGCTTTACCGATCATGTCTTCGGCCTGATGCACCTACTGGGCTTCCGATTCGCGCCACGTATCCGAGACCTGGGCGACACCAAGCTATTCATCCCAAAGGGCGATGCCGCCTATGACGCGCTCAAGCCGATGATTAGCAGCGACCGGCTGAACATCAAGCAGATACGCGCCCATTGGGATGAAATCTTGCGGTTCGCCACTTCGATCAAGCAGGGTACGGTGACGGCCTCGCTGATGTTGCGCAAGCTCGGCAGCTATCCGCGTCAGAACGGACTGGCCGTTGCACTGCGCGAGCTGGGGCGCATTGAGCGCACGCTGTTCATACTGGATTGGCTGCAAAGCGTGGAGCTGCGCCGCCGCGTGCAGGCCGGACTCAACAAAGGCGAGGCGCGCAACGCGCTGGCCAGGGCGGTGTTCTTCAACCGACTGGGCGAAATCCGCGACCGCAGTTTTGAGCAACAACGCTACCGGGCCAGCGGCCTCAATCTGGTAACGGCGGCCATCGTGCTTTGGAACACGGCCTATCTGGAACGGGCAACCATTGCTTTGAACGGGCACGGCAAACCGGTAGACGAGACGCTGTTTCAATACCTGTCACCGCTGGGGTGGGAACACATCAATCTGACCGGCGATTACCTCTGGCGCAGCAGCACCAAGGTCGGCGCAGGCAAGTTCAGACCGTTGCGACCACTGCCACCGGCTTAACGTGCTTTATTTTCCGTTTTCTGAGACGACCCCAGCTAGCGAAGAATAACGCGACTGCGAAATTGGGTTGTTGCAATTGGTGTGATGACCAAGTGCAGTATGCTGATCGACACGATGATTGAAATGTAAAGGGAACGCCAGAAAGCAACGTTACATTGTTGAAAAATAGGGCTCAGCGTACTGTTTGCCGATTGTTTCCCAGGCTAATTTTACATTTTTGAGGAAGATGAGTAAATTTAGCCAATTTCATTTTTAAATCAATGGGTTAAGTATGTTTTGGCGAAAAAACCGTATTATGCTAACCCTGGAATTATGCGAAGCGCTAGCCAGACGCGTTTTCACACCTGGCGGTCTCGGTTCCAGTGGTATGCATAATTAGAGAGTGTTCAGGAACGCCAGCACTTTGTCAGATGCTCGGAACCTCGGCACGCTTTGGCCGGCCGGTTGCAATTGGCTCAACGCCTTCTCCTTCATCGCAAGATCGGCCTCCATGTAAATATGCGTGGTGTCAAGATGTTCGTGGCCGAGCCACAATGCAATCACCGTCGTATCAACGCCAGATTGCAGCAGGTGCATGGCCGTAGTGTGCCGCAAAACGTGTGGAGTAACGTGCTTTGCCTTTAACGACGGGCAAGACTGTGCCGCAAGGTTCACAGCCTTTTGTAGAATGACGTCGACACCGTTCCTGGTTAGCTCCTCGCCTCGGTAATTGGCAAACAAAGGCATATCTGTAGGTTTATCTTGCTCGCGAATCCATTTTCTCAGGGCATCTGCAGTCTTTGGCCAGAGCGGGACGGTTCGTTCCTTTCGGCCCTTCCCATGCAAATGCACGTAGCTGCTGCGCGCACCGAATTCGAGTTGCTTGGCATCCATCGTCATAATCTCCGATACCCTGGCACCTGAGTTATACATGGTCAACAGCAGCGCGTGATCGCGCCGTCCAAGTGGCTTTTTTAAGTCAGGCGCGTCTAGAATCGCTTGCATTTCGGTTTTCGATAGCGAGCAAATCAAGCGATGATCGGTCCTTTTGGTTGGCACGGCCCGTACCGAGGTTGCCAGCCCGGCGAGATCTGGCCTAGCCACAGCGACCCACCGGAAGAATGAACGAATTGCGGAAAGTCTCGCATTTCTTGAGCGTATCGAATTTTTCCTCTCTCGCTCAAGATGATCGAGGAAGTCCAAGATAACATCAGGGCTCAACGCCGTAGTGTGCATGGCCACCGGTTCGATATGCGATTTGTGAGCCACAAATTTTAGCAAAAGGCGAAACGTGTCTCGATAGCTGCTGATGGTCTGTGGGCTGACGTTTCGATGCGAAAGGAGGTGCTTAACAAAGAATTCTTGCAATAATGGGCCAACTAGAGTTGTTGTAGATTTCATGATGGGTCTCCTGATGACAAGTAAGAGCTGAAACGGTCCGAGGCAGCGTTCAACAGATCGGGGGTTGCTGAGATGTACCAATAACTTTCCGCAGGGCTGACATGACCGAGAAAGACCGATAGATTCGGAACCAATTCCCATACCGACTTCCCTTCCTCATACCACTGCGTGAGTCGCCGGACCGCAAAGGTGTGGCGAAGCGAATGTATGGTCGGCCGGCGACCGGGCGGCGTGCGTAGGCCAATCTTGTCCGTGATGCCGGCGAACCATCGTTCCATATATTTTTGATCGATTGGCTGTCCACGATCAGTGACGAAGAATGTATGTGCTCGTCTGGCGTGGCAATGTCGAGTGCGACGATCGGCATAGTCTTTTAGCCGTTTCACGACAGTCGTGTGCAGTGGCACGATGCGGGATTTTTTAAATTTCGTCTCGCGGACTACGACGTGCGGTTGCTCGGCATCCAGGCAGACGTCGGCAACTTGAAGGTGCAATGCTTCGCTAATGCGTAGGCCAGAACTGGCTATCAGTCCAAGCACCGCGACGTAAGCGGCCGCACGCAAGCCACGGTGCGGCTGGACGCCCTTTGCCGCAGTCAGCAGCGTTTGTAGCTGCTCAGTGGTCCAAATGTACGGCGCGCTTCTTCTTGGCGAACGCAGCAGATGCGAATCTGGTATCCCTGTTGTTTGGTCGGTCACGCTGACGAAGCGGAGGAAATCCCGTACCGCACAAAGAATGCCAGACTGTGTTTGGGGCGACCGAGTGCCCCGGGTCACCCAATCCAATACGTGGCCTACCTGTATTGATTCAGCCGGGTATTCCTCAGTGTAGTCATGCACAAATCGCCTTAGCGTGCCAGCCGGCACTTGGCGGTAGCCAAGCGACTTACGGTGGGCGATATACTGGAGCAGATGGTCTTCCAATTCGGCTCGATTCATGGCGCATCCCCCGGCCATGGCATCGCCATGCCGGAGAGAGCTGGCAGGTCGAGCTTGGCATAGATGGCTGTACTTTCAAGGGACCTATGCCCGAGTACATCGGCAATATTTTTGAAACTGGCACCGCCTTTCAGCATGTTCGTTGCTGCTACGTGTCTGAGTAGATGCGCAGCACCGCGAGGCGATTTGATATTTGCATGGGTCAACGCATGCCTGACAATTTTGGAGATCGTCGAAGAATCGGCCAATGCACGGCAAAATTGCGTTGAGAGAAAAATGGTTCTGTCGACAGATCGGGGGCGTTCGCGGGTAAGATAGGTCAGCAAGGCGTGGCCTACCTCCTGTGCGAGTGGGAGATCGCGATCGTGACGCGACTTGACGTTGCGCACATGGATAATCGCATTTCCCCAGTCGATATCATCGAGTGTAAGCCTGGCCGCTTCGCTGGCTCGGATTCCTGTTCTGGCAATTAAGAGAACGATTGTTCGATCGCGTAGTGGGTGAACCGTCGCCTTATTGACGGCGCATGCGATAACTTTTTCAACGTCGTCGACGGAGAGTCTTGCCGGTAGTGCTGCGTGTCTCCACTTGCGGATTCGCGGTATCACTGCCTCTATACCAAGCGGCTTCAGCCCTTTGAAATCAAGGTAGCGAAGCATGGCGCGGAGAGCCACGAAGGGGGAATTCGACGGACGCCGACTCTCCGTAAGCTGTTCAAGGCGAATGTATGAACGCAACGTTTTCGCCGAGAGCTGTGACCAGTCAAGCTGACCGGTAGGTTCCCATTCAGCAAGGAAACGTTTGATGAAGCGGCAATATTTTCGGCGCGTGCCATGCGTCAGACCACGTACGGATTCAAGAAATGAATCGAATTCGTTGACGAACTGAACGATGTGGGTGCTGAGTTCAAGGGCAGGTGCTCCGGAGGTATTGCCGGACTGTTGATGTGATGAGGCCATGTCTTTCTCCCACCGGCCACCATGGTCGGTTGAAGTAGTTCAGCACATTATGTGAACCTCTTCAAGGTGACCACGGCGATTTACCTCAAGCTATCCGATAGGGTACGACTAGCATTTACAAGTTGCGCGCAGGAACGTAAATGGTCGAGCCGACAGACAGGGAAATGCAAAAGTTTTACTATGGCTTCGAGACACATGACTTGCTCAAGGCTGTCGATCTTATTGATGAATTGCGTGGGTATCTGGGGTACGAAACTGAGGGTGGACCGCCAGAAATTCGGGATAACATGCTGAAACTACACGGCTTGGCGTTGTCTGTAGTAAATAAAGGTGACAAGAGTAGAGTTCAGGACCTTTTTGATTTGGCAGCCCACTTGCAAGATCAAGTGCAGTCGATCAGAAGTATTATCGGAAAGGTCGAAGGAACTCTCAGTGGCTTGGCAGAACTATACCCAGAGAGTCTTTCCGATTAAATCGTGCTTCGCATAATTCCAGGGTGAGCATAATACGGTTTATGTGAAGCTTCACATAAACCGTAATCCCGGCCGTACCTCGGACTCATATGGAACTGGCGGGTAACGAGAGCAACAGCAGTTTGCCCATAAAATCAATCAGTTATAAGAACTTTTACCTTTTCGAGGGGATGGGCATAATTAGCCACCTTGCAAATAATTACCAAGGTTGCGACCTGGCGGCTATTCAAATTTCTTAGGTCGCATTTGCTCTAGGTCAGACTCCGTTGAACTAAAACAAGTCGCGACAGCGATAAATACGATTTCAGGCTGCGGCATTGTCATACCGTGCCGGGTGCAGAGCTTACCGGTTTTCTGTTGAAAGTACAGCTTATGTACTGCCTGAGCATCCACGCAAAGGAATTTGAGCCTAGCTATACCAGATGCTGATTGATGACTTGAGTAGCCGTGACATCCAGGCCGTACTGGGTGATATCGGCCAGACCATTGCTGCCAGCAAGGCACAGCATGCGCGGTTTAGGTTCGAAAAGGTGGCGCATTTCAAGGATGATGGTTGAAAATTTTAACAATGGTGGATGTGGAGGCTGGGACTTGTGGCTAAATTAGACTTAATTCCACAATCCGGAATATAGGTTCGCCGCTCAAGCTTCCCCGACGAAAAACGAATAAAATGACACTGTAAGCCATTGAAAAATAAAGGGAATTTCTCTAACCGTGTCAAATTGCACGAAAAGTACGATTACCCCTTACCTTAAGCTGGCAATCTGTAACATAAGATTGTGGTTCCAAGCTCCTTAGTCGAAAACGAGCGGAAAATGATTGTGTAAGTCTTTGAAAAATATAGAGAAAAATGGCTACCGAACCTCTATGCACGAAAGATTCGATTACCCCTGCCTGGGGCGCTGTCTTGATGTTTCTCGTAACCGAGGTGCTCGGTCAGCTCTGCATTGAGCGCCGTTTCCACCGTGAGCTTGAGCAGCTCACGGGAGAATGCATTCAGATCAGCTTCGGTCTTGATGTCTTTCGCCAGCTCTTTGTCCAGCGCCTGCAGTTTGCTTCTTTCCATTGCGTTTGTCGTCATTTTGGCAATTCCTCATTATAGGAGGTTCATTTGCCAGAATTACTTACACACTTTTATTTACAGGCTCTTCATGGATGGTCTTAACGTCACTGACGTAGCGAAGTGTAGTAAAAATTGAGGAGTGTCTGGCATTTGCTTTTGCACTCGCTATGCTAACGCCTGCATTAATTTGATGAGTAAGCGATGTATGTCGCAACCAATATGGGGAAGCTTCTCTGAGTTGAGCGCTTATAGTAAATTTTTTGCATTGATCAGCAATAGTTGCGGCAACACCCATTGCAGTTTTGATGATTCGGTATATCGAATCGGCGTCTAGACCTTTACCATAAGGCCCACTTATTTTAAATATAAGCGGAGTTTTTTCCCCAGGGTGGGGAAGGGGAGTTAAACCGTAAAGGATACGGTAGCGCTTGATCATATCAAGCATTTCATCCGAAATCGGAGTTGATTCAAATTGATCCTTTGGAACTCCAAAATGCCACCACCAATTGCCATCTTTATCCTGCTGTATATCACGCATTGAGGCATTGACAACGTCAGACGTCTTCGCAGCAGTTAGATAGAACAAGTAGAAAATCATTTGTGCTCGAACATTTGCCTTCTCTTCATGCTTGCTAGACTTAGGCAAATTTATAATGTAACTTATCAGAAACTCCCAAGTATCGGTTGCTAGATAACGGTTGTGTTTGATTGGATATGAAGAACGCTTAATTCGAATTTGCGAGATAGGATTGGTTTTTAAATACCCGACAACACTCAGCCATTGCATCAATGAATTTAGTATTCTTTTTGCATGATTTATACTTGTATGAGTTAAACAAGCACGAAGTGGTGTCCAGTCGGGCGACGTCCGCTTTGGAGAGGCGCTATTCAACCAATGTGCTGGCGGAGATGCTAAGAATTTGAAATATTCTTCAAAGTCATCATTCACCAAGCTCGAAATAGGTTTTCTGCGCTCCAATATCGACCAAAATAGCAAACGAGTTGTCTGAATTTCATAAGCCCTAAAGGTACTCGGCTTATCAGCATAGCCAAGCCACATTTTAATGGCCTCAATATCATTAACCGCTGCTATTAGCGGCTTTGTGCTTTTTCGATTAATTCCCTGTGAACCGTCGAACGCAGGCTCATCTTTGAGACAGGAAATAGACCCAAAGAAATCAATTTGTCTTGGTAAGAATTTGTTCTGATCTGACATGAGCAAATTTGAGAACCAATCTTTAGTAATGCATCAATATTACACCGATACGTTGACTTTCTCTACCACAAAACTTGACTAATGCCGATTCTCGCTATAATTAAGTATCGGCCGTTCTAAGTGGGGGGTGGAACTAAATTTTATACAAGGCTGCAAAACGTATTTGTATCAAATGTAGTTCCAAAATTGTGCAAAGTTTAGTTCCGCTGGCTCGACTTCAGCATATTTTGCAGCCATTTTAAAAGCTTCTCAATTTCGCATAATTTATATTATGTTAAATTGGATGCGTAACTGGATGGTCAGAAAACTAGAAATAATACGATCCACAGTGCACACAATTTTTGCCTCTTTTACACTTCAAACGACAGCACGCTAGATAATCCAAAATCTCCCTTTTTGAAACGCCTGACAACATCAGGCGTTTTTTTTCGATTTCAATCAGGCGATAAAATCGCCGTCGCCTTGCATCATGAATTGCGGTCTTTCGGCAGTCTCGGACGAACCAATAATGGTTGCGAATAATTCTGTAAATTTGTTGTTTTTCGAACACAGATAAAGGTTCAAACGGGAAAAGCTCTAACTGCATGTCGTTGTATCAGGTGCAAGTAAATTGCAGATGATACAAGAAATTGAATACCAGGCTGGCTTTCATGATGGGGGCCGCTTGCTTTTGATCAATGCCCCCTGCATCACATCGCGGCTTGCCCGCTAAAAATCCAGGTAATAGGCAGGCTGCTGCCTCTGCGCCCACGTCTACGAAACCGAACGGGCCTTTCCTTAGTGTCTACCTGGCTGGATATTTTGCCTCTGCGTGGCCGCTTGTACTACGAAAGACACGAGTTGGTTTCATTAAAAAGGGTCGCAACTGTGTTATTTAATTGTCTTCAAAGCTTCCAAATACTTAACCAAATTCCTTGCCAAATTTAATTGTTCGTCCGCATCTGCATAAGCTATTTCGATAACAAGAGATGCAGGACCGGTATGTGCTGCAAGCAGTTCACTCTTCGCCCTCGCTTCGATAGCCGAGATATCGTTAAATTTAAGGCATTTTCTAGTTCTGTAACCAATTCTAGACTTTGATACGTATATCCATCCTTTCTTTATCGCAAGATGATCGTCAAAGCAATGAAAATAAGGATGTACTAAGCGAAACTGATTCTGGTGTAGTTCAGGAAGAAAAGCACCACTAAAACCGATGCATCGAGTTATCGTTGATTTTATTCCTTCTTTTCTAAATTTCTGCTTCCGAAGCCTGCCACATAACCGCTTATAGGCGCCAGCTTTTGCATTGTTGCAAGTGCTGCATGAAAGTGCTAGATTTTTAATCTCGAATGTCAATTCAGGAAGAGCTGACTTCTCCAGATAATGTTCAATATGGACATCGCCATCGTCGCCAAGTAAGCGTCTACAAAAGCAACAACGGCCTTTTTGTTTATTTCTCAGCTGCAGTTTTAAACTGGTCTTAAAATTCCTAACAACCTTCGCCTTACTTTCCCAGTTCATCTTTGATGTAGGAAGAGGCATTCCAGCCGGAAAATCAGGTTCATTATCAATTCTATTAAAGCCAATATTAAACATTTCTATGGCTCGCTTCCAAAAGCGCATCTATAACTTCATGCATTGGATCTATTTCACTCAGTCCCTTTTTAATTTTCGCGAGTTCTTGTATTTTTTTTGAATATTTTTCGGTATTGGTCATCCCGTTGGAAAACAAATCTACTACCTCCTGCAGAAGGCTGACAAAGTAGAAATTGCGTGTAGAGGTTAAACCGAAATGATCAATTAAAATTTCGTCCGTCGATGCACCAAACAACGAATGTTTATCATCATCAAACTCAAATTCCAAACCAAGATCCACTATATTGCTATATGAAGGAGCAGAACTAACAATCAATGGAGAATGGGTCGCAATGACGATGTGACCATTGACCATCTCTAAACTCAGTTCGGCCAACATATCCATAAATTCAATCTGCCACTTTGGATGGAGGCTATTTTCAGGTTCATCCAGTAAAACAATGGACTGCTCATTGCTTGCAAATCCAATTCCAAGAATATTGAAAAGAAAGTGAAACTCCCCAGAGCTTAGGTCATACATAGAGTAATTTTTACCCCTTGACCTAGATGTAACTTCCGTTCCCAATAAAGCCAGATCTTCCGAAATTAGTCCAAGTCGTATTACATCCTTATCTACATTGGACATAATCTCGCTTTCATTCATCCGCAAGAAAATCTTTGCACTTTGCGATTCCAATTCGTGTAAGTCACCAAAGGTGTCATAGTTAAATTCATTTAGTAAATAAGATGCTTCTTTTCTGCTAATGTACCTGTAGTAACCTGATCCTTGGTCTTTATCAGAAACCTTGCCGTCAACAATATTATTCAGGCACTCGAACAGAGACCTGTTTGGTAAGCCTAGCTTAAAATTCATTTTACTTACACGTTTTGCTTTAGTTTGAAATGTAAAGTTCAACTCTGGTAGCAGGCCAACCGTCTTAAAGAGTCGGCTGAAAAATGGGGTATTAAATCGAGTAGGTCTAGTTTCCGACAGTAGATGGAAAACCAAGTTCTCAACGGCATTCTTTTTACTCAATAAATTCGTACCGACACGCTGTCCAAGGTAGACATACCTGGGATCATCGAATTGGCTTGGTTTTCCGGCCATTCGTTTAGGCGGATACCTATCAGCCAATGCGCCAGATGTTGCGATTATGTTGGTATTGTCTGATATGCCATTAAAGAAAGTAAGAGATCCAGAAGCCGAATCTTTGATTTCAAAATCAAGGGTATTTCTAACAATTTCACGGAGAATAGTACTTTTTTGGGAACCATTTATTCCAGTTATAACAGTGAATTCACAGCCATCACGAGATGATTTGGGTAAAAAGTCGAGAATTTTCGGTTCGTTGTCAAAATTGTGGTAGTTCAATTGCGATAGCTTAGCCATTATAAATTTTCTATTTAGCGCCACTGAAGATAGTAGGGTTAATCACCATCGAAACATAGATATGAATCACCAAGAATGAAAGACAATATTGCCGCAAGAGCACTTTCGTCGCTAGATTTTCTGTTTCAGGTTCGAAGAACTAACTACCGAATATTTGAAATAAAATATAGATAATAAGGCATTATTGCTTAAAGTCTGACGTAGTCCTATGATTTAACGAAATGTTTATAATTTTTGCAACTGCAATACAAGCAAAATTTCACTCTTTGAATTCTCATGGCTTTTCGACTGCAGGAATGACGGAACAAACGATAGACCTGACCTGGACCCGCTCTCTTTCTCTTCAGCAAGTCCACCAAGTACCACCACATCACCATCCTGCAGGCTCAGTGAAGTTTTTACTTCGCGCTTAATCAAGGTAGGCGAATTATTCACGCCTGTTTCTGTCTTCACAAAATTGCTGATCTGCTGGGTAACGTCCAGGTCAACTACGTCATCCCTCACAACTGGCCGCAGATCAAAGATCATGCCGGACGGTTTGTACTGGATGTCTTGGACTGGTGCACCTCCTGGCGTCGGATAGGATACGGCACCGAGAACCGGCACATCTTGGCCTGCACTGAAATGTCCTGTTTTGCCTGAACCAACTCGAAGACTTGCCTTTGACATGACTTTGAAACGACTGTCTGCAGACAGTGCCGAAAACACAGCGTCAATACTTCCCGTTTTCAGGCGCACAAAGTTGTCCAGGCTTGAGGCAGCGCCGCCCACAATAGAGACCCGGCTGCCGAGCAAATTGAGTACCAGACCGAAGGCCGAGCCGTCTTTGTCTGAGCTGGACACCTCATAGACAACACCGCGAACCATCACCTGTCCTTTTGCTTCGTCTATCTGGGGCAAGAGCTTTTGTAGTGTCGCAACTTCCTTGGCCGTTCCAGTGAAAAGCAATAAAGGCTGCTTGAGTGCTTCTGCATAAATAAGCTGTATCACAGAGCCAACTTGCAGCATCTGAAAATCGAATTTCAAAGGAGTAGTCTGTTGGTTGACTGGGTAAGAGTCTGATGTGATGCCATACAAAGACAATCAACAAAAGTAAATTTCAGCTCTCGTTTTTTGAACCGCGTCTAAGCCAGTACTACATTACTACTTGCTTCTACCCCAAGCTATTAGCACGGCCTCAATGCTTCGTTATGCAAGACGCGTAAAGCCATCCGCGCTCCAGTCTTCGCTGCCCACGCCATGATGGACACAAAACAGTCCTTCTGGATCGTATTTTGATTTGATAGCCCGCAATTTCGAATAATTCTCGCCCCAATATTCCTTTTGCCAGTCGCTGTTAAAGTAGTTGCTCTCTGAAACATACGAACCTGAATTTGGGGCAATCTTGCGCAATTCAGCAGCAGCCAAATCGATGTCTCGGGCTACTCTGCGTGCGGCAGCCAGATCTACGGCCGGTCGCGGAAATCCCGGATAGGCTGGCGACCTTTCTCCTTCGGCGATGATCACGAGCGTAAAGGCGTCGACGACCGCTGGATTTGTAGTGGTCTGTAGTGCGGCAGCACGAACGTCAGATGGTGCGCCCGCCAAACCTTTACCGATATGGAGTCGAACCATCTGGTGGCGACTTGCAGCAAACAGCGCATCTACAAGAGACTGCTGCCTGTCCGCCTGCAATAACGACGCGGGAAGCCAAAGCGAGTCGTAACCGTGCAGAAAAATACCGACCTCCCCCTGATCACTTTTCCCCCAACCATGATGTTTAGGCGCCCCTTCGCGGGTATCCCGCTCCATTGAAGAACTTTTGTCGAGGTCCCACCAGGCTCGTGCATCCCAGGCCCAGGCACCAAGCGGCGACGCAATGGAAAAATCGTCAGGCGATGCCCTCACCCAATCAAAAAATGGTTGCCATATTGCGAGTACATGCTTAGGTTCCAGACCCTGACTAATCATGCCGAGTTCCAAGACGTTGTCTGATTCGATGTGAACATGCTCGCCCCAGTGCTGATTAAACAAAGTCTCATGATAGAAGGCAATGAAATGAGCGATAAGGCGCGTGAACGCCGCGTCTGATCGCGCTTTGATTTTCCCCCACGCGCCACCGAAAAACAGGGGCAGATCGTGGGTTCGCAATGTGACTCTGGTGATCACTCCGAACGTGCCGCCGCCTCCACCTTTGAGCGCCCAAAACAGATCGGCATCGTTGAATTCGTTGACTATGCGCACCTGGCCATCTGCGGTAACGATTTCGGCTTCAAGCAATCCCGCAGCTGCTGTGCCGAAACCCTTTGAGAATGAGTTAAAGCCACCACTTTGCACCAGTCCGGCAACACCGACCGTCGTGCAGCTGCCGCCCTGAACGTAACGCCCACCTTCCGTCGTTACGGCTTGGTACAGGTCCATCCACATGGCACCAGCACCTGCACTGACGGCCGGGACGGGCGCGGCGTGGCCGGAGCCCCCTTGGACGACGAATGCATCGTGCAACGTGACTTTGCTCATCGCGCGCGTCCAGATCAGCAACGAGTCGGGCGCGCTTGACGTGCCCAAATAGCTGTGCCCGCCACCCTTGACAACAAGGCGTAGCTTGTTCTTCCGTGCGAAGGTGATGCCGGCGGCTACGTCACTGGAATCTCGCGCCTGAATGGCATACTCGCTCGGTCTCGGTGTCCACGCATCAAGCCATCCTGAATTTTCGGTTCCTGCCGGCTGGTCGCCTATCCAGTACGGATTCCCGACATGCTTGAGCGCGTCGAGACAAACTACGCCATCTGGTTCGGTCTGACATGCGTGAAACAAGGACTGGACTTTTATCAAACTGCCGCCGACATCGTTGTTCAACTTTGCCCATTTTGCAGCGCCTGGCCACGCAACATCAGTGGGCCGCACCCGCTGGTAAGGTAACTTTGCTGACAGGCTGGAACCAAATGACAGCTTCAACGGCGGCAGAGTGGTTGCCGCAGCCATCGCTAACGACGATAGGAAATTTCTTCTTTTCATGGGAAAGACTCAAATAACGAATGCTGGCAAAGATACTGAATCTTTTCCTTCCCCTAAAGGCATTTGTGGCGAGCCGGGCGCTGCGTGGGGCGAACCGGAATGATGTGCTCCCTAGCAACAGTGGAAACGCAGCATACGATCTGCGATACGGCCGGCGGCGGTCAGATGCAGATAATGCTGATTCGCGACGATGGGATGCAAGTCGAATTATAATTTTTGCAATTGCATGACAAGCAAAATTTCTAATTTTGTATTTTCACTACTTTTCAAGTGCAGGAATGCCGGCAAGAACGACAGACCTGAGATCCGAGGCAAAAGCAGAGCCTTCTTTCTCGACTGAAGCAGCGATCAACGGCTTGATAGCGGTTCCCGAAGACTAATGTTGGCAAATGGCAAAGAATCACGATAAAAAATGGGCCGCAAATTGCGGCCCATTTCAATATACAGTGACTAATACTAAAACTTACTCAGCACCCATTTCCTTGATAAGGCGATCTGCCTTGTCAACATGCTTCATTTGCCACAGCATATAGCGCAGGTCAACCTGAATGGAGCGTGTATTGGCCTTGTTGTAATCCCAATCAGAGATAATGGAATCCAGCGTGCCATCAAAAGCCAATCCTATGAATTCACCCTTGGCATTCAATGCTGCCGAACCAGAATTGCCGCCCGTGATATCCATTGTCGCCAGATAGTTCACAGGTACAGTCTTGAGTTGCGGATCTACATACTTCCCAAAGTCCTTCGCCTTGATTGCCGCCAATTGCGCTGCAGGAGCATTGAAATCGCCTTTGCCAGTTGCCTTAGGTGGAATGCCATTGATGGTTGTAAAGGCATTCCAGGCCAAGCCGTCGGCCGTACCATGGTCGCGACCAGTAACCTTGCCGAAGGTGACGCGCAATGTGCTGTTGGCATCTGGATAGACAGCCTGACCTTTGCTTTTCATGAAGGCAATTTTTGCCTTCATGTAGCTGCCATAAGCTTGCTGGATTTTACCTGCCAACTCCTCATCGTCCGCTTCACGCTTCAGGCTACCCTCATACATCGCGACCGCTGCTTTGATAAAACTGTCATTACTGGCTTTGAAGTCTTCCGGCTTAGCATTCAGCCAGGTAGTGCGAACCGCTTTATCACCGAGTTTGCTGCCAGCATACAACGTGTCGAGCAGAGATTTCAATTCTGCTTCTAGCATGCCATCCTTGATGCCGAAAGCATCATCAAAATTGGCATTACGTTCAGCTTTCGGCTGTGCAGCATATTTGCTAAGACTGTACAAGACCAGAGCTTTGTCGACTTGTTCATCGTAGCTGCGCTCTACCGCATCGATGCCTGCCTTGAAGCGTGGCAAGTCACGTATCTGGAAACCAGCCTTGCGCTCTGCATCAGCTTTTGTAGATTCATTTGCCAGACGATATAAGCTACGTGCTGTCCCCAGGAAGCGTGGTGAAGAATTTGCCAGGTAGAAGTCGCGTTTACCAAGGGCGTCGCGTTCGGCGATCAACTTCTCAACTTGCTCAATATCAGAAGCAAACTCTTTATTGCGCTCAGGATTGCTGTTGATCCAGGCTTTCAGTTCATCATGCTCTTTGGTTTTGCGTGCCAGGAAGTCGCTTCCAGCATAACTATCCAGCATACCCTGCCGATTTTTATAGTAATTGTTGATGCCGGCAACCATGCCCGCATATTTGAGTTTAGCATCAGGATTATCCTTGGTCTCTTTTGCGATAATAGCCAGCATATCGCCAGAGTTTTTCACAAAAGCTGGATAGTTCCAATCAAAAGTGTACGCAACTTCTGATGGCAAACGATGGCGATTGGTGCGACCTGGGTATCCCAGCACCATGATGAAATCGCCATCCTTCAAATTATCCTTGGCCATTTTCAAATGATGCTTAGGCACATAAGGCACATTATCTTTGCTAAACTCGGCAGATTTGCCATCTTTGCTGACATATGCGCGGTAAAAGCCATAGTCGCCTGTGTGACGTGGCCACATCCAGTTATCGGTGTCGCCACCAAACTTGCCCACGCCTTCAGGTGGCGCATGGACCAGCCGTACGTCCTTGATTTCCAATTGCTTGATCAGGTAAAACTCCAAGCCACCATAATACGGATAAACATTGCAGCGATGGCCAACATCTTTTTCGCACTCGGCAACGATGGCCTTGGACGCCTTTTCTATTGCATCTACGCGGCTCTTACCATTTAGTCTGGCTGTATTTTTGTCAATAATTTTGTCGCTGACATTAAGCACGTCTTTGGTGACCATAATGCGCGAACCAGGAGAAGCAGGCAACTCCTCTCCCAGGCTATTCGCCAGAAACCCATTGGCCAGCAAGTTGCGTTCTGGCTTTGAATTGTGGGCAACACTATTGTAGACGCAGTGGTGATTGGTAGCGACCAAACCTTGTGGCGAGACAAAGGAAGCTGAACAACCGCCCAGACTAACGATGGCTCCCATAGGGAATTCAGTCAACTTGGTCAAGTTTGCAGGGTCCAGTTTCAGGCCAGCAGCTTTAAGTTGCTTGGCAACTTGTGGCAATTGCTGTGGCATCCACATGCCTTCATCTGCGCTAGCTAACTGGCAAAGGCTCATGACCGCCAGCGTTGTAAATGTTTTTTTCATCATGTTGTTATAAAAAGATGTGAAAATTATGGGTGATTTCCCTCGGCACGCTTATAAGGCAAACCTGAAGCGCGGCTAGTTTAGTCTGAAAATCTAAAGGAAAGTTCAGTATTTTATGCAATTTTCTGCCATCTGCAGAATTTTGAGGCCAGCTCGTCTCGACATATTTGACTTTCACACTGAAATTAGTCAGCATTTTCACGCTCAGACACAACTGCAGTTGTAGGTTGGATTTGCAGTTCCAATTGTTTTTCTGCCTGCCTCGCGGCACGCTCCGCAACCAGCTCCGCATGTAGTGAAATAATCTTGTCTGCGGCGATATGCAGCTGCTTCTGTACTTCTTCCCTCTCAGTTTTGATAGAAGATAGATGACTTTGCAACATTTCTAGACGCCCTCTTTCTGAACCCAACTCCTTAAGCATGAAGTCCCGGCTCTCGGTAAGTGCAGACAAATTGCCTTGTAAACTGCCTATTTCTTGTCGCAAACTGCCAATATCATCATGTTTGAGGAGTAATTCTTTTTGGTGAGTTTTAATCAATTCCGCCATCAAGCTTCGCGCCTGATCCAATTCTTTTTGCAGCCTACCTGTTTGCTGCCGCCCTCTGTCAATCTCCATTAATGCGCGCTTTTCTGAAGCATTAAATCTTTCCTCCGTCATCTGGGATACCTGCCGCTGTTTTTCCAACTCCAAAGTGAATTCGAGACTGCGTTCTTTTAGCTGAGATTGGTAATTGATTATTTCCGCTTTTCCTGCGTCTAACTGTGAAGCAAGTCCCTCATTCTTTGTTTGCAGCGCCGTGATGCGATGCTCCAGATCCTGAATGATCGCTTCAGTCGATTTCAACTTAAGCAAATTAGCTTCCATTGCTTTATTTGCAGCCTGCTCCGACATTTCTGCGGCTTCTTTTGCGGCCTTAGCTTGAACAAGTTGCTCAGCAACTTCTGAGCGGTAAGTCGTCAGCGATTCCTGTGCCTGCCCCATTGCTGTCATCCAAAGGCTGACCGCCATTTCTGCGGTTGCCTGCTTCAAAGCTTCAGGCAAATCAGGGTGCTCTATTCTGACCCGGCTTTTTTCGCGCAAATCCTCCCAAAAGCGATTCAAAGCCTCCGCAGGTGCTGACATGCTGCCTTTTCGCACCAATTGATAGAGCTTGTTAGCGGTTGGCGTGACGCCATAGCGAAAGAACATGGCTATGCACACTTCCCTATACAGATCTTGAGTTTGCGGGAATTGCTCGCGCAGCGTCTCAATATCAGCCAAAAGCATGCGTTCATTCTGTGCGGGCGTATCCATAGCATCCTTTCATTACTTAAGTTGATAATACTACGTATTACATAATATATTCAACTTCTATTAAAATAAATATGACATTACTTTTATAATGTCACTATAATTTGATTGGTTGTCAGAAACACAGATTTTCAAACACTCACGATCCTCTTTCACTAAATTAAATGGATATCGACAATTCACCCGCCTTGACAACCCTGGAAAATGTATTACTGCTCACAGATATGGATGGAAGTCATGGCAGCAATCGTGCAATGGGTAACCGACCACAAATCAAGGCCGCAAACGACGTTGATGCGATCAAGGCCTGGCTGGCGCGCTTCTGGGATACAAAGACGACTTTTGATAATTATCGAAAGGAGGCTGAACGCCTGCTTTTATGGTCGACCATGCAATTGGGCAAGCCACTGTCTTCTTTGACACATGAAGACTGGCTCAGTTGTCAAATTTTTTTGGCCAATCCACAACCAGCTAGCCACTGGGTGATGCGAAACAAGCGCAAATTCCCCCGCAATCATCCTGAATGGCGACCATTTTCAGGGCCACTCTCGCTTGGCAGCCAGCGCCAGGCAGCTGTTATCTTGAATGTGATGTTTTCCTGGCTGGTGAATGCGGGTTACCTGGCAGGCAATCCACTGTCCTTGTCACGTCAACGTGCCAGAAAAGCCAGGCCACGTATCACCCGCTACCTGGAAGAAGATTTGTGGCTGGAGGTTAAGCAGACTATAGAGTCCATGCCCAGAGAAACTGCTCGTAATCGCGAACAGTATTACCGGCTGCGTTGGCTTTTTTCGCTTCTATATTTGTGCGGACTCAGAATTTCTGAAGTCATCAGCAATACCATGGGCAGTTTTTTTTGTCGGCGCGACAAAGATGGTCTGGAGCGCTGGTGGCTGGAAATTTTAGGCAAAGGTGACAAGCTCAGAATTGTGCCAGCTACGAATGAATTGATGATGGAACTGAGTCGCTACCGCCAATCCAAAGGATTAACTCTCCTGCCCTTGCAGGCTGAGACGATCCCTCTGCTATTACCTATAGGCAGCAGGACCGACACCATGACGCGCGGCGCCCTGCATGCCATCGTGAAAAAAGTATTCCAGCAAACTGCTGAACGATTAAGGCAGCGCGGTGAACAATTTACTACATTTGCCGACCGGGTTGAGCAAGCCTCTGCTCATTGGCTGCGTCATACTGCTGGTTCGCATATGGCGAATAATGATATTGATCTGCGGCATGTGCGGGACAACCTTGGTCACGAATCGCTAAGCACGACCAACAATTACCTTCACTCAACAGACGACGCTCGCCATCGCGAGACAGAAGCCGGACATAAGATTGAATGGTAAAAAAACAGATCCTGACAGCATATCTGCCTTGCTTCCAGCAGGAGAATTAAGCGGACCATGTGTAATTTAAGCCCCAAACCTTCGTCATCGCAAAGCATTACTAACTACAGTATTTTCCTGAGTGCGTCCCTAAGTTCTGACAGTTTTGGCGGCTTACTCAACACGCAATCGACATGTGAGGGTGAGTCACCATCTTCAACCAATCGTTGGCCCCAGTCAGTCAGCATAATAATTGGCGTATCGGGTGACAACTGCTTGATCGAACTGGCAAGTTTGCGGCCATCTATATATGGCATGCCTAAATCCGTGATGACAACAGAGAACGAATCTCCTTGCTCATGTGCGGCATTAAAGGAATCTATGCCAGCTTGCCCCCCATCAGCTGAGATAACGCTGTGACCATCAATTTCCAATATATCCCGCAACGACTTTAGCACCATGGGGTCATCATCAACGACCAGAACGCGTCTTTTTGTAGGAATGGCGTCTGGTGCGGGCAACCGGACCACCCCGCTCACTGTGGCAGGCACCAGGAAGCTCATGCGCATGGTTGTGCCTTTGCCGATCTCGGTCAATATTTCTATATGTGCACTATGTCTTTCAATCATGCCGTAAACCATAGCAAGGCCCAGACCCGTACCTCGCTCACCCTTGGTCGTAAAAAAAGGTTCCAGGCAACGGCGCTTGGTATCATCAGACATGCCCACGCCTGTATCGCAGACATCAATATTGACCTGCTTCACAATAATTTCTTTTGATGATCCAGACCAATCTTGCACGACACTGGTACGCACAGTAAGTCTGCCTCCTTCTGGCATGGCGTCAACTGCATTGAAAATCAAATTGGTCAAAGCCTCTCTGATTTCGCCATGCACTCCCATGATGTCCGGCAAATCCGGGGCAAGTTCGGCATGCACATTAATCACGATGCCACGTTGTTGTGGCATATCACTCCACCGGGCGCGAGTCAGGTCTATAACTTGCTGCACGAGACTGTTCACATCGACTGGCAGTAACGTTAATTGAGGCGCTCGTTGGCGGTAAAATTCCCGCATTCTGGCAACGGTTGCCGCTACATCATCTATGGCGCGAGAAATGACTTCAAGATAATTTCTGCCTTTTACACTTAGATTTTTTTCTGTCTCAAGTAAGGATTCCGTATACAGAGCGACGGGAGAAATCGCATTATTGATGTCATGTGCAATACCACTCGCCATCTGCCCAAGTGCGCGCAAACGTTCTTGCTGCATGATGGATTGCTGGGTCTGGCGCAAATCATCATAAGCTTGTTGCAATGCTGTGTACAGTTGCGCCTGATTTGCAGCCAGCGCGACATGCTCACTCAATTGTCGTAAAAATTCGCACTCACCGCTATTAAAGCTGTGCGATTCTCGCTTGGCGACAACCAATACCCCAAAAACGGTGCTTTCTGCTCGTAATGGCGCCATCACCAACGCACTCAGACCGCCGGCCGCCAACCTACGTGGGAATGGGAAATCAACTTTGCTGATGTCAGCTTCATAGACAAGCTGACCACGCACACAACGCGACAAACCATTTTCATCAATGGAAACCTGGGTATTTTGTGTCATCGATAATTCTTGAGCCAGACATTCACTATGCAAGCCTACACTAGTGACCACCAGAAGATTTAGCTCTTGGTTATACAAGCACACGCAGCTAAAATCGACTGGCAAATGATCTTCAAGGCTACGTATCACTACTTGGAAGATACTGCGTAAATCCTGACGCTCGCCTATGGAGCGGGTAATCTGATGCAGCAAGTTCAGACGCGCAAGCTGAGCCTGGGCTTTTTTCTCTATTTGCTGGCGTTCTATAATTTCCGCCTGCAGTGCTTCATTGATATCTGCAAGAGAATCGCGCGATACGGTAGTCAGCTTAAGCTTCTCTGTCATGCCATCGAAGGCCCGAGCCAAATCACCTATCTCATCCTGACTTTGAAAGCGCAAGGAAAAATCAAGATTCCCTGCACCAACGATGGCCGTCCCTTCTCGTAACTTTTCCAGTGGGCGGCTGACACTTCTCAAGGTAATATAGATCGTAACAGTGACGACCAGTACGACAATGCCTCCAAACAGGATTACGGCATTGAATGCCCGCTGCTGCGCATTCAATGCGCCGATGCGGCTTTGTCCGGACAAATTCAGGGCAGCGGATATCATTGCCTGCGTTTTGTTGGTGATTTGGCCCAACAGACGGGATTCCAACTCTTCCAGTATTTCGGCCTTGTCACGTTCACGCAGCAGTTCATAGTGATTGTTGACCAGTAGGGTAAACAGTTTCTCTATATTCTCATTCGCGTTTCTTAACTCTGAAATGGTTTCCGTATCCGCCAAATCAGTAAACTCTTCAGTGCCAGCTAGTCGTTTGGATAACGAAGTACTACGCAACTGCCATTGCGCCCTGGTACGTTCATCATGACGTAATGCGTACTCAAGGGTCAGGTAGCGCAATGAGGTAACGGCCTGCAGCAACTCGCCTGCAGCTTCATTTTTTGCAATTTCCCGCTTCATCTGCAAGGTAGTGGAAAGCAAAATCACCACGATGACAGCAACGATTGCCAAAGAAATTAATTCCGCAAATTTCAGGCGAGTTGAAATTTTCACTTTGGAATCTCAGTGTATGATGGTCACCGCAGCTGGCTTGATTTTTTCCATACCATCCAGATAAACATAATCAAGGTAATTTGGAATTTCCGTTTTGTTAGTCAGTTTGTTCTTGATTGCCCATCTTGCCTGATCTTCCAAAGCAAGCAACAATCCCTGATCAAGACCAACTTCAAAGCGGTATGTAGCCCAAGCCGCTTTCTGATCCTTGGTATCGGTCTTCTTTCCGGACTCGTGCAGAGCGCGGGCGGAGTCTGGCATGTCATTGCAATACTGGCTACCTTGATCCAAGGCGCGCAATACTTTTTTGATCGTTTCTGGCTGACTGGAGATGTAACTGCGCATGCCTACGACATTGTATAAACTCTCATAGACATCCTTGCCGTAAAAAGCAACACCATTGCTACCCAGCCGTGTCAGCATAGTATTCAAGAATGGCTCCCACGATGCTACAGCATCAACCTCACCACGTTCTATGGCATCGGCAAATTCCTCTGGTTTATAGTTGATCATGGTGACGTCCTTTACCGACAATTTTTGCCGATTTAGGAAGGCGCTCAAAGTGAAATGACCTGAAGTACTAAGCGTGACGCCTACACGCTTACCTTTGAGATTTGCCGGCTCAAGTATACCCCTGTCCCTACGCCCTATAATACCGTGGTCTTTTTCAGTCTTGAATATGGTTGCGATTACAGAGACAGGTCTTTGATCGAGGCCCGCAAACATGACAGGAATATCTGCTACCGTTCCCAGATTTGCCTGCCCTTGCAACACAGCCTCCATGGCCGCTTTGCCACTGGAATGTGATTGGATGAGTACGACAATTCCCTCTTTGGCAAAGAAGCCTTTTTCCCTGGCGGCAGTAATTGAGCAAGTTCCCACATACTCTGTATTGGTGGCAATGATAACTTGTTCAAGTGGCGACGCTGGGATTGATGGCGAACGCTTCATCCAAAAATAAGACAGACTAAGCATGAGCGTCGCGACAAAAAGACAAGCACACCAGACCAGGATGTGCCTGGAATTGAATTGCCTGAACTTCGCTCCGGCCATACTGACTCTCCTTTTCAGTTTTTCAAGTACCGTTCTTTCAATACCAGAACTGTGCGAGAGCTGCAATCAATGCCATAAATTTCTACTGACAAAAAACTTGATTTATATTGCCACGAGCTATGTAGCTGATAGCACTTTCACCTAAGAAGTGAGGTGAAGTATTGACTTTTATTCTAGTTCTTTTAGCAAATTTAAGCAAGCAACAGCAGTCTTATTGTCAGCATCTTCTTCTTCGTGCCAAGCTGAAACGGATACCGCAAGCAACTCTAATTGGCGCAGATACTTAAAAAGCGAAGATATCTCCTTTGCAGACGGGCCTTGCCCGACATGATACTTTAATGCGGGCAGATCTGTGCTGCCATCGATTACATCAGTATCAAAATGCAGATAGATGTTTTCATTTGGCGACAGGTATCTATGGATGTCATCGATTTTGCAAGTAAGGATTCTTGAACTTTCCAGCGCTTCCTTTTCTCCAGGATCAAGATCACGGGCGTCAGATAGAATTATCCGTTCTTCTGGATAAGGTACAACACCGATTTTTTCTATAAAAGCTCCAACAGAATTGCGACAGTCTTTACGCCTGTCTAATTTCCCTACCAGCATGGCTAAGGGCATACCACCCAGATATTTTGTTTGGGTCGTAGTCCAGGTATGAAAATCCCCATGAGCATCCAGCCACAAGATTCTGTCAGGTTGCTTCCCTACTTTCTGCAAACCAGCCAACACTCCCAGTGTGGCAAAACAATCTCCAGCAATGCAGACTGGTTTTTCACCCATCGTAATGGCTTGCTGCACCCTGTTCGAGAGGGACGCATAGATATGGCCCATTCTGCTCAGTTTTTCGTTGGCGTCGGCAATTGATGTCTCTTGAAATTCTGGAATGGTAACAATTTCCCACGGATGCGTACTAACATCGTTGACACGACCAAGACCATCCCGTCTTTGCCCAGTCAAAAATGGAATGAGCAAATGCGTGTTCATAACCAAGTGTCAGGGCTCATTTGGTAAGCCAAATCACCCATCATGTTTTTGACCTCACTTCTGCCTCCCAATCTCAATAAACTGTCTTCACGCTTTTGCCATCGTCTTATTTTTGGCGCTTCAGTTGCCATGGTCACCGGAAAAGCAGGCAAACCAGGCATTTCGCGCAATCCAAGATAGGAAGTTATGTTTTTTATGACAACTGCTGGTTTCGATAAAAACTCTTCAAAAGAAACTGGCAGCGTTTCGACCCGACTGGCAAGTATGGTTTGATGGGCAGATAGCCATTGATTAAGACAAACATCCTCCAAACTAGCATTGATGTATTCTCTCCAGTTGGGTGGCAAATCAAATTTCCACCAACGCTTGCCGAAGCCAACGTGATTAGAATAACCCTTGATTGCTAAATTCACGCCTGCAGGTTCTAAATCGCGCGAAAAGAAAGCAACTGGAGACAACCAACCATCCATCAGGCCATTGACTGACTGCGCATAGCCCCTGGTCAGATGCAGATACTTGATTTGCGCATTCGGAAACAATTGCTCATAAATACCCAGTCTATATACATCTGGAGGCGTCTTAAAGAGCAAGGTTTTCTCTCTTGCATCGCCAGCCCTGAATCGCCGTCGGTAATGACGTGGCAATACAAATGGTGGCTCTTCCAATTTCATTGTTTCATTGAAACAATGGTTTGCAGCCGGACTTTTTTTTCCATCGTAATAATCAAGTCGCCAAGTCTCGTTCTTGAAGACCCTGGAGAGTATGAGGTCCTGCAACATTGCCTCTCCTTGAATTTGCTGCTCCTGAGCTTGAACAAAAACGGCATCCAGATCCAACAAGAGTTTGCTGTAAACGTCTGCGTTAGAAAACAAGCTTGGAAATTGCAATAGCAAGCGTTTTTCCCATCTACTCCGGAGAAAGTTGTACTCAGGATAGCCATCTGCAGGTAAGGTCATATCATCGAAGATATTATCCAGTAATGCATCCCGATTATCCAGATGGCTAAAAGCGTCACTATTCGAATTACGTCCAAAACCATTTCTGGTCAAGGCAAGAAATGGTTCCATCTCCCCATCCAAAGAGGCAATTTCAGGATGAGCAGATAAAACACTCTTCAATAGGCTGGAGCCTGATCTGGGCGCAGTCAGTATCACCGCCACATGTTTGACCTGTGCAGCGAAATCGGAGTGCGCTACCTGGCGCAGTTCGTTGATGGTATCGATGATATCCATCTTTACACCGATTGCTGTACTCGCCTCATCAAGAAGGCGTAAAACTTTCTGGTTTCAGCCTTATCAGCAGTAGTGCTGGCCATTGTTTTGACAGTAAACCCCGCTGCCTTTGCCAATGCCTTGATCTCAGCAATAGCACCGAAATTGGATTGTGCAAAATAGATTCGCCCCCCAGGTTTCAAATGTTTATTCACCTCAGCAAAAAACTGGATATTCGTTTTGAAATCAGTATCCCATTGAGAACTGGCGACGACATCTGGCGCTGGTTTGTTGCGAAAAGGCAGATTGGCAGTAATCACATCAAACTGCTCGTCCTTGAGGGCTTTAAAAAGGTTGGATTTTTTAACCGTCATCAACTTATCAAAACCGTGCAGTTTGGCATTATGTCTGGCGCTTTTAATTGCTGCTGGATTGATATCGATCGCAGTGACCTTGCTTGCCCCGGCGTAGCAGGCAAAAATGGCGATGACACCTGAGCCAGTACCTACGTCAAGCACACTATCACCCTTATTGATTTTAAAATTTCGCACTAGGGGCTGGCTATCAGTGAAAGGCCAAAATGTTTCGGGAAAAACCAGAAATTCTTTTCCCAAATACCTAACAGTTTTACCGGTAGGTGCGATTGCTTTAAACGCCTTTTGCCTGTTTTTTTGCCAGCGATCTATGTGTGCAAGGCTAGGTGCAGAGGTCTGTTCCATGGCTATCCCCTTAAAAAAGTGACGACAAAAATACCTAAAATAAAAACCTTCTCGAACATGGTTGTACCAGCAAATTCACATGCCTTAAGTCATTTTTTACTCGCTGCGAACTCCAGTGCGCTATCGATCACAAGACTAAACTGCTCGATATCGATAGGTTTGGTGATATATGAATAAAAACCAGCGACATTCCCCCTTTCAAGGTCCGCTTGCATCGCATTTGCCGTGACAGCAATGACAGGGATGTGTGCAGTCCTGGGGTCATCATGCAAAAAACGACGGGTTTCTATGCCATCAATACCTGGCAAGTTAATATCCATTAAAATCACGTCAGGCAAGTGCAGACGTGCTTGCTCTATACCTAGCAAGCCATCTGTTGCTGTCAGCAAAGCCACGTCAGAACGCAGACGCATCAGTTCTGCGACCAACCTCAAGTTGGTAGGATTGTCTTCAACATACAACAGAGATTTGTGTGTTTTTGCCTTGTCTGGAGCTGCCGTCTCGTACACCAGCGCCTTGGAAGTCTGCTGCCAGACTGAAGGGCTGGTGGTGGCAGCTCCAGGAAATTTAACCCAAAATGTGCTACCTACACCTACTTGACTATGTATGCCGATGCTGCCTTGCATCGCCTCCACCAAATGCTTAACCAGAGATAAGCCTATCCCAGTGCCCTCTTCATTGAAAACTTCCCTTCCAAGGCGATTAAAAGGTTGAAAGATGGTTTCCAATTGCATTGCACTCAGTCCTATTCCTGTATCTATGACCTGGATGCAAACAATATTGTCAGCAGCCATATGCGCCGCAACATTGACTGTACCGTTATCACGGTTGTATTTGATTGCATTCGACAAGAGATTGATCAGGAGCTGCTTAAGGCGAATGCGATCAGCATGCACTTGTAGGCAAGTAATATCTTCAAAGTCAACACTGACCCTATGTTTTTGTGCCACAGGTTCTATCATTGTGCGGCACTCTACAAAAATCTCGTCAAGTGCGATTGACTCGATAGACAAGTTCATCGCACCAGACTCCACTTTTGCCAGATCAAGAATTTCATTAATCAACGTGAGCAAATGATTTCCAGCTTCTTCTATATGCTGGGCAAATTCTTTTTTTTCATCCAGACTAGTTTGCAAGCTAGGTGATGCCAGAATTTGAGCAAAACCAAGTATGGCATTCAACGGCGTCCGCAATTCATGACTCATATTGGAAAGGAAAGTCGACTTCGCTCGATTGGCTATGTCTGCTTGCGTTCTCGCGTGCTCAAGGTCTTTGTTAAGAGCGACCAGCTCTATCGTATGCTCGCGTAACTGGAGTTCTAGTTTGGCATTTGCCATACGCAATTTCCGTGTCTCAATAGCACGGGCCAACACAGGCAAAATTGAGGAAATCTTAAAAGGTTTAATGATGTAGTCAAGCGCACCTACCTTCATCGCCTTGACTGCGGATGCAATACTGCCTTCACCAGTCATAACTATGCATGCCAAGTCTGGATCAATATTGCGGGCCGCCTCGACCATGGCAATGCCATCAATTCCAGGCATCATCAAATCTGTCAGCATCAACTCAAAGTTGTTGTCACGCAGGCACGAAAGTGCTTCAATGCCATTTGCAAAACCCATAGTCACATAGTTATGATCACGCAACAGGTCACATAGTGCATGTAAATGTGCCGTTTCATCATCAACGATCAAAATGCGTGATTGCATTTGGGATAATGTCATTTAAACTCCTGGCATTAGCTGAACGCTCCTGGCAACTGCAAATGAGCGGCCAATTCGGCAAACCGTGCTCAGACATTGCTCAAAGACTACAATTATTTGCGAAGCCCACATCTTTCTGTAAGCATATTAGCATTTTTTATAGAAAATAATAAAAATTAAGCAACGGCTGAGAAAATACTGAGGATTTGCTCAACATGTGCGCACCCAACTGCGTCATGCCGTAGAAAGGAGCAAACGCGGACTGCAAAATACTACCTCGAACATCGTGGTGGGCACGCAGGTGGGTTCCGAGGGAACGGGCTCAAACACCGGAGCATCACTCACTTGACTATCCATGCAATACCCTTCTAACCTAGCCATGCAAGGTTCTCATCCATTCAATTAACTAAAAAAACATGTCCGCACGCACTCGTGAGAGCACGCAATAATGCAGAGGGCTTTGCGTAAATAAACAGAGCAAGCTGTTGGCAATCGTAGCGCTACTGAGTAATGTACTTTGGATGTAGTGATGCCAACTCTGGCGTGTTAGGTGCTGTGAAAGAAAAATGAACTCTCTGGATGGCTTGCGAACAGGCATCAAGTTTGGCGATGAAACTTGATGCTAAGCTCAGATCTTGACACAATGTATCAGATCGCGACTACATAAACCTGACAGCGTATACAGGGGGTAAATTGCCTGATATTTGATACCAATCATCGCCCTCGTTTTCGCTGGCCCACAAATTACCAGTAGTCGAAGCCATCAGCAGGTTCGTGCCATGTTCTGAAACAGCAAGACCATGACGATAAACCAGATCATAACAATCTTGCTGGGGCAAACCATTTTTCAACGACTCAAAAGTCTTACCGCCGTCCTTAGTGCGCGTAACAGTCATCGCACCATGCAAGGGAACCCGTTTTTGATCAGCCACGGCAGGCACAAACCAGGCAACGTTGGGGTTGCGGGGGTGGGCGGCTACAGCAAAACCAAAGTCTGGGATACCTTCAGGTAAATGCAATTGCTGCCAACTTGCTGCATCATCTTCACTGCGCCAAATGCCATTATGATGCTGGCACCACAAAACATGACTGGCAAATTTGCTGCGGGTTATAAGATGCGGATCCTGGATATTTTGCTTGTCTGCCAGGTCTGGAGGCATATAAGCGGCGTGCATACCGGAAGCAGATAATACCCAGTTCTTACCGCCATCTTCAGTTTTCCAGGCACCACCACAGGAGACACCCAGCAAAATATGCTGGGGATTGCGCGGGTTGACGCATATCGAATGTATGCCTGGCGTATCATAACCACCGCCCATCCATTCCTTGCGCTCCTCCCTGTCCCACAGACTGCGCACCAATTCCCAGCTATTGCCACGGTCTGACGATCGGAACAGGCCACCTGGCAAAGTCCCAGCCCATAACACGCCTGGCTCTTCACTGCCACCGATTTCCAGTGACCAGATTGCCTTTAGCTTCCATTCAACATCATCGTCAGTCTTTGCATGCTCAGGGTAGGCTGGCACGGCGATCTCTGTCCAATCGTCACGCCCTTCATCACGCCTATGCAACTTGACTCCAAAGTGCCCGAGATTCAATGCTGCATACACAGCACCATCTCGCTTGTCATGCAGACACATACTCAGGGGCTCGCCAAGGAAACTGATCTGATCCAGCTTCCATTTGCCATCCATATGGATCAATTCAAACAAACCCTTGCGGGTTGCTACCATTGCTTTCATCATTAGCCTCCTGAAAGAGCCTGCAAGACATATACCTGGCTATTTGAACCCAAAGAATTGCGCAAGCCACTGCGCTGCACGACACGCTTGCCATCGATAAATACTACTACATGAAAACGCAGATCATTCTGTTCGTCGAGAATATAGCCACGTAAAGAGGGATTGACCTGGAATGCTGTTTCCAGCGCATCGCGCAAATTGTCAGCCGTGGTTTCCACTTCAGGAACTTCAGTAAAGCGACTGAGTTGCTGGGTGAAAATCAGCCTGGCCATGATTATGCCCAGTCCTTATAAGGATGTTTAAGCAAATTCGCATTTGCGTAACGCCTGTCGTGACTGACCTCTACACCCAGCCAGGCTGGGTGGTCAAATTGCTGCTGCTCGGATTCAAGCTCGACCTCGGCGACGATGAGGCCAAGATTGTCGCCGATGAATTCATCTACTTCCCAGACCAAGCCAGCAAGAGGAATGCGATAACGTGTTTTTTCTATGAGAGGTTGCTGGCAGACTGTATCCAGCAAGATTTGCGCATCAGCCAGTGGGATGGGATATTCCCATTCGCCACAGCTAATGCCGGTTGACATACCCTTGATGGTCAGCATCGCACGCTCTGCTTCTATGCGTACCCGTACGATGCGACCAGGGTCAGAACAAATATAGCCCTGGCGCAGAAATGTGCCCTGCCCTTGCTGTTTAAAATCCTGATTCACAACAAGAAATTTGCGTTCAATTTCTACGCCCATCATTACTCCGATCAATAAATATCGGAATTATGCACTCAATGTAGCCAAAATCGGTTGCAACATCGCTTCACCCAGCTTGATACTGCGTGAACCGTCCCAACCCACCTCAGCATCAGGCAAATTGGCATTGTCCTTGAATGGCAGCTCCAAAGTCAGCGATACGCATTTGAAAGTGTGTCCAATATACTTGGATGCCAGCTTCAGCACATCTTCATTGTATTTCGATGCTTCATAGCCGTATTTGGTCTGGAAGTCAGGACTTGCCAGGCAAAAACTATCCACAAAATGCTGCTGCTCTTGCATCTGTTTTTCGCTGAAACCAGCCAGCATTTCACTGCCAGCCACGAAGATATAGGGCAAGGCTTCATCACCATGGATGTCCAGGAAGAGGTCACAACCAGTTTCATGAATCTTGTTCTTGACGTAATACACTTCAGGACTGGTTTCCAGAGACGGCGTCATCCATTCACGATTCAGGTTGGCACCTGCGGCATTGGTGCGCAGGTTACCGCGTACAGATCCATCCGGGTTCATGTTCGGGACGATATACACAACTGCTTTTTCCAGGATGCTGCGTGCAATTGGATTCGATGGGTCAAGCAGGGCATTCAAAGTACCTTCGACCAACCATTCAGCCATGGTTTCACCTGGATGTTGTCGCGCAATAATCCAGACTTTCTTTTCAGCCGCTGGGTCACCGACTACGATCAGGTTCAGATCACGGCCATCGACGGTACTGCCCAGGTCTTCAACACGGGCAACAGAAGAATTCTCTACTCCGCCCAACAGGGCCAGGTGACGCTCCCAGGTATAAGGCTCAAAATAAGCGTAATACACGCTGTCACGCTCAGGTGTATGGCGTATTGTCATGACCTTTCCGTCAAACTCGGTATCCACACGGAACCAGTTAGCCCGGTCATAGCTTGCTACCGCGCGATAGCCTTCCCAACCCTTGGCATAGGTAGCCTCACCTGCATTGAGTATACGCATGACGGCCTCTTGACCGCGCGCACCTTGTAAGCGAAAGTGAAACCACTGCCAGATGTCGGCATGTGAATCCTTGCGCAAATTTAGATCGATGGCCCCCGCCAGTTCCGCCTTGACGACTTCGATCGCCCCCGCGTCGAAGTTCTGACTGATTTTAATTGTCATGTTGTATGTATTCAGATATGTTTTTTAAGCACCGTAAAAATACGGCGACCTAGACTGGTATTCTCACAGTTTTTTCTGAATTATGAAAATATTTCAGTCAATTAATGAATAAAATCGGACAAATATTTTCACCGAGGCAAGCATTTAAGAAGTTTCTGGCCAAACATAGCAAATTTCGCCACGATATACTATAATCTTTCGCTCAGAGTCGGGGCGTAGCGCAGCCTGGTAGCGTACGTGCATGGGGTGCACGGGGTCGGAGGTTCGAATCCTCTCGCCCCGACCAATGAAATCAATGACTTACGTTTTCCCCTAAACGTAAACACAGTACTGTATATTATACAACTGTATAATACTTTTAAAAAAGCCTGCCATGCGCAGGCTTTTTTGTAAGGCGGCGCGGAACTTTGAACTAGTTTGCATGTGAATTTGCACAATTCAACCATTACAAATTACTAGAACGGTAGCCAGGAAATTTCATTGCATGATCGCACCCTTATCGTCGCCGCTGACGGTGAGTCAAAGCATTGATCCGTACATCTTTTATCAACGCAGGCCGTTACGCAAGCCAGCATTTCATTTTTCGCGGCTTCCGTGTCTTGCTGCGCACGCTGTTCAGCGACCACTAGGCTATCAAAGTCCAAATATTTCAACCTTGGAAATAGATAGCTTTGTAGACGCTTTAAATTTTCGCGTCTTGTAGCTAAATCTCTTCTGATTTCTTCTTGCTTATCCAAAGGGAACATTGGCATCATGCTCTCAGCCAGGGCGATCGATTTCAAGCTTCCATTACTAATAGTTAGGCAATACACAGCTTTCAAATCTGTGTTCGTAGGCAGTTCCGCCGTAAACGATGGTGAACTCGCAGTCGAAAAAACAATAAAATAAGCTGTAAATTTAACGCTTTTTCTGAATTGCATAAGTTCGCTCCAATTGTAAGCTCGCGGCGATTTTGTCCCCGGTTCGCGCTTTATTTGTCACCGCAATAAACAAGGCGCTTGCGGGCTATTTGTCCCTCAAACGCCTTTAAGTGGATTATGACTTACGCACCTTAGCAAAATAAGCTAAGGCCAAAAACGCAAGGACAACAAAACCTCCGAGCTCTATTGCAAGGCGCGTTAATGCATTGTCCTCGAAAAACAGGGCAGCCATGCTCGACGGATCTGGGCTTTCAAGAACCCTGCAAACCGCCGTCCACCACAACAGGCAAAAACCCCAAATTGCCAATGGCAGATACTCTGGCTGCAAGAACGCGACAGACACCACTAAACAGCTACACACAATCACGCAACCGCAGGCAATATACACAACAGCAGCGCTATAACCGTTAGCAATAGATAAAGTAGCAAACAAATACACAAGCAAGAGATTGAAAAAAAATACTGACGTAACTGCAAAATTAACTAATTGGCGCATGTACCCTCCCTTTAAATTTAACGATTTGGTAAATACTAAGTCCAAATTATTTTTTGGCAAGGTACAAGTGCCGGTTTTCGCATGTAACCAACAAATATTTAAAGCAACTGCCCTGCATGTGCAATTGCACCACCCCAACTCGCAGCACTAATCCTGCTTAGCTAGATACCGGTAACGTCCTGAATGAATGGCGCTAGTGAGGTTTGGCCTAAGCGCAAAGCTCCATTCAGCAGAGTTACACGGCTGAACTTGATGATACTTTGATGTACATTTATACTGAATGCATATACAGTATAAATATCATGACCGCACCTATCCCCATTTCCGACACCCCTGCCCTGATCACTTTGTTTGGCACAAGCGTGCAAGCAGGTTTCCCCTCGCCTGCTGCTGACTATGCCCAAGGGAAAATCAATCTCAATGAACACCTATTGATCAATGAAAATGCCAGCTTTCTGTTTAGGGTGAGCGGCGAGTCCATGCGGGACATTGGCATCTATGACGGCGACACCTTAATTGTCGATCGCTCAATTGCGCCGGCACACAATCAAATCGTCCTGGCCATCGTCGACGAGGAATTCTGCGTTAAGCGTTTATATAAGCGCGGCCAGGTCATCAAGTTGCTGGCAGAGAACCCTGCCTTTCCTGAAATCGCGTTTAAAGATGGGCAGGAACTGCGGATCTGGGGCGTCGTCACATTTAACTTGCATCGTCTTACCAATGTGTGAGGCATGCCAATGGAAGTACAACAACGCAGCATTGCGCTAATCGACTGCAATAATTTCTATGTTTCCTGCGAAAGACTGTTTCGCCCAGATCTGTTGAACCGGCCTGTAGTCGTACTCAGTAATAATGATGGGTGTGCCGTGTCACGCAGCCAGGAGGCAAAAGCCCTGGGTATTAAGATGGGCGGGCCTATCTTTGAGGTGGCAGACCTGGTCAAGAAGCACAATATCGCGGTTTTCAGCAGCAACTATGCCTTGTACGCAGATTTGAGCAACCGGGTGATGTCAATATTGTCCGAGTATTCCCCGGAGCATGAGATATACAGCATTGACGAATCTTTTTTGGACTTGACTGGATTTCACGATATCCCTGATCGCTGCAAACAAATGCGCAACCAGGTGATGACGGATGCTGGGATACCCGTTTGCGTAGGCGTCGGGCCGTCAAAGACATTGGCCAAGTTAGCAAATTTTGTCGCCAAGCGACACCCGCGCTCTGCTGGTGTATTCAACTTCAATCTGCTGACAGCGAGCCAAGTGGAAAGCGTGATGGGGAATTTACCTGTTGAAGAGATTTGGGGGATTGGCCGTAAGTTGACTGCTTCGCTCAGCGAATACGGCATCAATACAGTACTGCAGCTTCGAGATAGTGACGTGGCCAGCATGCGCAAAAAGTTTGGTGTTGTGATGGAAAAGACCATCAGGGAGCTGCGCGGTGAGGCATGCATCGAGCTGGACGAGGTGGCACCAGCCAAGAAGCAGATCATCAGTAGCCGAAGCTTTGGCAAGAACGTCACTGTGATTGAAGATATTCAGGACGCCCTCGCCCACTTTGTCAGCAATGCTGCCCGCAAGTTGCGAGACCAGGGATCTATTGCGGGGATGTTGCAAGTATTTATCCAGACGAACCGGTTTAGGACTGAGCTGCCGCAATACAACCCGTGTCTTGCTATCCCTTTGGTGCAGCCGTCATCCAATACGATGACGCTGCAGCGTTACGCCCTTTCAGGGCTGGCAGTCATGTTCAAGCCTGGTTATCAGTACAAAAAGGCAGGGGTAATCCTGAGTGAGATCTGTCCGGCATCGATGTACCAGGGCGATATGTTTTCTGATACCAAGGAAAAGCCTGAGCTAATGGACGTGCTTGACCAGGTCAACAGGCGATATGGCAAAGGTACTTTGAAACTCAGCCAGGATGGCAGCAGGCATTCGTGGAAGATGAGGATGGAAGCCAAGTCACCGTGTTATACGACGGATTGGGATGAGTTTCCTGTTTGCTTTTGACCGAACAATGTTATTATTTAAAAAACAAAACCATTAAATGAATTATGAAAATTCAAGCCCTATTATTCACTCTTGCCGGTTCCATTATTCTGACCGGTTGTGGCTCTAACGAACTCAACTTTGTTGGTTCCACAGACAAAGACCAAAAGTCGACAATCCACATTTCAGACGGAAAAGGAACATTGACCTGGGAGATTCCTGGTGAAAAAGAGCCTACCGTCATACAGATTGAATCAGTGGAAGCGCTCTATCCAGAATTGCTTGGAAAAATCCTATTCAAAAACGATTACAAAATTAGAATTACAGGGTACGGTTCTGTTCTGTCGCTAAGCCGGGTACCTGGCGGATATTTCTGTTTTGAGTGCGCATCCATCAGTAAGAATTTGATACAAGTTACTCCCCCTGTTTTGTGGAAGCGCACATCGAAATAAATAAAGAAATCCTTGTCTGTTCGTATTTTACGAACTAAGATATAGTCAATCCGGCAGCAATTGTGCAGACCGGTACTCTAGGAGATTCAACATGACTACCTTCACCAATTACACCATCAACAACAACGGCATCGCTCAAATCGCCAATTTCTTGCGCGAAACACATAAAAATGGCGCTGTCATTGCTGAATCACCAGATATGCTGGGTGCCTGGGCTACTGACGCGGAGTTTCAATTGGGTGAAGGCAACCCTGCCATGATTGAAGTACGTAGCTTTGATGCAGTGAGCGGGCAGACCACGACATTTACGATCTCTGACGAAGGGATCGATGCAACTGAAGTGACTGACGAAGAATAATACACAGCCCCGCAAGGGGCTTTTTCATAGGGGATGCCATGAACGGCCCTACTCTTAAGGCTTTACGAAACCTATTGTTTTTTACAATGGACGAGGCCTCTCATTTAATAGGCAATGTGCAGCTACGCTCTTGGCAGTATTGGGAGGCTGGCCAGCGGCCAATACCTGCAGACGTGATCGAGAAAATCACCAGTCTGGCGAAGTGGCGCGGCCAGGCTGTGACGGCTGGTGCGCAGGCCATCGAAGGGATGCTGTCACAGTTGCCGCCTGATGCTGAGTTTGATCCTATTGGCCTGGTGAGTTATGCGTCGGTGGAAGACTGGATGACGTTACCAGACCGTGAGCCGGTCTTGTGGAAGCCGCATTGCTCAGTCATTGCGGAAATGTGTGCCTGCCTGCCGGTGCAGGTGGTGATATTTGACGGCCCAGCCTATGCAAAGTGGCTGGCTGGGCGCGATGACAATGAGACGATGCGCAGCCACTGGGCTGCGGAATCACATTAATTAATGTGGTTTACTACTTCGGCCAGGCCTGTACTATTTTGCAGTGCATGGCAGATTTGCTTTATTGTAGGGTTTTTACTTTTTTTATAAAACATGAAACAGCGGTGGAATTAGGAGCCAGTGCATTTTTCAATAACGAATATTGATAGCGCCTTGTTATATTATTGGCTACTATCAGTGGCAGAGTGCTAAGTTAAGCACTTTTAACAATAAGGGGGAAGAAAATGGTGCCGGAACACAAGGTAAAAGAAGCGTCCGAAAAATTGGTCGCGGCTGTTGGAAAATATCGAGACGGCAAGACAGATGATGATTTTGCACAAAGTGTCGTGCTCGCTGTGGAAACAATTAACCTACTAGCAGTCGCTGGCATCGATTCTGCTGAAGTTGCACTATCAAAACTCGCTCCTGCCATTGCTCGCCATATTGAACCACAAGAACATATCATGACACCTGAAGCCTTCATGGAGTTTTCTAGGCAAACATACGAGGATATCAAAAAACATAACAAGGAACATCCAGGCGAACCATATCAAGGCCACTGCAAAGATGACGCCTATCAACTTATTAATCATGCTATCGATGATTTTAATAACCCTAAACTTAAATTGTCAGGTGAATTTCCAAAGATATTTTTAGATATTATCAACTCTCCATTTGATAAATAACAGCTAGTTAAACGCTACTTCGGCCAGACCTGCACTACCATCCTATGCTTGGAAGCGCATTCGCCGTAAGCGCGCAGGACTGCGTTTTGCATCCATAGCTGCCACTGGTCGTAATCTGCGGATTCTGGCGCTGTCAGGGTCTTGCAGGGTTCTGCCAGGCTACTGTCCAGAGGCGGCACTGTTTGCAGCGTCAACGGCTGCTTTGAGGTTGCGCACCCGTTCATCATCAGGCTTGCAATCAACAGGCAAAGGGCTTTTTGCTTGAGCATTTTTGAGGTCCATAGAGATTTTGTCGAGTTTGCCATCGAGGTTGAGTTTGATGCCAGTGAGTTCGGTTGCGGCGGTCTGCATTTTTTCTGTGCCGGTGCGCAGGTCATCGAAGGCTTTCTCTGCTACGGCTGCGCGGTCGCTGACTTGTTCAGCCTTGATCGTCAGGATTTCTTCACTTTTGCGCCAGTCCTGCACCTGCCAGCCAGCACCGAAGGCAGCAACGGCAATTAGGAATATTAGCCACGGATTCATGACGCCCCCCTCAAACACATCGCCCGCTCCCCTGCCCTGCGCTTGACGAGGCCGGGGAGTTCTTTGCCGCCTGCCATGGTCCAGCGAGGCAACTCATTGCATGCACCGACCATATCGCCCGAATTTGCTTTTTTTGCCAGGGTGGACGAGCAGAATTTTTCGCCGCCGACGTTAAAGGCAAAGGACAGAAAGGCGGCTTTCTGGCCGTCTGTCATGGGCTTTTTAATGCAGGCCAGGTCGTTTGCGTGCTTGAGCAGATCTGTTTCAAGCATTTGCTGGCACTGGGCTGGGGTGAAGGTTTGGCCCATTTTTAGCTCTGGGCCTGTATGGCCATTGCAGGCGGTGATGATGCCGATGGGGTCTTTGTATGTTTTAAAGACCGAGCCTTCAGACATGATGACAAATGGCACGACCAGGGCGGCTGCGCCTGCCCCGATCTTGAGGGCTAGTTTGCTTTGTGTTTGGCTCATTTTGGGGTGATTCCATTCTTGAGGGTTACCCAGGCTGTGACCACAGCGCTGGCGAAAACAGCGATGAAGCCCAGCGGACGGAAGAAGCGGCCAATACCTTCCAGCACTTTCATGGCACCCTGCCAGCTCTGGACCACGTCCAGCACTTGACCAATGTTTTCTTTGGCGATGCGGGTATCTGCCGTGTTCTCTGACAGCTCGGATTGCATGGCCGTGGTTTGGTCTACCAACTGGGCGTTTTGCTTTTCGAGGCTTTCGATGCGCCCTGCGTGGGCTTGGAGTGTTGCGGCGATTTGTTCGGCGTCGGTCATGCTGGTCCTTTATTTGATATTGGTTCTGATTTGCATCTTGAGCATCAGCATGGCTGCAAGCTCGCCTGGTGAAACGATGCGGGAATGTTCGCCCCAGCCAGCCTCTTCATACACAGCAACGCACCAACCTGAGCAGACCAACATCTGGCGCCAACGGACAAAAACTTTAGCGCGCAACCAGTTAAGCAGTCCGATGGCGACGAAGGCGACATACGCGTAATCGATTTGCAGGCGTAGCCAGAAGAACAGGGCATCTGCGATATTGCTCAGGCCTGGCGGCGGGTGGTACACGTCAAAATCACAGCGATCAAGCTGCGAGAGCGGGATGAGGTGATTGCGTCCGCCGTTGAGTTCGCCCATGTATAGGCCACCCTCTATCCAGATGGCGATGCCGGTATGGTTGTAGGGGCTGCGGGTAAAGAACTGGGTCAGGCGGCCAATGATGCCGTGCGCTGAACGCACTGCTATCAGGTCACCGGTTGCGATGTGCGAACGTGCTTCTTGATATTTCAGTGCGATCATGGTTCACCTCAGAGAGTTGACGCAGTGATAAACAACTGGTCTATTTGGGCGTCTGTCAGGCCCAGCGATGGCGTGAGCGCCAGCACCAGGGGCTTGTGCCTTTCGACGGTGCTGGAAAATTCCCACTCGATACGGGCAGCATCTCCAGTGGGGCCGGATAAGTTGGCAATGGTTGAATTCACCATTGACAGCAAGCCTGCGGCATTAAGAGCAAGCCTGGCTTGTCGCATGGTGACAACCTGGGGAACGACCGGCGCTGCTGCGGGCTGGCCAATATCGACAACGATTAAAACTGACATATCAATTCATCCTCATGTATTTTGGTAGACCTTGATTTTGGGGATCTGCAAACAGGGCTATGTGATAACCACGGCCATAAGCCAGGTTAAAGATATCGATGCCATTGGTGCTGCCACCCTGCACGCCGATGACGCGGCCACCATTGGCAACGCAGACAGATGTCGCGGCATGCGTAGCCACACCGGTGCGGGGAGTCCAGGTGATGCCATCAGGCGATGTGTAGCAGGTTTTGGTCGTGGCTTTTGTCAACAGGAACAGACCGGCTGCAAACGACAGTGTTTTAGCTTCTGAGAACGAGACGCCCAGGTTGCGCGTTTGCCATGTCACACAGTCAGTGGAAGTTGATACATTGCTCGTAGATCCGCCGCCGTTATCCCGCTGATTGACGACAAACAGCCCTGCGCCATAAGCACAGTTTCCGGCGTAGTTGTTGTACGCGATGGAGAGCGTGCGTGCCATCCACGTCTAGCCGTGGTCCGCTGAGGATGCGGCAGCGTTGGATATAGCGCCCGCGTGTGTAGCCAGGATCAGGCCACCGCCAAAACACAATGACGACCAGTTAAATGATGCGGGCAAGGTACTGGCATACCAGGTGATGCCGTCTGCAGAGTAAGCACCTGCAGTGCCGGTACCAGACACCGCCACAAAATTTGTGCCGTCGTTTATCACAGCCTGCCAGGTGTTTGCGCCAATCGTGCGCGCCGTCCATTCGACGCCATCGGTTGACGTGGCACAGACACTCGCACCAACAGCAACGAAGATGCCAGCGCCGTAGCATATAGCCTTATAGCCAGCATTCGGCATAGTAATCGGCGACCAGGTATAACCATTGTCATACGATATCTGGCCGGTTGCGCTGCCACTGGCCACGGCAACTGTGATGCCGCCACCATTAGCCACACCTACCCAGTCGCCTGATGTGATGCTTTTCTTTGTGTCCGTAAATACATTTTGCAGAGGTGCAGACGTGTACGATCCTGCAGCAGCAAGCACACCAGTTTTGAGATAGTCAATACCGTTAATTGTCACCTGGTTAGCGGTCTGACTCATGGCGATCAGGCCACCGATAGGCACGACTGCACCAGCTGCAGCAGTCAGTACAGCGATGCCGCGCTTATCTGTCACAGTTGTGATTGCACCACTGAGGGTGACTGCAGTACAAATAGGGAATGACCCGGCAGTAAAGCCCGTTGTATTTGCTGACACGCCTGACGTATTAACCTCGACATAATTGGTCGTGTTGTTGGTCAGCGCAGTGGTAGTGGCATTGTGGTGCGTTGTCGCATTATCAGATCTGATATCACCTGCTTTAATACCAATATTCAAGCCGCTGCTTGTGGCCGGATCATAGGCAAAGTCTGTTGCTGATTGCAATGTCCCTACCGTGCCGGTCGCACCCGTTGCGCCGGTCACTCCTCGCGGTCCATTAACGCTCAGCACCCAGCTTGAGCAGGACCCGCTGCCACCAGCGTCAGTGGCGTTGGCTACCGTCATGGATAGTGTGGTGCCTGAATAGGTGCAGTATCCAAACACCCACCTGCTGGCATCACCACTGTCTGTGGCTTGTACCCAGGTGTTATTGAACTGCTTGCCAGCCTGAGTGGTAAAAGTCTTCGTGCCGGTGCCAATAGTTACCGCGCTGGTACTTGTCCCTTGGAGGCCTGTCGCAGCACTGGCAGCTGCGACGGCAGAAGCCAGAGCTGCGGTTGCAGAGTTGCCAGCATTCGTTTCGCTGATCCCCGCGGCCACTTTGCTATTATTGGCAGCGTCCTTATACCCCAACACAGTAACCACGGTCGTTACCAGGTCTGCGAACAGGTTGCCGAGTGCCGGAATGTACTCGTACCCGGTAAACTTATAACCATATGGCAAAGCACTGGTCGGATCGTTGGTGTAAGAATTGCCATTGATCGTGAAATTGAAATAAGCCATAGCGCCTTAAAATGTTTGAGAAATTTCAATGTCCATTGAATTGAGGTCAATGTGCGTCTGTGATGGTGGAGTGATGTTTTCCAGGGTGCACATGAAGGATTGCTTCATGAGGATCGCCGCAGGTGCATCAGAGTCATAGATAAAGAACAGTGGCTTGCTGACACCGTACTGCCTCATCATTTCGTACAACTGGCCGTAAGTCTCAGCGTCACTCAAGTAATCAAGGCGCATCCTGGTTGTAAGGTATTTTTTCTGCTTGTCTGAGAACTGAACGCCGCCTTTTGATCGCTGCTTAGTGCTTGGGTCTTTCAAATATGGAACGCCAACACCAAACGACACGTTATAGATGGGCGAGACCGCCGGAGAAACAACGATCTGGCCGATATCGACATATCCATCTGTATTGGTTGAAAAGTTGAGGGAAACTTCTACATAGCGGCCGAGAACCTCGTTCGGTGCCAAATACATCCAGGCTGGCACCTGTCCGGCTATCTGTTCTTTGGTTGGATGACCATCTACCCAACACGGATGTCCCCAAAGCAAAGAACCGTACGGATAGATTTCCCCCCAAAACTCTTTCCAACCTGAATCAGCTACCACGTCAGTAAAACCCGAATCCGTGGCAAACCGGATTCGCCCAAGGTCACCAAGCTGAGCATTGTTGAACGGAATGGCGAAGACACTGGCACCACGAATGGTGCCCAGGTCGATGACAAACTTTGTGTTTGTTGGGTTCACGCCTGGGTAACGCGCCATTTCAGAAAGCACATCCCCAAATAGATTGGAAAGGCTCAGCCAGCCTGATCCTGTGGCGACTGGTGTAATGATGGCAGTTGGAAGGGTATGGTTTGGAAAGCAAAATTTCGGATTCGCCACACTACCCCCATAACGTCAATTCGGTCTTGCCGGTGTATCGATCAACCTGTACCCCGGCAACCCGCATCAACTTTCCATTCGCATAGTCCCATCGATCATCCTTTACTGAGACTACGGTGCCGCTCCTGACCACATCGATGAGAGCTGGCGAAAGCCACTGTGATAATTTCGTCATATCTCTCTTTACTTTAAAAAGCGCCAACTGCATGTCTGCAAAGTTTTGTGCCTGTGTTTGGTCTGCCAGCATTGACCGCAATTTGATCTCAACCGCATTCGGGTGCGGCGTCTTGACTGAGGCATCAGTAGATGTAGCCTTCCGGTACTCGTTGGCAAGCCATGCACGCGCTATCACCCAGGCGCGGCTGCCAGGAGCTCGGACAGTGTCGGTATTAACAGTTTTATCACCAGCAAGAGCACTGTCTTCCTGGCGCGTCCAGTTGCGCCCCCATTCCAATGTCACCAAGTATGCGGGAGCTACTTCACCATTACCCACAGGGTCTGCAATCTCAATTGTGTCGGTACGCAGGTTCGTCAGAGTGGCGACTGGCGAGCCGGATGGTGCGGTCCACTGCAATATCCGGTGCACTCCGCTGGCATCGCCGTACCAGGCACAACCCGCGCTTTCTGCAACCTCACGGATAGCATCAATGGCCGTAACCTCGTCCATGTACACACATTCGATTTCACCCGGTATTGCTGTATCGAGCGCTGTGATATCACTAGACGATACTGATCCGCCTGAGATACCCGCATAGGTAAGGAGACGCTGCCAGACTTGCGCATGTGTGCGCTGCGCCGCGCTTGTACCATACACGGCATCGCATGTAATCTGCCCTGCTGGCGGTATGTTCAGACGAAAGAAACAGCCGTCAGTTGTATTGGACAGTACCCGGTAGGTGCCTGCGGCAGGGGCGTTGGCAATCATGTCCGCCATGTTGGCGTATGCAGCACCGGCAGTAATCGGCACGCCTTTATCCCGGACAGCCGATATCGTGACTGCCTGACCGCCCAGAGCAATTGAAGCCTGGTAGATCTGTTTGCTGGTGTTGACCTGAACTGGTGACATATTGGACCCCAGCGCCAGCACGATGGGCTTGACCTTGCCTTTGATATCGTCCACGCCTTCCACGCCCAGCGGCAAGGCGTTTGTGCCTGCATAGCGCACGGTTTGCAATGTCTTGTTCAGGGCTTCGGTCAGGTCTGCCGGGTGGAAGGTAATTTGCGTGCGGCTAAAAATTGGGGCCCCAGTCATGCTGCCACTGATGGTGACCACATAGCCGGATGGATAGGCAGCACCGCGCTGGCCTATGCGCTGGACGATGCTGCGACCGTCGAATGCATAGCCCTTGAGCAGCCTGCCCAGCGTGCCGCTGTCGTCATACAGAGTCACTTCGCCTGGTGTGTTGTGGCCGTACTGACCTGGCTTGCTGAAAACGTCAATGCGGGACCAGCCTGGGTCTTTGAGGAAAGGCCTGTACAGGGCATTGGCGGGTGTTTCGCTTGGCCGTGTGCGATAGGCAAGGCCTGTGCAGAAACGCAGCGTCTCGACCGTGTTGGTGGCGAGGTTGTAGGCTTCTATCTCTGTCAGGACGATTTGCTCGCTCATGCTGGTGCCCTCGCTTTCAGGCTGAGGGTTGCACCCATGTATTGTTTGAGCTCGCGGATATCGACAGAACTTGCGTTTTCATCTGTGGATGTCAGAATTTTTTCCAGCAATTCATTTTGCTTTTCAAGCAGATCGTTATTGCGCTCAGCCTCAGTCACCTGGCGTTTTGCCAGCTCGATGGCTTCTTTGTTGCTGCCCTTGCTGGCCCCGCCATAGCTCCTGATTCCCAGACCTTTGGGGCCCTGCGTAATGGGCACAATTGCTTCTGGTCCAGCCTCGCCCATCTCCCCGAAGTTGAATGTCGTCGGTTGCGTGACAATGCCGTTTGTGAAAACACCGCCGCCAGCAAATTTTGGAAGTTTCGAATCTATTGGCATATCGCTGGGTGCAAAAATACCCAGTTCCCTAGCAAATTTCTCAAATGCACCAGAGCCGAAGAACTTCTCGTTCAGGTCCATGTAGTACTGATTGCCTTTACTACCTGGGTTGTATCCAACTTCCAAAGCATACTGAGATTGAATGTAGCTATCTACTTCAGCAGTACGCTGATTGTTCAAAGCCATTGCTGCAGCACGTTTTGCCTGCAAATTTCCCTCACCAGGTTTTCCGCCGTATATCTGGTCTGGTGTTGGCGCGGCAGTCGTGGTGATGCCGCCATTCTTGACTGCATTTGCAGCGTTTGCAGCATTGACATTGCCGAGTGTGACCTGCAACAAGGCATTGATTGCATCCACCACTGCTTTGGCGCTGTCTGTGGTTGCATCCTTAAGGTCGATGAGCCCAGTGACTGACTGGTTCAGTGCCGTCAACTGAGCTTTAGCCACATCAGCCTGAGACATCGCTGTCCTGCCAGCTTTTTCCAATATAGATTGAACAGTGCCAAACTCTTCGACAAACACGCCATTGCTGGCATTGTAGGCTCGGGACAATTCTATAAATTGTTGCAGTTCCGTTAATGCAGAAGCGTCCTGCGCATTTGCTCGTGCCGTCAGTTCGCCCAAGTTACCTTTTGCACGCAAGTATTTAGCTTCAGTGCCCAGCGTTGAATTGGCGCCATAGATCAGGCTGTCACGCATGTCCAAGGCGGCCTTGCCGAACGAGCTCATCTTGTCAATCAGCGTCTGCAGTTCGCCTGCCCGTTTTTGATAGGCAGATGAAAGGTTGCTTTGCGCCTTTGAATATGCAGACTCGTATTCCTGTCTGGCTCTTTCTTGTTCTTGCTGTATGCGCTGCGCCTCTGCCTGTGCGCTTGCCTTGGCTTTTTCGATGGCAGCTTTGGCGTCATTTGCTGCCCAGGTCTGCTGCTTGATGGCCTTGCTGTATTCGTCCAGGCCTTTGAGTGCATCTGCACGCTCAGCGGCCAGCGCGCCTTCTTCATTGCCCAAGGCCCGCATGAGTTCAATATCGAGTGCGCGATGGCCTTTTAATATCTCAAGCTGACTGGCCTCATCCTGCAACCCGTAGATTCGCAATTGCTGAGGGCGCAAACCGGCTTCCATGGCGGCTAGCTCAAGCTTGCGTTGCAATGCAGTCGCTTCGACACCTTTACCTTCGAGGCGTAAAATTTCAACAGCCAGGCCAGCTTGGCGAGTTGCAAGCTCGCGTGCTTCTTTTTCACGCAGAGCAAGTTCCAGCTTTTCTGCCAATGGTCGCAGCTCTGCATCGAGCAGCATGATTTCTGTCTGGCGCTTGAGGTTTAGGGCTTGTTGGCCCAGTCCTTGCGCTTCCATGATCTGCAAGATGTAGTCACTCTTGCTTGCCGCCAGCGTGTTTGCTTTTTGTGTTGCAGTGTCTCTGATGTTGGCCGTGGCCTCGTTCAAGCTGGCGAATGCGCCGGTGAGTTGCATGAGGCTGACATAGGTCTTGTCACCAGCTTCAGTACCCAGGGCTTTTGCGGCCTCGATCCACTCCCGCAATTGGCCCAGGGACGTCGGCATGTCTGAACCAATTTTTTTGAATTCTGCCGAGATGTTGGCGGTGGCGATGGATGCTTTTTCAGCGTCACTGTAATATTTATCGTAATAGCCAGACGTAATGCTCTGCATTTGTTGCAGGCCACCGTATAGAGTCACCAGGCCTTCTGCTGCTTTGATACCGCTGGCATTGAGCTTGTAGGTCTCATAGCCCAGCACCTTCATGGCTTCATTGACTGCACTGATATCAGTAGCCAGGCGGGATACTGTCTGGGATGCTGTCTCGCCGTCTTTTTTCAAGTTGGTCAAACCCGCCCTGTCGAGCAAGTCTGTGCTGATGTCGTTGCCAACTTTTTCAAACAACTTGGCAATGTTCTTCTGCATTTCTTCAGCGGTCGTGCCCAGTTCAATGCTGAAATCTTGCGTGCGGTCTTTCAAAAAGTCTGCACTCAAACCCAGGGCTTTTGCGTAATCGCCAGCGGCCAGCTTTAGGGCATCGTACTCTTTCGTGATCGTGATAAGCAGAGCTTTGTCTGTGGTCTGGCTTGCTGTGTCGGTATAGTTGCGACCGTCGACCACGGTAGAAGAATTGGCCAGGTTGTACTTCCAAGTGCCAGCTGTGTCGCTGTTGAACCAGCCGCCGTCTTTTGTCCAAGACACGTCGCGGGTAATGTTTTGGGTACCCAACTGACCAGACAGACCAACGCCCGTCAATTCGCGATCTTTGCCTTGCCCAAGGACTGCAACTGCCGCAGCAGCCATTGCCGCCCAGCCCCAAACGGGGATCGCGCCTAGTGCGGCACCTATAGAGCCTATTCCAGAGCCCACAGCGCCTCCTGCTGCAGCACCTGCTGAAAGATTGCCAGCAGTTGCGGCTGATGCATACATGGCAGCCAGACCAGTGTCTGCGCCAATCGTAGCAGCGATACCACCACCGAAGGCAGAAACAGCACTGGCCCCAAACATGGAGCCAGCAGCCGAAATTGCATTCGCACCAGCGCCAATCATCGAGACTAGACTTAAGCCGCCACTTGCAGCCCCTGCGGCTCCTACCGCATTAGCAGCGCCGCTGGCAATGCTGCCCGACATGCTCGCGCCAATATTGACAATCCACTTCTTGGCGGTCATCTGCCACAACCAGTCAAAAAAGCCATTTTTGAGCGTTTCGCGCAGGCGGGTAGCGAAGTCCTTGCTGCCGTTGGCAATGCTGACAAAGGTATCGTGGGCCGTGCGCTCGATGGTATCGAGATAACCAATCCATTCGGTACGCTGCGCTTTGACAGCCGCTGCTGACTTTTCGACTGCTGCCGTCGCAGTGGCTTTGTTGATCAGATCTTCCTGGTCGACCAGGAACAGATTTTGTTTTTTGATATCCTGTATTTTTTTCTGCAGGTCAATCTCGATCTTGTATTGAGCGATGATCGTCTCACGCTCGCTGACAGATCGACCCATCAGGGAAACTTCCAGATTGCTTAGATCAATACCTTGCTTGACAGAGAGAGTATAAGCCGACGCAGCCTCTGCCATACGGCCACAGGTGAGTACCTGATTATTAAAGACATCAAGGCCTTGCTTGGCCCGGTCTTGCGTTTCTTTCTCATATTTTGCCAAGTCACCTTTGATGCCAGCACTAAGCACTTCTTTTGCCTGGTTGGATATGTTCAATGCGCGGGCATATTCCAGCTCCGCCTTTGTTGCGCGGGCAGTGCCGTCAGCCAGTCTTGTTTTTAGGTCAATGTAAATCTTATCGCTGGCGGAACTTGCTTTTGTGGTGCGCAACTCTTCATCGAGGGCTTGCGAACGCTCCATCATCCTACGAATGATGGAGTCGTATGCATTAGATTCTTCGGCTGTAGTTTTTGCGGCTTCCTTGCCAGCCTTGGATTTGTTATAGGTTTCTGTCGCGAGCTGGCCGATCAGCTTGATGTATTCCTTTTCGCCGATCACGCCTTTGTCACGAGCGGCTTCCAGCTTGGTCAGATCTTCTAGATATTGTTTGTTAACACCGGAAAGACGCTGGCGCACTTCAATCAGATCATTCGCGGCTTTGCCATGCAATGCGTCTTTTTGTTCTGCTGCAGTTTTTCTTTCGATCTTGGTGGTCAAATCTGCGTACTGCTGTCCAAGTGCGCGCATTTTTTCCTGACGAGTAATGATGTCGTCGTTTTTATACTCACCCTCACCTTTTTTCGCTTGCTCTAATTTTTTGACTACTTCAGCGAGTTGGTCCGTTGTCTCGCTAGGTTGTTTGGCATATCCTCCGAGCCCCTTTTCATGTAGCTCATTCCGCCTTTCAAGTTTTTGGATTTCTTTATCTAATCCATCCAGGATTCGCTGATGTTTCTCGCCGAAAGACTCGGCAGCTTTTTCCGATGACTCCTTGGCATTATTACCCCAGGCCATCCAGGCAGCCACGCCCACACCCAGCAGAATTGAGATGGCACCTATTGGACCACCAAGCATGGCCAATGCCCGTGTAGCAAGGCCACTGGCCGCACCACCAGCTGCGGTAGCTGCGGTAAGAGCGACCTGCGATGCGGCCTGTGCGGCATTTGCCGCCGTGATTTGAGCCGATACACGCGCCTGCTGTTGACCGAGCAGTGCCAGCTCTGCAGTTGCTGCACTCCTGGCTTGCATAGCCACTACGAGCGCGGCCTCGCCTTGTGCCAGCATGGCTAACGCATACGACTGCGCGCCAGCAGCGCGTGCGGCGTTGATTTGTGCAGTGGCAGCAGCGACAGACGCATTGGCTAGAGCAAGGTCAGAAACGGCAGCCTGTCGTGATGTTACGATTGCAGCCTGAGTCAGCGCCATGCGCTCGCCAGTTGCGACGGCAGCGGCTATTTCCGCCTGTGCTGACGCTATTCCCGCCGCCCTTTGCACAGTTTGAGCCTCTGCGTATGCCAGCACACTAGTGGCCCCTTGGACTGCTGCGACGCCAACTGAGGCCAGCATTTCGGCCAGCTTAGTTACGACCAGGCCTGTAGCAGCTGCGGCAACCAGACCAAGATTATCTGCAAGAGTTGTGAACGCACTTGCGATTATCTTGACAGTGCCGTTTGCTTCGGCGGTTGTCCCAACAAACTCCATGACACTGTTTTTCAGAACAGTAAACGCTCCGCCGATGGTCTGGACATTTTTGGCCTCCTCGCGTAACTCCTTAAGTGCGTTTGGCAGGACGTTCGCCATGATTTCGGAGGTAATCTTGCCCTCAGAGGCCATGCTTTTTAGCGCACCAACTGGTACGCCAATTCCATCGGCCAGCGCCTTCATCAGGCGCGGTGCCGCTTCATTGACCGCATTAAATTCTTCACCACGAAGCGTGCCAGATGCAAATGCCTGGGAGAGTTGCAGCATGGCCGAGGATGATTCAGCAAACGTCGCTCCACTGACTTTCAGAGCAAGGTTGACGGTCTCGGTAATTTCAGCAACCTTCTTTTGCGACACGCCCAGCTCTCGAGTACCATTGGCAATACGGGCATACAGCACACCAGTCGCAGACAGGTCCGCGTGAGCTTCTTTTGCGATGCGTCGCACGTCCGCCAGGGCACTGACATATTCACTGGTACTTACAGTGGCAAGTTTCAGTTGTGCGGTAAATTTGGCATACTGATCTATCATCTGAACTATCTGCATCCCGCCGAACGCCGCCGCAGCCATACCCATGACTCTGCTGAGAGTTGATGTTGTCTCGGACAAAAGTCTGGTCTGGCGTTCGGCCAAGGCTGCGGAATTTCCAAATTGATTGAAATTCCGCGATCCTGTTGCCCCAACGCGATCAGCCGCATTGGCAGTGTTATTCGCAGCCTGTGTAGTCGCATTCAGAGACTGTTGACCAGCATTCAGTCCGGATGTATCAAATCCGATACCGATTGTTGTAATATCAATTGTCATTCTGAATGCTTTCAAGTGCTACGCGATCAAGCGCGCGGATAGTATCCAACTGCCAAATTTCTGGACGAAGACGCCGATTTCGAAAAAAGCTTTCAATCTCAATTTCTGAAATCGGACTGGGAGCCATACCAACTTGCCTGGAAGAATTGAGACTGAGAAACCAGCCCCACTCATCAGCAAGTAGGTTGGGAAAATCAACCGGGTTGATACCTTCAGCAGGCATCCTCCCAGTCATTTTTTCGACTACAGCCAGGGTTTCCCGCAGGCTTACGCCGTCGCTGCCTCGTTTTCCGAGCCGGAATTCGTGTCCGGCGTATTCAATGAGGTCGGCAACGGCTTCTTGGTAAAATTTGCGACACTCTCCGAAAAGCTATTGATTTGCGTGATCCAGTGCGGATTGCGCGCCAAAGCGAGTTTCAATATGTCCTGAGAAAAATCTTGCTTGACACCCTTCCAACCAGTCACGCGCACAGCGGAACCGTCAATTTCATTATTGACACTGTTTTCAATCAGGCTTTGAGCGAACTCAATTTCCTTTTTTTGCTTTTTGGCAATTTCAGTTCCTGCCACATACTGTTTGGTTTTACCCTTGATGAACGAAACCACGCGCTGAGCATGTGCACCCAGAACAAGTACACGGATACCTGTTGATGTAACCATGTCAGCGCTCATGAGCTCCAGTTCCTGTGGGATTTCGCAGTCAGCGACAGCATTCAAGTCGTCCAAATCAACCAGTTTGTTTTGTGTTGCAGTTGTCATAATTTACTTTCGCAGAGAAAAAAATGCCCGTGCCCATCCAGTGCTCCCTGCGAAGGAAGACACCAGACGGGTCGGTACGAGTGATTGGCTTGCGCCAGAGAGAGGTCAGGCTTTATGCCTGGGAGTCTTGAACCATCAGGGTTGTGGCATGGTTTGCGGTACCGGTGCCCCAGCGCTATTACGGTAGGCCGTATAGTTGTATGTCCGCTTCAATCCCGTCTGATTGTCATCAGGAGTATTTGATGTTAACTTTACCGCTGTCATGGTAGAGGTCATTACGTCGGCGTTTGCAGCGGCACCAGCCGTCAGAGCCGAAATGATGCTGGTCTGCGTCTCGTTGCGGAACAGATCAGGCACTGTGCCACCCTCGAAGTACGCGGTGAACGAGCCAGAAACCATTAGCATGCCCCGAAAAACATCAGGACGCACATCCGTGCCCACAACAGCGTCTGCAACCGCGCCTTTTCCATCAATATTGATCGACAAATCAGTGACTGTCGCGACTGCCACACCATCGACTAACAGAACACCATTTGCGGCCGCCAGTGCATCAGTGGTCGATTCCGGGGCTGGTGAAGTGAAATAGGCTGATGTGTCAGAAGTCTGATCCAATCCCAGGGCGGTAAATTTAATCTTGGCATTGCCAGTTCCTGGCAACGACAAGTCAGCCTTTACGAATTTGACGTCGAGATTACGTTCGGAAACTCCTGCTACTGGATACCACTCTTCGACTGTGTAATACGGATCGGTATGACCCGATACTGGCACGTAAGTTACTTTACCTGGCACTGATACTGTTGCGGATGCAATTGGGCCCTCTGGCGTCAGCGAGAGTTTATTGAGCACGATGCCAGTCAATACCAACGCAGTTACATTAGTGACCAGTATGTTTTTGTTCAAATTTCCAGCGGCAAATGAGCCAGCTGTGAGCCGCACTACCATGCCGATCTTGATACCGTCAGTCAAGAAAGATCCCGCTGCACGTGTCAATGTGTAACCGGAGCCGCTACTTGCAATTGTGATCGATGCTGCTGTAATTGCTGACACAACAGCAAAATCTTTGCGCATAACAGCGGACAGCGGATCGGAATAGGTGCCAGGCGAAAGAATGCCGTCGATATTGCCATTGATAGTTTTGGCACCATGGCGAACACTGGCCAGTTGTTGAGCACTGTTGATTTCGCTTTCTGTTGTGTAGGTTTCTTTGACCAGTTCAAACTTGGAGTTCTCGCGCCGCATAGTTTGGCCCAAGGATGTTCCCGCCAACGCCCCTTTCGCAGATTGGCGCTTGATACGCGTTTGTTTGTACACGCCTTGATCGATTGTCATTTTTGACACCTCAAATAAAAAAAGCCCGCAAGGCGAGCAATAAATAAAGCCCGCTGTTTAGGCGGGCTGCTTGTCCGGAAGTCCGGCTATCCTTTGACGTATGCTGACCAGGGAATCGAAACTGGGACTACCCACCTGTCATCGTCAGTAAATCCTGTGGCAATTGTTGCTGTGTTGTTGACGTCAACACGTGTACCGCCTTCAGTGATGCTGGTCGGCGGCTTGAAGAGCGCTTTGATACGCGCTGCGTAGAGTTCCGCATCTGCTGTACCCATTCCTTGCGGATAGAACAGAGACACCTGGCAGATGCCTTGCAGTTGCGTAAGCGTCCGCCCCATCACCAGGTCGGCAGGATCTGCGCGAAGGATATTTATTCGCTGATATGGAACACCTGCCTCTGGAGTAAAAGCGATGTTTTCATACGCAGTCGCCAATGGCGAAACCATAGCGGCCAGTGTTTTCTCAAACGCCCGCCTTACATTGATATCGTCGCTCATTTTAGGTTCTTAGCAAGTTGTCTTACGATGTTCTTAAATTCCATCGCTGTTATCCTGACCACGCCTGCCTGCGCTTGCTTAGACCAAGCGTTGTATTCAATTCTCCTGGAATATGGCAGCGAGTTCGTAATAAACACCTGAGTGCCGAGCGGAAAGCTACCAATTGCACCAGCGCCACGTTTAAGGGAAGACATACCCGTCATGTCTGGGGCTGCAGCTGCATTGAAGTCAATCACACCGACCGACACCTGCCAGTTTGCCTTGAACCTGCCACCAACATAGCCTGGTGGTACCCGCGTCGGATCTTTCCACATAGAAGGGTCACCAACCGGCGACTTGAGAATGACGCGCTTGAGTAGCTCCATTGCCGAAGCACGAACCAGCGCTTCCATGTTGTCGCCAGCCTTTTTCATAAGTTTGGCGAAGTCACGCTTGAATTGTGCGTTGCTCATTTCCGTAAGAGAACTTCATAAAGGACAGGGATTCCTGCAGGTGCCAGGGTCTTGGTCGCCACGACATGCCAGGTTTTAGTACCGATAATCACGAAAGACCCTGGTTGTGGTTCTGTCATACCAACCGGCGACAGCAACAATTGCTTGTCACCAGCTAGAATCAGTGTGCCAGGCAAAAAGGCGGTACCAGACAAATGCAGCGAAAAATCGAAGACGGCCCCTGTGCCTGGCAGATCAGAGCTAGTCGTTGATGGTTTTCCTGTTGATGGATCATAAGCACCTGTAGTAACTGTTCTAATTGTGACTGGTTGCCCGGTTTCGGCCAGAATGGCATCGACATCCAGCGCAATCGAGGCGTAGTCGAGGCTCATGAGTCCTTCTTCACATAGTCATACGGTGGAGTTTCTTCAAAGCGCACTGCCTTAATCGTCGTTTTGCGATCAATTAAGGCTCGGGTTACGCGATGCCAGCCGTCCATGATGTAGCCTTCTTGGTCAAGAATGATCGGATGTGATGTATCAACATCCAAAACACGACGCATGTGCCCTGCTAGGTCACGAGCAGACCGAACAGGATCCCAGACTTCGGAGCCGATATAGATTGCGGCCAAAGGTAGGTCGAAGACGGGTAGGGATTTCGCCCGCATTATCAAATTTGCGACGATCCAGACTTTGTCCTGGCAACTGAAGGTATTTTCTTCAACCTTTACGCCGTCTATTTTGACAACTGGATAATCATTCATGCTCTTATCACCCTAATCATTGCACTGCCCCCGCCATTCAAAAGCGGTGCAAGCATGCGATCAACAGCCAGATACTGAGTGTGTCGAGGTGAATTTTCGTCATACACAAACTCAAGTGGCCCAACTTTTTTACTCTTGACACCCTGGGTCAGATCAACAACCAGCGGGCCAGCAATTGCTTTCAGCGCCAGCTCTGCACAGGCATTCTTTACTTCAACTGGCACGACGTTGCTAGCAAGCCAGTAGTCATTGACTTCAACGTCATAGCGCGGCCAGTCAAGTGCCTGGGTGGATTTGGTGGGCTTCCCTTGCCATGCCATGCGATACAACTGCCGCATGAAGTTTGTGGCCTTACGCAGGTTTTGCTCTCTCAGCGTGTCACTGGCCAGGTTCGCCCAGGCTTGATTGCCCAGGGCAGCGTGATACGCATTTGCCTGGGCAACTGAACAATAGCTCTCGGCATCAGCCAGGCCAGTGCCGTCTTCAACTATGAGCGCCATGGTTAGCCAACTGGATTCAGCAATGCCAGCAATTCAGCCTTGTTCGCACCAGAAGGGATTTCAATGCCCTTGGCGGTCAGCGCTTCTTTGATCTGCGGAACTGTCATATGGGCGCTGGCATCATCATTTTTAGACGCGAGACTTGCAGCCAGAGCAGACAATCGCTCACGTTCCGCAGCTTGCTCAGCTTCTACGCTGTTCAGTTTCTCAGCCTGGATATTCAATTCTTCTGCACGAGCATCGAGGCGTGTACGCTCTTCTTCGATTTCAGCGCGTAACTTTGCAGCTTCAGCATCAAATTCTGAACGCGCCTGTTCGATCGACAGCAGGCCACCTGGAACTATCTCTGCTGTGATTCTTTCAACATTACGTAACGCGGCAGCATCTTCTTCGGAGAATGGCTCGTGCTGGCCAATGACGAAATCTGCAACGTTTATTGTGATAAACGGGCCTTGAGTGGCTGGATCCGTTGATACTATTCGGAGGGTTTTCATATTGTCCCTTAGTTAAGAAAGCGGGGCCTAAGCCCCGCTTCTTTAGTTGATTAACCCAGCAGGATGCCGATGTGCTCATCCTTTGCCGCGCCGCAGCCCCAGACCAGCGCGACTTCCAATTGAACTTGGCGGTATTGCATGTACATGCTTATCTCGAACGACAAGCCAGAGATCGGATCGGTAACAATGGTGCGATCAACAGCAGAATCGCCTTGTTGTGGCAGCGCTGGTACACGAGTAGCCAACATGATCGCAGAGCGAGCAAAGAACATATTGCGAAACCCTGTACTTGCGATCGTAATGGCTGTTGCAGATGCAGGAATCGCCTGCAACAAGCCAGGCGCTGCCAGGGTGATGGTGCCCCCGTTCGAAACATCTGTGTCACCTACAGAAACAACATATTGGTTCGGATCACCAGCGAAAGTTGCAACGTCGCCAGCCAAAATAGTGCCAGTGCCAGCAGCTGCCAGTGTAATCACTGTGGTCCCTACAGCATAACCAGCAGCGTTAGTAGTAGCACCAGCTCCAGTACCCTTTGTAGGGCGCTTGATCTGACCACTCTGGCGCAAAGCCAAGTTTTGCAGACGGTCAGTTATGCCGTTGCGCAGCATATCTTCACGGCCTGCCTCGTTCACCTTGAACAAACCAGACTGCTTAGCACGCATATTCTGCATGGCTGCGCTACCAAGTACTAACTGGAAGTCGAGCCCTTGGGCCCCGTTGTCTTCCAGGATTCGCAGGGCGCCGGCAGTGTCGCTCAAGTCATTGGCTGTGCCGAACGGGGCAGTCCCTGCAGTACCGCAAGCTCGTGATGCTTTTACGTGCAATGCGGCCAAGTCGCTTTCAACTTCGTTGCACAAAGTACGCATCGCCTGGGCAATCTGGTCACGGAGGATGACGTTGTAACTTGCCCCGTTGTTATCCAATGCAAGTTTTTCTTCGCCGTTCCAACGGATCGGCACACGACGTGCCTTAGTCAACTTTACAGACTTGTTGCCAATGTTTTGGTTGCCATCGTCTGGAGGCGTAACGGCAGGCGTAATATCGGTGGCCGTTGCTTGAGGCGCGACTGGCGATGTAACGTCCTGTCCGACTGCAGCGCGGGCAAACGTCATATCAGATGTAACCGCCGGGATCATCCCCACTTGTTCACGCGAGACAACATCCATCGCGTTATAGATGGTAGTGATGAGGCCAGTCAGTGTATTTCCGCCCAGAACCAAGCCTTGCTTTGCCATTGTATTAAACAAATGCGCGTGCAGAACTTCGCCTGCGACACGCGTGGCAAAAACCACTTTATCCGCGGTTGTAGCTGCTACAGAAGCTGCCGAAGTAAATGCCATGGTTGCCAACACCATGACGTGAGTCAGGAGTTTTTTCATATAGATACCTTTGTTAAAAATTGGTGTTTTGGAATTTGTGTTACAGACAGGCCATCCAGCCCAAAGCACCAACACCCATCCAGGCGGTGGCAACAGATACGAAAAAGCCCACAATAAGCAGGCTTGGTTGTGTTACTAAATTCAATCAATCGACAATGACCGCGCCTTCTTTCAATGCACCTGAGCGTGCTGACGGGTCCATGCTGTCGAATTGCGAGCGGGGAATTTCTTTTTTTCCACCAGTGCCGGTACCGCCACCTTGTGCGCCGCTGCCAGATGCACCGCTACCTTTAAGGATCATGTTCCTATTTGGGTATTGATTCACCATTACCTGGAGTGCCTCTTCAAAGTCGGCATGTTCCCCATGGCGTGTAGCAGAGAAAATCGGATTACCTGCTGGGTCCAGTGGAACCAGCTTGCCATCATCGACCTTGAAGCGATCACCAAATACTTTTTGAGCAATATCAGCTGGAATAGCCAGCTTGTCGGCAATGAATTTGGAACTACTGAAACTGCCGCCAATGATGTGATTATTCAGATTCTGGGTGAGTTTTTCGTTTTTTTCTGTAAGTTCGCGTTGCTTTTCTTCTGCGGTACGAGTGGCATTTGCCACTTGCTCTTGCGCTGTCCGAGTCGCAGCGTCCTTGATTTCTTGGACTTTACCAGCAGTGACCAAATCACCATCCTTGATGTTTTTTGCCAGCTTGATGGCATCAGCAGCAGCGAGAGGATCTTCGATTCCTGCGTCCTTGAACGGTTTCAGCGCTGCTTCTGCGGCTTCCTTTGCAACACGGTGCGCCTTAGCTTCTCCGTTCAGGCGACTGATTGTCGCGACTGTGGAATCTGCATCGAACGGGGCCTCTGCACCATCCGCATTGATATAAATAGGTTTTTTGTCGGCATCCAAGGCGATATTGCCGTCAGCGTTGTATTTGAATGGCATGGTAGTTCTTTCCGGGCATCCGCCCAATGATGAGCCGCCTGGCTCGTTCCGCCCTCTGCAATCCTGCTTTGGGCAATAAAAAAGCCGACTGTTTAGGTCGGCTTGGTGATACTAAATTCCCATTCGCTGCAGCAGTCGCTCGGACCGCAGCACATCGTCGGGGTGCTTTGAAAGCTTTCTGATTGCTACGGCCAGATGAAACCCGCAACCTTGTGCGGCGGCATAGTCGTCAGCCTCGAATTCCTGGTGTAGCCGCATGGTCTGGCTTGGCGTCATGAAAACGAACCTACACAAGAGATTCTTCCAGACGTGCAAGTAACGCAGATGCCCGCGCTCATGAGCCTTGACAGCCTCAAGTTCAGATTCTGTCAGTACTTGCGCCAACCAAGACGGAACCATGATCACGATTCCATTACAACATGGTTGTGCAGGTCTCAATATGACACCACTCAGCAGCACCATCAAAACATTGAAACCGATCCACGCGCCCCATAAATACAGTATATAAAAAGCCATCTTCGCTTCCGTTCGGCAATAAAAAAACCCGCAAAGAGCGGGTTTCGTTTTCTATTCAACTGGCTTTAGTTCGGGCAGCATCGAGACAATTATGCCTCGTCGCCAACACTCAGAGCATACATCTTTGTGGATCACGGTACCGCCCTGCTTCCTACCCTTCAGCACAAATGCTCCGTTGACCGTGGTCAAACTGGTCTGGCACCCGCAATTCGGACACTTCAGCCCGCCATCAGGCCGCACCATTTTGCGTACCCGCTGGCGTACCCCGGCTTTACCGGTTGGCTCTTGAGAGTGGACGAGTTTAATTGACATCAGGCCATTTTAGCTTAAATGCCGTACTTTTCCTTCAGTTGGGAGAGATCAAGAAACTCACCCTTTGCCGAATACATCTGATCAGCTGAAAGCTTGCCCTCTCGCAGTAACTTGCCCCTCGTTGGTCCGAGTACTTCATCCTGCCTTGCTGCAGACTGCCTCGTTAGCCATTCGTTATATGTCTGATTGGCAGGTACTTGCCCATCAAGACTTGCCCGTGTGCCAGGTGGAAACAGGCTTTCATCGATTCCCATGCCAAGCAGTTCTTGAAAACTCTTTACCATGGGAGCAGCAGAACTGCGGCAGTTCCAGTGAAATGCACCTGGGCCAGCACCCCATGGCAACTTGTGCCCGATTGGCTTCCGGTCGGTAGTCCAAAGCTTATGATCACGTATCCGGCATGCCGAAGTCGTGCGCAAATCCAATTTTGCCGACCAGAGCAACCCCTTTAACACGTCTGCATTTGCGTCATGGACTTGCCGCTGAGTGAAGGCAGCAATGTGACTTATCGCAGTCTGCACTATCGTTTGCAAGCTCCTGCGGTCGATTTCAAGCAGTCCATCAGCGTACTTGAGTGCCCTGGTACCGCGTATCTGCCGCACAATCTCAGAGTTCGTCTTACCTTCTACAAAGCCCTGCGCGATTGCCTGACGGATTCGTTTGGCTTTGGTTGCTTCCAAATCGTCCAGCGCACCTTTGAGGATTAGTCCCTGGAAAGGTCTGGCGAGAGCTGCCGCATACACCTGATCGGGTGATACATCGGCGACATTGAACTGCACTGGCAGCACTTCCTGCAGGGTCATCTGCTGGTATGACGCCTCGAATCTGACGAAATCACGCAACTCATCCCTCAGATCTGCTTGAACCTGGGCGTATGCTTGCGCATTGAGTCCGCGCACACTGCCAAGCATGGCCTCAAGCCGCTGTATTGTGAAAGATTCCGGGTCTAGCCGTTCAAGTGCATCCGATAGCTCCTTAAACAAGGCATCATCAGACAGATTCAGCACCTTCATCATCCGGCGCACGACGCTGTTTGTGTACTTCTGGAGCTCTATCTGGTGCCTGATCGCTGCATCGAGCAGATCATCATTTGCTGCCATTACACAACACCAAGCGCAGGCCCCTGGGCTGCGATCAGATCCTCCTCGGTTGCGCTGTCGAACTCAGGCGAAAGAATACCCCGGCGTTTATACTCGCCATGAAGGGTCTGGCGTGACAAATCACCTGATTGCTTCATTTTCAGCAGCAACTCGGCACTAGCCTCTGCCAGCGTGGCCGCGCCAAAGTCATCATAAATCTCAACGTGACCGCCCTGCTGCTCTCCCACCCACATGGCCATGAACTGCAACGCCTGGTCGATACCGTCTTCCAGATCGCCAACGATACGCTGCAGAGCGCATGCACCCTGCTCATTGTCGGCCAAGGTCTGGCTTTCGGTAATGTTGCCAGGCTTGATCACCAGCAGTTCTGCGCCTGCCTGGCGCATCTGATCTTCCAAGTCCAGCAGTGACTTACGGCCAGCCTCGATCGCAGCGCCTGTATGTTCGACAAACTTCAATTCGGAGTCCAAGGGCAATTTCACAGCAGCAGCTGCGCCGACTGTCAGTGTCCAATTCTCGTCCTGAATCCCAGTGACCGATAGAATCGGCACCCTGGCAACGTGCAAGATCGTGTCTTGATCGCTCTGACTCTGCCAGTGCTTCACGTTCATGTGCGCCATCTCCAGCAGCGGCGGTGCGGCCTTCATAAAGCCTTCACGCTTGCCATAAACTGCAACAAATGGGATGACCGTCAATGAGGTAGTGCCCTCCTCAAACAATGCCCACTCATCTTTAGCCGTCGGCGCTGTTGATTTACGCCAAGTCTGCCATCTTCCTGGCATCAAAACTCGAACCTGCTCAATCTCTTTTTCACCGAACTCACCGTCATCTTCAACGATGCATTCCAGGATACGCAGTTGCGTGAGCACTTCAGCGCCATTCACTTGCTTTGAACGCCAGCCTACCAACTGCTGGGGGCGGATGTGAACAAAATAGGGTCTGACACCTGCAGCAGCTTCCTCCGCCTGTGTTGGGTACAGCAAATTACCATCCGCGTCTTTGGTGGGTGGATAGTCCACCAGGATGCCACTAAAACCATATCCCAATGCTTCCTGACCGATAGCGGCAGCAAACGTGTGCAAGTTGCGACCTTGAAGATCGATATTTTCAGTCCACTTCTTCAAGCGCTCTGGAACGTCTTCGCCAATCGTTATAGGCTTCGAGAAAGGCTTACTGGCCAGTACTTCAATCGTTCGCTGAAAAGCTGGGAACAACGTGGCTACACTCAACCTGGCTTCATAGCTCTTTTCTTGCTCACTCGGCCAGCGTGGCATCAGGTCCTTTTTCTTACGCATGGCAGTGGTGCCACCGATCAAGGCGGCAATCAGCGGCCAGTTCTCGGCCATGGCTGACACCGCGCTTGATTGTGTTCTTACTGTCATATTTTTACATTCTCAATGGTTCTACAGAGGCAACACGCTTCGTAATTGGATAACGTTTGACGATGAAATATCCGCCACTGTCATTGGTGTGATCGAATCCACCCTTCTTGTCTGGCTCACCCTTGTCGTCATATATCTGGCGTTCCAGGCAAAGAGTGAATTTAGGGCATTTGTTCGTATTGACAAGCAATCGCCGCTCTCCGTAGGTGTTACAGAGCATCGCATTCATACTATTAATGCGGTCCTTTACAGCGGGATTCGTGGAATCAACCACCACTGTAAATCCTGCTTTTCGCAGCAAAGACAAATCTGATTCACTTGCATTACTGGTCTTGCGGTTCTGACCAGAAGCATCCGGATAGACAGATATCGTATGCCCAGGGTACCGTTCCTTGATTTTTTCAATCATTGCTGGCGTGTCAAAAACTTCCACAATCTCATCCACCGCACGCGGCAGATCAGAACGCATCACAAACACAACTGCCGCCATCTTGCCGACGTTGAAGTCCATACCTAAATGCAAAGCATCAGCAGCAATGCCCGGCTTAGCTGGCTGCACCGTATCATCGGTATGGTTCTGCCTGCGGTCAAAGCAGTAGTAAATTACCCCTTGGTAGTTCTCGAAACTGGCCAGGTATTCCTGCCGGAACGTGCGCGGGTCCATCTTCCGCCGCGCTGCTTCTATCTCTTCCGCCGGGACATTGCCACCGTCAACTGACGTGTATAGCCAGCTTTTATGGTCAGGCTCTTTGCCCTGTCCGTCTAAGTAGCTGTCATAGCAATGGTTGAAACCCTTGGGCGTTCCAATGCGCAGAGCATGGCCACCTACCCTTTGCTCAGCATTGACAATGAACTTGCAAGTCGAGAGCATGGGACGCAGTACTTCTTCCCATGCCTCATACGGACAATCTGCCCATTCGTCCACTAGGGCGAAAAACAAACCTGAGCCACGCAGATTGTCATAAGCATCCAGGCCGACAATGCGCACCACATGCCCAGCCTTGGTGGTAATTGAGCATTCTGTCTCGTTCGGCTTTGTCGCACGCCAACTGACAGGTATAGCCTGCTTCAGGCGTCGCCAGAAAACACGCTTTGCCTGCTTGAACGTCGGCGCGCAGTACCATATTTCGTCTTCAACACTGACATTCCACTGCGCTGCATACCGCACCGCTCGCCGTATCTCGGCTTTGCCCAGAAATGTCTTGCCGAAGCGTCGACCGCATACAGCATCGCGAAATCGCGCCTTTTTCTGCCAACCCCAGACATAAATGTTCGCCTGCTTTGGCGTCAGCTCAATAGGTGGATCAGAGTATGGGATTGTCTGGGACATCTTCGTCAGGTTTCAGGACATATTCCGGTGCAGCTGGAATGCCGGGAGCGTCTGCACCTGGTGTTTTGTTCGTATCGAGGCGTCGGTTCACGTACACGTCTCCGACTTCCTTTGCAGCTTGCTCAATTACCTGGACAGCAAGGGCAATGTTGCGCATGCCTTCTGCCTGCTGTGCCATTCGCGCCAATGCACGCAAACGAAAGGCTCGGCTCGCAATTGGGATCTCTGCGACCTCTTCACGAAACTTTTTGCGTGTATCCTCGAAAACCGTTCGCCACTTTTGGCTTAAACGCCTTCCTACAAAGCAATTTGGGTCATACGCAGCCACCTGCTGGCGCATCACATCGAGCCCGAATTCCTCTTTTACTGCTTTCGCCACCTGTGTTGGCGTATCGAAACATGCCAGCGCTTGGACGATGAACAGCTTCACCTCGTCACGTAGTGCTGCCATATGTTGCTATCCTGTAAAAGCCGAGTAAAGCTTATGCGGCTCTAAGCAAACACGTTCCGCATGCCCTCGCAATGTTGGTTTTCGCCACTTCTGGTGATGTCTTGGCGGCGTCAATCATCTTTGCCACATCCTTTGACGGGCCGTAGCGTCTGACCACCCCTACAAACTCCTCCACGTCATGAGCGCGCATTGAAAGCTTTGGCTGTCCATCCTTGGCGAATACAGGCTGGCCGAATTCGTCGAGTGTCTGCCCTATGTGGTAAAGCTCATGGTCAACCAATGCGCAGAAGTCTATGTCTGAGCATTGAGCACAGTGACTTGCATCCAGAGTTATCAAGAAATCCGGCACCATGCCGAACCAGTCGCGCATCTGCTGCTCTTGCCTACCCTTCTGCCATGGTCCACAGCGAAACGTTAGGTCTTCGCATTGACCAAGCACTGTTCGCCCATGCTTGTTGAATCCCGCTGCAGCCCACAAGAACGCTACCTCGGCAAACTGTAGATGCGCGTGGTCAACATTGAACAGCGCACCGCCTTCATTGATGATTTGCTCGAAGGCCCATGTTTTGACTTCAGGCGCCGGCACAAACTGGTGCTGTGCCATCGGCTCAAATAGGGAACTCGGCGGCATTGGCCTGGACAATCCAGAGACAATTCTTGATTTGCGTACCATCACTGAAACAACCGGGCTATTTAAGCTGGATCGTACGTTGAATTGAAGATGTCAATCTTGCATGGGTAGATTTCGCCATCAATCTGGGTAATCAGCATATCTTCGCGATTAAACCGAACGCTACCTTGATGTGTTGGGACGATGTAGCAGTTGTCATTCTCGTGAGTTATTGGGTGTCCTTGGTAATTAAACGACCAAGGCATCCCGTTGATAATACTCGCACCAGACGTTATGCCATGCTGTACCAGTTCATCGAATGTGATAGCTTCAATGACCACAGGTTTTTTGCGAAACTTTGCCATTTCTGTTCCTTAAACGATTATGACTCGACTGTCAGTGACACTGGCGGCATCGTGCCACCTATCACCCACAGTGCTATTGCCTGGCCTTGATTCAAGAGTGCCAGCTCTTCAGCGGTTGGCTTCCAGAAGCTTACAACTGCGGGCTGGCCATCCACTTCCGTGCGCGTAATCGGCAGCGCTGAGCATGGCAGTACTTTCTGATCCCAGCCTGCTGGTGCGCCGAGAACACCGTTATTTGACGGATGTTGTAATCGATTCATGATTGGTTCGTAAAGTCAGCCAGGAAGGCATTGATGGTCAGATGATTCTCGCCTTCCTCTGCGTCAAATACACGCAGTCTTGGCAATTCACTTCCAGAGGTTTCATTATCAAGCGCAACCTTGTGCTCTACGCACAATGCCTCAAGCGCGATAAGGAATGAATCAAACTTGGTCGACATATTTTCTTTCGCCCATTCGATAAACTCATTTACTGGCACTCCCCGCACCTGGTTGAGTTCCCTTTCGAGCGGAGTCGCCAGGCCTTTGTTCGTGAGTGTCTGTGCCTGTAACCCGCCAATAAGAGGCACTCTGGCGTCCGGCGAGCATTCTGTTTGATGTCTTGGAGCATCCTGAGAGTACCGATCTCTCGTCCTTGTGCTTGGAAGGCACTCGCTCCACCATTGAGCTAAGGATGCATTGAAGTTTGTTGGTGCTGTTCGTCAACAAGTGGGATTCGAACCCACGGCGCCCCGTCTACAGGCTACAGAGCCAGACTCAGCACTTATCTGCGTCACTGTTAAACCAGCTCCAGCATTGCCGAGCTACTAGCACCAACACGGATAACCACTACTCAATTGTATTGACCATTCGTGTTTCCACTAGTGAATTTATTTGCAGCTATTGTTTGCTCAACTCATTGAGCACAAATAGAAAAGCCCCGAATCTCGCGACCGGGGCTTTTTGGTTACAATTACGACGTGTATCTAAAACATATGTTATACCGGACGTTTTTTCCGGTCAAGTAAAATAGATATGATTCTGATTATTCCTTAATAGCCTGAACCTGTATTGCATCAATAAACCCTTGCACCTTCCCTGCTGGGGTTGGTGAGCTGCGGTCATATGCAAAGACTTGCTTGCCAGATTTGGCCGTTACAAAAAACCATTGTCCAGAATTTTGAGACGGCTCAACCAGATACACAACATCAATGTTCGGCGACGCGCCATATGAACCATTTAGCGAATCCAATTCAACGAACTGTGTAGATGTGTAAATGTTGCGCCTGATTATTGCATCACAGAATACTTTGATACCGTAGTAATTAGATTGAGTTAAGGTCTCTATTATCTCTTTTCCGCTCCCAGTCGCAGCGGATCCCTGCTTTTTAGCAAAATTTTCTAAAGCAGTATTTACAAACGCATATTGGCTTGGAATAGCGCAAACCAATTTTTTCTGTGAAACAGGCGAAGGCAAAGGCACTATGGCATTCGAAATCCCGGAAAACATGGTCCTTGACGCATCAAGCATTTTTTCTTTGGAATCGTACTTGGCACCCTCTAATGTATATACAGTCCCGCAGCCAGTAAGGACTCCAGAAAACAGCAAGGCAATTGGCAAACAATACTTTAATTTCATTCTTCAACACTCCCATTGATTAAACTGCATTTCTCACGTGTGGTTTGAACGGGTGCCTGTGTAGCCAATTTGCAATTGACTCGATCCTGCGTTTTTACAGGTGCATTTGAGACACTGGGCGCTACTAAATTTGATACCTGAGCGCCAGTTATGGTGCTTGGCCTCGTCAGATACTGCGACCTTACTGACTCCAATGTTTGCGAACATAATTGCTGTTCTGTAGGCGCAAAGTTTGAAACAGAGACGCAAATGCCACTGGGATGCCTAAATGGATCCTTCTGAACCTGATCAAAATACTTGATTTCACCGTTCCCAAGGCGCAAGGCGTATCTAAAATGGAATTGTTGATTTGGTTTGCTGTCGAGACTTGAACCAATCATTCCGCCTATCAACATCGCCGCCAACTGTGTTTTTGCAGAATAATTTCCAGAATTTATGGCCTTATCCACATAAACGGCATTTCCTACCGCGACACCAAGCGCAGCACCACCAGATGTACCTGGAGTAGATTCATTGACGCCTTGATTGTCGATGATAAACCCGTACGAATCGGATTCTTGAATTTGAATTTGACGATTTTCTTGAATAAGTGTCTGCTCATTTGCCGAAAGTGAATTCCAGACATGGCGGGCAATATTCACTGTTTGTGCATGGGCCGTACCAAAACTGCCCAATGCAAATAACAGGCAAACCAAAACCTTAACAGAGGGTAAATTGATGCACATGATTTGAAATGTGTGGCAAATAAACTAATAATGTAACCGAATGCTACAAACATTTCAAAAAAACTTTTCGTTACGTTTGACTATAAGTGCAGCAGACTTGTTCGGCCTGCTGTCTTTTTCCTTTGAAGTATTGACCAAGAATGTTTAATACAACTCCATCCTGTTCAAACGAGTTGCTTCTCCAAATCTTCACTTTCGCAAACGTTGCTCAATCTCTCAGCTATTTTTGTCTGGGCCGTTGCATCAATCTCTTTTAGCCACGCCCAAATTAATCTCTTCTGATCATGCGCTGTGGACTTTCGGACGTTTAAGTCCGTGGCGACCTGGGTGATAGAAATTCCCCGCTCATAAAATGCCCGGACAATCATCTCGCGCATACCTCGAACGGACATTCCTGTTACCTGGCCAGCAGCATGTTCTCGCAGACTTCCTATCTCGGTCCTGTACTGTTCGCTCATCCCATTAGACCCGCAGCACTTGCATTCTACGGTCTTCATTGCGTACCTGGCGATGATGCAGGAACGATGTATTGGCTTAAGACGATCCACCTCCGCCAGTATCATTCCAGCCTGGGCTGCGCCATCCACGGACACCAGGCCTTTACCACTGCCGGCACCTTTCAGCGCCAGCTTGGACATTGGTGACAGAGCATACTGTTGAGTTGAGTAATTAAAAGCAAAAATCAATGCTTCATGAGTATTATTGAAAAGTGCCGTCATTCCCGCTCCTTGTAGTTTGTACATTTCTTACCGTGCCGTCTGCCCTTGGCACAAATCTTGATTTTCACGTCAAAAACCCGCTCCTTTCTCTCGAACGCGCAGCCCTTGCAGGTACGCTCCTCGCGTTCGATCAGGATGTCCAACGGATCGCGGCCATAGTCTCTTTGCCTGGTCACCTGGCCTCCCGCAATTTCTGTGCTGCTTCTTGAATTTGAGTGTCACGGATCAATTCTTGGGCGTAGCCCAGGGTCATTGTCATGGACGCCCTGCGCATCCGGTCAAAGCAGGCTCTAACCGCTTCGGTGTCGCTGGCAAAGACCGGCATGTCCACCTCAAGCTTCTTGGCCAGTAAACGCAAAGGCTCCAGATTGATACTGATCCCCGCCCTCTTCTCATGAATTTCGTAAGCATCAACAACGCCCATGATCGCTACAGAACTGTCATACCAGTGACCGTCTACAACGTCCTTGAAAATGGCGGTGCCGTTGCCAGCGACATCCTTGGTACCGTCGCGCTCCAGTTGGTCAACTATTGCCAGCAATGGGTCAAATACTGCGTTTAGGCGCCATGGCTGAGTTTTGATGAGACACTTAGTCGGGTCGCGCGGCACGTGCTTTTTGTTCTTTCTGTATTTGCTCATAAATGCTCCGCCAATCCTTTCCTGCTATATTTTTGTTCATGCACATGCGGTTGCCATGAGCGGTCTAGATTTTCAAACCGGGTCTGTTCGCCGAAGTAAGCCAACGCAACGCGACCAGGTGCGCCTTGTCTGCAAAGGGCAACATCCACTTCGCAAATGCCCTTGTCCATGCTGTCTGGGTTATAGACTTCATCCCTGTAGAGAAAAATGACTGCATCAGCGTCTTGCTCAATAGCACCTGAATCACGCAGATCAGAGGGCTGTGGCCGCTTATTAGGACGTTTCTCCAGGTCACGATTAAGCTGAGAAAGCAGCAGAATGCCGATATCGAGTTCCTTGGCCAAGGCTTTGAGTCCCCGTGTGATGCCTTCTATCTGCGCATTCCGGTTATCCCCTTCCCCGTCCATCAGCTGCAGGTAGTCAACAACCAGCAATTTAAGGCCGTGCTTGCGCTTCAGATTTTTTGCTTTCATTCGCACGTCCAACAGACGCAATCCGCCTTGGTCATCCAAAAACAGATCCATGTTGTCAATTTTTTGGATAGCGGCAGTTAATCCGTTCCAATCACTTGGGCCCATGAGGTTAGGACTGAGCAGATGTGGCAAGGGAATCTTGCCCAAAACAGCCAGGTTCCGATCATGCAGCTGGCTGCGAGGCATCTCCATCGACAGGATCAGTACCGGATAATCTCTGGCCACGTTAAGAGCGATGTTCAAAGCACATGCTGTTTTCCCCATTTTGGGACGAGCTGCCAACACGATCAAATCGCCACCACGGATGCCGCCGCTCAATTTGCTATCAACGTCCAAGTAACCCGTTGAAATGGCCTTGGTGCCTCCTTCCATGCGTAATTCAAGCTCTTCGATATGTTTCGCCAGGTCGGCACTTGCCCTGACAGGTTCTTGTTTGACCTGAGTCTGCGCCAATGCCTCGAGTTCGGATGAAATGCGATCAACCAAAATCCCTGCATCCTCATGAGCGTTGATTGTCATTTCTTCCGCTTTTCGCCCTAAAGCGATCAACCCACGCTTGATAGCCTTGTCTTTGACAATGCCGGCATAACGAGCAATGTTGGCACTTGACGGCGTGTTTTGCGCCATTTGGTTCAAATAGACCAGGCAGTCCTCGATCTTGGAGGCCAGTATTTCGTGTATCGAGATGACGTCACATGTCTTGCCCGCTAGTACTTGCTTGTGGATTTCGCCAAAGATGACTCGGTGTTCACCACGGTAGAAATGCTCTGCGCGCAAGTCGCCTATTCGGTCAATCGCATCGTTATCGAGCAACAGTGCGCCAAGGACAGACTGTTCGGCTTCCAAGTTTCGAGGTATTAACTTTTCACTATCTCGGCTCATACTTTCTTTCTCGTATTTTGGTAAAGTTTGCGGACTTGGTTATCCATTCGAGGTCTGCAAAAAAAGGCGTTTTCTTAGGATCGTTCGCCTTGCCAACAAGGAAATCACATGTGCCGACATAGGTAAAAAGCCTTTTCCAGTACTCTAAATTTTGCCTAGACTTGTCCTCATTCCACCTTGCTCGTAACTGCGTAGCTCTGGCAGGTGTCCAATCCCGTACTTGTGGACACTGGGGGTAAAACTTCGTGGTAGAGGGCAATGATTTGCTTGTGCGGGCATTCAATTCGTTCATGGGAGTGTCCGACAGGTTCGTCAGCATCGCTGGCGACATCTAACCCGTTAGGGTTAGTAGTGTTTACTTCTTCTCTTCTCTTCTCTTCTCTAGGTAACGCATCAGTAACGCTGCCACCGTTACCTTCATCGTTACTTTTAGCGTTAGCCTTGTGATTTGCTACACGTTTCGCGGTCAAAGCACGGTCTTTTGCTGTTTTCCCGTTATGTCTTTCGAAGTTTGGTAGCTGGAGTCCACCCTCAGTGGTTAACAACCAACCCACGTTTGTCATTGCCTGCGTTAATCCGGTAACGCCAACAATCCTATCTAGTAACGCTGAGGTAACGCCAATAGCGTTACCATCGATTGTGTGTTGATCGAACCAGCGCCATACCCGCAAGAGCTTCCCTACGGTCAAGTCAGGGTCGTCCCAGCCCATGGCGACAGTGATCTGTAGCACTTCCGGCTTCTCAGGTGTACTTGCATCGAATTTGAGCCATTCGCCAGCCATTACATCCCTTCCAATAGAGGATAAATACCTGACAATCCTCGTAGTTCGCGGTCTGCCCGCAATGCCATTTCGGATGCTATCTGCATCTTATTTAGGCGATCCAGTTCCGCCGCAGCTTGGGAAACAGTCCTGCATTGGCAAGTAGGAGTTACAACAAGACAACCAGGGACTTGATATCCGACTAAAAAAGAACCATCTTTGTGAGGCCCTGTAATCGCGTAATTCAGCATTGACTCACCAATCCTTTCAGCTTTGCTTTGTAGAATTTCATGCTGCTAGACCGATAACACTGCCAACATGCACAACAGCTGAAGGCGTCTCCGCATACCGCTTTCTCAGAAGCACTTCAACAACCTGGGCATCATCTCGCCAGACGATCCCGTTACAGCCATCCTTCAGCCCTTTAAGCACATTGTCTGCGTCAGGTTTCTTGGTGGGCAGGATATGGCCTTGGATCGCCAGCAAGCGCTTCTTGTTTGACCAGCTCGCTGGCACTTGCATGTGCAAATGCACTTCCAAGGCTAATGGTTCGGCGCTCGGCTCGATCCCTGCCATTGCTTGAGATGCAGCCAACTTGACCAAGTTTTCATAATTTACTGTTTTTGCCGGGGTGTACGTTGTGACAAAATTCCCCTGCCTTGCGAACTTCGGACGGGCTTTAGCGACTGGCTGGCCAGGCACGATAAATTGAATTCTAAAAGTCATAACAAGCCCTTTCTCTTGAGTATTCGGTGCGTGTGTTCAACACCAGCGCGAAAGTGCGCAAGCATCAGTTCCCGGCTATAGTTCTTTGGCATAGGTATGCGGCCGTCAAGCAAGTCATGGCAGCTACTGCAGCCGAATGCTGCGGCAGTGTCTGGAGCCTTCAGGCCCATGCCCTTGCCGTCTTCCAGCAGGTTTGAGTGGCATAGCGCGGTCGTCTCTGGGTTGTAGTTACATACTGGGAAACGCAAAGTGCATTCCTGGCCGCGTGCGGCTTTACGAATTGGCGTCATCACCGGGCGACTGGTTTTCATGCGCTTGGAGCTGCGCTTCAATGGAGAGCGTTTCATCATGGCAGCACCAGCCTGTAATGACGGCCACCAATGTGCTCCATCTTCAAGGGGGCCGGTGCAGTCCATACGCAATAACCATCGGCGTCGATCTGCTTTCCCTGTGCATACCACCAGGTGACTACACGCCAAAATGAAGCCCGCGAACCAGGCTGATTCTCTTTAATCGAACCGTTCGCATTGAGTACTTGCGGACCAAACCGCGGATGGTCTTCGAATTTAATGATCTTGCCTGCCTCATCTCGAATTTTTCTATCAGGTCCGCCCAGGGAGATATGAAGAAATGGGAAAGTCAAAGCTCAGCCTCCGAAAACAATCTCGGTTGCACCGCGCCGTTTTGATAGACAACGTCCATCACGGTAGTGGCTAGCGGTTCATCACCATCCCAGCCATCAGGCCAAGTTTGCAAATCGATCAGTTCATGGATGCGCGCTTCTTCCTCGGCATTGATCAAGTCGACAACTGGCCGCCCTGTGCACGCTGCTCTTGCATTGATTTCTGCCTGAATTGCAAGGATGCGATCAAGTGCCATCAACCTGGCCTCAAAAGTCAGCGGCCCTTTCCTTTGCGGGTTCTTGCCGATTGATCCGTCTTTGAGGCGTTCAATGCCAGCTTTGCGCAAACGGTACTGGTCCTCACGCAACTCGCGCCAGAGAGGTTTGATGCGCTTCAACGGCGCTAAGTAAGCCCACTGTGGGTTTAAAAGAATGTTATCCAGAGCAGTATCAGTGTCGACCAGCGGGCAACCTGTGCAACCTGTTCGGGCATTTATTTCCTCAGCCTCATCACCACCGTATGCATCAGCAATTGCCCGAGTACTCCAGTCACCGAACTCAGCTGTAGGTGCCCAATGTTTTAGCCATTCCCAGATATGACAGACGCGCCAATGCAGCAACGGTGCCAAGGTTGCCAGGCGGCCGCGAAGGCCTTTTGCATTTGGCAATACTTCCTGGTACCAGCCTTGGCCACACTCTGCACCATCTTTGCCGCAACTCATTTCGATACGCTGATCACGAATGGCACTTTCACCCTGGCGCACGCCAGTGATCATTAGGATGCCACCCTCCAACTGATCCAAACGCGCCTCAAGTGCATGTTGCATGGGGTCGATTTTGATTTGGCGAGTACACCAGCGCAGCGTATTGTTATTTGGAGGTGGTACGCCTCTGCCAAGGATGTAAACCATAAAACGCTTGTCCATGGGTGCCATGACAATTTCTACAGCAATGCCACGATCACGCAGCTCGTCCATGATCTGGTGCGCAGATGCAGCCAAGGGAATGAGCTCCTGGCGGGTGTCTGCATAAAAGACTGTCAGTGTTTTTGGTCTGGCAATCTTGCCCGTATCAATCAGCCAGATAATCAAGGTAAGCGTGGCGCTTGAATCCTTGCCACCTGACCAGGCTATTCCCCAATGATCATGCTGCTGGCCGTAGGCCTGCATGGAGCGGATCGTCAGATCAATGGAATCTGTCATCTGCAAGCGCTTGGAGCCAGCCGCGAAAAAATCCACTTGCGCCGTCATGCCACTGCCTCGAGTTCTTCAAAGTCGAACAGCGTCGGCATAGACATTTCTCGTTCAGCAGCCTTGCAATATGCGGCACCATCGAGGAAGTAAGCCGGGCTCAACTCAATGCCTATACCCTTGCGACCCTTCAGAATGGCGCGGTACGGGACAGTCATCAGGCCGCCAAACGGGTCCAGGACGATATCGCCCTTGTTTGACCACTGTTCAATTGCACGATCAGCGATATCAAATTGCATCGGGCAAAGATGCATTTCTTTACCCTTCGCTGACTGGGCTCCATTCAATGTGAGCATGCGCGTCACATCTGACCAGACCTCACTTGACCAGGACTGCGGCTGCAGCAGCATAAAAGTGACTGGCAACTTGCCTTGCGCATCCAGCGTTTCACCTATCTTGACGTGATGCTCAAAGTTATAGATCGCTTCCAGGCTGTTTGCCTTGAAGGTCTTGAAAATCATGTCGTGCGGCATCGACTGCAGCTCTTCAGGTGCCAGCAGGCGGTTACCAGATGACCTGGTGAAGCCATGGGCATCAATCTGCCAGCGAGACCGGCTATAGTTATCCTTGCCCTTCACCACCGGCTCATCCGCATAACTGTTGCTTGTGTCTGTTGGCGGCTTCCTGAAAATCAGCAAGTACTCGGGTATGCCACAACTCATCTTGCTGCCGTCTTTGCACTGCTCAGACCAGCCCAGGCGATATGTTTGATTGTTTTCGCGGACCACGTCAGTGACAATGGTTTTCATACCCATATAGGCGAAACCGTGTTTTGTATAATGCTCAATACAGCGTGCATGGAATGGGTACACGGTCTGAAAGCCGAGGCCTGTCATGCCACCGGGCACAATGCGGTCTTTAACGTGGATAGCGGCCAAGCGGCCAGGTTTGAGCACTTTTAGCAAATTGGGCGTCAAATAGTCCATTTGCTTGAAAAAATGCTCGTTATTGTCCGTGTGCCCGAAATCAGAATAGTTGGGGCTGTATTCGTACTGCGTAGAAAAAGGAATCGAAGTGACGATCAGGCCTACGCTGTTTTCTTCCATGGCAGTTGTTTCCAGCACGCTGTCATTGTTGATGCAGCGGTAGTTGTCGCCGCACACTTCAATGCGCTTAACGCCCATTGCGCGGGTAAGCTCGTTTGCCATAGCATCCTCGGACAAACCGTATTCATTGATCAGTTCAGACATCTTTGCCACCATTTCATTGTGTTGTTTCCATTTGCGTTCCACCTGACGCCGCACCTCGCGCTCAGCCTCCGTATAGATCAGATCAATACGGACGGTCTTGGTCTGCAAGAATCGCTGGATACGGTGAATTGCCTGAATCAGGTCTTTGAATTTGAAACCGATTCCCAGGAAGATCGCCCAGGAGCAGTGCCGCTGGAAATTGCAACCGCTGCCAGCGATCACCGGCTTGGCCGCCAACTCTTGAATCCTTCCGTCGGAAAAGTCGATAATCGCCGCCTCACGCTCTTCCATGTCCTGACTACCGTAAACGCTGACTGATGTTGGGATTGCTTTCTCGATCGCGTGGCGCTCTGCTTCCAGGTCATGCCACAGCAATCTATGTGCGTCCGGATCTTCGGCGCGCAGTTCCATCATTTTTGCAATGCGGGCTGGCAATGACTCCCTTTTCTCGCGGGCGGAATCGACAACGCCGATGGCCTGATTCTTGAACATGCGCGCCTGGCCGGACATTTCATGGCCAGCAGTGGAATGGTTCGCAGGGATTTCATGCCAGCGGATATCCATCTTTGGCAGCGAATAGCCTTCATCGGAAAAGCCCAGATCAGACGGCCGCTGAACAAATAAACCCCACGATGCCAGCCAAGTCCAGAACTCGCGCTCTTTGTGGGCGTGAATCGTCAGTTCGTCGGCCTTTTCGCTATTGCGCTTGAAGAAGCGAGTTTTGGCAGCTGAGACATCCATCACGCCCAGGAATGCTGAATAAGCAAGCAGCTCTATGTATTCATTCGGGCTGGGTGTAGCCGTGGCAACAAACCGGTACCGCACTCCGTCGCTGCGCACCCGGTTAACCATGGTTTTATAGTCGCCGGCAAACAGACCCATGAATTCTCTGAATGTCTTGGTGCCACCAAATCCCCGCAAGCAGTCGGCTTCATCAAGGCATGCGACACTGAACAGGCGAGGATCCAGTTTGCCGTCCCGAATGGTCTCGTAATTTGTCATGTAGATGCCTTCGGGGTCCGTGGCTTCCTGGATGCGACGAATAAACTTGATCGTGATGCCCAGCATAGCTGCATCGCGCATAAATTCCTGACGCACGCCAAGCGGTGCACAGATCAAGCCCCTGCCACCAGCAAAATTGCGGATGATGCGGACGATCTCCAGTTCCATCACAGTCTTACCCAGGCCGAAGGCTGCAAATATTGCTCGCCTGCCACCACGGACAGCCCATTTGACGATCGCTCGTTGGTGCTGTTTTAGGATGGGATTGATATCGGAATCACATATCTCAAAGCCATATAACTCAGCTTTGACAACCTTTTGTTGCAGAAATTTTGTGTAATCGCTTAAAATATGAGCAGTCATTTATCGGAACCCTATTTTCATAATTGATCAGAAGCCCGGGCGGGTGCAACCGCTTGGGCTTTGTTTTTTGCGGGGCGCACATTGATGTATGTGGCGTACTGCACGATGTCGCGAATAGTGCTTTCGCCAACCTGATAGATTTTGGCAAGAGTGCCGTAGCCGCGCACGTATGCCAGGTATTGCGACCTGATTTCAAGTACTTGCTCAGGCGTGAGCTTCCGGCGACGAGTCATCTGCCATCTCCTTCAAACAGGCAAAGAATCGCTTCCATTGATTGTTCAGCTACCTGTGCAGAGGCATACGGCCAAAGATATTTCTGTGCATGATGTGTGCGGAAAAACTCAAGAACGCCATCGCGATAAATTTGAAAGTCACCTTCGTCGCATTTTTTGTACGAGATAGATTTCGGAACAGGGAACACTCCGCCCTTTGGACCGCTGCACCATATAACCCAGCCTGACCCTACTTTCAGCCAAAGTCTGAACGTTTCACGGTCTTTGAATCGCTCTTGGTTTTTGAATACCTCACCTTCAAGCTTCATTTGCTTGCGGTGCACTGGGCCAAAGCGAGGGATCAGCGTCTCAACAGAGAAAAACTCACCACTGCCTAGATTCCAGATGCTGTTCCAAAATCTGCGCCAAGCTTTCTGATCTTGCTCAGCTTGGCCATCGACCATTTCAAAGAGACATTCACGCAAAACCTGGCGCTGAGCTTCGGTTGGCTCAATGTCTGTACGCTTTGTTAGTACGATTTGCGTCATGCAGCGCCCCGGCATAAGCTGCAATACTTGAACACAGCCTCACCTGCGGAATTGGTGAACTGTTGAATAGAACGCCATTGGCCGCTGCCATTGCGGCAGCGGCTCCCTTTACAGTATCGGCGAGCGGTTACTGTATTGAGGGGCGATGTTGATTGATTGCGGATGTGCTGAGCATCCGTTGCCGCCGGAGATTGATAGGTCATAGCTTCCCCCGGAAAAAATCACGGATTGCACGCAAGCGGCGAATGACCAAGATGCGAGTCCAGATCATTTCCAACCGCATGCACTTAAAAAACGTTGGTGTCGTCATGGTTCCGCTTTCACCAAGGTATCAATCGCTTCACGCAAATGGCGCGTAGCCAAAACCAGCCGGCTATTACATTCCTCCACTCTGGAAGTGCCACGCGCACCAATTTTTTCTTTATCTGCTTCCCGCCAATTTTTAGCCATCACAAGCACCCTTTCTTTTTTCTGGTCGGTCTGTTCGCTCATTACTGTCCTTCTTGTGTCTCATCGTTGTCCGCCCTTCCCGTCAAAGACGCATGTTTCGGTTAGGAAACATGGCCTTGTTATGTGCCGATGAAGGTCTTTCTGTTCGTCGTCGCGATCGAATAACATTCGTGCTTCGGGCCCAGTTATTTGCCAGGTTGCGCAAAACACGGGACTGAGGAACATCCGAGGCTTTGCAACGATTTTGAAATTCCAGAAATTCATCTGCATTCAGCAGGGTTTTGACGACTATGGTTCGAGAGTTCATGTTTTTGTCCTAGTGTTAGTGATTCAGGAATAGTGCTGCGATTCGAGGTGCCAGGGTTAGGAGTCACATTGGGATTCCTCCTGGAGTTCCGGCCAGAATTCGAGCCAATCATTAGGGCGCAATACTTTGAGAGATATGCCAAACCTATCGGTCACTTTTTTACAATGGCGCGCAGCAAGTGGCTTTCCACTTATATAAAGTTGATTTATATAGGCAGGAGAAACGCCGAGGAAGGAAGCTAAAGCTTTTTGACTTCCAGCCTTTGCGCTTGCCAGTTGGATTGGATTTAAGTTCTGTTCGCACATGGCGTCAATATAAAGCAGTGCTTTATCAAAATCAAGCATTGATTTATCTGACGGCAACGAATCACAATTACTTTATGAAAATCGACCCAAATAAAGAAAATCAGGATCGCGCCGCTTTAATCAAAGAGGCTATTGCTGCTTCTGGAAAAAAGAAGTCTGCGATCGCTTTAGAGCTTGATATCAAGCCCCAGGCGATTACTGGCTGGGAAACTACTGGGCGCATCCATCGAACTATGTTGCGAAAACTGGGGCTTGTACTGGGGAAAAATCTTTGTGGAGAGGAATCTACAATTGAGGACCTGGACGAAGACACCAAGCAAGTAGTTAAACTGATGGAGATGACAGACAATGAGGGGCGTGTCCGCGCACGTATAGCCGTAACGGACATCCTCAATCAGTACAAATTCAACAAGCGACTTTCAGAATCGTCTGAGCCAAACATTGAGGAAGCTATTAACAGCATCAAAGACCCTCAGAAACGCGCAGTGCTTAAGGCTGCACTTGATACCATAAGTTCTATGGAGCAAGATTCTGTTGCAAAACCATTAAAGAAAGCCAGTTAAACAGTCATATCAGCATTAATTATGCTAATGTGAATAGCGCGTATGCAAGAATTTTGCAACTATGCATAATTCGCGCATGGACATTTCAACTAGATTAGATATGGCGATGGTTGCCGCTGGATTCCGCGATCAAAGCGATTTGGCGCGAGTCGCCGGAATCTCTCAATCCACAGCCAACAGAATTTTAAGTGGTCGGGCAAAGCAGCCCGACGCATTGAGTTTGTTCAGACTTGCGAGGGCTTGTAACGTGTCCGTTGAATGGCTTGTGTCTGGTGAGGAACCTGAAAAAATAAGTGTTTCCCTGGCTTACATCAGCAGTAAAGAGGCTGAACTACTCACCATGTACCGTCAATGTAACGACGACGGCAAAAAAGTCATCTTTGCGGCCGCGGAGACCGCTTTACAGATAGCCCCTGCGGGTGACTCGGAAACTGAATAACATTCGACTTTTCCGAGAAGTCCTTTTCCAATTTCTCCATAAATCCCACTGCGAACCGGCGACCAGAACTATTTAGCCGGTTAAACACGCACATCGCCGCTATCTGCTCTTCCGTCATCTCAACACTTTCGGTCTTTTGTAGTGCACCCAACTGTTGCTCCGAATCCATTAAGTTACCCTTCGCCTTAGTTGTTACAAACCAGCTTGCTCCGTTACAGAGGAAAAGATTATATTTCCAAAATTCCAATGTTTCATTTGAAACGCATTGTAGTATCACTTTAAATGATTTTGCAATGTTTTTCATTTGAATAATTGAAGAAACTAATGGACATGATCCAAGGGAAATAAAGCTCTTTCGTTAAACTTCTCTTGTTGCAAATGAAATTATATCATTGTAAAATACCTAATTTAATCATTTTAAGTGATATTCATGTCCCTACCCGCGATTACCCTCGTTACGGCAGATGATCAGCATATGTTGCTTGCGCTGTATCAGTACTATGCAGAAGAGCATGGCATGACTGTGATAGAGGAATGCAAAACTCCAGAGCAAGCAATTGAGTCATATTCAAAGCATCAGCCCCAGGTCATTTTGCTTGATATTCGATTTGGTACTGATATGTCTGGCTTTGATATTGCAAGAGAGATTCTGAAAAAACATCCAAATGCGAATATCGTTTTCATCAGTCAATATGACCAGGCATCGTATATAGGCGAAGCTTATCGCGTCGGGGCAAAGGCCTTTTTAACAAAGAATTGTGATGCAGATACTTTTAAAAAAGCCATTCAGGCTGCTAGCAAAGGCGAAAAATTCTTTATGCCTGAACTACTGGAAAAAGCTGTTCAACTGGTGACCAATCCGGAAATGAACCCGAAGCTAGTTTTGCAAGAAAAGAATCTATTCGAAGTATTTATACTGCTTGCCGAAGGCCTGACGAACGAAGAGATTGCCGAAAAGCTTGGTGTGGATAAACGTACCGTATCACTCAATCGACAAAAAATTCAAGACAGATTGAATATTAGTAGGCTGCAGGAATACACAAGAATGGCAATCGCCCATGGCCTGATGGAGCCTTGAGGCCCATTAAACATATTCAATGATAGACCTACACAAGATAATTCCTCTTCGATGGTTTTTTCCATTGATTGCAGTGCTGCCGGTTTTTATCGTCGCCTGCCTGGCCGGCGTATTTCTTGATGTAAGTATTTCAAACCAGCTAGACAATCAGTTAGAAAATAATTTGCGCGGACTCGGTGAAAACATTTCAAATTCTTCAGAATTTGCATTGCAGACCCAAAATACATCAGAACTCAAAAAAGTAATTTGTGCAAGCTTGTATCTATCAGCTGAAATCAATGAGATTGAGATTTTAGATGACAGTTCTGTAAAGTTAGACGATTGCCGCCGGATGGTTAAAATTGAAGGTGACTCAATAGCAGTGACCCTTCCAATTCACCCACTAAACAGGGATCAAGTTAAATCTACGAGCAAAAATATTGTCATTGGATATGTACGAATAACCGCAGCAAAATCCGTCGTCGAAAATGAAAAACGACTGATCAGGTGGGTATTATTCCTGGTTCTGACTTTTGCTGTACTACTCACACTTTTATTCTCTTATTTTTTCACAAAAAAATTAGCTTTTGCAGTAATCGAGTTATCACAGGCGTCAAAAAGTATTACGGAAAAAAATTTCCAAATCGAATTTTCGAAAATGCTTGGTGGCGAAGTAGGTCAAATGCAAAAGTCATTTTTGGAAATGTCGAGGACTATGTCCGACTTTACAAAACACCTGAACAATAATGTGGAAGCCAGAACCAAAGAACTTGATACCCAGAAAAATTTGCTAGAAAAAGCCTATACAGAAAACAAAAGATTAATTCATCGCATCAACACTGCGATTGAGAATGAACGCAGATTGATTGCTCTTGATTTACACGATGTATTTAATACAGTCATCTTGCACATCTTAGGGACTGCGCGCCAGACAAAGTCAATGCTGCATAAAGTCGCCCAACAGGTAGACGTTTCAGGCGCGCAGTCGAATTTAGTAGCCATTGAACACAATGCCAATCACCTGTACGCCTTGTCTAAAGATTTGGTTTCGAATCTAAGACCGGAAGTGCTTGACGAGTTCGGCCTGGCAGAGGCCTTGCAGGATTTAGTAACCAAACACGGGAATTCGCATGCCGATTGCCAATACTCTTTGAAACTCAATGGTCAAATTCCCCGGTTTGATTACGATTTCAATATTGCCATATTCAGGATTGTTCAAGAATCACTATCGAATGTCGCCAAACATGCAAACGCGACCCAATGCAAGATCACTTTAACTGTTATTGATAAGATTAATCATTGTCGCATCGTATTAAGCATTATTGACGACGGCAACGGATTTGATATGCGAAACCGTAAGCAAGGCTTTGGCCTGGACGGTATGCGTGAAAGAGCTGGAGGCATTGGCGGCACCATCGAAGTTTCGGCTGCACCAGGTGCAAGTACTAATATCTTGCTTTGCGTAGACAAATATATTCAATCTAAAACAGAAATATAGATGAATAATATCTATAAATATATATTCGCTACCATTGCGTTGATTGGACTCGTGAATCTAATTACGCCTTACGTTCTTGCATCTGAGCGGACGCAAGAAAATAGGGTCGACAGTCTTATACGCCAGCAGTCCTACAACTTCCGATTTAGCTTTGATAAAAGCGATTCAACACTGATTGAACTAAAAAAATTGGAGCCTTTTTTTACGAAAAAGCAAAAAGATCTTGTATATCTTATGCATGCAGCCGTCCTGGGCTTCCAAGGGAAACATACGGAACGTACGGCACTAGTGAATGGATATCTTACGCAAGTTACCGATGCCGACATGAGAGCTAGATTTCTTGACCAACTAATAGGAGCATATTCGAACCTTGGCGAATATGAAAAAGCAATCTTATCAATGAACGAAGCCACAGCGCTACTACCAGCTTTAAGGACACGTGAGGGAATAAGCGCCACTTTACAGGGGGCAGTCAATCTACTGCGTACACTAAAAGAATATGACGAAGCTTTGGTTTATGCAAACAGGATGTTAGAGCTCAAACCAAATCCCGATCGCCCTTCAGAGCGGTGCTTGGGCATTTTGAATACCGTTGAACTGAATTACATACGTGGTGATGTACAACATGCAAGATCACTCATTCCCGAATCAGATGCAACTTGCAAGGTTGGCGGAAATAGACTCTACGTTCAAATTTTGCAAGCAATGTCTGTGATAGACCTAATAAATTCTGGCAATTATCAAAAGGGTATAAATCAAGGCGTCCCTTTGGCAGCAGATTTCGAAAATCTTAATCATCGTAATGAGTATAGGATGCGACTTGAAGAGGCTTTGGCAAAAGCTTTTATGTCTTCAAATGATCTAAAGTCGGCATCAAAATTCGGGTTACTAGCTTTTGATCATGCTAAAGAAGCAAAAGCAGTCGAGCAGGTTGAATCTGCAGCCGAGACCATGGCAAAAGTGCACGAGCGCCAGGGAGACAATCCAAACGCGTTAGCATTCTTAAAGATTGCGTTTGAGTATCGAAAAAAACGAACAGACGATGACCTTCTAAAAAACCTCGCTTACCAACGCGTTAAATTCAATTTGCGCGAAAAAGCGATGCAATTAAGTGCATTGGAGAATAAAAACCAAGTATTGCGCATTGAGCAGGAACTCGAAAAGAAAAACACACAAACAATATTCTGGGTTGCAGTTTTTTCCGCGACTGTGATGATCATCCTGTTGGTAATGTTGATATTTTTCATAAAGCAAAGGAAGAAATATTTAAGGTTAGTGCAGATTGACCAACTAACAAATATTTTTGATCGGACATTTTTTATATCCCGTGCCTCCGAGAAAATTGCAGGTCGTCTAGCACCTATCTCTATTGTTCTGCTAAATCTTGACCGATTCAGGAAAATCAACGCTGCGTACGGTTTCTCCATGGGAGATCACATACTCGTTGAAGTATGTTCAAAAATTAAGACTCTATTAACAGTCGATGACCTTTTTGGAAGAATGCAGGGCGATGAATTCGCAATATGCATGGTCGGTCCCACTGAAGAATTAGCCAGGCATTTAGCTGAGAAATGTCGCCTGGCCATTTTAGAATTGAATATAGATAAGTTGACGCCAGACCATAAACTGACTGCTAGCATCGGTGTGGCGACAATTGATACAAAAGGACTGACAAATTTCGAAGATACCCTCAATGCAGCGCGCGACTCCCTACTTCTTTCAAAAAGTTTAGGCGGTAATTGCGTCAACGGTTAGCTGTCCGTAATATTTCATTGACACGTCTTGTCGTTGGACGGTCAATGGATCCGTTGTGAGCAGCCATAACCTCTTCCTGCTGTATCGGAGTTGCATAGTCAATCCGGAAATGTGCCCCAGAACTGCGTTCAAGTGCAAATTTTGTGAAGGTGAGAAGGATCTCTGACGGAACGCAATTCCAAAGTGTGAAAACACCGCCCCCCATTTCGAAGAGAGAGTCCTGAGTTTTTTTGGCGCCAACAGTAGGAAACTTAACTTCATGGCCCAGATCGCTCAAGACCTGTTCAATCGTTTCGTTTCCTGCATGTTTTACATAGAAACTAGTTCCGCAACTTTTTTCTAAAGCGAAGCGCATCCCAGCTTCCAACAAATCGTCCGGCATGCCGTGCCAAAGATATATTTCTCCCTGCCCTGACTCGAGTTGGGATGCATACAGTTCAGCTTGTGTGCGAACAAGGCATTTAGCAATTTAGTTTTTTGATCAATGTCAGTCGTAGAACTTCCCATATCAATCTAATAGCCGACGACTAAAGTGTCCAATGAACCGTATTCAGCGTTAGGTATGCCAACGATATCAGCAACCACCTGTTTGTCGCCAGTGTGAATTGCAGCCTGTTCTGCAACAGTCAAACCATATTTTGTCATTGCAGCTTCTGGATTTTCATTGTGAGCTTCACGAGCAACGGCATTTTTGTCCAGCAGATTCAAATATGCTAATAAGTTAGACATTTCGCTTTACCTTTCCAATACATACTTTGGTTAAAAAAACATAATATTGCACAAGCATTTTATTATGATTTCTGCTATATGACTTAGTTTTTCTTGACCTGATCAGGGCTCTTAAATTTGACACGTTCGCCTGGAGTGATTTTTGGATTCGACAGGTCCAAGATAGACGGCCTTGTTGCAACTATCAATAACAACAAGGCTGTTCTCATTCTTACATCCCTAGCCCTGAACCGCTGCCGCTGGGTTCAGGCTTTTGATCATTCTCGTCATGCCCGGCTTGCTGCATTCCCAATTCAATTACATCATCAAGCTCTTTTACAACTTGTTCGGCCTGCAGCTTGCTTAAGCATCTCGCCTGGAAAGTACCAGAGGCATCATAAACACCATATCCAGTTACGACGTACTTGCCATTTTTTATCGTCACATATTCAACAACTTTGTGCCCGTACCTCCCAACAAACCAGATAAAACCAATCAACTCACCTGATCTTTCCGGCTGCAGCTCCGCCACACCACCTATAAGGTCGCTGGCCCATTTAGCCGCTTGTTCTTTATCCTCAAATATTGCAACCAATCTGTATTCTTCGTTATCGTCAAGAGCCATGACCGCATATCCTACAAGCTCATTGCGATCACCTGTTGAATAGACTTTACAAATCAAGTACTTCCCAGAGTCGTCAACATATTCCAGCGTTCTAACATCATATTCCATAGATTTAACCTCTCAGAAAACTTCATGTTTTCAACAATCACCCCAAAACCCTTGGCACCAGTAGCACTTAGGCCAGTTCATCTACTTTAGCTATTTCCCTGATTTTCATTTGCGACAAATTACGCTCTGATTTTACGCCCCTTCCCTTTTTTAGCCTTCGCGATCGTGGCCTCAGCTTCGCTTTGATACGCACATGCTGCACTGCACAATCGAAAAGATAAATAAAATTCAAAATTTAGATAAAGCACTGCTTTACTTTAATAAAGCTTTGCTTTATTATTCATACATCGCAGCAAACAATTAATCAGGAGCCGAGATGATCACACAAACACCTTTCAACTTGCCAACAGGCCACTTTGCCCAACCAGCAGTTGCATCGAACGCCCTGGTCATCAACGGCCAAAACCTGATTGATGCTTTTGCTGATTGTGACATGGAACAGTGCGACAAGTTGGCCTCGTTGCTGGCAAGCGGTCGTCATGAGCAAGTAGGCCGAATGCTGGAAGCGATTTTCTACAAATGGGCCGAATGATTTTCTGATACCCCGAAAAGTCCTGGTGATGGCGAACAAAAGACCACCGGACAGAATAGGCAAGTACCTGGCAGCTCGGAACTAGACGGGCAACGAATTAAAGATTGGTCGCTGGCACCAAGTTTCAAGCCAGCAGGGAAATCTGGGTGCCTGAATGACCTGGCCTCTGTATCGGGTGATGCCTCTAGTCTTGAGTTGGGACGGACAGTCGGGAAAGACCGACAAAGAATTGCAGTAGAGAAGATTGCAAGACTGGCTGAATCGTGACGTCAAGTAGCGCTGTACTGCGCGAAAACCTATGAACGAAAGATGCCATGAGCAAGCCGAGGACGGAAGGCACTGCCGTGACAGCCTGGAGAGACAGGCATCAAAACAAAACCGGCTTCACCCGCCTTGGCCAGCGGAGCTCCCGATGTACGAGGCCGGTTCTGTTTTGAGTTTGACTCGCCTGCAGTGTGTTTCTCACCCACCCTGCCGCCTTCCGTGGTCGATAAATCGGACTGGTAACTCTCTGCCAGCGAAGTTCTAAAAGAGGGCACCACACAAAACCAGCGGCTAAACGAAGACCATGGCGCGCCTCCGATGGTCGGATACCGGAGAAAGACCGGGCCGCTGGTTCTGTGTGGTGAATACCAAAAGGACGCACCCCGAGAGGGCGCTCTGCAAAGCATCGCAGGAATCTGCTTAGCCTGTTAATCATGATCGGGTTTTGCGGTAGCCCAGATAGAAATCTGAAGGAAGCATGATTAACCTTCGGCACCTGTCGATAAGTCCGTCGCCGCAGACGGTAATCGCGACTGCTGGGACGAGAGTAACCCAGCGCCAACAGGAAAGAGGGGGCACTGCAAAACGGTCTTCCCGAGCACACGTAGTACCGAACGACCGAGAGGGTGTGCTAACGACGGGTGAATTCCTCTTTTTCCTGTTGGTAAATGCATGATTGGATCTGGACGGTTCGAACCCGTACCCGAAACTCCCAGAGTAGTCGAGCTGGCATAGTCGAAAAATAGTGAAGATAGCCCATTTGCCAACACCTAATTTAACCAGGAGATCAGCAATGAATGCAGCAGATCAGTTTGAAGCACCAAAACACACGCCGGGACCGTGGGAAGCGATTGGCAATTTGGTTCGCTCCCCTATGGTTCACCCGCAGGGTACTGATAGGCCGCGAGGAATCATGCTTGCGGAATGCGCAGATGGATACGGCGTCAAGGCAAACAGCGCTGAAGCCGCCGCAAATGCCAGGCTCTTCGCTGCGGCACCTGATTTGCTGGCCGAGTTGGTCATGGCTGGCCAGGTCATCAGCGTGCTGCTGAACGAGTTGACTGTCGAGCAAAAGCGCAACTGTGCAGCAAAAATCGACGCATTGGGCATACACGGCGAAGGCATGATCAGGGCAAATGAGCGTGATGCAGTCATGAAAAAGGCCACGGGAGCACCAACATGACCCGCACCCGCCCTATTCGCGCTTACCGCCACTGGCGCAGCGCTGGCTTCAGTGTCCGCAATGCACTTTACCTGACAGTGAAATGGGGTTGCCCAGCATGGTACTGATCAAAAACATCCTCTTTTACCGCCGCTTTGGATATAGCTGGCGAACAGCCTGGCGCAAAGCCCGCAACACGATTTAACCGATTTTCAAAATTTCTGGAGTAAGACATGAGTACAGCAGTCGCAACAAAGACACCAGCAGCAAACTTGATGCAGTTTATGGAGAAACATAAGCAGCAAGTCGCCCTTGCCTTGCCAAAGCATATTACTGCTGATCGTATGGTTCGCCTGGCTATGACTTCATTCAGCCAAAACAAGGCGCTGCAAAACTGCGAAATGAATAGCATTTTTGCTTCAGTCATCATTGCTTCACAGCTCGGTCTTGAGATTGGTGTGGGCGGACAGGGCTATCTTGTTCCATACAAGGGCAAATGCACGTTCGTGCCTGGCTGGCAGGGCTTGGTTGATCTGGTATCTCGCGCTGGTCGTGCCACAGTTTGGACTGGCGCGGTGTATCGCGGCGATAAATTCGATTGGGCACTTGGTGACAATCCATTCGTAAAACATCAACCAGAGGGCGACGCAGACGATTGGCGCGACATCTCGCATGTGTATGCCATAGGTCGCGTGAATGGCAGCCAATACCCTGTTATCGAAGTCTGGACGATGGATCGCGTTGTTCGCCACCTCAACAAATACAACAAGGTAGGCACCAGCCACTATGCCCTTACGAACGATGGCGCAAATATGGAGATGTACGCCCGCAAGGTCGCCCTGCTCCAGGTCTTGAAGTACATGCCAAAGTCAATCGAAGTACAGAAAGCCATGGACGTGGCCCACGCAGTCGATTCCGGCAAAAACTTCACGATGGAAGGCGATATCGTTATTGTTCAGGACGAGCCAGAAGATCAGGCAGCAGTGCCCCAAAGCGTTGATATGCCGCGCTCACGAAGCGAACAAGCAGCCGCCCAAGCTGACCCAGCCGCGCCACTGACCGCTACGCAAATTGACTTCGTTAAGAACAAGATGGAGCTGGATGCCCTTGGCAGTGCTGACCTGTTCCGAAAGTTCGGCAAGAAATTAGAAGACTTCACTCAAGCTGAATTTGAAACTGTTCTGGCCTGGGTAAAGAACCCTGACTAATCATGCTGACGTTCGATGAATCAACACACACATATAGATGGCACGGCGTTGTTGAGCCTGGTGTGACCTCAATACTTTCGCCTCTAATCGACTATTCGATGGTCAAGCCAGAAGTCCTTGAACGCGGGCAAAAGTTGGGGACTGCTGTTCATCGAATGACAGAACTGTATGACCTTGACGACCTCGACGAATCATCTTTGTCGCCGGTGATGGTTAACTACCTTGAAGGCTGGAAGCGATTCAAGGAAGACACAGGATTCGTTCCGGCGACGATCGAGCATCGAATGTATCACCCAAAGCACCACTACTGTGGAACGTCCGACAGGACAGGCGTAATCAAGAAGCACAAGGCTGTTGTTGACATAAAGAAGATGCTCACTCTGGGGCCTGTTATCGGCATACAGCTTGCCGCTTACCAGGCAACGCACAACCTGGAGGGCTCGGGAATCACCCACCGGTACGCCCTCGGGCTCCGGCCAGACGGTACATACAGGTTAGAGCCATTTATTAACCCAGGTGACTTTGCAGTGTTTTTGTCACTTCTCACTATCAAGAACTGGAAAGCGCAACATGGAAACTGAAATCGAAACTACGCACATCACGATCGCAATACCAGCCAAAAATCCGGCCTTGGCCAGACGTGCCAGCGCTTTCGTCAAGATTGCAGAAAATTATGCGGTAACCAGTCCGCAAATGTTTGAACTTGCCGCCGAAGATCTGAAAAGCGTGAAGGCATTGCAAAAGCGCCTGGAAGATCAGCGCACCAGCGAAGTTGGGCCACTGAATGCAAAGGTCAAGGAAATCAACGACGAGTACCGAGCACCAAAAGACTGGTTATCCAATGCTGAGTCGATTCTTAAAGAGAAGTTGCTGACTTACACAACCGAGCAAGAGCGCATCGCTGCGGAAGAGCGCCGAAAAGCTGAGACGGCAGCGCGCATTGAACGCCAGCGTTTGGAAGCTGAAGCCAGGGAAAAACAAGCATTGGCGGATCGCCAAGCGGCACAGATTGCTGCTGCTGAAGCAGCACAGGCACGCGCCCAGGCAGAACAAGCAGATGCTCAGGCCACAGCAAACGCTGCCGCACAAGCAGGTGATCATGCTGCAGCACGCGAAGCCTTCGCCGCTGTTGACAAGGCTGAAACTGAACGCCTCGAAGCTGAGCAAATCGCTGTCCAGGCACGTCATGTACAAGAGCAAGCACAGCAGGATGCTTTTGCGACAGAGATGACCGCCCTTGTTATGACCGCTCCAGTTGTCGCGTCAAAGGCAAAAGTCGCTGGCATTTCGACCTCAAAGAACTGGAAAGCTCGCGTTACTGACAAGGCCGCGCTGCTCAAGTACATCGCAGACCACCCTGAAATGCACGATTGGGTTGATATCAGAATGACCGGTCTGAATGGCATGGCGCGGGCAATGAAGCAGACCATGAATATTCCGGGCGCAGAAGCATACCCAGATATTTCTGTCTCGGCCAGAGCCGCCTAACCACCAACAAACTCAACAACTATTGGAGCTGTCATGAACACAGAAACTCAGGAATTGCCGGAAATTACTCTGTCCCCAGTTGTTTCATCTCAACTGGCCGCGATTGGTCACTGCCCTGCTACCAATCGCCTGGCCATTCAGTTCAAAAGCTGGCGTGCTGATCAGCCTGGCAGCGTATATCACTACAGCGATTTTGACGCCGCTGCATTCGAGGCCTTCCGCACTGCTGAATCGCTTGGCTCGTATTTCAAGAAGTTCATCAAGCCATTCGATGACCGTTTTCCATTCGTAAAGGTTTCCTGATCATGCAAGAACTTCAAAACGTAGTTGCCACGTCCATGGCAAAAATTATCGAGTCTGGCGTCATTGAACAGACTATCGAGAAAAAATTGGTTGAAACAGTGAGCAGCATCATCACCAGCGAGTTGCGTGATTACTCTGAATTCGGCAAGGGCTTGCAGCAGCATGTAAAGGCAGCTCTGCAGGTCGATTTTTCAAGTCTTGGCATACCTGGATACAACGACTTCATATTGAAGATCATTCGCCAGCAGGTTACTGCACATGCTGACCTTGCAATTGCCAGCCAAATTAGCGGCCAATTGGAGCAGCTTTTGAAGCCAGCGCCAGCAACGATAAATATCTCTGAAATTGTAGCGAATTTCATCAAGTACAACACTCCGGATGGTTGCGAGTGTGATGGACCAGATGAAATCACGCTCATCATCGATGAAGAGTCATATGGCAGCCGCTGGGTATCGTTAGATAAAGAACCTGGAAAAACACTGTACCGCTGCGACTATCGCTTTGGAGTAAGTCTGTCTGACGGCCACGTCTTTGGTATGAATCTCGACGGTAAGGACATTGAAAAACGGCTGTTCGTGGGGAATTTCTACAGCTTTGAGCGTGACTTATTTCAGATGCATGCATCTGGTACCAAAGTAATCATCGACAAAGAAGCTGTAGATATTGATACCTACTACCCAGGGCGAGGTGACTGAACATGAACGCCCTGCAGCGCAACAAGAACAGAGCGACAGCCCGGCTGCTTGCCGAAGAAGTATATGAAGCAAATCTGCCAAACGGACTGACTTTGCGCGGGAATGTTCTGTATTTCGAGTGTCCGCGCTGTGGAAACGATAGTGAGTGGTATGGATCAGCCGAAGACTTCATGCACCCTGATGCGGTCAAAGCTTGTGGCGGAACGCAATGGTGCATTCCATGAACGGCCCGCAAGTCGTTTGCTGCTCATGTGGCAAAGAGTGCGGGATTTTCAGCCCATTCTGTAAGGCATGCCAAAAGCTCACCCAAGGTGATGCCCTCCCAGAGTCCAAGGCAACACAACCGACATCGGAAGAACTTGAAAAAGCTGGTCAAACAAGACTTATCCCATAAGGAATTGATATGTGGTTTAAAAATATACAGATATTCAGACTGACGCAGCCATGGGCGATAACTTCCGACGAGTTGCAAGCTCAGTTGGCCAAGATCCAGTTTGCGCCGGCGGCATCCAATGAAATGCAAAGCCAGGGTTGGGCATCGCCCCGCGAGAATGATTTGCTGGTCCACGCGGTCAACAAGCAATTCCTGATCTCGTTGGCGACTGAAAAAAAGCTTCTGCCCTTCTCCGTCATCAATCAGGCGACCAAGGCCCGTGCCTTGGAGGTCGAAGAAGAGCAAGGCTTCGCACCTGGTCGCAAGACGGTCAAGGAGCTGAAAGAGCGCATGACGGAAGAACTGCTGCCGCGCGCGTTCGCAGTCAAAACCACCACTAAGGTCTGGATTGATACCGTGAATTGCTGGCTGGTCATTGATGCATCCAGCCCTTCTGCTGCAGATGAAGTAATCAAGCTCCTGCTGAAATGCTGTGACAAGTTGCCACTGGAAGGCCTGCGCACAGCTATCTCGCCACAATCGGCAATGACAAGCTGGCTGGCAGGAAATGAAGCGCCCATGGGCTTCACGATTGACCAGGACACAGAGCTGAAGTCTTCAACAGAAGACAAGGCCACCGTGCGCTATACCCGCTACACCCTGGAACCAGACGACACATTGAAGCACATCAGTGCGGGCAAGCAGTGCACAAAGATGGCACTGACTTGGGACGACAAGATTAGCTTTGTTCTGACCGATACCCTGGCGATCAAGCGCATCAAGCCGCTGGACGTGCTGGAAGAAGGCAAGGACAAGGGCAGCAACCAGGACGAGCGCTTTGATGCTGACTTTGTGCTGATGACTGCAGAGCTGGCAAAGATGCTTGATGACGTGGTGTTTGCGCTGGGTGGGGAAGCATCATGCCCTGCTACATAGAGAATTTCCCAGACGGCGGCACATTCTTCTTATGCGGCGACTTCGGCCCACATTGCGCCGCCGAGAAATGTGCTGCCAGCACTTATTTCTTGTGTGACTTTCCTGTGGGAGATGAAAAAACTTGCGATTTGCCACTCTGCGCAAGTCATGCCTACGAAGTCGCACCAGATATCCATTACTGCCCAGGGCATTTGATTTTATGGAAAGAATTTAGGGAAAAGGGTGGCGTTGAACAGGAACTGAAGAATGTAGTTCCCTTTGAAGGTAAATAGCAAGAATGATCATAAGCAAAGAGCGCATCAAGCGCGAATACGACCACCTTGCCCAGCATGAGCCGCCAGACCAGGCAGCGCAATGGACAGCCGAAAAGCTCGGCATCCCCGTGGCAACAGTAAAACAAACAATTCATGAACAGGAGCAACAAGCATGAGAGCAATTACATTCCGCCAAAGCAACGTAGAAGCGCCTTTACCAAAACCTTGTTTTCACCTGGCGTCTGAATTTGCAACACCAAACGCGCAAAACAACCAGATCAACAAGGTTATCAAGGCTGCAGGCGTGAAAAACGATGCAGGTCTGGCTCGGCTGCTGGAAGTCGCACCGCCAGTAATTAGCAAGATCCGCCACAACCGTTTGCCGGTAGGCGCAACGTTGGCTATAGCGATCACAGAAGAAACTGACCTGTCTATTACTGATATCAAAGCCATTTTGGAAGGCCAGGTGGCTGCATGATCATCGAGAAAGATATCAGGCATTTCCACTTTTGCTGTGGCCTCGGGGGCGGCAAGAAGGGATTCAACAAAGCCAAGCCGCGCGTGGGCAACATGGTTGGCAAGTTGCGCTGCATCGGAGGCGTGGACGTTGACCCTGCAGCCATTCGCGATTTTGACAAAATGGGCGATGGCAGACCAGGCACGGTTATGGACCTGTTCACCCGTGGCCAGTATACCGCCTTCCATAGCAAGCAACCTCCTGGCGAATGGCAAGAAGTCACGCCTGCAGATATACGCCGCGCGGCTGGCAATGAAAGCCCGAACATTGTTTTCATTTCTAGCCCATGCAAAGGTGCGTCCGGTCTGTTGAGCGAAAAACTCAGCCAAACGGCAAAGTACCAGGCATTGAACGAACTGACGCTGCGCTGCATCTGGCTCATGGCAGAGGCCTGGCAGGATGACCCAGTCGAGCTGATTGTATTCGAGAACGTACCGCGTCTGGCTACCCGTGGCCGCCACCTGCTCGACCAGATCAACCAGTTGCTTAACCGCTACGGCTATGCAGTTGCCGAGACAACCCACGACTGCGGCGAACTCGGTGGCCTGGCTCAATCACGCAAGCGATTCTTACTGGTGGCCCGCCACATGGAAAAAGTACCGCCGTTCTTGTATGAACCAGAGAAAAAGCGCCTAGCTGCTGTCGGTGACGTTCTTGGCCGCATGCCCATGCCAGGTGATCTGACTGGCGGGCCAATGCACCGCATCCCTCGACTGCAGTGGAAAACATGGGTGCGCCTGGCATTTGTTGAAGCTGGCTCAGACTGGCGCAGCTTGAACAAGTTGGCCGTGAACAATGGGCACCTGAGCGATTACCTGATTGTGCCTGAGTATCGCTCTGGATACCTTGGCGTACAAAACTGGTCTGATACTTCGGGCACGGTCTGCGGGAAATCAAATGCGACAAATGGCGCGTTCTCAATTGCTGACCCTCGGATGGTGACCACTGCCGAATACAGCCAGTACGGTGTGCTGCCATGGACAGACTCAACAGGCGTTATCAGCGCTCAATCCGCCCCTGGTGGAGGCAAGTACTCGGTTGCAGACCCGCGCATGCTGGATAGCAGCCATCACAACAACTGTTTCAGAGTTGTTGCCTGGGACGGCCATGCTGGCACCGTCACTTCTGGCCATGGCCCAAGCAGTGGCGGCGGATGCGTAGCAGACCCGCGTCGTGCTGGTCCTTCATTTGGCAAATACGCCGTGACCAAATTTGACGAGCCTGCCGGTACCGTGATCGCAGGCAGCACGACTGGCCAAGGTGCATTTGCAGTGGCCGACCCACGCACAAGCATGAATCGCAAGTCAGGCGATGCGTACCTGACGGGCGGTCATTACGGTGTAGTGCCATGGGATGCTGCCTGCGGAGCTGTTAGCGCATCGGCTGGCCTGGACAATGGCCGCTGGTCGGTCGCCGATCCTCGTATCGCTACCCTGCCCGCCATGGATGAAAAGACGATTGCCATCATTCAGTCTTTGGATGGCACTTGGCACCGCCCATTTACAACGCTGGAACTGGCCGCACTGCAAAGCCTGGTCGAGCCAGAGGAATACTTGGAGCTGGACGGCCTATCTGATAGTGCTTGGCGCGAGCGTATCGGGAATGCGGTGCCACCTGCAGCAGCAGAAGCAATCGCCGAAGTCATGGGCACAACTCTACTACTGGCCTGGTCAGGAGAAACGTTCGTACTGTCGGCAATGCCTATCTGGGTGAAACCGGTGGCGGTTGCTCTGTCGGTTGCGCAAGGGGAAGCAGCGTAATGTCACACAACAAGACACCATGGAACCCATCAAAGACGGCAACTGCCAGGGTGAGGAATCCCCTGCCCGCGCCTATTGTGTGCCCGTTCTGCATGCATTGCTCAGTTCAAATTGTTCATCACGACTATGTGTATGGTCGGGTGTACGGCGAATGGCCATGGGTCTATATGTGCAAGGCTTGCTGGGCATACGTGGGCATGCATCCATTCACCAACATCCCTCTGGGCACTCTGGCGGATGCCCAGCTGCGCAAAGCCAGGAAGGAGTGCAAACAACCGTTTGAAGTACTGTTTCAGTCGAAGAAGATGACTCGCGACCAGGCTTATGCAGGTCTGGCTGCACATATGCGCCTAACCTCAGAAACATGCCATTTCGGCTGGTTCGACATCGGGCAGTGTGAAAAAGCGAGGGCCTGGGCAGTCAGTGCATTGCGCGGGGTAACTGTATGAAATTATTGCCCTCGATCATGAAGCAAGTTGATTGCCTCTTTAGTGGCAATTTCAACAGCGCGTCTGATCTCGCCGATTTCAGAGGATGCTGCAACGGAACCTTTAACGGTGCCTTTGACCTCGTCGCCAAGCTTGATCTCAGCTTCCCATGTGACTTGTCTGCGGCTCTCTTCCAGGGTGCCCTTGTACGCATACATCACTTCAGGGGCGGAGTCGGGTCTGCAATAACCATCGTAAGAGTGAATCATGTCTAATTTACCAATAAAAGAAAAGCCAATTTTGTTTTCGGGGATCATGGTACGCGCTCTGCTGGATGGGAGCAAGACGCAGACGCGGCGACTAGTCACACCGCAACCAAGCTTAGTTCACCTTGGATTGCCCATTAAATTTACACCTCAGGACGAAAAATTAGGCAGGGTCGGAATGGTGGTTCCTTGCGCTTACGGTGCAGAAGGCGAGCAGATCTGGGTGCGTGAAACCTTCTTTGCGTATGGCCGCTGGGAGACTCGTTATAGCGAGAAAAAGAAGCGCGATGAATGGCATTTCATTGATATGACCCTAGAGCGTGGTTGCACATATCAATATGCAACAGACAATCCATATGTGCTACTGGCAAATAATCGCGTTCCTGGCTGGTACAAGCGCCCCGCTATCTTCATGCCACGTGCTGTTAGTCGCCTGCAGCTCGAAATCATCAAAGTGCGCGTAGAGCGCCTGAACGAAATTAGCGAAGACGATGCAAAGGCTGAAGGTGCGCCAGGTTACGAAGAAAGTATAGACCCTTCCCCACCTGATGAACACTGCGAGTGGTCATATCAAGCGTCGTTCCGCAGGCTTTGGGAATCTATCAACGGCGCTGCCAGTTGGGCAAAGAACCCATGGGTTTGGGTAATTGAATTTAAGAGGGTTACGACATGAGCATCATTCGTGAGAACTTAATGACACAGCGCGGCTATACCCCGTACTGCGGAAATGGGCATTGTGCAGGACTAATGCCACGCACAGTGTTTAACGGCAACCAATTTGAGTGCAGGGCTTGCGGCTGGATATCTGGTTTTGAAGTTGATTTCATTGCTGAATATAAAGCAAAGTGGAAAGGCGATCAATCATGAGTGAAAACACCAAAATTGAATGGTGCGACCACACATTCAACCCCTGGGAAGGTTGCCAGAAGATCGGCCCAGGCTGCGACCATTGCTACGCAGAGACGCGCAATGCGCGGTTCTCTGGTGGTCAAGCGATCAACTGGGGACCAGGCGCACCACGTCGCCGCACATCTGCCGCCAACTGGAAATTGCCATTGAAGTGGAATCGTCAGTTTGAACTCAAGCAAAACGCATGGAGGAAATTCGTAGCCTCGAATCCTGGCATGAGCGATCAACAACTGCTAGAGGCAGGCTTCGTGATGCCGAAACGCCCTCGCGTGTTTTGCGCAAGCCTGGCAGACGTGTTTGACAATGCAGTCTCTGACGACTGGCGTGCGGATCTGTTCGACTTGATCGCTGCCACCCCTAATCTTGACTGGCTGCTGCTTACCAAGCGCATCGGCAATGTTGAGGCAATGGTGCCATATGAATGGACATGCCCGAAACGCGGCTGGCCAGTAAACGTTTGGCTCGGTGCCACGATCGTCAACCAGGCGGAAGCAAACCGCGACATTCCTAAATTGCTGCGTGTGCCAGCGGCCAAACGCTTTCTCAGCATGGAACCTTTGCTTGGACTGGTGCAAATTGATGTGATCGAACTTGGAGGTGTATCTGAGATATATCCTCTTGTGGGCACAACACGATGTGAAGATTTTGACGGCAATCCGATACCAGACATCCCCGCGCTTGATTGGGTAATTGTTGGTGGCGAGTCGGGCCCCGGCGCACGACCGAAGAGCCCGGAATGGGCCCGAAGCCTGCGCGACCAGTGCCAGACGGCCAGTGTGCCGTTCCTGTTTAAACAATGGGGCGAATGGCTCCCGATGCTGGGTCAAGCCGAAGGCGTGCCAGTACGAGCAAAGACCACAACTCCAGACGGCTGGGTTATGGGGCACGCTGGCAAGAAAGCCGCTGGCCGCCTGCTTGACGGCGTCGTGCACAACGGATTTACGGAGATTTGACATGGCACACAACACAAAGGAAATGCTGCGCCTGATCAAGGCGAACCCTGGAATCAGGCAAGTTGAAATTGCAGATAAGGTCGATTGCGAAATAGAAGCTGTCGAATGGGCGCTCAAAGTGCAAATTGAAATGGGCGACGTTGTGAGAAGCCAAGTTACTGGCCCCAATGGTGTCACACAGTCTGCTTACAAATTGGCCGCGAATTTCGAGGTGCTAGAAGATGCCGCGCCGATAATGTCAGTTGCACCGAAACCTGCACCAGAAAGCAAGGCGGCACCAGCCCCTCTCCAAACCAAGCCTAGCAAATCCAAGCCGGAATTGGCAATTGACTATTTGGCAAAGGTTGGCTTTGCCGATGATGTCGCCTTGCGTGTTGTCATGGGCCTGCACATTGGTGGCAATGTCAAAGCTTATCTAGCAACCGCGCTGGATAAACGCAAAGTCATTCGTGCCAAAATAAACGGCGTTATGGGCTACGCAATTGGCGATGGCACGCCGACCAAGGTAGCCGAAAAGCAGCCGGTGATTCAGGAGCATAAAACAATGTCCATACCAGTATTTGCGGCGTCAACGCCTGCAATCACTACACCAGCGCAATCCATTGCAGTAGAACCAAACCACTCCCCTGCACCAATCGTCGCCACGCCGAATAAATACCAGCGGCAAGTTAAAGGTGCAACGGTGGACGTGTACGATATTCTCAAGGCATGGGATGTGCGTAATCCGGCCGTTCAGCACGCAATCAAGAAACTACTGCAGCCTGGTCAGCGCGGCCACAAAGACATGTTGCAAGACTTGCGCGAAGCAGGTCAGTCGGTAGCACGTGCGCTGGAGCTCGAAAGTGTTCCGCAAGATGGCAACGGATAAGAAAGAATAATTATGCCAAAAACTAACGATGAGTCAGGGTTCAGTCACAAGTGGCCGAAAGGGAAAACCAAGACCACTTACATGTGCATGAGCATCGCCGGTTTCATACGAAACAACAAGTTCCCAAAAGGCTGGGACTGCTTTGAAAAGCCCGATGGCTCCCCGATGAGTCCTGGCCAGGCATTCACGTTGTTGAGCGCACACCAAGCCAAGGGCCACAAAGTAATCTCGATCAGTCATGAGTGCGACAACCCTTGCAAGCACGCAGACCAAGGATGCACAGGATTCGACTACGAAAACGGATGCCCTGGATTCTTCAAGGATGTTCAAGAGGGAAAGGATGCAACATGAAACAAGAACTTAGAGAACGGTATGCCATGGTTGCCCAGGTATTGACAGACAAGTGGCTATATATCGAAGACATCATGGTCGAGCTGCGGACATCAGAGAACTATGCCCGCAAGCTTGTCGGTGACCTTGTGTTTTCTGACCACGTGTTACAGCGCCCTATTCCAACAGCCCGAGGGCGTAACCGGAAACAGTTTAGTTGGCATAGCGGTAAGCCGGTGCCGACAACGTACACCAGGCAATTCACACCGCAACAAATCGATATTTGCCGCACTGACCCGCTTATGATTGCGCTGTACGGACCAGCAATAACCAGGGGGCATGTATGAGTGCGCAAGACTATGCTTTGACTGACATAGAATTAAAGGAAATGACTGGCTATTCTCGCCCAGCGTACCAGTTGAAAACTCTGAAGGCATTGGGCATACCTGCGAAAAAGCGCCCGGACAATACCCTGCTAGTGATGAGGATGCACTGTCTTACTCCAGTTGCACAACAAGCCGCCAGCGGCCCCAAATTGAAATCTGCAAGAAAATAGATGAATCGCCCAAGACTAAAGAAAACTGGATTGCCAAAGCGCGTGTACTTGAAACATGGCGCTTGGCGATTCATGTCCGCAGAAAAAATTAGAGACCCGCAGGACGGCAAATTAAAGACCTGGATCACGCTTGCCCGCGAATCTGAAGGAATCAGTGCAATGTATAGTGCACTTGCGAAGCTGTTTGGAGAAAAACAGCTTCAAGAAGATTCAATGCCCCATCTATGCGCAGAATTCAAGTCCAACAAGTTAGCCAGGTATGGAAAGGACACCAAAGAGCAGTACACCCGTTTTTTGAATATCATCGCCGATGATTTCGAGGATTTCACTGTTGCTCAGGTAACAACCAAAGATTTTGCAGACTTCTTGAAGAATAACTTCAAAGGTAAGAACAATACAGCCAAGAAAATCACTGCCCTAGCTGCAAAACTTTTTCGATACGGCATATCCGAACTCGGCTTGCGCCAAGACAACCCAATTGACCAACTTGATGTATCAGACTATGTAACCACGCGCCGAGAATTTTGCCCAACACATGAGCAGATTGAAAAAATACGGGTAGCAGCGCTGACAAGCACACCACGGCAAGACAATGGAACAACATACGACACACTTAGCGGTCCAATGTTCTGTTGCATCGTTGATATGACATATCTTTGCTGGGCGCGCGCCATTGACATGCGTGAATTGAAAGAATCGCAAATTGAGAGTGGAAGAATTCGTATCAAGGCATCGAAAACAAAGCACTCAAGCGGGCAGGCTGTAGATATTTTAATTACACCACAAATTCAAAGAGTAATTGACTATGCCAGGGCCATCAAAAAACGATATGGGGTGATCAGTCCTTATCTTTTTCCAGTGGCACAAGGGAAAACCAGGGGCGGGCCATATACCAAAAGTGGACTCACTTCCATGTGGGAAAGAGCCAGAGAACGCGCCGGTGAAATAGAGGTGCAATTCCGTGACTTGCGCGCCCTTGGCGCCACAGATGCCGCAAGAGCGGGTAAAACCAAAGATGAAATACGTGCACGCTTAGTGCATACAACGACAAAGACAAGTGAAATTTACATCAAAGATGTTATCCCTGAGACATCAAGTTTAGACTTAAAAATGCCTTGGGAAAGTGTCTAATACTCTCCCCATCAACACCATTTCAAGGGGCTAAATTATGTGGAAAAAACTACTGTATATTAGACAGTTAAATATAAAAACCATCGCCATTGTTGGGTCTCCGGCTAGCAATGTTCGTGCATGGGGTGCACGGGGTCGGAGGTTCGAATCCTCTCGCCCCGACCAAAATTACAAAAAGCTTACAAATTTCGGTTTGTAAGCTTTTTTTATTAATTTCTGCTCCTAACGTCCTTCAGTAACCCCAAACTTTCCAATCGAATTGCCGCCGCAGAACGAGAAACTCCATACTCTTTCATAAGACTGCACATTACTTGTTCAAAACTTAATATATTGCACGGTTGGCTGTCAACATATAGAGATCCGAACCCTTTTTTGAAAGTTGCAGCATTAATAACCTCTGGCAATATCCACAGTCTGTGGTAAATCGCCACTGATGCGGTAACGCAGTATGTTTTCTGCGACGATCGCAGAGGCGGTTTTTCTATCAGTGGGTGCGGCGCAATGTGGCAACACGGATACATGAGGATGTTGCCAATGCCACTCTGACACTGGCAAAGGTTCGATATCAAACACATCCAGGACTGCATGAGTAATATGGCTGGATTCAAGTGCAGCGTGCAAGTCTTCGTCATTGACAATGGCACCCCGGGCAAAATTGATCAGGGATCCGCCCTGCGGTAATTGTGCCAGCATGCGTGTATTGATGAGGCCTTTGGTGTCTGGCGTCAAAGGCAGCAGACAAACCAGAATATCAGTCTTTGCCAGCATGGCAGGCAATTCATTTTCTCCATTAAAGCATTCAACCCCGGCGACCGATTTGTGGCTGCGGCTCCAGCCACAAACAGTAAATCCTGCCTGTAGCAAACTTTGCGCTGCCGCCTCACCCAAAGCCCCCAAACCTAACAGACTAACCGTTCTCTGCCGGGCCGGGACATATTCGCGTGGCTGCCATTTTTTTTGTACCTGCTGCTTGGCATAAGCAGGTATTTCGCGGTGCAAGTAAAGTGCCCAGGCCAATACGGCTTCAGCCATGGTGCTTGCCAGTTGCGGATCGACAAGGCGAACAATTTTAAGATCAGTTTTACCCAAATCTTCGACCAGGCGCTCTACCCCGGCCCAGACACTATGCACCCATTGCAGCTGCGGCAATTGCTGCAACTCTGCCGGATTGGGATTGGCGACGATGGCGACTTTGCATGCGGCCTTCGCCTCATCAGTCATGTCATTAAAGGCGACGATCTGTTCTTCAGGCATGGCTGTCTGCAAAGCTTGCACCCAGGCTCGGGTATGGGCATAGCCAGGAGCGGCCAGGAATGGAATTATACTCGGGATAAGATTCGATTTCATTTGTCGTAGACGCTGTCCAGATGATTAAAACCCTTGATTTCTATGGGATTGCCAGAAGGGTCAAGAAAAAACATGGTGGCTTGTTCGCCAGGCTGGCCGGCGAAACGTATCGCCGGCTCCAGCACAAATTTAATTTGCTGAGCCAGCAAATGGTCTGTTAATGCCTGCCATTCTGGCATTGACAATATCACGCCCAAATGTGGCATAGGAACCATGTGATCGCCTACCCGGCCAGTATTGGTGGTGGCAAATGGCTGACCAAGATGCAGGGATATCTGATGTCCAAAGAAATCAAAATCTACCCAGGTAGCCGTGCTGCGCCCCTCAGCACAGCCCAATACACCAGTATAAAACTGTCTGGCTTCATCCAGGTCCCGCACATGGTAGGCGAGGTGAAATAAGGCTTTCATTAAAAATCTCCCGATTGAATATGAGTGTCACAACAGTGAAATGCTAGCGCCCCTCATTCAAAAGAGATAGCATATAATTCTTTCAGTATTCAAAAGGATTTTTTATGGATAGCCGTTATTTGCAAAGCCTAATCGCTACCATAGAACATGGCTCCATCGCCGAAGCGGCTCGCGCTGAAAACCTGACTGCCGCCGCTATCAGCCAGCGCATACAAGCTCTGGAAAGAGAATTGGGCTTTCCCCTGCTTTCCAGGCTTGCCCATACAGCCAGGCCAACAGAAGCTTGCCTGCATTTATTGCCGCGAGCCAAGCATATAGTCAATGAAGTGGCTTTACTGGCTGGTGATATCGATCCTGCAGGCTTGACCGGCACTATCCGGATAGGCGCCATTTCGACCGCCATGATAGACATGTTGCCGCTGGCATTGCGGCAATTGAGGCAGAACGCACCCAATTTAAAGCCAGGTATAGTGCCTGGCACTTCCAGGTCTTTATATCAAGCAGTCGTAGACGATGAAATAGATGTGGCGATTCTGGTTGCACCCGTTTTTGATTTGCCCAAGAGCTTACAAATACGTAACATCAGGAGTGAATCTTTGGTTTTGCTTTCTCGGCATGCTCCCAAGGGTGGTATTCCTGCCACTTTGCAATCCCACCCCTATCTGCGGTATGACCCCAGTGCCTGGGGCGGGCGATTTGCTGAAAAATACTTGAAGGACCAAGGCTTGAAGCTGGAAGCCATGTGCGACCTCGACGCACTGGAAACCATTGCCATGCTGGTTGCCGATGATGTGGGCGTCAGTCTAGTGCCACATTGGCCGGGCTTGGAAAAACTGGCGCTGGATTGTGTAATCACCCACATCTCTGACCCCAGATACGCCCGCAACCTAGTCATCCTCAGCAAACTGCAGCATCCACGACCACGCATACTGGAACTGTTGTCACAGGCTTTTGAAATCAAGTTTTAAAATGTGCATTCATTTGCGTCAAGGCATCTGCAATCTGGTTTTTGTGTCGTGGCACCCAGCGTACCTGTAGCTCCTCAAATCTTGCAGCCAACAGCTGCGCCTGTTGCCGATACTCCAGCATGCGGATCAACTTGCTCGCTTTTCGTTGATTAAAATCATCAATGACGACCTGGCTGTCGCCATGCACGATCAAGTGTCTCACATGATGATGTTGTGCTTGCCGCAATGCCAATAACAAGCCACTGTACTCTGCATCGCAACTATCGCCATACTCGAAATTCTGCACATACTCAAAGCGTCCTCCTTCTGGGGATGTGAGCACACAGGCAATCTGGCATTTGCCTGGATTTGGCAAGGCAGAACCATCAAACCACGCCAACCATGTGTTTGCGGTTTTTTTTATCGATGATTGCTGGGACAGGTGGTTCTTTCTTTGCTCTTGCTTCTCTGCTCTTTGCGCCTGTTTTCTGGCATTGCCAGCATTTCTTGCGTGACTGCGCTGCTCAGCCAGTTGTAATACATCTTGCAGGCCCGCATGCTTTGCGCTCTGCTCCAACAATAATGACAAGCTTTGCTCAAGGGATAGTTTTTTCAGTTTTGCCAACTGGCGGCTTTGTGCGTGCTCCTTGCGGGTGGCAATAGCTATTAATTGCTGACGGGTGAAGATGATAGACATAAAGACTCTGAGTTTGGACTAACTGGACTGACGGGACTATAGCAATGTCCCGATCTGACCGCCACTGGTCGCGATCATGGCTGGCAGGAGATATTCAAACTGGTATTCTGCATGATATCGACTCACAACAAAAAGGAAATGTATCATGCTGGAATTAAGACCGAATTGTGAACGCTGTGACTGCGACTTGCCACCAGCTTCTGCCACGGCACGCATCTGCACATTTGAATGTACCTTCTGCGCAGATTGTGTGGATGGCCCATTACAGGGTATATGTCCGAATTGTGGCGGGAATTTTGTTCCACGTCCGATCAGACCCGAAAACGAGCTACCCAATAATCCTGCATCCACCAAAAGGGTGTACGCTAAAACAAATTAACACACATAAGCAGACTTTCCTATGTCCAAATCTGTCCTTAGCACGCGTCACATATTGATTGCAGCCATCGTCATTCTCTTGTGGGGAATGAATTTTGTGGTCATTAAAATTGGCTTGAAAGGTATACCGCCTTTTTTGATGGGGGCATTGCGCTTTATTTTGGTGGCCTTCCCGGCGATTTTCTTTTTACCTCGTCCGAAAGTGTCATTCAAGCTACTGCTGGCGTACGCCATGTTCATCAGCCTGGGGCAGTTTGCCTTTTTGTTTTCAGCCATGGCAGTCGGCATGCCGGCAGGTCTGGCGTCATTGGTGCTGCAGGCCCAGGCTTTCTTTACGGTAGGATTGTCTGCCATGGTATTCGGAGACAAGCTGCGTCCCAGTAATTTACTGGGCATGCTGATTGCAAGCACAGGCTTGATATTACTGGGCAGCGCCAGCATTAGTAGCTCGGCCAGCCAGGTGACATTAGCGGGTTTCGCCCTGACTTTATGCGCAGCATTTTCCTGGGCTAGTGGCAATGTCATCAATAAAAAGATAGGCGTGACAAACGTATTGAGTCTGGTGTCCTGGAGTGCACTGGTGCCCATCTTGCCCTTCTTCCTGCTTTCGTATATTTTTGAAGGTGGCGATGTCATTGTGCATAGTTTGCAAAATATGAGCCTGTCATCTGGCCTTACCATTATTTATCTGGCTGTTGCGGCAACCTTGATAGGCTATACCTTATGGGGCAAACTCCTGTCTAGCCTGCCCACGCACCTGGTAGCACCATTGACCTTGATGGTGCCTGTCGTTGGCTTGAGCGCAGCATGGGTGTTACTTGATGAAGCATTGAACCAAACCCAGTTGCTGGGGGCCGCCACTGTGATGGCAGGCCTGCTAATTAATGTCTTTGGCACAAAGCTCGCAACTGGCGTGCGCCGTATATTCGCCTGAGTTTCGTAAACATCATGCCCCGCATACAAGAAGTTTACTTTCTCTTACTGCCAGATACCCTGCTACTGGACGTTGCAGGGCCAGCCGACGCGCTTTTATTCGCCAACCGTTATCAGGATGAGGTGCGTTTTGAAATGCGCTTTATCAGCCCGCAACAAAGTATCAGTTCATCTGTGGGCTTGCGGCTCGGCCCCATGCAACCTTTACCAGCCAAGCTTGGTGCTGATGCTATTCTGGTTTTACCTGGGCTTATAGGTGGGAATGAAGTTTATACACTACCGGATGCACAAGCCGCCATCACGTGGCTTGCACAGCACTTTCAGGCTGCCCACAGGCTGGTGTGCATATGTTCTGGCGCTCTGTTGGCAGCCCATGCCGGTTTATTAAGCGGACACCGGGCAACGACTCATCATAATCACTGCCTTGATCTAACCAGCATAGACAGCTCTATCAAGGTGGAAGAAAACCGTATCTTTGTGGAAGATGGCCGCATCTGCACCAGTGCCGGGGTTACAGCCGGTATAGACCTGGCCCTACATCTGATCAATGAACTTGCCGGGCCACTCGTAGCCAGCGCGGTTGCCCGCAACCTGGTGGTGTATATGCGCCGTTGCGGAAACGATTCCCAATTGTCGCCCTGGCTGAAATACCGCAATCACCTGCACCCTGCCGTTCATAAAATGCAGGATGCCATGGTGAAAGACCCGGCACATCCGTGGAACTTAGCTGAACTGGCAAGCATCGCCTGCAGCAGTAGTCGCCATGCCACCCGCGTCTTCAAACTACATACAGAAGTATCAATACAAGCCTATCTGACTTCACTTCGTTTATCATTGGCAAGTAAATTCCTGGCCAATACGGATTGGTCAATAGAACGCATCGCTGAGTCATCTGGTTTCGGTTCTGCAAGGCAATTCCGGCGCATTTGGAATATGCACTTCCCTGCTCCACCGTCATCCTCGCAATTCAGGTGAGGTGCTGCACATTTTAAATTTTTCAATTTAACAGCATGACACGCATCTGCCCAAAATGTAGTTACATACGCAAGGAAACCGAAGAATGCCCCGAATGGCAATGTCCGTCATGCCAGGTTGCTTATATTAAAGCAGGTGACCTTCCAGGATCTCATAGCAAAAACGGCACGCGCGTTAACAGAAATGCTCAGTTAAGCGAAAATAATTCTTCCAATGTTGGTAAGTGGCTGATTGCTCTCGTTATCGTTGCTGGTGTCATTGTGCAAAGCTATCTCAGTCATAAAGAAAGTAAAAAGCAAGAAGTAATCGCCTTGCAAAATCTGACACAAGCAAAAGCAGCCAAAACTGCAGGTAAAACCACGCAGCAGCCTGTCATTACCTTATACGGCACAGCCTGGTGTGGATATTGCACAGCGGCCAGAAGTTTTTTTAAAGAATACGGCATCGCATATACAGATCTGGATGTGGAAAAAAGCAAGGAAGACTACAATTCTTACAGGAAGTTTGGTAAAAATGGCATTCCCGTCATCACTATAGACAACGAGGTAGTTGAAGGTTTTGATGAGGGCGAATTCCGTAGAAAACTGGACCCGTGGTTAAACAAGGTTTGACCTTGCCCCTATTGGAGGCTGTATGCAACTGAAATCCATGTTATTTGCTGGTGCATGCATCTTACTTTGTAGTAGCAGTTGGGCTGAAAATAGCATACAGGATATGCAATGGCTGCACGGTTGCTGGCAAGCCGCTGGCGCTGAAGTGGGTTCTGAAGAACATTGGCTGGCTCCCGCCGGCGGCAGCATGCTGGGCATGGGACGCACAGTGCGCAAAGGCAAGACAGTGGCCTGGGAATTCATGCGCATACAAGAAAATGCGGATAGACTGACATTCACTGCCATGCCTTCCAGCAAGCCGGAAGCCACTTTCGAATTGCTATTGCTGGACAAGCAAAGAGTTGTATTTGAAAACCCCAGACCCGAATTCCCCCAACGCGTCTTCTATCAATTGAATGCCGATGGCAGCTTGCTGGGACGCATAGAGGGAAAATTCAAAGACCAGGAAAAAAGCATAGACTTTCCCATGCAAAAAATACCATGTAGCAGATAGCATCCCATAAAAAGCATCGGGCAATAAAAAACCGCATTTTCTGCGGTTTTTTATTGCCCTGCAAATGAGAGTTGACGATTACAGCCCAGTATGTTTTGCGATAAAGGCTTTCATCTCTGTCACATCGGCAGTCATGACTTCAAAGCGCTGTGGCAAGGCTTCAATGTTTTCAAAGCCCACCGGACGCTCTGCATCACGGCCCAAGGCTTCCTTGATGGTTTCATTGAATTTTGCTGGCAGGGCCGTCTCCAGCACTATCATGGGTACACCTTCTTGCAAATTTTCAAGAGCGACCTTGATTCCATCTGCGGTATGAGTGTCAATGGTGATGCCAAATTCCTTATCTACCTGACGTATGGTGTGCAAGCGGTCTGCATGGACAGATTTACCTGATACAAATCCAAACTTAGCAATCTTATTGAACTCATCACCATCACTACCCGGTTTGCCAGACAAATCAAAACCGCCTTCAGTTTCAACTTTCTTGAACAGAGCAGCAACACGGGTGGCATCCCTGTCCAGCAAATCATAGATAAAGCGCTCAAAATTCGAGGCCTTGGAGATATCCATGGATGGGCTGGTGGTATGCCAGGTTTCAGCTGATTTGCGTACGCGATAAATACCTGTGCGGAAAAACTCGTCCAGCACATCATTTTCATTGGTCGCTACAACCAGCTTATCGATAGGCAAACCCATCATCCGAGCAATGTGGCCAGCGCAAATATTACCGAAATTACCCGAGGGTACAGTGAATGAAACCTTTTGCTCATTGCTGGTAGTCGCACTCAGATAGCCACGGAAATAATACACAACCTGAGCTACAACACGTGCCCAATTGATGGAGTTGACCGTACCTATTTTTTGACGGTTTTTGAATTCCAGATCATTCGAGACTGCCTTGACCATGTCCTGACAATCATCAAAAACGCCTTCGACAGCGATATTGAAAATATTCGGGTCTTGCAAACTGAACATCTGGGCAGTCTGGAAAGCACTCATTTTTTTATGCGGGGACAACATGAAAACCCGTATCCCCTTTTTGCCACGCATCGCATATTCAGCAGCGCTGCCAGTATCGCCAGAGGTCGCACCAAAAATATTCAGTTCTGCGCCATTCTTTGCCAATGTGTACTCAAACAAATTACCCAGCAATTGCATGGCCATGTCTTTGAATGCCAGGGTTGGGCCATTGGACAGGGCTTGCAACACCAGCTTGCGTCCATTTTTTTCCTGCAGTACACGCAAGGGCGTGATTTGCGCAGCAGATTCATCGCCACGTGCATTTTTATACACATCCGATGTATATGTCTTGTCTGCCAGCACCCTTAAATCGGCCTCGGGAATATCTGTGGCAAATTTTCTCAAGACTTCAAAAGCCAGCCCCGCATAAGACAGCTTGCGCCACGAATCGAGTTCTACATCAGTTACCTGAGGGTAAGTTGTTGGCATATAAAGGCCACCATCAGGGGCCAGGCCACCTAAGAGTATTTCCGAGAAATTTTGTGCTGCGGTATGCCCGCGTGTTGAAGCGTATTGCATAAGTCGACAGGATGATGGGAAGATTGATGGGAACGATAGAGCGAATATTCTTCCTATTATAACTTTCTTGGAGTCTTAAAACCTCTGTAAATTTGGCGAAAATCCAATTTCATGCCCACTTCATTTGGCCTGCAGTCTTTCCGGATGAGAGTAAACCACAAAACCATGCTCACGGACGAAACCTATAAGGCAAATGCCAGCTTGCCCGGCAAGCTCAATCGCCAACGAAGTTGGTGCAGACAATGCAGCCAAAATAGCAATATTGGCACGCCCTGCTTTTTGCACCAGTTCATAGCTGACACGGCTACTCATCAAAAGAAAACCTGGTTCAGATGTCTTATGAGCAGTTTTGGCACCCGCCAAGGCGCCAAGTAATTTATCCAGGGCATTATGTCGCCCCACATCTTCACGCAAAGCCAGTATCTGGCCTTGCATATCGACCCAGGCAGCAGCGTGGACGGCGCCAGTTTGTAAATTAATGACTTGTTGTGCATTCAGGGCTTGTATGGCCTTATATAGACTGGCTGGCGATAACTGCTCGACAATTGCAGTCTTGATTCCGGGCAGTTGCATGGTCAATGCCTGCAAGCTGTCTTTACCGCACAGTCCGCAACCAGTATTGCCCACCAGACTGCGCCGCCGCTCTTTCAAGGCGGCAAAGCGTGCTGCCGAGATGCGCATTTGTACTTCTATGCCGGGCACATCGACATTGGAAATACATTCAATTTCATAAATTTCACTGGCATCGTCAATGATGCTTTCAGACAAGCTGAAGCCCAAGGCAAAATCCTCCAAATCCAGAGGCGTAGCCAGCATGACTGCGTGGGAAATACCATTGTAAATCAGGGCAACCGGCACTTCTTCTGCCACCTGATCCAGCACTGCCATGCTTGCCTGCCCATGAAAGCTGAATCTTTGCACCTGGTGAGTTTTGACGCCCGTCGGCTCAACTTCGTCCTGATCTGCACGCACTGCCATGCCCTGACATATTTGCCGGCCAGCTTCTGTCAGGCTCAGCATGCTACGCTCACCATCTTGTTCCAGCCTTACCCAGCCAGCGCCCTGGTGTTGCCCCACACTTTGTTCACCAAGATAGGCGATACAGCGCAACAAGGAACTCTGTCTCACTCCCAGGCGTTTGCTTAGGCGAGGCAGGGAAACAGCCTCGGTATGATTGCTTAACTCTGCAACAATCTCAAAGCTGAGTTTATTTAGCAAATTATCCAGTGAATTCATTCAACCCCGCATTAAACCTGGGCGTGATGAGTATGAATGATCACGGGTATTGACTTCGAGGTAGGCGTACGTGCGTGATCGGCGAAGCTGGACAAGGGCACCAGGCCATTGGTTTCCGGGAAATAAGCAGCCAGGCAGCCTTGAGGAATATTATATTCAATCAGCATGAAGCGCTTTGCCTGACGTTTGACGCCATCATCGCACAGACTCTCCATATCTATCCAGTCACCTGCCTGCATGTTGAGTGCCTTGATATCGTCTTTATTGATGAATAACACGCGGCGCTCGCCAAATACACCGCGATACCTGTCATTCATTCCATAGATGGTGGTATTAAATTGATCATGTGAACGCATGGTCGCCAGATTGAAGACAGGCGATTGCCTTTTCCTGCGTGCCTGATGAATAGGCAAATCTACAGGTACGGCATGGGTATTGAAATTGGCCTTGCCAGAGGCCGTCATCCATACACGCTCAGATGCAGTATTACGCAAATGGAAGCCGCCTGGCACTTTGACACGTTCGTTGAAATTGGCAAAATCATCGAACACAGCAGCGATTTTGTCGCGTATACGGCTATAGTCTGCCTGCAACCAGGCCCACTGCGTTTTGCTGCGGCCCTTGAGCGTCTCCTGCGCCAGACGGGCAACCACTGCCACTTCAGACAACAAGTCTGCCGATGCGGGTGGATTAATGCCGGATGACAGATGCACCATGCTCATGGAGTCTTCGACGGTCACGGTTTGAGGCCCGGTTTCCTGGATATCGATTTCAGTGCGTCCAAGGCATGGCAGGATGATTGCACTCTCCCCGCAAATCAAATGACTGCGATTGAGTTTGGTTGTTACATGCACGGTCAGCGCACAGTTTTTGAGTGCCTTATGCGTCACTTCAGTATCCGGAGTAGCCGTAGCGAAATTGCCGCCCATGCCAAAAAATACCTTGCCACCTTCGTTGAGCATGGCCTCAATTGCACCGACAGTATCGTAGCCGTGTTTTTGCGGCGGCTGAAAATCAAATACCTGACCCAGGCGCTCAAGGAAAGCTGCCTTTGGTTTTTCTACAATACCCATAGTACGGTCACCCTGGACATTACTATGTCCGCGCACAGGGCAAGGCCCGGCGCCAGGGCGGCCTATATTGCCGCGCAAGAGCAGGAGATTGACGATCATCTGTATGGTAGCCACAGAATGCTTGTGCTGGGTAATGCCCATTCCCCAGCAGGCGATAACCTTGCCAGCGCCCATATAGGTATCTGCTGCGCGTTGTATCTGTGCCCGGTCCAGGCCAGATTCCCTGACAATAACTTCCCAAGGTTCTGCCATTGCTTCTACAGCAAATTGCTCAAAATTGGCGGTATGTTCGGCGATGAAATCCACATCGATAATTCTATGCCGCCCTTCAGCTTGCGCCAATTGATCGGCTTCCAGCACACATTTGATCATGCCTTTGACTGTCGCCAGATCACCACCGATTTTCAATTGGAAATAGTCAGACGAAATGGTGGAAGCCTGATCGGTCAACATATCGATTGCATTTTGTGGGTTCTGGAATTTTTCCAGGCCACGCTCACGCAAGGGATTGAAAGAGACGATGGCGGAACCACGCTTGGATGCTGCACGCAACTCACCCAGCATGCGCGGATGATTGGTGCCGGGGTTTTGTCCAAAAATCAATATCGCATCGGCCTGCTGGAAATCTGACAGCAATACCGTACCCTTGCCTACCCCGATAGCTTCGCGCATAGCAAAGCCTGAAGGCTCGTGACACATATTCGAACAATCAGGGAAATTATTAGTGCCAAATTCACGTACAAACAATTGATACAGAAAAGCCGCTTCATTACTGGTGCGGCCCGAAGTATAAAAAATCGCATCATCAGGAGTAGGCAAGGCATTGAGATGCGTAGCAATAGTCTCAAAAGCCTGATCCCAATCAATTACTTGATACCGGTCGCTGGCACGGTCATATAGCATGGGATGAGTAAGGCGCCCCTGGGATTCCAGCCAATAATCGGATTTTTCAAATAACTCAGTGACAGTAAGGCTGGAGATCACTTCTGGTGTGGCGCGTCGCGCTGTTGATTCGGCAGCAACTGCCTTGGCACCATTTTCACAAAACTCAAAGGTAGAGGTGTGATCTGCATCTGGCCAGGCACAACCTGGACAATCAAAACCATCTGGCTGGTTGGCAGACAGCAGAGTCATAGCCCCCTTCTTGGGGATGCCCTGTTCAAATATCTGTTGAGCTACACTTTTTAACGCTCCCCAGCCGCCTGCCGGCCTGTCATACACTTGAATTGTCTTATTCTTGCTCATACCTGCTTTTATCTCCATACAACAAATACCCTATGCCACAAGAATAATTGCAGCCAGGCAGCAAAATATGATGTAGCAAACAAGTTTACAGTGTAGATCTTACCAGAATCCGCAATATGGCATTCTGATTGGCACTTAACGATGGATGACGACCAGCAGAGCCTTAGCTTCGGTTTTACCCAAATTACGGATAGCATGATTTTTATCTGCGTCATAGCGTGCCGTTGCACCCAGTTTGAGCTTCTTGCGTGCACCCTCCACTTCAATTTCGACGCTGCCATTCAACAAAGTCAGATGCTCTGATGCGCCAGGGTCGTGCGAGTTTGACACTAATGCACCGCCGGGTGCCAGGGTCAGCTCATACCACTCGTATTTGCCCGCCAGTTCCATAGGCCCCAGTATGCGCAGCACGTACCCAGCATGCTCACCTGGCAGTGTCGGTGTTTCGTGCGCTTCCAATACACGAATGGGATCAAGTTTGGGTGCTTCTGATGACAATAGTTCTGCAATGCTAACACCCAAAGCATTTGCCAATCTCCATGCAACAGCTATAGTGGGATTAGCCTTTTCCCTTTCTATTTGCGACAACATGGACTTCGACACTCCCGCTGTACGCGACAAATCTTCCAGCGTCAAACCACGCTCCAGACGCATTTTTTGCAAAGTCGCGCCCACTTCTGGCGGTGTATTAGGTAGAACTTTTTTCATAAAGACTCTTGCATCAGTGTATAAGCTAGCTTAATATTCGATATATCGAATATTAGTTCTAGATATTGAATTATTCAAATAATTTAGGATTTTCCAACAATAGTGTAACAGTGCCTTTGGTCTTCAGATATGAAATTGCCAGCTTTTCATCAATAAAGCTGGCAAACAAGGATCAATATGCGCAGCAACACACCAGATACGCGGAGACACCATGAGTCAGACCACTTCCAGAGCAAACTTCATCAACGGGTTGGCCAGCAATCTTGATGAATTGCGTGAGCAAGGCTTGTACAAGCCAGAACGCGTGATTGCCTCCCGCCAGGGTTCTGAAGTTACTTGTGATGATGGCCGCAAGCTGATTAATTTGTGCGCGAACAATTACCTGGGTCTGTCTGGTGATGAGTCCATGGTGCAGGCATCCATTGCTGCCACTGAGCAATATGGTTATGGCCTGTCCTCCGTACGCTTTATTTGCGGTACGCAAACTGTGCACAAACAATTGGAAACAGCCTTGTCGGCTTTCCTTGGCACGGAAGACTGCATCCTTTACGCAGCCGCATTTGATGCCAATGGGGGTGTATTTGAACCCTTGTTCGATGAAAATGATGCCATCATCTCCGATGCACTGAACCACGCATCCATCATTGACGGTATACGCCTGTGCAAGGCTGCCCGCTTGCGTTATGCCCATAATGATATGGCTGACCTGGAAAAACAATTAATAACTGCTGCCGATAAGCGTCACCGCATCATCGTGACAGATGGCGTGTTCTCCATGGATGGCACGATTGCCCAGCTCGACAAGATCTGTGACCTGGCCGACAAATATGATGCACTGGTCATGATAGATGAATGCCATGCATCCGGCTTCATGGGCGCGACTGGTCGTGGTACACATGAACATCATAATGTCCTGGGTCGCATAGATATTATTACTGGCACGTTAGGTAAAGCACTGGGTGGTGCCATGGGTGGTTTTACAGCTGCACGTAAGGAAGTCATCGACACCCTGCGCCAAAAATCCCGCCCATACCTGTTCTCCAATACCCTGGCGCCGTCGATAGCCGGTGCGTCCCTGTCTGTTCTGGAGCGCTTGTCCAACTCGACTGAATTGCGTGACCGCCTGCATGCCAATACTGCACACTTCCGTCGTGAAATCGAAGCACTGGGCTTTACCATAAAGCCAGGCATACACCCTGTCGTCCCCGTCATGCTGTTCGATGCACCGGTTGCTCAAAAATTTGCGGCGCGCCTGTATGAACTGGGTGTGCTGGTGACTGGTTTCTTCTATCCAGTCGTTCCCATGGGGCAAGCCCGCGTGCGTGTGCAACTGTCCGCAGCCCATACGACAGAACAATTGAATACTGCCCTGGCTGCGTTTGCTCAGGCAGGTCGCGAATTAAACATCATTAAGTAAGGGATACCCATGGAACGTATTTTAGTGATAGGCGCCAACGGCCAGATCGGCAGTGAATTGGTGGAAGCATTGGCAAACCAGCATGGGGCAGACAATGTAGTCGCTGCCGACATCAGGCCCGAAAGCCTTTATGGCGCAAAAATCTATGAAGTGATTGACGTGTTGAACCCTGAAAGACTGGGACAAGTCGTGGCTCAATACGACATCACCCAGGTCTATCAACTGGCAGCCATGCTGTCGGCGACGGGTGAACAAGCCCCCCTGAAAGCCTGGACGCTGAACATGGATGGCCTGCTCAATATCCTTGAACTGGCACGCACACGCAATGAAGCTGGCAAGCCATTGAAAGTATTCTGGCCTTCCTCCATCGCTGCATTCGGCCCAAACACGCCTCCGATCAATACACCACAATACGCGGTAATGGACCCCAGTACAATCTACGGCATCAGCAAACTGGCTGGCGAACGACTGTGCGAATATTATTTCCAAAAATACAGTGTCGATGTACGCAGCATACGTTACCCAGGCATCATCAGCTACAAATCTCCTCCAGGCGGTGGCACTACCGACTATGCGATAGCCATATTTCATTCAGCTCTGCGAGGCGAAATTTATGAATGTTTCCTTGAGTCAGAAACCAGCTTGCCGATGATCTACATGCCGGATGCTATACGCGCCACCATCTCCCTGATGGATGCGCCAGCCGCCAAACTTTCTATACGTTCTTCTTATAATGTAGCAGGTTTAAGCTTTAATCCACGGGAATTAGCGTTTGCAATCAAACAAAATTTGCCTGCATTTGACATACACTACGCGCCTGACAGCCGTCAGGCAATCGCCGCTTCCTGGCCACAAAGCCTGGATGACAACGTAGCGACAACTGACTGGGGCTGGCAAGCACAAGTAGGCCTGCAACAACTGGTGGAAGACATGTTGAAAAATATTCGTGTCGATCAAACGGCGTTGAAGGAGTTGGATCAGGCCGCATAAATAGTTAACAGAGACAAGTAAAGAGGTGAATTGATGGACATGCGTGTATTCGAATTATTTAAAATAGGCGTAGGTCCATCGAGTTCCCATACGGTCGGCCCCATGCTGGCTGCCCGCAGATTTTTGCTTGAATCTGCAGATTTGTATAAGGTGTCCAAAGTACAGGTCGCCTTATACGGCTCCCTCGCTCTGACTGGCCATGGCCATGCAACCGACAAGGCAGTTTTACTGGGCTTGATGGGCGAGACGCCGCAAGACCTCGTTCCTGAAAGCGTGGATGAAAAACTGGCCGCCCTGGCCAGTTCAGGCAAAATGAATTTACTGGGTGAATACTCTGTCAAGTTTGATGTTGCCGCAGATATACTCTGGTTCAAGCAAGAAGTATTGCCTGGCCACCCAAATGGCATGAAATTCATACTGACTCGTAATGATGGCAGCAGTTTTGAAAAAATATACTATTCCACAGGCGGCGGTTTTATCTATTCGTCAGAAGAACTGGCGAATCCTGACTCTGACGACGGCGGCGAAAGGAAACCCCTTCCCTACCCATTTGGAACCATGGCCGAATTGTTGGCCCATGGTAAACGCACAGGCTTGTCCGTCACAGACATGATGCGCGCCAATGAAAATGTCTATTGTAGCGACGAAGAACTCGATGCTGGCCTGGATAAAATCTGGTCAGTCATGAAAGGCTGTATCTCGCGCGGTCTGCAAATGTCTGGCGAACTGCCAGGTGGATTGCATGTCAAACGACGCGCCGCCAAATTATGGCGTGCTGCCAATGAAACAGCTGACGTATTGCCACATGATGGCTTGCATCGTGTCAGTCTGTATGCCATGGCAGTCAATGAAGAAAATGCAGCTGGTGGCCGGGTGGTCACTGCCCCAACCAATGGTGCTGCCGGCATTATCCCGGCGGTGTTGCGCTATTACGCAGAAGATTGCAAACCCAGTCATCCCGAGCAAGGCATACGCAATTTCATGCTAGCAGCGTCTGCCATAGGCATGCTGTGCAAGAAAAATGCCTCCATTTCTGGCGCGGAAATTGGCTGTCAGGGCGAAGTCGGTGTGGCCTGTGCCATGGCTGCTGCCGGTTTGACAGCCGCCCTTGGTGGCACTAACGAGCAAATTGAATCAGCTGCAGAAATCGGCATAGAACACCATTTAGGCATGACTTGTGATCCTATCGGTGGCCTGGTGCAAATCCCCTGCATAGAACGCAATGGCATGGGAGCAGTCAAAGCGATTACTGCTGCGTCATTATCCCTGCGCAGTGATGGCACGCATCATGTCAGTCTGGATGATGTGATAGAAACTATGCGCGCTACGGGTTTTGACATGCAGGCAAAATACAAGGAGACCTCCCTGGGTGGCTTGGCTGTACATGTGATTACAGTTAACCACGCTGCCTGTTAATACAAATATTCACAAGATTGAATTAGAAATGGCCGCTATCAGCTTACAGCGTCCATTTTTTATTTGAGCGCAAATCCTTTGTGCCCGGCCTGCCAAAGCAAGAAGGCCCAATTATCTGCCTGCTCACTCAATACATCATATTTCCAGTTGCCGGCAAAGTCGGTACGAAATAATGCTGGTCTGGATTTTTCCGCATTTGCGGCTTGTAAACGCGCACTGAACTTGCTGCTCATCCAGATGGGCGTATCAGCCAGGCCAAAACGGGCCGATATCAGGGTTGCTGGATAACTCCGACCGTCACTCAAGCTGCCGTACGGGTTAAGGTCGCTACCAGTCAATTTACTCTTGCCGCCTGCATTCGACTTTTGGTTTTTGCCCGCAGTCACAGCTTCAGAGAGCACTGCCGCACTTTGCATGGCAACAAACAATTCAGGCCGCTGGCTGATGGCTTGCGCTAACCATCGCTTGCCTGGCGTTGTTTCTTGCGCGACCAGTTTCTTAGGACTGGTATAACCTTCGGCAATCAAGTAGTCAGCAGCTGCAATAACCTCATCCAAGCCTTCATTTGGATTTTTTTGCTTGGCATTTTCATTTGCCGGAATATGAACAATAGCCATCAGGGCATCCTGTTCCAGCCATGCCAGTCGCAAGGCATCGAACCTGGCCAACTTCGACAAACCAGTACCCGTATCCACCGTCAACAAGCCAGGACGCTTACCATCCAGTTCCATGCCCTCGGAATATAGTAGTGTCAAGGCAATTTTCTTGTTGCTGCCAGGCCTGGAAATACTCAGGTTCTTGCTGACGAAACGATGAAAACCAACTTGCGGCGCACGGAACACCTCTACATTCCTGACTTGACCACCAGCCAATGCACGGTAAGCTAAAGGCGCGGCATTTGCGGCCTCCAGAACAAAGAGCACCCCTTCACTATCGGCATCGGCACTCAAGTCACTGATACGTCCCGAACGCGGCAAACTCAGGTCCTCCTGCTTACCGCCATCAAGCTCCACCTTCATGAGCTTGCTATACCCGGCTTCAACGGCATGAATATACAAGGCATTCCGGGCAACCGCCACATCCAGCAATTCATCACTGCTGGCGGGCAAGACTTCCTTGGCAGCGCTGATTTGCGGTGTCTTTAAATCCAGTTTAAGTATAGCTCCTGTATTCTTCTTTTTTGTTGAAAGAACATAGAGTTGTTCACCAGCCAGCCATGCATTCCTGACTTTATCTGCTGGCGCTGCAATGCGCTGCCAGGGAGACGCTGCTCCATTTAGCTGATCCTGCTTGATGACGTACTGGCTGCGTTCTTGGTTATGCCCGTGCTGAACAGCTGCCAGCAGGTAGGGCGAGTTGGCTCTGGTCCTGATCGACACGATATCACTGACAGCAAATCGTCTGCTCTTGTTAACGCCTGGACCAATGACGGGAACATCAGTTTCCAGTTTACTGCCAAGTAAATGCTGCCAGATAGCGCCACGGTCGGCACCTGGTTTTGTTGCGGACTTACGGTAATAAATCGCTGTGGAATCAGCATTCCAGGCAACATCCTTGATGTCTGCAGCTATCATTTCCAGATTATCTTTGAGCATGCTGGCATCGCCAGTCTTGATAATACGCAGGCTTTGGCGCTGTCCAGGGGGGGTAATTATCGTCACGGCAACATGGCTGCCATCCACAGATGGCGTGAACAGACCTATGCTTTGCCCAATCTCGGTCAGCAGGAGCAAGCGCTCAGCATTGGTAGCGGCATTGCGCATGAAAAGCTGCTGCCTGTTATCCGCAGTTATGCGCACAAAAAACTGCATGCCCCGCACTTCCAGCAAACTGCCGGCACCAAATTCTGTGCTTTGCAAGACTTTGAGGCGCTTCAGTAAAGCGTCCCGACCACTGATGTTTGCCAATGCCGCATTGGCAAAGTCAGTTTGCTTTTTCATCCAGGCCCGAACCTGGGCGTCACTTAGCGATTCCAGAAAGCGATGTCGGTCGTCAGCTTGCTCAGCCTGTCCTGAGGCACTAGGCTTGGGCAATGCGGGGTAATTTCCCCATGGCTGCAATTGTGCTAGTGCCAGCACTGGCCAAAATGTCAGCAGCACAGCAAGCTGTTTGATCTGTTGAATGTATCGACTTCCCGACATGCAGACTCCCAAGTCTTAATGTTTTAACAGGCACCTAGTATCTCTCAATGCGGCACCAATTGGCAAAAAGCATCTGGTTTTTCATGGGAAGGGGCGCCGCTCATGTTTCAATATTTGAATTTCGCCCCCCGGTTTCTGCATTTCATCGCAAACGCATGGCAGTCACAAGGTAACTTGCTTAAAGTGCTTACATCGAAAGACCACACGAAGAACCAGAGAGAAAATAATGAATATCGTCAAGAAAACTAATTTAACACTCTTAACCATTTGCGTATTTGCTGCTACCATAGTATCGGTGACTACATATATTAATAAACTTGCTGCAAAAGCAAATATTTCCACAGTCACAATAACAGCACAGAGACTGACAGAACAACAAAAGATAGCTTTTGATATCGAACAGGCTGGTAACACGATGCAAACTGTCTTCATTGCGGCGAAACGTCTCAGCCCTGAGGAAAAGCTCGCTCTTGATCAGCAAGACAGGCAGACTCAACAGGCAAAGGTACCTGTACAGAGAAGGCCTCAATTGCTTGTTTAGCATCTACTATCCAAAGATTTGTATTAAAAATAGCAAAAAACACACCCACGGTTTACTGAAACATTAACTGTGATAGTTGTGGCGAAATTGGTTTTGACACCCGCAGCACTTATTAATTTGCAGGCAATCATGTTAAAAAAATCTATTTTCTTGTGCGTGCTGTCTTCCACTTTGCTGGTAGGCATAGCTTTTTCACAAGATTTTATCTTTGCACCTTCCATTCCGATCCAGAACGAAGATCAGGGCAAGACAACGGAAGTGATGCAAGAAGCGCCTGCACAAACATCGGCAGCCCCTGCGCCTCTGCAACTGGATAGAAGCGGAATTGACCGCGCATCCGTGCACTTACACATATTGCAGCAATCGAATCAACGTTTTACTGACAATTCACAAGCAGTACCTGCTGCAGCTAAAAAGACAACTTCAGAAGATAAAAAATCACAGGCCAAGTCGGCCAGCAGCACCTAATTTTTTCAGTCCAACCCGGATACGACACTATCTGGGTCATGGTGCATCACTATAGCGCTCCACGGTCTATCCTTTTACTCAATATCACTGAAGTTGAAGTCTGCCTGACACCATCCAGCGCTCCTATCTGATCCAGCAATTTGTCCAATGTATCCGTATTGCCGCACCGCAGGGTCAGCATATAGTCGATAGCACCGCTGACTGCACAAAGCGTTTCGGTCTCCGGTAACTGCTGCAGATACTTGATCAAGCCAGCAGCATAACGTGCTTCCACTGACAAACCCACATAAGCCCTGACAGCGGGCTGCACCAACTTCTGATTCAGCTTTAGGCCGTAACCTGCTATGACTCCACGCTTCTCTAGTGCAGATATACGGGCGATCACGGTAGTTCTCGCTATACCCACCAATTTGGCAATACTTGTCACTGGCAGGCGGGCGTTATCCATCAACAAAGCCAGGATTTTGTCATCTATCTCATCAAGGTCGGGTTTCATATCGTCATTTTGTTTGATTATTTAGACATTTTATCTCGCAAATACACAATATGACGATAACTTTGCTGCTATTAACTGACAAAACTAAGGCCTAGAATTCAGTATCAATCTTACACTTCCATTCACAACACAACTATATACTGGAGACAAACATGACAACCAAACTAATACTTCTGGGCGCAGGCAAAATTGGTGATGCGATTCTCAATTTGCTGTCCCACACTGGCGATTACGAAATCACAGTGGCAGACCGTGACCCGGAACGTCTGAAATATGTACAGCAAGCCGGCTTCCCGAATACCCGCATCGTCCAGGCTGATCTGGGTGATAAAGCGGCAGTCACAGAGTTAATACGCGGACATAAGGTCACCATGTCTGCCTGCCCTTACTTTTTGACACCCATCATCGCTGGCGCAGCACGTGAAGCTAATTCCCATTATTTTGATTTGACTGAAGACGTGGAAAGCACACGTATTGTCAAACAACTGGCGGAAGGTGCTGATTGCGCCTTCGTACCACAATGCGGCCTAGCACCAGGTTTTATCTCTATCGTGGCCAATGATGTTGCCAAGCGTTTTGAAACCCTGCGCGATGTCAGCATGCGTGTCGGCGCCTTACCTACCTTCCCGAATAATGCGTAGAAATACAATCTAACCTGGAGCACTGACGGCCTGATCAATGAATACTGCAATCCTTGCGAAGCGATTGTTGATGGTCAATTGCGCGAAACCGCAGCCCTGGAAGAAATCGAGCATTTCTCCCTGGATGGCATAGACTACGAAGCCTTCAACACTTCTGGTGGCCTCGGCACTTTGTGCGAAAGTCTGGAAGGCAAGGTACAAAACCTGAATTACAAGACTGTGCGCTATCCTGGCCACCGCGATATCGTCAAAGTATTGATACGCGACCTGCAATTGGGCAAACTGGAGCGCCGTCCAATTTTGAAAGAAGTCATGGAAACCGCTATTCCCATGACCAAACAGGACGTGGTGCTGGTGTTTGTCAGCGTTGTTGGTATGCGCGATGGCCGCCTGGAACAAGAATCCTACGCGAAGAAAATCTATGCACAAACAGTCAACGGCCAATTGCTGTCAGCCATACAGTTGACAACTGCCTCCGGCATTTGCGCTATGGTTGACCTGGTAGTTACAGGTAAATTGCCACAGCACGGTCTGGTGCGTCAGGAACAAGCGGTCCTGGCTGATTTCCTGGCCAACCGATTTGGTCAATATTACGCAGCGTAATCAGCCAGCATTGCTGTTCTGGGCACAAGATCGCTGCCAGAGCTACAATATGGCCACTGGCATTTAGCCTATCTAATAACTAATAAAGGCAGCCTTTCCAAAAGAAAGTCTGCCTTTTAAAAAACCTGACGAGGCAAACAAAATGGAAAACACCACTTTGCAAGCGATCCTGAAAGAGCTTGATATCAATTTAAGCGATTATCAGGGTAGCGACATTCACAGTATCTCCCCTATAGACGGCAAAAATCTGGCCAGCCTGCGCGCTGACACTGCTGCAGAGGTCAACCAACGCGTAGACCGTGCCCATGCCGCATTTTTACAATGGCGCAACGTCCCGGCGCCGCGTCGCGGTGAGTTGGTGCGCCTGTTTGGTGAAGAATTGCGCACTCACAAACTGGCCCTGGGTCAGTTGGTTACACTGGAAGCTGGCAAAATCCTACAAGAAGGCCTGGGCGAAGTACAAGAAATGATCGATATCTGCGATTTCGCAGTTGGTCTGTCACGGCAGTTGTATGGTCTAACGATAGCTTCAGAGCGTCCCGGCCATCGCATGATGGAACAATGGCATCCGATAGGCGTAGTGGGTGTCATTTCTGCCTTCAATTTCCCGGTCGCAGTCTGGGCATGGAATGCCGCACTGGCTTTTGTTTGCGGCAATAGTGTGACCTGGAAGCCGTCAGAAAAAACCCCACTGACAGCGATCGCTACCCACGCCCTGTTCATGAAGGCAGTTGCCCGCTTTGGCAGCGATGCCCCGGCAGGTCTGGCAGAACTGATCATTGGTGGACGCGATACTGGCGCGCAAATGGTCGAAGACAAGCGCATCGCCCTGGTCAGCGCCACAGGCAGCACTCGCATGGGCCGCCAGGTTGCTGAAGTCTGCGCCAAGCGTTTGACTCGTACCATCCTTGAACTGGGCGGCAATAACGCCATGATCGTGGCTCCAAGTGCAGATCTGGAAATGGCCGTCCGCGCCATCACCTTCTCTGCTGTTGGCACTGCTGGTCAACGCTGCACTACCCTGCGCCGCCTGTTCGTCCATGACAGTATTTATGACACACTGGTGCCGCGCCTGAAGAAAATCTATGCAGGCCTGCCAGTCGGCAATCCTCTGAAAAAGACCACCCTGGTCGGCCCATTGATTGATGCTGCCTCTTTCGATGCCATGCAAAGCGCGTTGGCAATTGCCAAATCCGAACAAGGTCAAGTGTTTGGCGGCGAACGCACCGTAGTTGAGGGCAGCGAAGATGGCTTTTACGTCAGTCCGGCACTGGTAGAAATGCCAAGCCAGACTGCGTCCATGCACCATGAAACCTTTGCGCCCATCATGTACATCGTACGTTACAGCGATTTGCAGCAAGCTATCAGATTGAATAATGAAGTGCCGCAAGGCCTGTCATCTTCAATATTCACAACCGACCTGCGTGAAGCCGAGACCTTTGTCTCTGCTGCTGGCAGTGACTGTGGTATCGCCAACGTCAACACTGGACCTTCCGGCGCAGAAATTGGCGGCGCGTTTGGTGGCGAAAAAGAAACCGGTGGCGGCCGTGAATCTGGTTCTGACGCATGGAAAGCCTATATGCGTCGCACTACTAACACCTTCAATTACAGCAATTCCTTGCCACTGGCGCAAGGCATCAGCTTTGATATTTGATCGAGATCAATTATATTAGCTTCAAAAGACCGCCAAATGGCGGTCTTTAACTTTATACCGCCAATATTTCATCATACAATTTCTTACTCAGAACTCGCTTGTAAGGAGCAGCAGAAAAAATTTATGAAAAAAGCACTTACTTGCACTGACATCAAGCACTTGGAACAGTTACCAAATGTCGGCAAGGCTACAGTTGCCGACTTGCATCTATTAAGCATTACTGAGCCACAGCAGTTAAAAGGACGCAATCCCTACCAGATGTACGACGAGCTATGTGCCCTGACCAAAGTCAGGCATGACCCATGTGTCTACGATGTTTTCATTTCCATAGTAAAGTTCATGGATGGCGAACCACCTCAGACTTGGTGGCATTACACAGCAGAACGCAAAGCTCACCTGGCATCGCCCTCCTCACTATAAGTCTATTCCTGACAAAATTACTCAAGTTTGCTATACTTGACTAAAATGCTCAACAACTCAAGGCATTCAGCTTTTTCTTGCGTGGAGTATCCCCGGAGTAATATATGCGACTGACCACCAAAGGACGTTTTGCCGTGACGGCAATGATAGACCTGGCCCTGCGCCAGGATAAGGGACCCGTGACCCTGGCTGGCATCAGCCAGCGTCAGGATATATCCCTGTCCTATCTTGAACAGTTATTCGGGAAATTGCGCCGCCATGAAATCGTTGAATCCGTCCGAGGACCAGGCGGCGGATATAATCTTGCCCGCAAGGCGCAGAATGTCACCGTTGCCGATATTATCATTGCAGTTGACGAGCCTCTTGATGCAACGCAATGCGGTGGCAAAGGCAATTGTCATGGCAGCGACCATGAAAATGGCCTGCACTGCATGACGCACGACCTGTGGGCGACGCTGAACGCCAAAATGGTCGATTACCTGGATTCCGTTTCACTTCAGGACCTGGTCAATCAGCAAAGACAGAAAGCATCAGAAAACCATGTAGTCGTCATGCACCATACGCATGTCAATCACATTGCCTCTTGAATATTTGGAGTTTTGAATGAACGCCCCTTTGGAACAAAGCCTGCTCGACACCTTGAAGTCACCACACTTCCCTATTTATATGGATTATTCGGCGACGACGCAGGTTGACCCGCGTGTTGCCGATAAAATGATTCCCTTCCTGCGCGCGCAGTATGGCAATCCGGCTTCACGTAGCCATATGTACGGCTGGGATGCTGAAAAAGCAGTTGAAGATGCACGTGCGCAAGTGGCTGATCTTGTCAATGCTGATCCGCGTGAAATCATCTGGACTTCTGGCGCGACAGAAAGCAATAACCTGGCGCTGAAGGGTGCTGCAAACTTTTACAAGGCCAAAGGCAAGCACATCATCACGGTAAAAACCGAGCACAAAGCGGTGCTGGACACCGTGCGTGAACTGGAACGCCAGGGCTTTGAAGCAACCTATCTTCAACCGGGCGACAACGGCCTGATCACGATAGAACAATTAAAAGAAGCCATACGTCCGGACACCATTCTCGTGTCCGTCATGTGGGTCAATAATGAGATAGGCGTCATTCAGCCTATAGCTGAAATTGGTGAATTGTGCCGTGAAAAAGGCATCGTATTCCATTCCGATGCAGCGCAGGCGACTGGCAAGGTGCATATCGATCTGGAAAATACCAAGGTTGACCTAGTGTCTTTCTCTGCTCACAAATCTTATGGCCCGAAAGGCATAGGCGCGCTTTACATTCGCCGCAAGCCACGCGTGCGCCTCGAAGCACAGATGCACGGTGGCGGTCACGAACGTGGTTTCCGCTCAGGCACACTGGCACCGCATCAAATTGCTGGTATGGGCGAAGCCTTCCGCATCGCAAAAGAGGAAATGGAAAGCGAGCTGGCACATGTACGCTCCATGCGTGACCGCCTGGCAAAAGGCTTGCAAGAAATTGAAGAAACTTATGTCAATGGAGACATGGAACACCGTGTACCGCACAATCTGAATGTCAGTTTCAACTATGTTGAAGGTGAATCCCTGATCATGGCAATCAAGGATATTGCGGTATCGTCCGGATCTGCATGTACCTCAGCCAGTCTGGAACCGTCATACGTTCTGCGCGCACTGGGCCGCAGCGACGAACTGGCGCATAGCTCGATACGCTTTACTATCGGTCGCTTTACGACAGAAGAAGATATCGACTTTACGATAGACCTGCTGAAGACCAAGGTTGCCAAGTTACGTGAATTGTCACCCCTCTGGGATATGTACAAGGACGGTATTGATATCTCCACTATCCAGTGGGCTGCGCATTAATTCATATTCATGGCGCATTTGAAAAACGCATTTAAGAAAATCAAGGAGCATCAAAATGGCTTACTCTGAAAAAGTGTTGGATCACTATGAAAATCCACGTAATGTCGGCGCCTTTGAAAAAGGCGATGACACTGTAGGTACCGGCATGGTCGGTGCACCTGCTTGCGGCGACGTCATGAAATTGCAAATCAAGGTCGGCGCTGATGGCGTCATCCAGGATGCCAAATTCAACACTTATGGTTGTGGCTCTGCGATTGCGTCTTCTTCCCTGGTCACTGAATGGGTCAAGGGCAAGACATTGGACCAAGCCTTGGAGATCAAGAACACGGCAATTGCTGAAGAATTGGCACTGCCGCCGGTCAAGATTCACTGCTCTATTTTGGCGGAAGATGCGATCAAAGCTGCTGTGCTGGATTACAAGAACAAGCACAGCGCTGAACAAAGCGCCTGAAATTAGTTTCAAGATTCGTTTCAATAAAACTGGCAGCAAAAGTTTAGTAGCAAAAAAACTGGAATAAATATGGCTATCACACTCACAGAAAAAGCGGCAAAACATGTGACCCGTTATATGGAGCGTCGCGGCAAAGGCATAGGCCTGCGCTTTGGGGTACGTACAACCGGCTGCTCGGGCATGGCTTACAAGCTTGAGTATGTGGATGAGGTCGGCAATGACGACCAGATTTTTGAATCGCATGGCGTCAAGGTATTTGTTGACCCTAAAAGCCTGCCCTACATCGACGGTACCGAACTGGACTTTGCCCGCGAAGGTTTGAATGAAGGCTTTAAATTCTACAACCCCAACGTCAAGGACGAATGTGGTTGTGGCGAAAGCTTCAGGATTTAAGGCTGGCGCAGATGCAGAATCATTTTGAGCTATTCCAGTTGCCGCAACAGTTTGCACTTGATCAGGGACAATTGGATGCAGCTTACCGCGAGGTGCAAAACCAGGTCCATCCGGACAAGTTTGTGCAAGCCAGTGAAGCTGAAAAACGCGTCGCCATGCAATGGGCAACCAGGGCAAATGAGGCTTATCAAACACTGAAAAAGCCGCTGAAACGCGCACGCTACCTATGCGAATTGCAGGGCGTGGATTTGCAGACAGAATCCAACACCTCCATGCCTGGCGCATTTTTGATGCAGCAAATGGAATGGCGCGAATCCTTTGACGACGCGCGACAGGACAATAATGAAGCTGCGCTGCTACGTCTCGAACGCGAACTGAACAGTGCCTTACGAACGCAATTGCATGCGGTTGGCAACTCGATAGACCTGGGTAACTTTGAAGAAGCTGCGCTGCAAATCCGTACCTGCATGTTTCTGGAAAAATTTATTGCCGATATCGCTGCTCTCGATGAGTAATTTCGAATAACCCGGCAAATCTGGCAATGCCGATTTGCCCTTTTTAGATGCTTAGCCATCCCACCTCACCATGGCATTACTGCAGATTTCTGAACCTGGCATGTCCACCGCTCCACACCAGCACAGGTTGGCAGTAGGCATAGATCTGGGCACCACCAATTCACTGGTTGCAACCGTACGTAATAGTATCCCCGAAGTGTTAAATGATGAAGAAGGTCGTCCTCTGCTACCTTCTGTAGTCCGCTATCTGCCGAATGGCCATGCGCATATAGGCTTCAAGGCCCAGGCCGAGCAAAGCAATGATCCCAGGAATACGATAGCCTCCGTCAAGCGCTTCATGGGTCGCGGCCTGAAAGACATCGCCTATGCTGAAAATCTGCCTTATGATTTTCATGATGAGCCTGGCATGGTGCAGATCAAAACTGTAGCCGGCATCAAAAGCCCGGTAGAAGTCTCTGCAGAAATTCTGGCCACCCTACGCCAGCAGGCAGAAGATGCTCTTGGTGATGACTTGGTCGGCGCGGTGATTACTGTCCCCGCCTATTTCGATGATGCGCAAAGACAAGCTACAAAGGACGCCGCCAAGTTGGCAGGCCTGAATATCTTGCGTTTGCTAAATGAACCTACTGCAGCAGCAATCGCTTACGGTCTCGACAATGCATCTGAAGGCATCTATGCCGTCTACGATCTGGGCGGCGGCACATTTGATATCTCCATCTTAAGGATGAGCAAGGGTGTATTCGAAGTACTATCAACTGGCGGCGATTCTGCCCTGGGTGGCGATGATTTTGATCACCGACTGTTTTGCTGGATCTTGCAAGAATCCAAACTAGCACCATTGTCCGATGAAGATACCAGTGCACTGATGATCAAGGCACGTGAAGCTAAAGAAATCTTGTCAAGCAAGCCCAGCACTTTTATCGATGCAAAGCTAAATTCTGGTGAATCTGTGCACTTGCAAATCAGTGCCACAGCATTTGCCACCATGACGCAAAACCTGGTAGTAAAGACCACGACTCCCTGCCGCAAAGCGCTGCGTGATGCCAACCTGACGGTGGATGATATTGATGGCGTCGTGCTAGTGGGTGGTGCGACGCGCATGCCGCATGTACGCAAGGCTGTCGGCGAATTCTTCCAGACTACACCCTTGGCCAATATTGATCCTGACAAGGTGGTGGCACTCGGTGCTGCGATACAGGCCAATCTGCTGGCAGGCAATCGCGCCCCTGGCGATGACTGGCTGTTGCTGGACGTAATTCCATTGTCATTGGGTGTGGAAACCATGGGCGGCCTGGCAGAAAAAGTCATCCCTCGCAATTCCACCATCCCTTGCGCCCGCGCTCAGGAATTTACGACATTCAAAGACGGACAAACCGCCATGGCCATCCATGTGGTGCAAGGCGAACGTGAACTGGTAAGCGAATGCCGCTCACTTGCACGCTTTGAATTGCGCGGCATTCCTCCTATGGCGGCCGGTGCTGCACGCATACGCATCACCTACCAGGTAGATGCCGATGGCTTATTGTCGGTTTCTGCACGCGAACTGCGCTCTGGTGTAGAAGCAGCGATCACCGTCAAACCATCTTATGGCCTGGCCGATGATGAAATCACGCGAATGCTGCAAGATTCTTTCACTTCGGCAGATGCCGACATGCAAGAACGTGCATTGCGCGAAGAAGGGGTGGAAGCGGAACGCATTTTACTGGCCACACAATCTGCGTTGAATGGCGACGCCCAATTGCTCAACGATGCAGAGCAAGAACAGATCAAAGCATTGATGGATCAGGTCACCAAGCTGAAGGATGGAAAAGATCATCAATTATTGCATGCAGCCATCAGCGCACTCGCCGATGGCACAGAAGAATTTGCTGCTCGCCGCATGGACCAAAGTGTGCGCAGTGCATTGGCCGGAAAAAAACTGGATGAGATTGTCTGAACAGTATTGTCAGACATCACTCCTGGCCGTACCCATATATATTGAAATAGCTAGATTACGAGAACAACATGCCACAAATTATTGTTTTGCCGCACCCTCAACTTTGCCCAGAAGGAACTGTCATCGACGCACCGGAAGGAAAATCACTGTGCGAAGCTTTGGTTGAGAACGATGTGGAAATCGAGCATGCATGTGAAATGTCTTGCGCCTGCACCACTTGCCATGTGGTCGTGCGTGAAGGCTTCAAGTCATTGAATGAATCAACTGATGACGAAGAAGATTTGCTGGATGCAGCCTGGGGGCTGGAAGCAACTTCACGCCTGTCTTGCCAAGTCAAGCTTGGCAAGCAGGATATCACTATCGAAATCCCCAAGTACACAATCAACCACGCACGCGAAAATCATTAATATTGATTTTCACGTACTCGCCGTTAGCATTTGCAAAAGTCGAGCGCAACATGAAATGGACAGACACCTACAGAATCGCCGAAGCACTTTGCGATAAGCTCCCTGATATTGACCCACTTACAGTACGCTTTACCGACTTGCATAACTGGATCGTCGATCTTGAAGCGTTTGACGACGATCATGCACGCGGTGGTGAGAAGATACTTGAAGCCATACAAATGGCCTGGATAGCCGAAAGCAAATAATCCCGTCAGCGTCCATGATCACAATAAAGCGGCAATTTGCGAATTTTTTGGTCATTTGGATACACAGAATGAACACGCAATAATCATAACTTGCTGAAACGCAAAAAACCTTTTAGTATTTTAGAATTGTTTGTGCGATCATCAAGCAAGCAGGTGCATGTTAAATCTGTATATGAATGTCTTGCGGGAAATTGCATCCTGTTCCCCCTGACTATACCTCCTGGGAAGTGTTGCACAAGGACCTAGCAATGCAGTTTCGACATCTTCTATCCGCACTACGCCGCCGAATCACGCTAAGACTGGCGATTATTCTGGCTGTTGTATTCGGATTAACCGTCCCCGCTGCCATACTTATTCCCTATCACCTGCACACGATAGAAACTGCAGCGCAACTCAGGAATGCGGAAGATCATAATCGTCTGGTCGAAATTCTTTCTGTCATATTAAGCGAACCTTTGTGGCAAATAACACCGGAAATCGCCAATATCTCCAGTGAAGTAGTGTACTCCGACCCCAGGGTAGCGACCATAGAAGTGATCACCCTGCCCGACCGCAAGGATTTCATCAGGAACGACACCAGAAAAAAGACCCAGAAAGGACCTTTCACCAGCATGGCGAGAGAGATCAAGCATGGTGGTCAGGTGATAGGGCAGGTACGGCTGACATTGGCTGAAGACTTGCTACAAGAAAGCCTGGCCTCTGATTTTCGGCGTTATGTCACTACTGCTGTACTGTCCCTGGTTCTGGCTATATTGTTCATTCTCGTGGTCTTACAATGGCGCCTGGTGCAACCAGTCAGGATCTTGATGGGTGAATCTGACCGTTTGGCAAACGGTGAGTTGAATGATCCCATCGCATTGAACCGTGAAGACGAATTAGGCCATTTAGCAACCAGCCTGGAAGCGACGCGTCAGGCATTGCAAAGGTCATTCGGTGAACTGGAGATCAAAAATCAGCAATTACTTGAATATTCAGGAACGCTGGAATCCAAAGTAAGACAACGCACCCAAGAGCTGGAAACAGTGAATCAAAATCTGGAGGCCGCTTTGACTAATGTGAATTCTGCCCAGGCAGAATTGGCGCGAGTAGAACGCATGGCAGCACTTGGCTCCATGGTCGCTGGCGTCGCACATGAACTCAACACCCCACTTGGCAATTGCCTGCTGGTTGCAAGTACCCTGGAGGAAGAAACCCGCAATCTGGTCAAGATGGTTGAAGAAGGCAAAATGAAGCGTTCTGACCTCACCCGTTATGCGACTACGGCAGTAGATTCGACCAAGCTGCTGTTGCGTGGCTTACAACAATCTGCTCATCTGGTTGGCGACTTCAAGCAAGTTGCAGTTGATCAGTCCAGCGCCCAGCGCAGGCAATTTGCCTTGCTGGTCATGCTGCAAGAGTTGACTGCGCTGTTGCACTCCAGCTTGCGCAAAACCCCTTTCACGCTGGAACTTGATATCCCAGGCGAAATACAACTCGACAGCTATCCCGGCTTGCTGGGTCAGGTATTTACGAATCTGGTCAACAATGCAGTTGCGCACGGCCTGGAGGGGCGCGAGGAGGGTCACATGCACTGCACAGCAGAACAACATGGTGACCATGTCATCATTGTCTTTGAAGACAATGGCAAGGGCATTTCTGCAGAAATCATTAACAGAATTTTCGAACCCTTCTTTACCACCAAGTTTGGCCAGGGTGGCAGTGGACTGGGCTTAAGTATTACCTTCAATATCATCTCCAATGTTCTCGGCGGCACCATTCATGCCTCCAGTGTAGTTGGTCAAGGCACCCGATTTGAAATCAAATTGCCATTGGTCGCACCGGGCGAACCAGAATCAAGCAATCCACTACTAAGCAAGCGCTGATCAGCAGCACCCTGCACTAAAAGTCACGTTTGCGCATCCCCTTGGCCGAAGCCATTGCAATCCCCAAGTGTTTTCTGTTGCCCTAAGGTATACTAGTGCATTAGCAAAGATGATAATTCAACATAGTAATTTATTAAGCCCCATGCACCAATACCTTGACTTCATGCGCCATGTAAAAGAAAACGGCACAAAAAAAACCGACAGAACCGGCACCGGCACGGTGTCTGTCTTTGGTTATCAGATGCGCTTTGACCTCAGCAAGGGTTTCCCGTTGGTGACAACCAAGAAGCTACACCTCAAGTCCATCGTTCACGAACTTATCTGGTTTTTGGCAGGCTCAACCAATATCAAATATCTGACCGACAATGGCGTATCTATTTGGAACGAATGGGCAGATGTCAACGGTGACCTTGGGCCAGTCTATGGTTCTCAATGGCGCAACTGGCCCACGCCGTCTGGTGAACACATAGATCAGATCAAGCAGGTCATAGAACAAATACGCAATAATCCCGATTCGCGCCGTCTTATTGTCTCTGCCTGGAATGTCGCCGACATTCCACAGATGAAATTGCCGCCCTGCCATATGATGTTTCAGTTTTACGTCGCTGATGGCAAATTATCTTGCCAGTTGTATCAGCGCAGTGCCGATATCTTTCTTGGTGTGCCTTTCAATATAGCCTCTTATGCCTTGCTGACGCACATGGTGGCGCAGCAAACAGGTTTGGAAGTTGGTGATTTTATCTGGACCGGTGGCGACTGCCACTTGTATTCCAATCACCTGGACCAAGTTAACGAACAATTATCACGTAGCACTTTGCCATTAGGTCAATTGGTCATCAAACGCAAACCTGAATCCATCTTTGATTATCAATTTGATGATTTTGAGTTTGCCAATTACCAATTTCACCCAGCAATCAAAGCGCCCGTTGCTGTTTAACACCTGGATTCATGAGCATGTCATCTTTAAGTATTATAGTTGCAACCGATTCCAAGCTGGGTATAGGCGTGGACAATAAATTGCCCTGGCATCTGCCAGAGGATCTGGCACATTTCAAACGTACTACCAGTGGTCATGCCATCATCATGGGCAGGAAGACTTTTGAATCCATAGGTCGCCCCCTGCCGAACAGACGCAATATTGTCGTTACGCGCAATCGTGAATGGCTACACGCCGGGGTTGAGACGGTTACATCACTGGACGCAGCCAGGAACTTGCTGAATGATGATTTCGCCTACATTATTGGCGGTGCCGAGATTTACCAGCAAAGCATGCCCCTTGCGAATGAACTGGTAGTGACTGAGATACAACATGAATTTTCATGTGATGCTTTTTTCCCTGTGATCAATCCACTAATATGGAATGAGACTAAAAGAGAAAAACATTACTCTGAAGAAAATAATTTGCACTTTGCATTTGTTACATACAAAAAGATTTAGGATTACTATGTCAGGACACGGGTTTCACGTACACGGACCACATGATCATGAATTGGAACATGCCGCACACAGCAATGATGATTTTGCCAGTAGAATTGCGGTAATGACTGCCATTATGGCAACGGTAGGCGCTTTATTTGGTTATCAGGGTGGTGCCACACAAAATGATGCGGCAATGTTCAAAAACAATTCCGCCATTAAAAAGACTGAGGCATCGAACTTATGGAACCATTACCAATCGAAATCTAGCAAGCAAAACCTGGCTGAATTGGCAATTGAAATACCCGGCGTTGACACCAAAAAGTATAAGGCTGACGCTGAACGCTATAAGTCAGAGAAAGAATAAATTAAAAAAGAAGCTGAAGCCCTGGAAAAAGTTAGCCTGGATTGGGAGGATAAGTCCAAAGCAGCCTTACATCAGCATCATCGCTGGGCGCAGGCCATGACGGCAGTGCAAATTGCGATATCTCTGGCTGCAATCACTTTGTTGACCAAGAAAAAGTGGTTGCAATATGCCTCGTACGGCGTAGCTGGAGTTGGTGCTGTCCTGGCGGGACTTGCTGCCTTACATATATAAACAGATGAGAACATAATGAAAAAAATACTCGGCATCACATTATTGGCGATGGCCTGTTCGGCGGGAGCCCAGACCTCACAATTTGTGCAACTGGTCCCCACTAGCTACCTGCCAAAGGATGTGAATTTTTCTTTGGGTGCAGTTGCACTGAGCATACCTAAATACACAGGCTCAGATGAGCGCCGCCTGGCTGCCTATCCCATGTTCGATGCACAATGGAAAAATGGCGCATTTTTTAGTGCAGTAAATGGTCTGGGTTATAATTTTTCAAAAGATGCCAGCCTGCAATATGGCTTGCGTCTGACTTTAGAAGGAGCCCGAGATGAGTCGCGATCAGGAAAACTTCGCGGCCTGGGTGATGTCAATACTGCAGTTGAGACAGGTGCATTCCTGAATTACAATCTTGACCAGAATTTCTCCCTGGCGTCATCGATACGTTATGGATCTGGACTAGACCATAACGGCGTACAAGTCAGTTTTGGTGCGCGAGCCAGTACCTTATTGAGTCCAAAACATAGATTGTCTGCCAGCATTGGTGCAAACTGGGTTAATTCTGCCTACATGCAGTCTTACTACGGCGTTACTGCAGCACAATCGGCTGCGAGTGGTTATGCGCAATATACCCCCTCCTCTGGCATCGCAGACATCAAGCTAGGTGCGACCTGGCATTGGAATATAGACAACAACTGGTCACTTACCACTGGTGCCTCTGTAAGCCGTCTCAGCGGCGATTCAGGCAAAAGCCCTTTTGTATTCCAGAAGAATCCCGTCACCGTCTTTTCAGCTGCAAGTTATCGCTTCTGACAACGTCGCGTGCAAAAATCACTTTGACCCAAAAGCGCTCTGTTGAGCGCTTTTTTCTTCATGCCTTGGCTCTTGAAAGCCGACCCGTTTTGCTTGAATAAAATTCGTGTCGATGACCATTTAACTAAGCAAGATACGGTGCGATTCCAGATTTGATGACAATCAGATGAAATTTTGCATTTCAAGTCAGAAACCTGCGATTTTTTAACATTAGCCCCCACATATCTGAGAGAATTCGCTTCTTTGAATTTTCGGCGCGCAAGCGGTTGATTTAACTTGCCCAGGCGTCTCCCTTGTAATAAGCTTTTTTGGAGACCTCCATGAAATTCCGCTTCCCCATCGTCATCATCGACGAAGACTTCCGTTCTGAAAACACTTCTGGCCTTGGCATACGCGCACTTGCCGACGCCATAGAAACCGAAGGCATGGAAGTATTGGGTGTGACCAGCTATGGTGACTTATCCCAGTTTGCCCAACAACAATCCCGCGCATCTGCCTTCATCCTTTCTATTGATGATGAAGAATTTGGCGATGGCACTGATGAAGAGACAGATTACGCACTAAAGTCTCTGCGTGCCTTCGTCGAAGAAATTCGCTACAAAAATGCGGACATCCCTATTTATCTGTACGGTGAAACACGCACCTCACGGCATATTCCGAATGACATCCTGCGCGAACTTCACGGCTTCATTCATATGTTTGAAGACACACCAGAATTCGTGGCTCGCCATATCATACGCGAAGCACGCTCTTACCTCGATGGCCTGGCACCACCGTTTTTCCGTGCCTTGGTACATTATGCCAATGATGGATCCTACTCCTGGCATTGCCCTGGTCACTCAGGCGGCGTGGCTTTCCTGAAGTCGCCTATCGGCCAGATGTTCCATCAATTTTTTGGTGAAAACATGCTGCGCGCTGACGTGTGTAACGCGGTGGAAGAACTGGGCCAATTGCTGGACCATACTGGTCCGGTTGCCGCATCCGAGCGCAATGCTGCACGCATTTTCAATGCTGACCATTGCTATTTCGTGACCAATGGCACGTCAACATCCAACAAGATGGTCTGGCACTCGACAGTGGCCCCTGGCGATATCGTCGTGGTCGATCGCAACTGCCATAAATCCATTTTGCACTCCATCATCATGTGTGGTGCGATACCGGTTTTCCTGATGCCTACCCGTAATCACCTTGGTATCATCGGTCCTATCCCGCTGGAAGAATTCAGCATGGAAAGCATACAAAAGAAGATTGAAGCCAATCCTTTTGCACGCGAAGCCAAGAACAAGAAACCACGCATCCTGACCATCACGCAATCAACTTACGACGGCGTGCTGTACAACGTCGAAGTATTGAAAGACTTGCTGGACGGCGAGATTGATACCCTGCACTTTGACGAAGCCTGGTTGCCGCATGCGACTTTCCATGACTTTTATAAAGACATGCATGCAATCGGCAAGGACAGGCCGCGCGCCAAGAAGTCGATGATTTTCTCGACCCAGTCTACGCACAAACTGCTAGCAGGAATTTCGCAGGCATCGCAAATTCTGGTACGTGAATCCGAGACGCGCAAACTGGATCGCGACAGCTTCAATGAAGCCTACCTGATGCATACTTCGACTTCTCCCCAGTATTCGATCATCGCATCTTGCGATATTGCAGCTGCAATGATGGAAGCACCAGGCGGCACCGCACTGGTAGAAGAATCCATACTGGAAGCTCTGGACTTCCGCCGCGCCATGCGCAAGGTAGATCAGGAATGGGGCAAAGACTGGTGGTTCCAGGTCTGGGGACCAGAGGAGTTTGCTGCAGATGGCATAGGTTCACGCGAAGACTGGATGATACGTGCCGAAGATAACTGGCATGGTTTTGGTAAACTGGCACCAGGCTTCAATATGCTTGACCCGATCAAGGCTACCATCGTGACGCCGGGCCTGTCGCTGGAAGGTAAATTTGGTTCGACTGGCATCCCTGCTTCCAACGTCACCAAATACCTGGCTGAGCATGGCGTAATCGTTGAAAAATGTGGCCTGTATTCTTTCTTCATCATGTTCACCATCGGCATCACCAAAGGCCGCTGGAATACTCTGCTAACCGCCTTGCAACAGTTCAAAGACGACTACGATAAGAACCAGCCTATGTGGCGCATCTTGCCGGAGTTTGCAGCTGCCAACCCTCGCTATGAAGGCGTCGGACTAAAAGATCTGTGCCAGGGCATACATGAAGCTTACAAGGGTCATGATGTGGCACGTTTGACAACAGAGATGTATTTGTCCGACATGCAGCCTGCGATGAAACCGTCTGATGCTTTTGCGATGATGGCACACCGCGAAACTGAGAGAGTATCCATTGATGAACTTGAAGGGCGAGTCACTGCGATTTTGTTGACCCCTTACCCACCAGGCATTCCGTTATTGATTCCTGGTGAGCGCTTCAATCAGACTATTGTTGATTACTTGCGTTTTGTGCGCGACTTCAATGAAAAATTCCCAGGCTTTGAAACGGATTGCCATGGTCTGGTCAAGGCAGAGATCGATGGTAAGCGCGGTTATTTCGTGGACTGCGTCAAATCCACTGCAGAATCAGGCAAATAAGCTCCCCAAAAGCAGTTAACTCCGCAAAGCTAAGTCTTTTAAAAAGCACTTATCGCCAGAGAAAGGCGGTAAGTGCTTTTTATTATACAAACGAGCAACATTACACTTAATTTGCTCTGATTTTCGAGATACAATCAATTTGGTATTTCACATTACGGATACAGGACATGGGTGGTGCATCAGGACTAATGCCAATCAAACACGCTGAAATCAGCGTAGGTCAGACCGTACCTTGGGCCATCTATGATGAACAAGGCCATTTACTGATGGCATCTGGAGTCAAGGTAGAAAGCCAGCATCAACTGGACGGATTGCTGGAACATGGCTATTGCAATCCAGATGCCATGTGGGACACCATCCCATCCAAGATGGCGCCTATTTCCAAACCTGTTTCATCTCAACCAGGATCCCCAGGTAGCAGCCCTTCGCAACAAGATGCTCACAAAGATATGCTGATGGAGTTAGACAGCGTGCGCTGGAATGTGGGTGAAATCCTCTACCTGCAGGTCCATGATCATACTGCTGTTCGCTATACGGTAAAGTTGATCGGCTTTGTCAAGAACATGTCCATCATGGTGACTGCGCCTACCGTCGATGGCAAGGCCGTTATCATTCGTGACGGTCAAACTTTTATCGTACGCGCGTTTCCAGGCAAAAAGGCTTATGCATTTACGGCTTCAGCAATCAAATCCGTATATTCGCCCCACCCTTACCTTCATATTTCTTACCCGAAACAAGTACGCTGCACGACGATTCGTCAGGGATCCCGCGCGGCCGTCAAAATTATTGCATCCCTCACCATTGGCGATCCTGAACAAACAGCCGCTGCAACAATAGGCGACCTCAGCATGGGTGGCGCGTCAGGAGTCATCAAGAAGGCGGTTGGCAAAAAAGGGGATCTGGGTATCATCAAGTTCAAGGTCAGCGCGGCGGGGAATGACGAGTATCTATGTTTGAATGTGATATTGCGGTCGCAAGCACCCACGGAAAATGGCCTTGAGTACAGACACGGTTTTGAATTCATTGATGTTTCAGCACAATCAAAACTGATACTCTCTGCTTTCGTTCACCAAACCCTGGCCGAAATGGATTAAGTAATTGACATCCATTCGCAAAAGGTCTGATTTTTCTGGCAAGTAGGATAATTTCCCGACAATAAATTTGCGCCAGCAAATTACATCTGCTTACTCTTAATATCAATTCATGTAAAGCCTAACTGTTTGTTACACTTTATGGAGATTTCCACCATAGGCATGGATTAAAATTAGCTTTCCAGGATGAAATAATCTGGAAACAGACAATTAGGGGTCACCATGCCAAGTTTCAGACTCATCACACTCAAGCACAGCTTGCTTGTGCTTTCAGTTATCGCACTAAGTTCCTGTGGTGGCGACGAAAAAACAACTACTCCTGCGAGCGCTGCTGCCCCAGCGCCAGTTTCAGTATTACAAAGACTATTTGCACCAGCGCCAAACATCAGCAGTACGGTGGCGAACTTTAACGGCAATCGTTCAAGCTATACCATTACCAACAATGGCTCTGGATATACAGTCAAAGATAATGTTGGAACAGATGGCACAGTTAGCCTGGCTACTACTACCCAGCAGTTGATTTTTAAAGATGTGTCGGTCAACCTGCAAATCGAAAGCTTGGCCTCCAGCATCGCTGCCAGCGATTTGAATGCAATCATAGAACTGTACATTGCCTATTTCAACCGCATACCCGACTCCAATGGACTTGCTTACTGGATCAATCAATTCAAGAGCGGCGTATCAATAGAAAAAATAGGCGAATCTTTTTACATCGCCGCCATACAAGATGCTGCACTAACAGGCTACGCTCCCAATGCCAACAATGTCGATTTTGTTACCAACGTCTATCGCAATGTGCTAAGCCGCACACCACCTGACAAGGCTGGCCTGGATTACTGGACTAACGGCTTGGCCAATGGATCAGTCACACGCGGTATTGTGGTACGTTCCATGCTCATTGCTACACATGGTTATGCTGGCGACCCTGTGTATGGCTGGGTGAACAGTTTATTTGAAAACAAAGTCAGCGTTGCCAAAAACTTTGCCATTCAACAGGGGCTGACCTATCTACGTACGGAGGATTCAATTACCAAAGGCATGGCGCTTGCATCAACAGTGACGCCCACAGATACCAGTGTCGCCAATGGTTTAATACAAGCCCTGGTTGGTTTTCAATCGAATAATACAAATACACCAACACCAGCGCAAGCGTCCCGTTTTCTTGCACAAGCCAGCTTTGGCGCAAATAATGTAGAGATCAATAGTCTTGCCAATAGCAGCTACAAAGACTGGATAGACAAACAGCTTGTCATGCCTCAGAAGTTGCACCGTAGTTATATGGAAGCACAAGCAGCTGGCTTTATTAATGGACTGAAAGACCTCAATCAGAATCATTTTTTTGAGTCTTTCTGGCAGCAGGCAATCAAAGGCGACGATCAATTAAGGCAACGCGTCACCTTCGCCCTTTCTCAAATATTTGTAATCTCCTTTCAGGACAGTAATGTCGCCAACTACCCGCGTGGCGTGGCAGCTTACTACGACACCCTGAGCGCCAATGCCTTTGGCAATTTCCGCAACTTGCTGGAGGCTGTCAGCCTGCATCCCATGATGGGAACGTATTTGACTTCCTTACGAAATCAAAAAGAATCAGGAACCCAGGTGCCCGACGAGAATTACGCTCGTGAAGTCATGCAACTGTTCACTATAGGTTTATATCAATTGAATCAGGATGGCACTTATATCATGAACGGCGGGAAGCCTGTAGAAACCTATACCAGCGCTGATATCACTGGCTTGGCCAAGGTATTCACCGGCTGGAGCTGGGCCGGACCTGACAAGAGTGATAATCGCTTTTTTGGTGGCAACGCAGATGCCAATCGTGAATGGCTACCCATGCAGGGCTATCCAAAATATCACTCTGTCACCGCCAAGACCTTCCTGGGGGTGACGATTCCTGCGCAATCACCAGCCAATCCTGATGCTAGCCTGAAAATCGCTTTGGATACCTTGTTCAACCACCAAAACGTGGGGCCATTCATTGGCAAGCAATTGATACAACGCTTGGTCACCAGCAACCCTAGTCCGCAATATATCTCCAGAGTTGCCGCTGCTTTTAATAATAACGGCTCTGGTGTAAGAGGAGATATGCGCGCTGTCATTAAGGCGATATTGTTGGACAATGAAGCACGCAATGATACGACTCTGACTTTCTCCAATACGGGAAAACTAAGAGAGCCAGTATTGCGCTTGGCAAACTGGATGCGTGCATTCAACGTCAACTCAACTTCTGGCCGCTTCCTGATGACCAGTCTTGATGACCCTTTGACTGGCCTGGCGGAAACACCCATGCGCTCGCCTTCCGTATTTAACTTCTATCGACCGGGTTATGTTCCGCCAAATTCCGGCATCGCCAATGCTGGCCTGGTATCACCTGAAATGCAAATCACCGGGGAAACTTCAGTCGTCGGCTACTTGAACTTCATGCGCGATGTTATTCCGAATGGTACTGGCTCGTCACGCGATGTCAAAGGGAATTACACCAACCTGATCGCCCTCACAGCCACCCCAGATCAATTGATCGATCAACTGAGTTTGACTTTGATGGCCAACCAGATGAGTAGTAATTTACGTAGTCAAATTTTGACAGCGGTCAATTCTGTCACCATACCGACAAATAACACTGCCAATGCAGATACTGCGAAAAAGAATCGCGTCTACCTGTCAATTTTTCTGACTATGGCCTCACCTGAATATCTGGTCCAAAAATGAACGGGATCCATCATGACTAAAGTGAATGCTTCACGCCGCGAGTTTTTGCGTGTTTCTACGGCGCTTGGCGTAGCCGGTGCTGCGGGTAGTGCCAGTCTGCCATTTGCCATCAACCTGGCAACCATGGGGTCCGCTGCCGCACAAACTTCGCCAGGCGGATACAAGGCCCTGGTATGCCTTTTTCTGTATGGTGCCAACGACCATGCCAATACTGTATTGGCCACTGACAGCACGTCGTGGAATCAATACCTGACTGTGCGCACAACCAATGAGGCAGGCTCGATTGCCCTGCCTGCGACCAGCAGTAATGGCGGCGTTTTACCCATCAACCCAACCACATCCCAGGCAGGCCGCAGCTTTGCACTACACCCGCAACTGGGGCCGTTAAAGACGCTGTTTGAGAATGGCCGCGCAGCCATACTCAGCAATGTCGGCCCCTTGATCGTACCCACCACTCTGGCACAATACAAGGCAGCCAGCGTGCCCCTACCTCCCAAGCTATTTTCCCATAATGACCAGCAATCATTGTGGCAAGCCTATGCACCAGAAGGTGCGGCTTATGGTTGGGGCGGTCGCATGGGTGACTTGCTGGCCTCCAGTAATGCTTACCCAGTGTTTACGGCGATCTCGGCTTCTGGCAATGCAGTTTTTCTCTCCGGCCGTACTGTCAATCAATATCAGGTCAGTGCATCGGGTGCAGTCCCCATAGGTGGTCTGACAGGCAGCCTGTTTGGATCAAGCACAGCTGGCAACCCCTTGAAGAACATTATTGCATCGGACACCGCCAACCTGTTCCAGAAAGAACATGCGGCGGTCACCAATCGGTCCATCAATGCACAAAGCTTGCTCAGCCCGGCGATGGCACCGGCTGGTGCTACTGGGGTTCCAAATCCTGCGCAGTATACCAATCCAAACAATGGCAATCTTGCCAATAATGCTTTGGCCGCACAATTGCAGACTGTCGCCAGGGTTATCGCCGGACGCAGCGCCCTTGGCGCACAAAGACAAGTGTTTTTTGTCAGTCTGAGTGGATTCGATACCCATGATGCCCAGCGTACTGCGCATGCCGACCTGATGGCCAGACTGGCGCATGCTATCAGTTACTTTGACGGTGTCATGGGTAACTTGCAGGGCACTGATATGCGTAAGCAAGTAACCCTATTCACCGCTTCGGATTTCGGCAGGACCTTTACCAGCAATGGCGATGGCACGGATCACGGCTGGGGATCTCATCACTTTATCGTCGGTGGCGCAGTAAAAGGCAATAATATGTATGGCGAATTCCCGGTCACGGGACTCAAACATAGCCTGGATGTAGGTTCAGGTAGCTTGCTGCCACAGATTTCTGTTGATCAGTACGGCGCTACACTGGCGAACTGGTTTGGACTCAGCACAAGCCAGATCAATGACATTTTCCCGAATATCGTGAATTTTTCAAACCGCAATCTGGGATTTATGGCCTAGTTGATACTTGCCACTACACGCTAAAAATGCGTGCAGTGGCCCTCATCAAAATATGGATCTGGCTGTCAGGGTAGTGAAACGCTCCAGCGCATAAGTACCCGCCAGCGAGTTACCGGTTGCATCCAGCCCCGGTGACCAGACAGCCACGGCCAGCTCACCCGGCACCAGTGCCAAAATCCCGCCACCAACACCACTCTTGGCTGGCAAACCTACGCGATAAGCAAAATCACCTGCCGCATCATAAGTGCCGCAAGTCAGCATCAGTGCATTCAAACGCTTGGATGAACTGGCATCAAGGATTTGTTGCCCACTCCAGGGTACGCTGCCATGATTGGCAAGAAAGCTGCCAGCCATGGCTAATTCCGTACAAGTCATGGTCAGCGAGCATTGACGGCAATAACTGTCGATGACAGTTTTGACAGGATTATGCAGATTGCCAAAATCCTTCATCAAATGCGCGATCGCGTAATTGCGATGCGCTGTCTGGCGTTCAGACTGGGCAACTGCAATATCAAAATCAATGGAAGGCTCACCGGAAATTATCCTGGCAAACTGTTGAACCGCAATATCCGACTGTACAAAGCGGGCCGACAAGATATCGGCGATGACCAGTGCACCTGCATTGATAAGTGGATTACGCGGCTTACCACGTTCATACTCAAGTTGTACCAGCGAGTTGAAGGGATTGCCGGAAGGCTCACGCCCTACCCGCTCCCAAATCGCATCGCCTTCACGAGAAAATGCCAGCGCCAGCGCAAACAGTTTGGTCACACTTTGCAGAGAAAACTTTTGCTGGCTGTCGCCGATGTTGTAGGTGCTGCCATCCAGGCAATACACAGCCATGCCAAAATGCTGGGCCGACACTTTCGATAACTCAGGAATATAGGAAGCTACTTTTCCCTGAGGCAGCAAAGGCTGGACTTCAGCATAAATTGTCTGAAGTATGGCTGCGTAGTCCGGTTGCATCAATTTATTAAATTCAGGTTTTCGGCAAAGTTACGCCAACTTGTCCCTGATATTTGCCGCCACGGTCCTTGTAGGATGTTTCGCAGACTTCATCACTCTCGAAGAACAAGACCTGTGCACAACCTTCACCTGCATAAATCTTGGCTGGCAATGGCGTAGTGTTTGAAAACTCCAGCGTCACATAACCTTCCCATTCAGGCTCAAACGGCGTGACATTGACGATGATGCCACAACGCGCGTAGGTAGATTTACCCAGGCATATTGTCAATACGCTACGTGGGATACGGAAATACTCCATCGTCCGCGCCAACGCAAATGAGTTAGGCGGGATGATGCAAACATCGCCCTTGAAATCGACAAAAGATTTTTCATCGAAATTTTTTGGGTCAACAATAGTGCTATTGATATTCGTAAAAATCTTGAATTCGTCGGCACAGCGTATATCGTAACCATATGAAGACGTGCCATAGCTGACGATGCGATTGCCATCACGTTCACGCACCTGGCCAGGTTCAAACGGCTCTATCATGCCGGTTTGTTCTGCCATGCGGCGTATCCACTTGTCTGATTTGATACTCATGTGCTTCTCCTGCCAAATTAATATTGGCGCGATTTTACGCGAAAACAGCTATATCTAATATGGAATTAGCTCTTGAAAGAGCAAACTAATTTGAGGAAATTTCTACCTGACAGTTCTCATACCAGGCATCAGGCACTTTACGACCTTGTCAGGCTCGTCATCTGAACATAGCAATTAGCCAACAAAAAACCATATCAATTTTATGCAAGCTTTTGATTTTCCAGAAGAATTTCCTTATCGTCACGCAAAACCAGCAGCTTTCCGGTACAATTCCGCCAATGAACGCTCAGCCTAAAAATCTATTCTCTTTCCCTCGTTTTCGCCCCGAAGTTGGCGGAAAAAATACCGCACCATTTTTACCCATGTCACGCGCCGAAATGGATGCACTGGGTTGGGATAGTTGCGACGTTATCCTTGTCACCGGCGATGCCTACATTGACCATCCCAGTTTTGGCATGGCTCTGATAGGCCGCCTGCTGGAACATCATGGTTTTCGTGTAGGCATTATTAGCCAGCCTGACTGGCAATCTGCTGACGCTTTCCGTGCACTGGGCAAGCCAAACCTGTATTTTGGTGTTACTGCCGGCAATATGGATTCCATGGTGAACCGTTACACCGCCGACCGCAAGATACGTTCTGAAGATGCCTATACGCCGGATGGCGACCGCACCAAGCGCCCGGATCGTGCTCTGGTTGTCTACGCCCAGCGTGCCCGTGAAGCGTACCCTGATGCCAATATAGTCGCTGGCAGCATAGAAGCCAGTCTGCGCCGTATTGCCCATTATGATTACTGGTCTGACAAGGTAAGGCGTTCCGTCTTGCCAGATTCAAAAGCCGACATTCTGTTGTTTGGCAATGCCGAACGCGCCCTCATTGATCTGACACACCGCCTGGCGAATGGCGAGGCCATCAAGGATATCCGTGATTTGCGCGGCACCGCCTTCATGACACCACGTGGCTGGCTGCCAGATGAAGAGTGGACAGAAATTAACTCTGTCAAAATTGATACGCCCGGCAAAATCGAGACGCATACCGATCTGTATGCGATGATTCCCGAGAAAGAGGCGAAATGCGCCACGGGCGATGCGCCTGCTACCACCACCTCTGCGGAAGCCAAGCCTGAAGCCAAAGTCGAAACCAAGGCTGACGTCGTGCAACTACAAGCCATACGCATCATGAGCCGCGAAGAACGCCAGCTCATGCTGCGCAATAAGCAACATAAATCCGTGATACGCCTGCCATCCTTTGATGAAGTCAAGGGAGATGCCGTCTTGTATGCCCATGCCTCACGCGTATTCCATCTGGAAGCCAACCCCGGCAATGCCAAGGCACTGGTACAAGGCCACGGTGACCGTGATGTCTGGCTAAACCCGCCACCTTTGCCGCTGGCCATGGATGAAATGGATGGCGTGTATGACCGCGCCTATGCCCGTGCTCCCCATCCTGCCTATGGCAAGGCCCGCATACCCGCCTGGGAAATGATACGTTTCTCAGTCAACATCATGCGCGGCTGCTTTGGCGGCTGTACTTTCTGCTCGATTACCGAACATGAAGGCCGCATCATACAAAGCCGCTCTGAGCCATCGATTTTGCGCGAGATAGAAGAAATCCGCGACAAGGTCAAAGGCTTTACCGGCACTATCTCTGATCTTGGCGGCCCAACGGCGAATATGTATCGCCTTGCCTGCAAGGACAAGAAGATAGAAGAATCCTGCCGTCGACTTTCCTGTGTCTACCCTAGCATTTGCTCCAACCTGGGCACTGATCACAGCAAGCTGATTTCGATCTACCGCAAGGCGCGCGCCCTTCCCGGCATAAAGAAAGTGTTGGTCAGCTCCGGCCTGCGCTATGACCTGGCAGTGCGCTCACCAGAATATGTAAAAGAGCTGGTGACCCACCACGTCGGCGGCCTGCTGAAGATCGCGCCTGAGCATACAGAAGCTGACACTTTGTCGAAAATGATGAAGCCAGGCATCGGCAGCTATGATGAGTTCAAGGCCATGTTCCAGAAGTATTCGAAAGAAGCTGGCAAAGAACAATACCTGATCCCTTACTTTATCGCCGCCCACCCGGGCTCTACCGATGAGGACATGGTGAATCTGGCAGTCTGGCTCAAGAAAAATGATTTCAAGCTCGATCAGGTGCAAACATTCATGCCTACGCCTATGGCACTGGCAACCACCATGTACCATACCCGCAAGAATCCGCTCAAGAAAGTCACTGCCGATTCTGAAGTAGTGGAAACGGCTCGCTCAGGCAAGATACGTAAGCTACACAAAGCACTGTTGCGCTATCACGCTCCTGAAAACTGGGAAATCATCCATGAAGCCCTGGTGCGAATGGGCAGGCGCGACTTGATAGGCAGCGGCCCGAGGCATCTGATACCACTGCGCCAGCCACATATTCCCATCACCATAGATGAAAGTGGTGTTGCCAATGGCAAACGGGTAGCTGCACCAAAAATTGATACATTTGGCAAAAAGTCTTATGCGCGCGCTGCAGCAAATGCAACAACGACAACAGGTAAAGCCCCTGCCACCAATTCAACAAGACCTGGCCTGGCATACAAGTCAGCAAAGCCTAAAACTGCGCCAAACAAGACTGGCAGACGCTAATAAGTAAGGGCAATCTGATAATAGAATGAAAGCTGCACTGGTCTGCGCCGATCAGCGCAGCTTTTTTTTCATTCGTCTCTTTTCATGTCTCTCCACTGATGTAGAATCAAATCATCACTTGCCACCAAGTCCGACTCACAAAACAGGGAGGAAGTATGAAACACATGAAAACAGTACTGATACTTGAGCATACCGAAGAGGTTTTCGACAAGCTCACCTGTGATGTTTGTGGTGCGGAATCAAAGTGGGATGAAAACTGGGCAAGCAAAGAACACGAAAAATCCATCACCACCCTACAACTTGAAGAGGAAGAGTCTTTCCCCCATGGTGGCCAGTCAACACAGATTCAATATCATATCTGCCCATCCTGCTTCAAAACCCATTTGGCAAAGTGGATGGAAAGCCACAGAGATTCAAAACCTACCATCACCAACTCTGTCTGGTAACAAGGTCCGTGCTGAACTGATCTCGGTGTTTGACATGCAATCAATAAGCCCTGGCAAATCTGTCGGGGTTTCGTCTCATTTGAGTATGTCCATGTGAGCAATTTACATCAAGCGCACCGCACCAAGGTATAATGCAAGGTTTGATTGCATTAGAAAAGTATAAAATCATGGAAGCTGAACGCCTCAATAGCCTGTCCGCCCTGCTCGCCGACCTGACAGTTCGCGAAGCCGAACTCCGGAGGTATCTTTGACTTCGATATCAAGTCAGAGAAACTGGAACAAGTCAACGCCGAACTGGAAGACCCTGCCGTCTGGAATGATCCCAAACGCGCCCAGGAACTAGGCAAAGAAAAAAAATCCCTGGAAAACGTCGTCAACACCCTCGTCAAGGCTGATAGCGGCCTGCGAGACGCCAATGACCTGTTTGCCATGGCACGCGAAGAAAATGACGACGATACCCTTGAAGCCATAGAAGTTGATGCCCAGAGCCTGCGTGAGCTGGTTGAAGGCATGGAATTCCGCCGCATGTTCAACAACCCCATGGACCCGAACAACTGCTTTATCGATATCCAGGCTGGTGCCGGTGGTACTGAAGCACAGGATTGGGCATCCATGCTGTTGCGTCAATATTTGCGTTATTGCGAACGCAAGGGTTTCAAAGTCGAAATCATGGAACAGTCTGACGGCGACATCGCTGGTATCAAGACCGCTACTTTGAAAGTCGAAGGCGAATACGCCTATGGCTTTTTGCGCACGGAAACCGGTGTGCACCGCCTGGTACGCAAGTCTCCATTTGACTCCAACAATGGTCGCCATACTTCCTTCTCCAGCCTGTTTGTTTATCCTGAAGTGGATGACTCGTTTGAGATCGACATCAATCCCGCAGATGTGCGTACCGATACTTACCGCGCCTCTGGTGCCGGTGGTCAGCATATTAATAAAACCGATTCCGCTGTCCGTTTGACGCATGGCCCTTCCGGTATTGTTGTTCAATGCCAGAATGACCGCAGCCAGCACAGAAACCGTGCTGAAGCCTGGGAAATGCTGAAGGCAAAACTGTTTGAGCTTGAACTGCGCAAGCGCATGAGTGAAAAACAGAATCTGGAAGATTCCAAGACCGATGTAGGCTGGGGTCATCAGATCCGCTCTTATGTACTGGATCAATCACGCATTAAGGATTTACGCACGAATTTTGAATCAGGCAACACCAAGGCAATCTTGGATGGTGACCTGGATGAATTCATTGCGGCATCCTTAAAGCAAGGCGTTTAACACACTACATATATTGCGTACGTGCGCAGGCAATCGCCTGCGCAGCCTTAAAGAATCAAAACCCGCAGGCCAGATGCCTGCCCTCCCTTAGGGAAAATTATGTCTGATATCAATAACACGACAGCAAGTGAATTGCCTGTTGATGAAAATTCCATCATCGCCGAACGTCGCGCCAAACTGGACGCTATCCGCGCCAAAGGCGTAGCCTTCCCGAATGATTTCCGCCCACAACACAAGGCAGCGGAACTTGCAGAGAAATACGGTGCAATGAGTCGTGAAGAACTGGAAGCACTGAATGTTGAAGTCAGTGTCGCCGGTCGCATGATGTTGAAACGTGAAGCTGGGAAAAAAGCAGCATTCGCAACACTGCAAGACGCTTCTGGGATCAAGGCTGATGGCCGCATACAGTTATATGTCACGACAGATAAAACTGGCGAAGCCGAAATGGAAGCCTTTCGTCACTATGACCTGGGCGATATCCTTGGCATAGAAGGCGTCCTGTTCAAAACAAAAACTGATGAATTGACAGTCAAGGTCACGACCTTGCGCATGCTGACAAAATCACTGCGCCCCTTGCCTGACAAATTCCACGGTCTGGCCAATCAGGAAACCAAATACCGCCAGCGCTATGTCGACCTCATCATGAGTGAAGACACACGCCGGACGTTCAAGGCACGTACCGCCGCCATGAACTCTATCCGCACATTCATGAACAGCAATGATTTCATGGAAGTGGAAACGCCAATGTTGCATGTCATACCTGGCGGTGCGGCAGCCAAGCCTTTCATCACCCACCACAATGCGCTGGACATGCAAATGTATCTGCGTATCGCGCCTGAGCTGTATCTGAAGCGTCTGGTGGTCGGTGGTTTTGACCGCGTGTTTGAAGTTAACCGCAACTTCCGCAATGAAGGTGTGTCACCACGCCATAATCCAGAATTCACGATGATGGAATTCTATGCAGCCTATGTCGATTACAAATGGCTCATGGACTTTACCGAGCAAGTCATCCGCAAAGCTGCTGAAGATGCGCACGGCACCGCAGTATTGACCTATCAGGGCCGTGAACTGGATTTGAGCCAACCCTTCCAGCGCCTGACCATTGTTGGAGCTATCAATAAATATGCACCGGGCTATACCAACGAACAATTGCATGACGCTGACTTCATCAAGGCAGAACTGCTGAAATTTGGTGTCAAACCTTTTGCCACAGCCGGTCTGGGCGCATTGCAACTGGCGCTGTTTGAAGAAACCGCAGAAGCACAATTGTGGGACCCGACCTATATCATCGATTACCCGGTTGAAGTCTCGCCACTGGCACGTGCATCTGATACGGTTGCGGGCATTACCGAGCGTTTCGAGCTGTTCATGACAGGCCGTGAAATTGCCAATGGCTTCTCTGAATTGAATGATGCAGAAGACCAGGCGGCACGCTTCCAGGCGCAGGTTGCGGCAAAAGATGCTGGCGATGAAGAAGCCATGTACTACGACGCTGATTACATCCGCGCCCTGGAATATGGCCTGCCACCAACTGGCGGTTGCGGTATTGGCATAGACCGTTTGATGATGTTGATTACTGATTCACCTAACATCCGTGACATAATCCTCTTCCCGCATTTGCGCCGTGAAGATTAATAATTGACATAGTCAAGCATAAATGAAGAAGGGACTGTAAAATTTGCAGTCCCTTTTGTTTTCTGCAATCGAGTAAATCCTGCCATGCCACCAGTCCATCCCCTTAAAAAACTATTTCAGTATGCCAAAGCTTATCGCAGTGACTTTCGTCTGGCGACCATTTATTCGATATTAAATAAATTCTTTGATGTACTACCTGAGGTCTTGATTGGTGTCGCGGTAGATATCGTCATCAATGGCGACAAGAGTTTTTTGGCCAAGCGGGTATTGGGTGGTTTTGGCATTACCGACACCTGGCATCAACTGATGTTCCTCGGTGCAGTGAATGCCCTGATCTGGGCTGGTGAATCCTGGTTTGAATATCTGCTGTCCATCAAATGGCGAAAACTCGCGCAAAACCTGCAACATGACTTGCGCCTGGATACTTACGACCATGTGCAAAAACTGGAAATGGCCTATTTTGAAAACCAGCGCACTGGAAACCTGATGTCCATCCTCAATGAAGATATCAACCAGATGGAGCGCTTCCTTAACGGCGGCGCAAATCAGATCATCCAAGTCATCTGCTCTTCCATCATGGTCAGCGCCGTGTTTTTCGCTTTACAGCCGTCCCTAGCTGTCATCTCCTTACTACCTGTACCCTTAATATTGATAGGTGCATTCTGGTTTCAAAAACGCCTGGCACCACGCTATTCTGCAGTGCGCGAAGCGGCTGGCGATGTCAGCGCCCGCTTGAATAATAATTTGCTGGGCCTGGCAACAATCAAAGCCTTTGCCACAGAAAGCTTTGAAAAAAATCATATCGCCGAAGCCAGCAATGCCTATCGTCAGGCGAATAGCAATGCCATTGCTATCAGTGCCGCCATCACACCGGTAATTCGCATGGCGATTCTGGCAGGCTTTACTGCTACCCTGGTCTACGGCGGCTGGCTGACTTTGCAAGGCGAACTGGCAGTCGGCGCTTATTCAGTGCTGGTGTACCTGACGCAACGCCTGCTATGGCCTATGACAGGCTTGGCTGACGTGGCTGATATGTATCAGCGTTCAATGTCGGCCATAGACCGCGCCATGGGCTTGCTGGATACCAAAATCAATATCCCCTACGAAGGTAAACATGTCGCACCGGCACAAATCAAGGGGGAATTACTGTTTGACAAAGTCGATTTTGCTTATGGGAATCAAAAAACTTTGCAGCAAATCAGCCTACACATCCCCGCTGGCAAGACTATCGCCTTTGTCGGCTCTACCGGCTCAGGCAAATCAACGCTGGTGAAATTACTCTTGCGTTTTTATTCTGCACAAGCCGGAAAAATTACACTCGATGGCACAGAGATCAATGAGATCAACTTGCAAGACTTACGTCGCTGCATAGGTTATGTTGCACAAGACAGTTTCCTGACCGATGGCACGATAGCCGAGAATATCGCGTATGGCATGCAGGATGTTAATGATGCCGCCATCAGGGATGCAGCGCAGGCAGCCGAAGCAATGGAGTTCATTTCCAAACTGCCGCTAGGCTTTGCCACCCGTATTGGTGAACGTGGCCAAAAATTATCAGGCGGCCAGCGCCAGCGCCTGGCACTGGCTCGCGCCATTCTCAAAAATCCACCCATACTGATACTCGATGAAGCCACCAGTGCCGTCGACAATGAAACCGAAGCAGCGATACAACGCAGCCTGGATGTTGTCAGCCGCAACCGCACCACCATCGTCATTGCTCATCGTTTATCCACGGTACGTCAGGCAGATTGCATACACTTGCTGGAAGCTGGAGAGATCATGGAAAGTGGCACGCATGACGAATTGCTGGCACTGGACGCTGGCTATGCTGCCTTATGGCGCTTGCAAACTGGTGAGCGCACTCATGGATAATGAAAGTTAGCTCTGTAATTACAGAAATACCAAGTTTGCAGCTGCGATTTAACCTTGTTTTTCATACTCGATTAACGCGCAGTGTTATCCTTATAGCAAGGAGGGTGTAAAGCATGAAAAAAACATTGGCGATAGGCGCAACTACAGTTTTGCTTACCATGCTGGGGGCAACCTCCTACCATGCTATCGCCTATGTCACGCAGGCACAGCCCGCAAGCACAAGCGCTGTTAATTTACCGGTCAAACCCTTTGAGGTTGATCCCTCCTGGATCAAGGAAGGCAAACCGAATTTTCGTGCCGCAGAATTTTTCAAGTCATATGATGGCGAGACCAGTTCAGGCATCTTTGAGTGCGATGGCCCATCTACCTTTGAATGGCATTACCAGCTTGATGAAAGCATCTATGTGCTTGAAGGCGGCGTGGATATTGATTATGAAGGCAAAAAGTTTTCCCTGAAACCGGGTGATACCGTACTTTTCCGCGCAGGCACGAAAGCACTCTGGCACGTGCCCAAAGGCATACGCAAGAGCTGGACCTTGCATGATGCTGGCAAACCCGCACGCGGGCTTGCCAGTTTGCTCAAATAAAGTCAGCAACAAGCTGTCGATCAATCAGGAATTGCCTTTGCCAGTGCAAGTGCGCTAAGAAAAGCATTTTCCACCTTGCCTGCACCTTCAAGGCCAGCGGCAAACCAGTCTCCACAGACACCTATTCCCTGCTTGCCATTCCACAAGAAATCAGAATCCGCTGGCTTTACGGCCTCAGCATAGCGCCAGCGATGTACAACAGCATGAATAGGTTGTATCCATGAGCCTGTGGCTTCGTGGAAGGCCTTGGTCAATTTTTCTTTCACTCTCTCATCGTCATCTTCCAGATGCTCGATACTCCATGCCTGTGTTGCGTGGCAAACCCAGCGCTCGCCAGCCCTGTGCAAGGGTTTGGCATCATCATGTGCTATCCAGCCAAGACGGGAATTATTGATCCAGGCACCGTCATAAGGCAGGTCCAGAGAAGTCTGGAACCCCAGCATCAACGTCCAGCAGGGTGCCAGGCGTGCCTGCTTTGCTTGTTTGGCCAGGGCTGGCGTGACACTGAGCAGGGGTTCTGCCTGATCGGCCGTAACCGCCAGGATCACCGCATCAAAAGGCCCGGCAGTTGCAGCAATCGGTACCGTGGCTGAACGGATGGACAGCAGCCACTGCTTGCCATGCTCTTCGAGAGCAGTTACATGTTGCTCTGCGCGCACATCCAGGCCATGCGCCAGTTGTTTACCAAGGGAACTCATGCCGGGTACGGCGATATAACGCGTGCCACTACGTCCTGCTGGTTTACTGCTACCAGCTTCCAGCGTTGCCAGCTTGGCTGTCCAGGGAACGACCCAGCCAAACTTCTTCCAGTCTGCAATTTCTTTTTTAAAGCGATCAGAGCTGGCGGTGAAATATTGTGCGCCATGATCAAAACCACCCAGTTCCGTGTGTCTGGTACTCATGCGGCCACTGACGCCCATGCTTTTCTCATACACAGTGACATGATGACCTTGCGCCTGCAATTGACGCGCAACTGTCAAACCTGCTAATCCGGCACCAACAACAGCGATTTGCATATTATTTTCCTTATCTAGCGTCCAAACAGACAATAAAAAACGCCCGCTATACAAGCTTGCGGGCGTCAATTGGTTTAGTGCATATTAATATCTACTTTAGGTACAGCGTTCTCGCGACCATGCAGGCTGGCGCGACGTGCAGTGCAGTCAGGAATACTACCCCGGACAAGGCGCAGTATCCTGCAAACCCTGGCATCCAGTTCGCGCGGCATCACTTTCATACGGCGGGAGCTGTACAAGTCTGACTTTGCTACGCAGCTATCTGGTTTCATTCACTATCCTGGAATAGAGATCAACATGCTGTATTTAATACATTACTTCAAACACCGCGGTCTCTGGTGATCACTGTTCGTTTTCTTCAACCGGCCAACCGCGGATATAGGCTTTCAACATCTTGTTTTCAAAACTTTGCGCTTCCAGTACGGCCCTGGCTACGTCATAGAACGAGATTACGCCCAGCAGGGTTTTTGCATCCATGACAGGCAGGTAACGCGAATGTTTTTCCAGCATCATGCGGCGCACTTCATTGACTTCGGTTTCCGGTGTCACTGTGAGGGGATGGTCATCCATGTATTTGCGGACTGTACCAGCACCAAGTGAACCCTGGTTTTTATGAATCGCACGTATGACTTCACGGAAAGTCAGTATACCAACCAGATCACCGTACTCCATCACGACCAGAGAGCCGATATCTTTCTCCTCCATGACGCTGACAGCTTCGGTAATTGGGATATCAGGTGTGATCGTGAAAAGGATATTACCCTTCACTTGAAGTATCTCTGAGACTTTCATGATGCCCCTCCTCTTATACATTTATATGGACCTTATTTGCAATGTATCGCAAGCCTTGCAAAAAATCCAGCATGTAAAATATTTTATTAATGAATTCACCCGCATTTTGCCTGTCTTTTGCACCTTCAGCATCAGCGATGGTAGCATTGCTGCCTCACAATATGGAGACTCTCACACATGAGCGGCCCTAAATACCACGGCTTTGATACCCTGTCCCTGCATGCGGGCGCAGCCCCTGACCCCGCTACAGGCGCACGTGCTACCCCAATTTACCTGACATCCTCTTTTGTGTTCAAGGATTCAGATCATGCAGCTTCGCTCTTCAATATGGAAAGAGCCGGCCACGTCTATTCACGCATCTCCAACCCCACCAATGCTGTACTAGAAGAAAGAATTGCGGCACTTGAAGGTGGCGTCGCTGGGATCGCCGTTGCCAGCGGGCAAGCTGCCATGCATTTGGGTCTGACAACCATAGCAGGGGCTGGTTCCCACGTCGTAGCTTCGCGCGCCTTGTATGGCGGTTCGCAAAATCTGCTGGCATATACGATGAAGCGCTTTGGCATAGAGACGACCTTTGTTGACCCACGTGATCTGGATGCCTGGCGTGCCGCCATACGACCGAATACCAAAATCTTGTTTGCAGAAACACTTGGCAACCCCGGCCTTGATGTGTTGAACATCCCGGCAGTTGGTGAAATTGCGCATGAGCATCACTTGCCGCTCATGTTGGACTCCACCTTCACAACACCCTATCTGCTGAAACCATTTGATCATGGTGCCGATCTGGTTTTCCACTCAGCTACAAAGTTCCTGTGCGGCCATGGCACTGCCATAGGCGGCTTGCTGGTCGATGGCGGCACTTTTGACTGGCAGGCAGCCTATGAAAAGACCGGGCACTTTGCCGAACTCTGTGAGCCTTATGACGGTTTCCATGGCATGGTATTCAGTGAAGAGTCAACCGTTGCCGCTTTTTCACTCAGGGCACGCAGGGAAGGTTTGCGGGACTTCGGTGCCTGCATGAGCCCGCACAATGCCTTCACCATCTTGCAAGGCATAGAAACCCTGGGCATGCGCATGGACAGGCATGTAGCAAACACCCGTAAAGTTGTCGAATTTCTGGTTTCACATCCGGCAGTAGATTCTGTCTCTTACCCCGAACTGGAAAATCACCCAGATTATGAACTGGCAAAGACTTTGCTGCCCAAAGGTTGCGGTGCAGTATTTTCATTCAACATCAAGGGCAACCGCACTGCGGGACAGCGCTTTATTGAATCACTGAATATTTTCTCGCACCTGGCCAATGTCGGCGATGCCAAGTCTCTGGCAATACATCCTGCCTCAACCACGCACTTCCGCGTGCCGGCAGAGCAATTGCTGACATCTGGCATTACCGAGGGAACCATGCGTCTATCCATAGGATTGGAAAATGTCGAAGATCTGATCGAAGACCTGTCACGTGGCCTCAAAGCCGCACAGAAGGGAGCCTGAGATGTTATTTGAAGTCAATGGCCATGCAGCCTATTGCTATACCGGTGGCAAGGCTTACAACCCTGTCCTACCTACGCTGGTTTTCATCCATGGGGCGCAAAACGATCACTCGGTCTGGGGTTTGCAGACCCGCTATCTGGCACATCACGGTTTTAATGTATTTGCGGTCGATTTGCCCGGCCATGGCCGCAGCAAAGGCCAGGCGCTGACCAGCGTAGAGCAAATGGCAGACTGGCTGCTTGCTTTGCTGGATATCGCAGGCATAGCGCAAGCCACGCTGATCGGGCATAGCATGGGTTCATTGATCGCACTAGAGACTTGCTTCAAAGCCAGCACACGCATCAACAAACTTATAATGGTTGGTACTGCCTACCCCATGAAAGTATCAGATACCTTGCTCAATGCCGCCAGAGATGACGAACAGACAGCAATTGATATGGTGAATATCTGGTCGCACACCTCCATTGCGCACAAGCCATCCTGCCCTGGCCCTGGATTTTACGTGATGGGTGTCAGCCAGCGCCTGATGCAGCGCATTTCTGCCATCAATCCAGATAAGGTTTTTTACACGGACTTTGCTGCTTGCAGCGCCTATGCAAATGGCGAAGCAGCCGCGCAATCAGTAACCTGCCCCAGCCTGTTCATACTCGGTAAAAAAGACATGATGACGCCCGCAAAGGCCAGCCTGACTTTGAGCAAAGTCATCCCAAATAGTCGGCAAATGCTCATAGAGAATTGTGGCCATTCATTGATGTCTGAGCAGGCGGACCAGGTTCTGTCGGCCATCCATGATTTTGTGAATGCATAAGCAACGATGGCGATGAATCTGGAAAGCTGGGCTTTGTTCACTGCTACAGAAGCGGCTCTGTCCTTATCCCCTGGCCCTGCTGTCATGATGGTGGTCGCCTATGGGATAGCCAGGGGATGGCGCACATCCCTGTTTGTCACGCTTGGCATATTGACGGGCAATGCCATTTACTTTGCGATATCGGCAACAGGCATAGGTTCGCTGATACTGGCCTCTCCCCAGGTATTCATGGCGATTAAATACCTGGGTGCGGCTTATCTGGTTTATCTTGGCTTGTCGGCCATCTTTGGCAAACCATCGCCACTGACGATATCCAAACTGGATGGCGTAATTCTCAGTGGCAGGAAGATATTCGGCAGCGCACTGATGCTGCAACTGATGAATCCAAAAACAATGTTGATGTTTGTGGCGATACTGCCGCAGTTCATCGACCCCAAGGAACCAGTAGGTATACAAATGCTGATACTGGCAGCCTGCTCCATCATTCCCGAATTTTTTATCCTGTTGGGATATGGCATGCTGGCCAGTAAAGCCAGTCACTGGGCAACCCAGGAAAGGTATGCGGTGACTACAGAAAGAATAGCCGGCACCCTGGTGACAGGTGCAGGTATCATGGTGGCATTGGTATAGTCTTCAAAACTATGCATGCACAGGCAGGCGCTGGTTCAGGCTTGCCAGGTAATCTGCCCTGAAGCGGCGCAAGACATAATCCTTGTAATTGTCGTGCTTCAGGGTATCCCAAGCCTCTACCCTGCCCTTGCTTGACTTGTCCTTGGCTGCAGCCAGGACTTCGGGACTCAATTCCAGGCTGGCATCCGTCATCATTTCATAGCCATACAATTCCATGAATTCTTTGGTCAGGCTTTCTATGACTTCAATTTCGTGCATGCTCAATTGCTGCTTGAATTTGTCTTTATTGGCCATGACGGGTGGAAAACGATTTGTCGCCCATAAAGCAGACATTTTGGAAATTTGTTGTGCCTCGCTGGAATGGGTGACATCCAGCATCTCAGGCAAGAACTGCATGCCAAAGAAATCGCAAATCGCCCTTAAAACAGTTTCCTGATTACTCAAGAAATCTTCATAACGTATCGTCAGCACGCGATCTGGATGGAGTTTAACGATATCGCGCGACAATTGATGCGCCTCCAACCATGCCATGGCATTCAGCGTCGAATCATAATCATGAATAATGGCCTTGTTCATGGAAGCGACCTGCGCCCTGGGATCCCTGACTACGTTCAGGAACAGCATATTCGGGAATATCTGCAAAAGCTCTTCTGCATAATGCACGCTATCGAGCGACTTATCCATGACGATACTGGCATGATGGTGCTCGCCTGTGCGCAATAACAATTCCCACAATATCCTGTGCACACTGCGCTGATCATCTTTAATTGACTCAAACACATCCACCGGATCAAATACCATGCCTTTCCATTTCACCATGCTGGCTGATTGCAAGCCGATGACATCGACGACCAGCCTGAAGTAAGACTCGTCGTCATTCAGATCGCCATAGCGCGGCACCAGGGGCATGAAATCAACGATATGCAAGGGATAAGGCGAATAAAATTCCTTGCTGTTATTCAGGCGCAGACGCAGGGCATGACTGCCACAGCGGCGCAAGGGTATCATAAGGACAGGCGTCGGTCGCTTACTGCCAGCAGCCGTTTTTTGTACGTTGGTCACACTATCTGATTCTGCCATGATACTCTCCCCATGCTTGAAGGTAGGAATCTGGAAGAACCACCTTGCCACCCTGTCAGGTCATGACAAGCTGAGTTGCGGTCTTTCCATTTTGTCGAAATAAGCTATAAATGCTTGAATAAAACCATCTACTTCTGATGCTGGTAAATTGTTGATGCCACCTGCACCACGTCGCCCGCCACCAGTAGCAAACGTGGAGCAAAATTGACTGGCCGGGCAATTGTCTGCATCACCCGAACGTATGCTGACAACATAACTGCCATCTGGTTTTGAGGTCAGCACCGCAAAAGACTTTCCGTGCTGCTCTTGCGTCAATTGATTTGCCAGAATGCCGGAGACTCGTCTGGCCCATGCCTGTGCAGGCAAGATAAAGATGGACGTTAATTCACTTTGGCGGTAAGCATGCAAACCTTGCATGAACGCCATATCACTGGCATAGGCATTACGCAGCACTACAAATTGTCCGGCGCTATTCAAAAAATCAAAGGGATCAACATAGTCATGTACAGCCTGATACAAAACTGCAGGGTGAAAATGCAAATCATCTATTGACTCGCCATAAGCGTTGTAGTTGAGCAAAATACCGAGCTCTTGTAGCTGGTCGCGTTGCGATTCATTCAGGCCAGCCTCGCTTGCCATCGCAGTTGCGACTGCTGGCAAGTTATCACCATAAGCCGCCACTACGGCCCACTGCCAATGCAGATTGTTTAGGTAGCGATTGACCAGGATACTGCTGCATACATCAGCAGCCATGTCGCAATGCAAATGCAAATGCTCATGTTCAAAGGCATGCGTTGCATTGTGATGATCGAAGTAAGTGATCTCTGCACCGGCAGCCAGATGCTTGCGCAATGATGAGATATTACTATCCAGCGAAATATCCAGGACTGTAAGCCTGTCACCACTCTTGACTTCAAAGCGGGTCAGCAAATCAATATCCCGCTTGGCGCCAGTGACCAGTTCTGCTGTACGGGGTTCAGCCAGCCTTAACTGGTGCAAGGCGCAAATACCATCGGCGTCACCATTAAATACATCATAGGCTTGCACTGAACTGTTGATCTCTGCTGGCATGAATTTCCCGCTTTTAGCCGCTATTTGATATAGCATAATCCTATCAAATGTCTGTAGAGTTTTTCTGCAGCTTCTTCTATGGTGTGTTGCTCAGAATTGATTTCGAGATCAGGGTCCAAAGGCGCTTCGTACGGAGCAGAGACGCCAGTAAAATCCGGGATTTCTCCTCTGCGTGCTTTGGCATACAAACCTTTAGGATCGCGCCTCTCGCACACTATGCCTGGCGTACTGACATGTACTTCAACAAAACGCTCCTGACCTATGATTTCTTTCGCCATGGCCCGGTCATCACGAAATGGTGAAATAAATGCAGTAATGGCAATCATGCCTGCTTCATTCATCAGATGAGCGACCTCCGCAGCCCTGCGTATATTTTCGCGTCTGTCATGAGCAGAAAAACCAAGATCACTATTCAAATGATGGCGTAAATTATCACCATCCACTACGAAACAACAATGGCCGCGCTCGAGCAAAATTTTTTCCAGTGCATATGCCAGGGTCGACTTACCGGCGCCACTCAAGCCAGTGAGCCACAACGTAGCGGGGCTCTGCCTCATCAAACGTTCACGTGCACTGGAATTAACGACGCCATAGTGCCACTTGATATCCACCCCGCTGGTCTGCGGATTTTGCACAAAACGGCCAAACTGCGTTCTGCGCTCCACCCTGACAGTTGATTGCTCAAGCTGAGTTTGCTCTTTCAGTAGGCTTGTGTTCGCTTGCATTGGCGACTCCCGGGTTTGCCGTTGTAATCAAAAACGATACAGCTCATTAAAACTCTTCCCAATCTGCACTGCCAGACTGCGGGCTATTGCTGGAGTTTGCTACGCGTTTGATTTGCTTTACTGCTGTTTTGTTTTTTTCCTGACTGGCCGCTTTTTTTATCAAAGGAATGATTTTTTTGTCGTCCGTGGAAGGTTCACTCCATTTTGGTTCCTCGTATTTTTCGGCGCTCAGCTGGAAGGTACTTACCAATTCAGACAAATCATCAGCCTGGTTTTGCAACGCTGTCGCTGCGGCAGCAGCCTCCTCCACCAAAGCCGCGTTTTGTTGGGTGACATCATCCATTTGAACAATCGCTTCATTGATTTGCTCGATACCAGCCGTCTGCTCCTGACTGGCCAACATAATTTCACTCATGATGCTGGTAACCCTCTTGATACTGATCACGATCTCGTCCATAGTCACGCCTGCCTGATCAACGAGCTTTGCGCCTATGCCTACCTTGGTGACAGAGTCATCTATCAAATGCTTGATTTCACGCGCGGCCTCGGCTGAGCGTTGCGCCAAATTTCTGACCTCAGTAGCGACAACAGCAAAGCCGCGCCCTTGCTCCCCGGCACGAGCCGCTTCTACCGCAGCATTGAGCGCCAGTATATTGGTTTGGAAAGCAATGCCATCAATCACCCCAATGATATCGACAATTTTACGGGATGAAGTATTGATGGACCCCATGGTTTGCACAACCTCGGAAACAACCGAACCTCCTTTTATTGCCACGTCAGACGCAGATTTTGCTAACAAGTTTGCTTGTTTAGCACTATCAGCGTTTTGCTTGACTGTCGAAGTCAATTCTTCCATTGAAGATGCAGTCTCCTCAAGCGAACCAGCTTGTTGTTCGGTACGTGAAGACAAATCCATGTTGCCTGAAGCGATTTGACGGGAAGCTGTTGCGATAGTATCAGTACCAGAACGCACCATACCAACGATGCTGGCCAAACCCTTCTGCATCTCATCCATGGCATGCATCAAACTATGTGTATCGTTTTCAGCTAGGCGAATTGGCACAGACAAATCGCCTGCCGCGATTCTTTCGGCAATCTGCACCGCATAGCGAGGCTCGCCACCCAATTGCTTTAGTAGGCTCCTGACAATGATCCACGCAGCCAGCACCCCCAAAAACAAAGCTGCGGCCCCAAACGTAAACATGAGATTCTTGGCTTTGGCATAGTCTTTCTCTGCCTGCAAAATGGCTTCGGTATTTTGCTTGTCTTCAACAGAGATAAATTCATTCAGCAAATCCCACCATTTCTTTTGTATCGGACGGAATTCAAAGCGCAACAATTTATACGCCTCTTCACCTTTTTTTTGGACACCTAGCTCAGCGCCCTTGGCGATGAACGGTTCGGACAGTTTTGCCTGATCTCTAATGTTCGCCAGCAGAGTAAGTTGTTCAGGAGATGCGTTCGTATCAGATTTGAGCATCTGAGAAAGTTCTTCTTCTGCATCGTTGTATTTCTTGGTCTGCGTTGCAATCCGTTTTACTTCAATCTGAATTTCAGCCTCGTCAGAGAGCAGAATAAGATTTCGCAAGGCCAGCGCCCGTTCGGTCACTGTCAGATACATGGTCGACGCCAACTTAGACTGCACATTATTGACGTTGGCGATTTCGTCCATACGCTGATTCATCCGGGCCATGTAAGTGATCCCTAGTAGCAGCACAACCAGCAATAACCCCAAAACCAATCCAAAACCAGTGATCAATCGGGTTGAGACCTTAGAATTTTCGATGTTCATGATTTCCCCAAAAACGTTGTCAGATGCAAAGAGTTTGACTAGATCCGGGCTTGCATAGGTTTGCGCTACAAGCTCATATTGCCACACAGATTTTAATGCCACAAGGAAATTATTAAAAAATGTAACTTCGGATTAATCCATTAAATATCAAATACTTAAGGATATAAACTGCGACTATTGAAGTCTAAATCTTAGTAGCAATATTCATATATAGGTATTTATTTAATGTTTATCAGATTTAATAGTAGTAGATTTTTTTGCAATGTCAAATAGTTAATCAATGATTGCCTCTTTGAACTTTTTCAGAAATCTGATTGTGCATTTTTTTTGAAGATTGAGGCACAGGCAGCGATGCTTGGCATAATATGCAGATATACAACAAACGGCAGAATCCAGGACGCCAAAAGCAGACCAACATGGCAGAAAAATTCACTAATTTTTCAGCGTTTTACGCCTTTTATCTCACCGAACACAGTAATAAAACCTGTCGACAACTGCACTTTTTAGGTAGCACATTGGTCATATTATGTTTAGCAGGGTTTATTGTAACTGGTGCAATAATGTATCTACTTGCAGCGCCCATCTGCGGCTATGGTTTTGCCTGGATTGGGCATTTTGTGTTTGAAAAAAACCGACCAGCTTCGTTCAAGCAGCCCCTATTCTCCTTCATGGGGACTGGGTCATGTACTGGCAACTGTTGAGTGGAAAAATCCGCTTCGCCTAACAGGATGAGGCACGCAAAGCCTGACCGAAGCAATATACCTGCGTGATCTATTGCAATCTTGCACGAAACCGTTCTGGAGATAATGCGTACAGCCGAAATCAATTAATGACGGAGTCGTTTGCCGATCTGGAGCACATAAAATCTATAAGGTCGACGATGTTGTCACCTAATCTGGCAGGAAGAACGCTGCAATACAATCAAGTTTATCGAGGGGACGCAACTCGTTTGGCATTACGCAAAGTGGTAGGCCATACTCACATGAGGAATACCAGCTTCTTCAAAAATCTCACCATCGCGGGTGTAGCCTTCCTTGAGATAGAAGTTTTCTGCTGATTGTTGCGCATTCAGGCGCGCAGCCACCTCGCCTCTGGCCTTCGCCTCTTTCATCAGGGCACGCAAAATCTGTGCACCTACACCCAAACCACGCGCCGTTGCCAGTACAGCCATGCGGCCTATGTGCGCGTCAGGCAACAGGCGACCTGTTCCCACTGCCCGGCCATCCACATCATAAGCAACCGCATGCAGGCAATCTGCATCAGCCGCGTCCCATTCCAGCTCTGCCGGGATTTTTTGCTCTATGACAAACACTTCATAGCGTATGGCCTGCGCATCTTTTTGCAGGGTGGCCCAGTCAGCAATAACCAGGCGGAGGTTTTCAGTATTCATGTTCGGGTATCAGCGGGTGCATGCGTTTCGAAGGATGAAATTATCGCACGCCATGCATCTGTGACGGCAACTGCCTTGCGTTTTTCTGTATCGGCATACACATACACCAGCTCGCCTGATATCAAATGGTTTTCACCAATATAGATTTCGAGGATGAACTGCAGAGAAGACCTGCCTATGCTGGCACAACGCACACCAATATCGAGCTCATCATCAAACCTTGCTGGCGCCATGTATTCGATAGTAGATTTGCGGGCAAACAATTCCTTGCCCTCGGCTGCCTGGGTAATCACATTCGGCAAACCGGTAGCACGCCAGTATTCGGTAAAAGCCACGTCAAAATAATTGAGGTAATTGCCATTAAAGACAATGGCTTGCATATCTACCTCAGACCAGCGCACCCGCAAGCGATGAAAGAAAGCAAAATCTGCTTTGGCCATAATCCCTAACTCTGCAAAAATTGACGAATAAGACGATTCACACGCTCCGGTTGTTCATGAATAACCCAGTGTGAACCGTCAGCAATACGCTGTATCTGGATATCATCGACAAAATTCTCCAGGCCATCCAGCAAGGTCTTGGGCAAGGCTTTGTCATTTTCACCCCAGATGACGCGGGTGAGCACCTTGACTTGAAAATCAGCCGGATTCAGATTTAACTGCAAAGGCCCGGGACTTTTTTCTGTCGGTGGGTGTAATGGTGAAGCACGGTAATAATTGACGCCACCGGTCAGACCACGCGCCCAGCAAGCATGGTAAGCTGCCTGGGTCTCTGCATCAAACCAGATAGCTTCACCCTGACCCATGCCATTGAAGAAGCCATCCATGAGAGCAAAATCATCTTTGGCAAGCGCTTCTTCAGACCCTGGATTGCGCAACCAGTTCATGTATTCACTGGAAGTCTTTTGCGCAGGATCAGTCGCCAACGCCTGCATGAACAGGTAAGGATGAGGTGAATTGATGATGATCAGTTTTTCAAACAAAGCTGGTAGGGCAATCGCCATATTCCAGCATACCGCCCCACCCCAGTCATGCGCAACGACCGTGGCTTGCTGATAACCGAGCTGTGCAATCAGCAAACGCAGGTCATCGACAATATGCCTGGCCTTGTAGGCAGCAACATCTGTAGGCATATCAGAAAGATTGAAGCCGCGCAAATCCGGTGCCACGGCAAAATAATCCTGTCCAAACTCAGCCAGTTGTGCCGACCATTCATACCAGAACTCTGGAAAGCCATGCACGAACAAGATCAATGGCCTGCCTCGCTCACCCGCACTGGCAAAATGCAGGCGGGTTCCATTCTCCAGTGTTGCAAACTGATTGCTTAGTATCTCTGCTGTCATCTATGCTTCTCCCTGATGCCTGTAAAGTGATGATTAAGCCTTCAACTTGGCTCTGAGCATGTCACGGATATGCGGCGCTGCCTTGTAAGGATCACCAGGGTTGCGTTGCAGGACGATATCTTCCATGCGCTCCTGCACATTACCCAGGGCACCGGGATGAGAGAAGATGTAGAACTGTTCGTCAGCAATTGCCTTGAAGGTGTTTTCAGCCACTTCTTCGGCGGTTACCTTGCCAGAATTCACAGCCTTGTCTGACATGGCCTGTGCCGCTCTCTGGCTGGCGGTCGGTGCAGAACCTGGCACATCTTCAGGGCGGTTTCTATGGGATTGTGAAATGCCGGTAGGCACGAAATAAGGGCACAGTACAGAAGCGCCTATCGGTGCTTCTATCAGTTTCAAATCCTGATACAGGGACTCTGACAAAGACACAACGGCATGTTTGGAGACGTTATACACACCCATGGTCGGTGCATTGAGCAAGCCAGCCATGGATGCCGTGTTGACGATATGCCCTTCAAATTGTGGATCTTTCTTTGCGCATTCCAGCATCAAATTGGTGAAGATGCGCACACCATGAATCACACCCCAGAGATTGACGCCCAATACCCATTCCCAGTCTGCCTGGGTATTTTCCCAAACCAGACCGCCAGAACCGACACCGGCATTATTGAACACCAGATGTACGGCACCAAATTTCTCCATGGTGGCATCAGCCAGGGCCTGCACTTCTTCTGAATGGCGTACATCGCAACGCATGGCCAACACCTGTGCACCTTGCGCTTCCAGCTCTGCTCTGGTTTTATCCAGGGCATCTTGCTGCACATCAGCCAGTACCAGCTTCATACCCAGGCGTGCGCCGATAATCGCAAATTCACGGCCAAAACCGCTGGCACCACCGGTGATTACGGCTACTCTGTCTTTAAATACTTTCATGTTGTCTCCTGTATGTGATTTATTAAATTTATTTGTTTTGGATTAATTTATTTTGCGCGTTTCATCTGGAAGCCTACACGTGGGAAATGCACGACCACGGTTCCAGCCCGTTCATCTTGACGACGCACGGCCAATTCATTTTCGCTGGCAATGAGCAGTTCCCCCACGACAGGATCCAGCGCATAGTCGGTCGGCATGATGGCAACTTGCTCACCCAACGCTATGCCATGGCTGTCAATAAAATTGCGCCCTGCTGTATCAAAGCCATGCGCATTTTTGGCGATCTCAAGTGCTTCTGCGCTGCTCAGAGCTTCAGACTGGTGATAACCGAAAGCAGCGATACGGTCCATCCACTCCAGCAGCTTTGGATAAGCGTCGAAAACAGGATTGATCGTTGGAGCCAGTTGTATCAGCCACAAAGCCTGATACACAGAGAAATCAGCAATGCTGGCCTGTCTACCCAGCAGAAACGGCGCATCTCCGCTTAGCATATTTTCCAGGCGACTTAAGTATTCTAAAAGCTGCCCTTTGGCTTCACCCATGCTGGTGCGCGGCATATTGCCACGCATGATGGCACGATCTGCACTGAATGCCTGCAATTCTTCAGCATTGATATTGCCGAATATGGAAGGAATGGCTGCTGGCTGGAATGCATAGGGGATTGCTGTCCAGAACAGCGTAGTATCCGCCCATTGCGCCAGGTTGCGCGCAATACCGTTAATGGCAGTGGGATATAACGTGGGCGCTGTCGAGCGCTTATCCAGCACCTCCGCAATCAAAGAAGTATCGCAATAAATATCCCCACCAATTTGCAATACGGGCGTGCGTCGGTAACCACCTGTCAATGCCGTCACATCCGGCTTGGGCATGATGATCGGTACTGTGACTGACTTCCAGCTCAATTGTTTAAAGCCAAAAATCAGGCGGATTTTTTCTGAAAACGGAGATACTGGAAAGTTGTGGAAAATAATATCGGACATGGCTGCTCTGTGCTCTTTAAATCTATACGATTAACTCAAATCAGCTTCACTAGTTGCTTGCCGAAGTTTTTACCTTTCAACAGACCAATAAATGCTTCTGGCGCAGCAGCAATCCCTTCAGCGACGGATTCACGGAATTTCAATTTACCGGTCGCAACCAGCCCCCCCAGTTCTTTCAAACCTTGCGGCCACAAATCCATGTGTTCAGAGACGATAAAGCCACGCATGGTCAAACGCATGGTCAGGAATACGCGGGCATTCTTGATGCTCAGTTGTTCACCGTTATAACCGGCAATCAAACCACACAGTGCGATACGGCCAAAGGCATTCATGCGCGCCAGGCTGGCATCAAAGATTTCACCACCGACGTTTTCAAAAACGGCATCAATACCATCTGGTGTTGCGGCGGCAAGATCGGTTTCCAGATTGCCTGCCTTGTAATCGATGCAGGCATCAAAGCCCAGTTCATTGACGACATAAGCACATTTGTCTGCACCACCGGCTATACCGACCACGCGGCAACCCAGTTGCTTGCCCAGTTGACCAACTACGCTGCCCACTGCACCACTGGCGGCAGATACCACGATAGTTTCACCAGCCTTGGGCTGCATGATCTGGGTCAGGCCATACCAGGCAGTCAGCCCAGGCATACCAACCGAACCCAGGTAGGCCGACAATGGAATGTGAGTCGTATCGACTTTACGCAGCAACAAGCCATCAGACACGCCCATTTCTGACCAGCCCAGCATGCCTATGACTTTGTCACCGACGTTGAACTTGGCATTCTTGCTGGCGACTACTTCACCTACGGTGCCGCCTATCATGGTTTCGCCTATCACCTGTGGGGCTGCATAGCTTTTCGCATCTTCCATGCGGCCACGCATGTAAGGGTCCAGCGACATGTAGTGATTGCGAACCAAAAGCTCGCCATCCTTGAGTTCAGGAACAGGCAGGGATTCAAGGCGGAAATTGTCTGGCACGACCTGGCCTTTCGGACGGGAAGCCAGCACAATACGTTGGTAAGAAAGTTGAGAACTAGTGGTCATGATTTGCTCATTTCATCAAGTGATTTGCCAAAGCCTGGAAGGCACGATAAGTGACAGGGTCAGTCGCACCATTGGCAGCAATGGGATGGGAAGAAAATTTAACGATGACCATTTCAGCCACCGGGTCGATATAAATACGTTGTCCGTGTATGCCACGGGCTTCAAATGTCTGGTGGCTGTTATGCCCTACCCACCACATATTGCGGTAGGAGTAACCAGGTAAAGTGGCATAGCCAGCTTTAGCGAATTTGGATGGATCAGCACCCTTGCGTATGTCTTCTACAGCAGCGGCAGGAATGGTTTGCTGGCCATTGAACTTGCCATTCAGGCGCATCATTTCACCAAAGCGTGCCATATCGCGTAGCGTCAGGTTCAGGCCACCGCCGCCCTGCTCGGTGCCTACGCTATCCACAGAAAAATAGGCATCATTTTCGGTACCCAGTTTTTGCCAGATACGTTCAGACAAGAGATCAGATAAATTTTGCCCGGTAGCGCGTTTGACTATCCAGGCCAGCACTTCAGCATTGACCGTCTTATAGGCAAATGCTTCGTCATGCTTGCCTTCTTTTTTTAATTTCACCAGGAAGTCATAAAAGGTTTTAGGCCCATCATAAGTTGCGGCTGTTGGCAGCAAGCCGCCTGACCTGGCGTAATCCCAGACTTCAGCTTTGGGGTCAGCATAATTTTCAGAATACTGAACACCTATGGTCATGTCCATGACCTGCCGCACGGCAGCGTCGCCATAGGCGGTGTCTTTGAGTTCGGGAATATATTGTGTGACGGGTGCGCTGGGATCCAGTTTACCCTCTGCCGCCAAAGTCGCAGCCAGCGTACCTACAAAAGACTTGGTGACCGACATGGCGATATGCGGCAAGTAGGTCTTGGTAATGCCCAAGTAACGCTCGTAGACTATTTTTCCCTTGTGCAGTACCAGTATGCTGTCGGTATAAGTGCGGGCTTGCATATCCGCCCAGCTTATATCGCTGCCCTTTTCATCTGCAAATCGCAATTTATCGAGATCACGCAAAGCTACCGGCAAAACTGAAACCGGGCCTGCGCCATGCCAGACATTGCTGGTCGGCCCCAGTTCACGCCCATGCGAAAACGACCAGCGGGTACGGGGAAACTGATAGTTGCTGCCATTGGCAAACTTGATGAGCTTGTCAGGCGCCGGAGGAAATCCTTGCATCCAGCCCATTTTTTGCGGATCGCTTGCCTCAGCATCAGGCGAGGCAGTTTGTGCCGTAGACATGCTCATGAAAGGTCCACAAATTAAAGCTGAAAAAAGTAATGCAAAGCGGGTCTGCTGCATGTTGGTCTCCATTTATTTTTATAAGACTTGCAGAAACGACGTCAATTTTTAATCAGTCACTACCATAGAGTTTTTTCATATTCTCGCCAGACTTCAAGCGTCGCAAGTATTTGAAAGTACCCATGGCTTTGGCAATGAGCTTGTCGCCATTCCAGACCTCTCCCTCGCAAAAGCACATGGTGGTGGATTGATGAAAAGCCTTGCCTCGCGCTTCCATGCGGCCACCCGGTACACCGCCTGGCTGCAGGAAGGTGGTTTTCATCTCTACAGTGACGACTCCCTTGAGGTCGCTACTCATGGACCGGCCAGCCATCGCCATGACCACATCTAGCATGGTCATGATCACGCCGCCATGGGCTATTTGCCAGCTATTCATGTGACGCTCGGTCAAATCCAGTGCCAGACGCGCATGACCATTTTCCATTTCCAGGAATTCAACACCCAAGTCATGAAGAAAGGGATTCAATACCGGCGTCGGTTGCGCAATGGGAAGCTCCGCATGAGAATTCGCCTCCGTCATACCGCAGAAACCCCACCATCCACTGCCAGGGTCTGCCCGGTAATATGTTTGCCCGCATCACTGGCAAACAGCATGGCTGCACCCTTCAAATCTTCGTCATCACCTATGCGTTGCAGAGGTGCTTCTTTGGCGAGTTTTTCTTCGCCGAGGTTCTCCAGTATGCCCTTGGTCATTTTGGAGGGAAAAAATCCTGGGGCAATCGCATTGACTGTGATGCCATGTACACCCCATTCACCAGCCAGGGTGCGAGTGAAGTTGATGACAGCAGCCTTGGAGGTGTTATAGGCGATGGTTTGCATGGTCCCTGGCGCATTGCCAGCCAGACCAGCGATAGAAGCAATATTGATGATACGGCCATATTTGCGCGGTATCATCGAACGTTTACCGACAGCCTGCGAGATCAAAAAGATGCTGCGAATATTCAGGTTCATGACCTTATCCCAGGCATCAACCGGATAATCTTCTGCCGGTGCGCCCCAGGTAGCACCAGCGTTATTGATGAGGATATCGATATGCCCAAGACGGGATAGTGTTTCATCTACCAATGGTTGTACCGCTGCTTCTTTAGACAAATCGGCAGCAATTGCGCTGGCATCTATACCACGGCTTTTCAGGTGGGCGACAGCTTCATCCAGATCAGATTGTTTACGCGAAGACAGCACCACTTTAGCACCCTGCTCACCCAATGCTTCTGCCATTTGCAGACCCAGGCCGCGTGAACCACCAGTAATCAGGGCAGTCTTGCCATGCAGGTCAAATAATTGTTGTACGGTGCGAATCGCTTTGCTCATTTTTTTGTCTCCGGTATGTGCGGCCACCACCTGTCTGCGAGCAGACAGGAAGGGCATCGTTTGTTATGGGTTTTTAATAATTTCAGGGCTATGGTTCAGAACCAGGCATCTTGCATATCGAAAGTCGTCATATCGATATTCGATAGCAAATCCAGTTGAGGATGAACGCGTGGCAATTCCCAGTGGAAGAAGTATTTACAAGCCTGCAGTTTGCCAGCATAGAAATCAGCATCATGGTGATTTTCTTTGTTCAGGCATAATGTAGCTTGTTCCAGCCACATCCAGGCAACAACGGCATGACCAAAAACCTCAAGATAAGCGGAAGCATTTGCCAGGGTTTTATTGGCATCCCCCACCCCATGCAATTGTTGCGTTACACTGGCCAGTCTTTGCAGCACACGTGCCAGTGATTTGGTATAGGCCAGCAATTCAGGATGTGCGGCCGCTCTCGCCAGGGTCTTGTGCATGATTTCACCCAACGCTTCCAGCGCGGCACCTTCTTGCATGACAACTTTGCGGCCAAGCAGATCCAGCCCCTGAATACCGTGCGTGCCTTCGTGTATTGGATTGAGGCGGTTGTCGCGGTAAAACTGCTCTACATTATATTCACGGGTGTAGCCATAGCCACCATGGACTTGTATAGCGAGATTATTCGCTTCCAGACACCATTGTGATGGCCAGGATTTGGCGATAGGCGTCAATATTTCCAGCATCTGTGCTGCGTGGGTACGCGCTTCAGGCGATGGCGCGGTACGCTCTTCGTCGACCAGGCGGGCACAAAACAAATTCAATGCGAGGCCACCTTCAACATAGGCTTTTTGTGCCAGCAACATGCGCTTGACGTCAGTATGTTCAATGATGGGCACTTGCGGTGCTGCAGGGTCTTTGTTTAGCGGTGCACGTCCCTGAGGACGGTTACGGGCATAATCGAGCGCATGCAGATAGCCGGTATAGCCCAGCATGACAGCACCCAAACCGACACCTATACGTGCCTCATTCATCATGTGAAACATGTTAGCCATGCCACGGTGCAAAGTGCCTACGAGGTAACCTATCGCGCCAGCTTTTCCTTGCGGCTTGAATTTACCTTCACCAAAATTCAGCATGCAATTGGTGGTGCCGCGATACCCCATTTTGTGATTCAGACCAGCCAGCACCACGTCATTACGCTCACCGATGCTACCATCCGAATTCACCAGTTTTTTCGGCACGATGAAAAGTGAGATACCTTTCACACCAGGTATCAGCTTGCCACTTGCGTCCGGCACCTTGGCCAGCACCAGATGCACGATATTCTCGGCCAGTTCGTGTTCACCTGCCGATATCCACATCTTGTTACCAGTCAGCCGGTAAGTTCCATCTTCTTGTGGTTCAGCTCTGGTGACGATATCAGACAGGCTGGAGCCAGCTTGCGGTTCGGACAAACACATGGTACCAAAGAAGCGGCCTTCCAGCATGGGTTTGACAAAGGTCTCTATTTGCTCACGCGTGCCGCATTTGAGCAAGGTATTGGCATTGCCGATGGTCAGGAATGGATAAGATGCCGTGCCTACATTCGCGCCTTTGAAATAAGCAAAACCAGCTTTTTCAACGACGCAGGGTAATTGCATGCCACCGACATCAAAGTCTTGTCCAGCGGCCATCAGGCCTGCTTCGCAAAAGGCTTTCAGGGCCGTCTTCACCTCAGGAATCATATGCACTTCTTCGCCATCGAAGTGCGGCTCCTGCTGGTCATTTTTTTTATTGTGGGTAGCGAACAGGTCTGTCGCTATTTGTTCGCAGGTATCAAGAGCGGCATTGAAAGTTTCGCGGCTATGGTCGGCGAAACGTGGCCTTTGATTCAGTGACTCTACATTCAGCCATTCATACAGCATGAATTCAAGATCACGGCGGGAAAGAATTTTAGATTGCATGGCTTTATCTGGACAAAAGAGGTGAGGTACTCATTTTGCCCTGACCGCATGACAACTTCATGCAGTCAGGGCACCCGACATGCATCCAGCTTAGACTACTTCAAACAAACCTGCAGCGCCTTGGCCGCCACCGATACGCATGGTCACCACTACATATTTTGCACCACGACGTTTGCCTTCTATCAATGCATGGCCAGTCAGGCGCGCGCCTGAAACACCATATGGATGGCCCACTGCAATTGCACCACCATTGACATTCAATTTATCCATAGGGATGCCGAGTTTGTCCGCACAATACAAGACTTGCACGGCAAATGCCTCGTTCAATTCCCACAAGCCTATGTCTTCAACTTTGAGCCCAGCTTTTTTCAATAATTTTGGAATGGCAAACACTGGGCCTATACCCATTTCATCCGGTTCGCAACCAGCGACAGCAAAGCCGCGGAAAATACCCAATGGTTGCAAGCCCTTTGCTTCAGCCAGTTTGCTGCTCATCAGAATGGCAACAGAAGCGCCGTCAGAAAACTGGCTGGCATTACCGGCAGTAATCACACCACCTGGCACTGCGGTACGGATTTTGGAGACGCCTTCGAGCGTGGTATCTGCACGTATGCCTTCATCGGCAGAAATAGTCACTTCTTTGGTAACCAGCATGCCAGTCGCTTTATCTGCAACGCCCATGACAGTCGTCATCGGTACGATCTCGGCATCAAACAGGCCAGCGGCTTGTGCAGCGGCTGCGCGCAACTGGCTTTGTACGCCGTACTCATCCTGACGTTCGCGTGGGATACCATAGCGCTTGGCAACTGTCTCTGCGGTCTGCAGCATAGGCCAGTAAACTTCTGGCTTGTGTTGCTTCAACCAGGTTTCAACCATCATGTGGCTATTGGCTTCGTTTTGTACGCAAGAAATAGATTCGACACCGCCTGCCGCAAATACATCGCCTTCACCTGCAATAATTCTTTGTGCTGCGAGAGCAATGGTCTGCAAACCTGAAGAGCAAAAACGATTGACCGTCATGCCAGCAGTAGTTACCGGGCAACCTGCACGCAAAGCGATCTGACGGGCGATATTGCTGCCAGTTGCACCTTCTGGTGTTGCGCAACCCATGATGACATCTTCCACCTCGCCGGCTTCAATCTTCGCACGGGTAATGGCAGCATTGAGCACATGGCCACCCATAGTGGCACCATGCGTCATGTTGAAAGCGCCCTTCCAGGATTTTGCAAGGCCAGTGCGGGCGGTGGATACGATAACTGCGTCAGACATGTAGATCTCCTGATTGATATAAGTATGTGTACAGGCTGGCACTGCTGATAACCATCATAAATAGTAATTTGCCCTTTGCAAACCAACATGCAGGAACAAACTGCCATAGCCCTGTTTTGCTTGAATCGAAATGCCGGAATAAAAAGCCTTTAGATCAAGCGCAAAAAAGAGAATATCACATTTTAGTACGACCGTTCGCAAATTAATTTCATCTCACTCTGCGCATCAATATTGCTCTTTTTTACACAATCAGGATAGCTATTTTGTAAGTTTCTGTAAGTTTCGAGCAAGCAAGCCGTAAGTTTCGACTTGCACACTTTGCTTGCAATAAAAAATTATGTCGGAAATGTGATTGTTCAATTCCGGCAACTTTTTTTAGCAAACTTAATATACTTAAAAAACAGGAGACAAGCATGGCGACAGCACCTATCGCAACGTCAGGCGGCATGACATCCGAAGAACGCAAGGTTATTTTTGCTTCTTCGCTGGGCACCGTCTTTGAATGGTACGACTTTTATCTCTACGGCTCACTCGCATCCATCATTGCCAAACAATTCTTTGCTGGCACCGACCCCAATACTGCCTTCATCTTTGCCTTGCTGGCATTTGCGGCAGGCTTTATCGTACGTCCGTTTGGTGCGCTGGTTTTCGGTCGCCTTGGCGACATGATAGGCCGCAAGTACACCTTCCTGGTCACCATCCTGATCATGGGTGCATCTACCTTCTGCGTGGGTTTGTTACCCAATTACGCAACTATCGGTATCGCTGCACCGGTTATCCTGATCACTTTGCGTATCCTGCAAGGTCTGGCGCTGGGTGGTGAATATGGCGGTGCGGCAACCTATGTGGCAGAACATGCCCCACACGGCAAGCGTGGTGCCTTCACAGCATGGATACAGACGACAGCTACGCTAGGCCTGTTCCTGTCCATGATGGTGATTCTTGGCACACGCATGGCAATTGGTGAAGAAGAATTTGCTAGCTGGGGCTGGCGCATTCCTTTCCTGGTCTCGGTTTTCTTGTTGGCAATTTCTGTATGGATTCGTTTGTCCATGAATGAATCTCCGGCGTTTGCGAAAATGAAGGCTGAGGGCAAAACTTCCAAAGCGCCTTTAACAGAATCTTTCGGCCAATGGAAAAACCTGAAGATCGTTATTCTGGCATTGCTGGGTTTGACTGCCGGTCAAGCGGTGGTCTGGTACACAGGGCAATTCTATGCTTTGTTCTTCCTGCAGCAAACATTGAAAGTGGACGGCCCTACTGCCAACATCCTGATTGCAGCATCCCTGGTAATTGGTACGCCATTCTTTATCGTGTTTGGTTCTTTGTCCGATAAAATCGGCCGCAAACCTATCATCATGGCTGGCTGTTTGATCGCTGCATTAACCTACTTCCCTATCTTCAGTGCATTGACGCATTATGCTAACCCTGCGCTAGAGGCAGCATTGAAAAATGCACCAGTCGTGGTCACTGCAGACCCGGGTGATTGCCAATTCCAGTTCAATCCTACAGGTACGAAGAAATTTACTTCTTCTTGCGACATAGTCAAAGCTAAACTGGCTGCAGCTTCAGTCAATTATTCGAATGAAGTTGCTGCACCAGGCACTATTGCCTCTGTTAAAGTTGGCGACAAAGTTATAACTTCTTACAATGCGAACGGCTTGCCAAAAGACGAAGCAGCTGCAAAAGACAAGGCTTTTTCCAAAGAGCTGGCTGAGTCAATTAAAGCTGCAGGCTACCCAGCAAAAGCTGACCCTGCTCAAGTCAACAAACCTATGGTGTTGCTCTTGCTGGTGATATTGGTGCTGTATGTAACTATGGTATACGGCCCTATCGCTGCGATGCTGGTGGAAATGTTCCCAACCCGCATACGCTACACTTCGATGTCCCTGCCTTATCATATCGGGAATGGCTGGTTTGGCGGCTTGCTGCCAACCACTGCATTTGCTCTGGTGGCCTTCAAGGGTGATATTTACTACGGCTTGTGGTATCCAATCATCATCGCTCTGGCAACATTTGTTATCGGCGTCTTCTTCGTCAAAGAAACCAAAGACAATGATATCTATGCGGCTGATTGATATTAGCTGAGCCCACCAAGCAATACGCAAGAAGCACAAAAGCCCGCTCGTCAAATGACGAGCGGGCTTTTTCAATTTGCTTATTTACAAAGTGTAATGCATATGCAAACTGGCTTGCCCCGCAACAGCTTTCAATTGCGCATTACTGCCAACCACCAGACTTGCGCGGGTCGATACATGCCCAAATGGCAGACCAGTTATCAATGGCACCCCAACCAGGCTGCGAATATAAGCGAACATGGCATTGAAATCATAGCCGTTATCATGCACAGCCAGTTTGTAGGCGGAAAAGTTGCCGAGGACGATGGCTTTTTGCTTATTCAGTACACCAGCAAAATGCAATTGCAACAGCATGCGTTCTATGCGATATGGGTGCTCGCCTATGTCCTCCAGGAACAATATACCGTCTTCCACTTCAGACCAGTATGGGGTGCCAATAGCATGCGTCAACATGGCCAGGTTCCCACCCCATAACTTGCCCTGCACCAGCACTTCTTGATCTGTGCCGGTTTCAAATTCGACGACGTGTGTGGAATTACTGACGCATGATTTGAATTGTTGCAGTGTATATTCAACTGGCTGTTCACGTATGTAATCATCGCACAGCATGGGGCCGGCAATACTCGTGCGGCCACGTTGCAACATTGCAAGATGAAGCAGAGTGAAATCACTGTAACCAACAAAGCACTTGCCGCTATTTGCCAACAAGTCAAAGTCAATCAATGGCATCAGTCTTGACATGCCATAGCTACCGCGCAAGGCCATGACTATCTGCACATCAGGATTATGCGCAGCTTCATGAATTTGCCTGACACGTTCGGCATCAGTCGCACCAAAGCGCTGGAATTTAGCATCAGCTTCATAGTAGCTGTGCACCTTAAAACCTTGTCCGGCCAAACGCTGCAAGCCACGGCCGATGAGACTGTCATCCAAAGGAGCACCGCTAGGGGCTATGATGGCGATTCCGGTTTTTGTGCTTTGTTCTAGCATAGTGTGCTTCAGTCTTGTGTAGAGGATGAGTTCTCAGTAGCTACCAGTTTCTTTTGCGCCGCCACAGCACGCCGGTGAGCAAAAAAATCCCTCAGCATGGTACTGCATTCGCTTGCCAATACGCCACCGGTGACTTGCGTGTGATGATTCAAATGCCCGTTCTCGAATACATTGAGCAAAGAGCCAGCCACACCTGTTTTGGGATCACTGGCAGCGAAAACAACACGTGCCAGCCTGGCATGCATCATCGCTCCTGCACACATCATGCAAGGCTCAAGCGTAACGTAGAGTTCACATCCAGGCAGGCGGTAATTGCCAATTAACTCAGCCGCCGCGCGCAGCGCCATGATTTCGGCATGTGCTGTGGGATCGTGCTTTCCTATGGGGCGGTTATAGCCGCTGGCGATGATCACACCATCCTTGACGACCACAGCCCCAACCGGCACCTCTCCCTCGTCCCAAGCCAGCCTGGCTTGCTGGTAAGCTGCCTGCATGAAAGGGATATCACGCAGACTCTGCTCATCCTGTGGTGGCAGATTTTGCTCTTCAACCATTACCCGTCTATCTCTGCCCAGCAATTCGGGGTTTCATAGAGAGTAACCTTGGTCAATTCCAGGGTGCGGCCAAATCTGCCGTGATAGACCACCTTCAAAATATCAAAGGCGATCTTGGCCAAATTTTCCACTGTCGGCACGCGATCTATCACCACAGTCTTGTGGCCTGGCAGTTTCTCCAGGAAATTCTTGATGATGTAATCCTTCTCGTAGACGATGAAGGAATGGTCCCACAAGTTCACCAGATGTTCATTGGCGAGCGCCTTGATATCACCAAAATCCATGATCATGCCGTTATCCGACTCGCCATCCTTCTGGACGACCTCACCGGTCAGAGTAATTTGCAGGGTGTAGCGGTGACCGTGCAAATTGCGACACTGGCTGCTGTGATCGGGAATACGATGACCTGCATCGAATTCCAACTTTCTGGTAATCGTTAACATGAAAACTCAAGGGATCTGTAATAGTTTATGGGTTTGCAAACTCAGCTTCCATTGCGGATGCTGTTTGCAGAATTCAACTGCGAGACGCAAATTATCGTCTCTTAAAGGGCCATCCATGGCTTGTACAAAGTAATGTTCAAAATCAAGATTTGCATATGCTGCCATATCCTGACCAAACTGTGGTATCACCACTTTCAACTCACTGCCCTTGCGCACGACCAGTTCTGAGCCCATTTTGGGGCTGACA
>Ga0187843_10000010_pt1 | contig 172172 bp, 148 predicted proteins | sample SpaLakP09_SKY_43_FD_134516 | JGI IMG/M metagenome (GOLD analysis project Ga0187843, IMG submission 134516) | Oligotrophic lake water microbial communities from Sparkling Lake, Wisconsin, USA - SP09_SKY_43 | ecosystem: Environmental > Aquatic > Freshwater > Lake | place: USA: Sparkling Lake...
GCCTCGGTGTAGCTCAGCTCAAACACCCGCCGCACCGCCGCGATCAGCGGGCCGATCAGCGAGGTCACAAACCCCCAGGCGAAGAACAGGGTCGTCACATAGGCGAACGCCAGGCCCGTGCCCTTCGGCTTGCCGGCTGAAATCTCTGTCATGGCAATCTCCTCGCCTTGTGCGATCCGTACATAAACCCGGCGATCTTGCATCAACCGGCATCAACAGCGCCAGCGCCCCCGGGCCGTAGTTGCCGGGTGCCGGCCACGGAAGCAGAGGGGCCGCCCCGGTCTCCCGAAGCGGCCCCTCCCCGACCGGTTGGGACGGTCAGTAGCGGTAGTTCACACCGAACAGGAACGTCCGGCCGTAGACCTGATGGTCGATGATCCGGCGCTCGTCGCCGTTCTCATAGGTGAAGAACGGTTCGTCGGTCAGGTTGTTGACCTGGAACTGAGCGGACAGACCTTCCAGCGGCCCGGATTCGAACTGGTAGCCGATCTGGGCGTCGACGATGGATTCGGCACCGACCTGCCGGAGCGTACGGCCGTTGCCGAAGCCGGCGACCTCGCCCAGGAATTCCGAGCGGTAGCGGTTGCTGATCCGGGCCTGCACGCCGTCCCGCTCATAGTAGAGCGTGACGTTGGCGACCGTTTCCGACAGACCCGGGATCGGCGTCGCCGGATTGCCGGGATCGGGCTGGATTTCGCTCTGGGTCGACGAGATCGAGAACTGGCCGCCGAACCCTTCGAGGGCCGGCGAGATGAAGTCGAACGGCGTGGAAACCGAAAACTCGACGCCGTAGATCGCTCCACCTTCGCCGTTGGCCGGGGCCGAAACCAGACCCTCGTTGATGACAGCGGCCCCTGCGCCCGTTGGGAAGCCGGTGAAGTCAAACACCTGGTTCTGATTGTAGATGTAGGTGTCCAGGTCCTTGTAGAAGCCCGCCAGCGACACATAGGCCGACCGGCCGAAATACTGTTCGATCGAGATGTCGAAGACATTGGCGATCCACGGCTTCAGCTCCGGATTGCCGCCGCCGCCGCTCCAGGGCGAGCTGTTGACCGTGGCACCGGGCACGTTGAGCGCACTGTTGAAACCGAACGTCCGGGACGCCCGCATCTCGTCCATACGGGGACGCGCCTGGGTCCGGGCGGCCGCCAGTCGCAGGAAGCGCTGGTCGCCGATTTCGAAGATCAGGTTGGCGCTGGGCAGGAACTCGGAATAGGTGTCGCCACCCGTCACGGCCAACGAACGGGTGCCCGCGCCGCCGCCCGTGGCAGCGAAGCCGCTCGAGCTCTGGTCAACCAGGGCGATCTGGAAGCCGACATTTCCGGTCAGCGGCATGCCGGCGAAAGTCGTTTCCAGGTTGGCCCGCATGAACGGCGTGACGATCGTTTCCTCAACCGACCAGTTCTTGGCCAGGACGTCCGAGTTGGGGTTGCGGACCAGGGTGAAGAAGCCGCTGTTGAGCAGGCCGAGCGTGTCGTAGCTGACCATTCCCGGGATGCCGATGAAGGCGAGCGACGTCGGGTCGAGACGGTACTGGGTCGGCACGACATTGAAGCCGCCGCCGGCGACGCCCAGGAAGAACTCGTCGGCGATGAGCTCCTTCTCCCGCGTGTTGTAGTTCACGCCGAAGTCCACCGAAGTGACCGGGCCGGAGGTGAAGTGCGCCGTGGCCTGCAGACGGGTCGCGAACAGCTCGTCAGTGACCGTCGGGCTGTTCAGGTAGCCGTCCTGCCCGCCGGGGATCACATCCCCGCCCCAGCCCTGGGGGCTGCTCGGGCGGATGAGGTTGAAGTCGGCATAGTTCAGCGTGTTGTCGAACTGCGGGATGCCGTTGCCGTCAATCCGGAAGGTCAGCGAATCCGCCGCGCCCGAACCGTTGTCACCCGTGCCGGCGTAGCTTTCGATGATCTGGTCCGTGCGGTCGACGCCGGAGTAGCTCACGTCCGCGACGAGGGTCCAGCGGTCGTTCGGCGTGAACTCCGTGTTGAAGCCCAGCGCCTTGACCTCGCTCTCGCGGGTGTTGACGTCGTTGCGAACGACACCGCGGACGTTGTTGAAGGTGCCCTGGGTGACCAGGCCGTCGGCGACGGTATATCCCGGCTGGAGCGAAGCCGATGACCATTGCAGCGGGAACTCGATGCCGCGCAGGATCTGGGTGTTGTCAAACCGCGAATAGAAGGCGTCGACCGTGGTGTGCCACTGGTCATTCGGCCGGAACTCGACGACGCCCATGAAGCCGTCGCGCTCGAGCTCGGACGACATCACATAGGGCTTGGTTCCGCCGATGACGCGGGTCCCGGCGGCGATGTCCGGATAGCCCCAGGCATTGAAGCGCTCGGACTGGTAGGGCGAGCCCATGTGGGCATATCCAAGGGCGATGCCGATGGTGTCGTCCGCGAACTGGTCGATGTAGGACACGCTGTAGCGGACACCGTTGTCGGTCGTCCCGGCGTTCAGGGCGCCGATGTCATTCAGCTCGTACCGCACGTTGGCCGCGAAGGCGCGGCGGCCGTAGGCCAGGGGACGGATGGTCTGCAGGTCGGCGGTGCCGGCGAGGCCCTGGCCGATCAGCGCTGCGTCGGGCGTCTTGTAGACCGTCACGCCCGAAAGCAGTTCCGACGGATACTGGTCGAACTCCACGCCGCGGTTATCGCCGGTCGTGACCTGCTCGCGACCGTTCAGAAGGGCCGTGGTGAAGTCGGGCCCGAGGCCCCGAATCGAAATAGCCTGGCTGCGGCCGTCGAGACGCTGCGCGGTGAGGCCCGGCAGACGTGCCAGCGACTCAGCGATCGACACATCCGGCAGCTTGCCGATGTCTTCAGCGGTCACGACCTCGACGATGGAGGTGTTGTTCCGCTTGGCTGCGATCGAGCTCTGGATGGACGCGCGGATGCCGGTGACGATGACTTCATCGATTTCCTGCGCTTCGGTGTCGGCCTGCGGCGCATCCTGGGCGGCGGCAGTGCCGACGCCGGCCAGAAGACCGATTGCGCCGAAAGCGGCTCCGGCAAGAAGGCGCGCGCGCCGGGTGACCTTGTAGCTCATCTTCATTCTCCCTGGTGCCGCCGCTTTTCTCGCGAAAGCGTCCGGTTTCATCGCAAAGTTATGCAAACTTCCGGGAACCTTGCAAGCATGTAATGATCGGTCCGGACACCTCCGTGGCCAAAATGTGACGAGGCAGGCGGGCCTTGCTGCAGTGCACAAGGCGCTTTCTCCTTGCGCTGCCGCATTTTCGACGCCTCAAACAATCGGATTGACAGTCGGCAACTCCACTGCAAAATCTTGCAAACCGATCTGGCAGCCACGCAGCTTCCGGACGCCCCGAGGAAAACGACCGATGAGCAGAATGAACCGCTGCAGAAAGGGACCCGGCGCTGTCGCGCTCGGCTGCCTGATCGCGGTCGTCTGGGCCGGAATCGTCGGTACGGCCTCCGCCCAGACCCTCCCCGACCGACTCAGCGCGCTCCGCGAGCGGGCGCCCGAGGATGAGGTGATCTACTTTGTCCTGCCTGACCGGTTCGCGAACGGAGATCCGTCCAATGACCGGGGCGGGATGACGGGAGATCGCCTGGTCACCGGATACGACCCGACCGACCCGGGCTTTTACCATGGCGGCGATCTGGCCGGCCTGACGGCGCGACTCGACTACATTCGCGGGCTAGGTGCCACAGCGCTCTGGATCGCGCCCGTGTTCCGGAACAAGCCGGTCCAGGGGCCGCCCGGTCAGGAGAGCGCCGCCTACCACGGCTACTGGATCACCGACTTCACCCGGATAGATCCGCACCTCGGAACGGACCACGAATTCCGGGCGCTGGTTGACGCCGCGCATGCCCGCGGCATGAAGGTCTATCTGGACATCGTCATCAACCACACGGCCGATGTGATCCAGTATCGTGAGTGTCCGCAGGGCGGCTGCGACTATCGCTGGGCGCGCGACTACCCGGTCCAGCGCCGCGGTGGTCTCTCGGGTGAAGCGATAAACACCGGTTTCATCGGGGATCGCACGGCCGAGGATTTCGCGCGCCTGACGCAGCCCGACTATGCCTACAGCCCCTATGTTCCGGCGGGCGAGGAAACCCTCAAGGCGCCGGCATGGCTCAACGAGGTCGGCCTCTACCACAACCGCGGCAACAGCGCCTGGTACGGGGAAAGTGCACTGGACGGGGACTTCTCGGGCCTCGACGACGTGATGACCGAGCACCCGCGCGTGGTTCAGGGCTTCATCGATCTCTATGGATCCTGGATCGAGACTTATGGAATCGACGGTTTCCGGATCGACACCGCCAAACACGTGAATCCCGAGTTCTGGCAGGCCTTCGTCCCCGCCATCCTGGAACGCGCCCGGGTGGCCGGAATCCCGAACTTCCATATCTTTGGCGAGGTCTACGGCTTCGAGCCGGGTGAGTTGGCGCGCCATACGCAGGTCGACGGCCTGCCCAGCGTGCTGGACTTCGCCTGGCAACGGGCCGTTCAGGAAGCCGTTGCCGGAACCGCGGGGCCGGACCGCATCGCCCGCGTCATCAATGCCGATCCCGTCTATGCCGGCGGCGCGGCTGCGGCCCTGCGGCTGCCGACCTTTGCCGGCAATCACGACATGGGCCGGATCGGTCACCTGATCCTCAAGGATCGCCCGGACATCAGCGATGCGGAACTGCTGGACCGCGCCGCCCTCGCCCAGGCGCTCATCATTCTCGGGCGTGGCGTGCCGGTGATCTATTACGGTGACGAACAGGGCTTCACCGGCGACGGCGACGACCGGCGCTCCAGACAGGACATGTTCCAGACCCGGACAGCGGCCTACGCCGACGACCGGCGTATCGGGACGGCCTCCGGGCCCTTCGATCCCCATGCCGAGCTCTACGTCCGCATGGCCGGACTGAATTCCGTACGCGCGTCGGACGCGAGACTGCGGCGAGGGCGCGTCGTCCTCCGAACCGCAGACCAGACACCCGGCACCCTGGCGATCTCCCGACTCGACGATGAAGGAGAAACCCTGGTGGCGTTCAACACCTCGATGGAGGCGCGCACAGTCAACGTCACAGTTGAGCCAGGCTCCGGCCTGTGGCGATCTCTCCTGGGGGCCTGCCCCGCCCGCAGCGCGGCACCGGGCGTCATAACCCTGACCCTGCCCGCTCTGGGCTATCTCGTTTGTGTATCCGAAAGCCCAGCGTGACCGCCCAGATTCTCGAACTCCCCAGGTCCCGGGCCAGCGCCGCCGAATGGTGGCGGGGCGCCGTGATCTATCAGGTCTATCCGCGCAGCTTTGCGGATACGAACGGCGACGGCATCGGGGACCTGCCCGGCGTGACCCGGAACCTTGAGTATATTGCCTCCCTCGGGGTCGACGCCATCTGGATCAGCCCCTTCTTCACCTCGCCGATGAAGGACTTCGGCTATGATGTCGCCGACTATTGCGACGTTGATCCCGTCTTCGGAACGCTCGCCGACATCGATGCTCTGATCGAGAAGGCGCACAGCCTCGGCATCAAGGTCATCACTGACCTGGTGTTCGCCCACACCTCCGACGAGCACGCGTGGTTCCGTGAAAGCCGGGAGTCGGCCTCCGGTCCCCGAGCTGACTGGTACGTATGGGCCGACCCGCGTCCCGATGGTTCGCCGCCCAACAACTGGCAATCGGTCTTCGCCGGCCCCGCCTGGACCTGGGACGCCCGGCGCGGCCAGTACTACATGCACAATTTCCTGCCGGAGCAGCCGCAGCTCAACCTGCATAACGTTGCCGTACAGGACGCCCTGCTGGACGTCGCCCGCTTCTGGCTCGACCGCGGCGTCGACGGCTTCCGCTTCGACGCGATCAATTTCGCCATGCACGACCCCCTGCTCCGCGATAACCCGCCGCTGCCGCCGGGCGGCAAGCGGACGCGGCCGTTCGACTTCCAGGACAAGCTCTACAACCAGTCCCATCCGGCCATCGTCGACTTCCTGGCGCGGATCAGAGCCCTGACTGACAGCCGCGGCGGCCGGTTCAGCGTGGCCGAGGTCGGCGGTGACCATGCCGATCGGGAGATGCAGACCTTCACGGCGGGCGAGCGTCATCTGAACAGCGCCTATGGATTCCTCTATCTCTACGCGCCGACGCTGGCGCCCATGCTGGTGCGCGAGGGAGCCGAGGCATGGCATGGCCGCGACGGCCAGGGCTGGCCGTCCTGGACGTTCTCGAATCATGACGCGCCACGCGCCATCTCTCGCTGGGCGGAAGGCCGCGATCTGAAGGCCGTCGCCGAGATGGCGATGCTCCTGCTCATGACCCTGCGCGGGAACGTCTTCATTTATCAGGGTGAGGAACTGGCCCTGCCCCAGGCCGCGGTCCCCTTCGATCGCCTGGTCGATCCCGAGGCCATCGCCAACTGGCCCGAGACCCTTGGCCGCGACGGTGCCCGGACGCCGCTACCCTGGAACGCCGACCAGCCGCAGGCCGGCTTCTCGACGGTCGAGCCCTGGCTCCCGGTGGATTCGAGACATCTCGCGCTTTCCGTGGACCGCCAGGAACGTGACCCGGCATCCATGCTGCAGACCACGCGCCGACTGGTCGCGTTTCGCAAGGCGCACCCCTGCCTGCTGCTCGGGGACATGAACCTCCTCGAGTCCGGGGCCGACCTGCTCTGCTTTGAACGGGTCTATCGCGGAGAGCGTCTGCTCTGCGTGTTCAACCTCGGGCATGCCCCGACCGGCTGGACAATGCCGCAAGGGCTTCGGGTCATCGAGGCCGTCAACCTCAACGAGGCGTATCAGGACGTACTGCCGCCCATGGCGGGCCTGGTGCTGACGAGCACGCGGGGATGACCTCAGCCGCCACAGCTCTCGCGTACGATCAGGTCGGTGGGGATCCGCTCCGAGCGGCCCACCGAATCGCCGGGGTTGTCGATCAATTTGGACACCAGCAGCCGGCCGGCCTTCATCGTATCCTGCGCGATCGTTGTCAGGGCCGGGCGGCTGTAACGGCTGAAGGGCACATTGTCGAAACCGATGACGGACACGTCCTCGGGCACCCGCAACCCGGCGTGCAGCAAGGCCCGCACAGCGCCCAGGGCGATCTGGTCCGAGGCGCAGACGACCCCGTCGAATTTCACGCCCCGCCGGATCAGGCTGTCGACAGAGGCCTCGGCCGACTCGACCTCGAAATGGGCTTCCATGATCAGGTCGGGATCGACCTCGATGCCCGAGCGGGCAAGGGCTTCCAGATAGCCCCGATGGCGTTGCATCGCCTCCGGGGGCTCCAGGTCCCCCAGAAAGACGATGCGCTTGCGCCCCAGTCGCGCCAGATGCAGCGTCGCGCGGCGTCCGCCCGCCAGGTTGTCCGACCCGACCGAACAATAGGCCTGGTCCGGCATCTGGGCCCCCCAGACCACGAACCGACCCTCGGTCTCCGCCAGCCGGTTGAGGCTTTGATGCAGGGTGCTCTGGCCGAGAAAGATCACGCCGTCGGCGCGGCTGGTGTTCATCGCCGCGGACAGGTCATCGTAACTGGTCGGCGAGAAATGGCTCATGATGACGTCGCAGCCGCGTTCCCGCGCCGCCTCGCCGACCCCGGCCAGCAACTCGAGGAAGAAGGGATCGCTCAGCCGGCCCTCGCGCCCTTGCGGACGCGGGGTCACGAGGGCGATCACGCCGTCGGCGCCGATCGGCCCGGCGGGCATATAGCGGCGGAACGGATAGTCGTGCTCGCGCGCGAGCTTCCAGATCAGCTGCTTTGTTCGCGCATTGACCGCCGGGCTGTCGTTCAACGCGCGCGAAGCCGTCGAAATCGATACGCCCGCCAGTTTGGCCAGGTCTTCCAGGCGTGTGTTGCGTCGGCTCAAGCGAAGGCTCCAGCAGGGTTCAGGTCTGCAAAATTTGCTGCAAACATTGCTTGTTCTGCGCCGTACCGGACGCGCTTGGCAAGGGCCGCACAGTGGAGATTCGTCCCATGCTGACACGCCGTTCCCTGATTTCGACCACCGCCCTGGTCGCCACCCTACCGGCGACCGCGGCACAGGCCCGGGATCCATCCGTCAGCGTCGGTGCCACGTCACCCGACGGCGTGCTGTCCGTGTCTGTCTCCGTCACCGGCGAAGGTCGGCCCGAGTACAGCGTCAGCCGGTTCGGTCGCCTTGTTATCGCACCCTCGCGCCTGGGCTTCCTGCTGACCGACGCAGCCAAGCTGGAGCGCAATTTCACCATCACGGCCGAGGCCGCGACGCAGCATGATGACACCTGGGAACAGCCCTGGGGCGAACGTCGCTTCATCCGGAACCACTACACCCAGCTCCGCGTCCACCTGAGCGAGCGGAGCGATCTCGAGCGGCGCATCGATGTCGTCTTCCGTATCTATGATGACGGCGTCGGCTTCCGCTACGAGTTCCCGGACCAGCCCAATCTGAAGACGGTGAAGATCGGAGACGAACTGACCGAGTTCGCGGTCGCCGATCCGGGCACCGCCTGGTGGATCCCGGCGTTCGAGTGGAACCGGGAAGAATATCTCTACAACCGCACCCGGATCGACGCGGTCGGCGTGGCCCAGACGCCGCTGACGGTCCGGTCCGACGATGGCCTGCACATCTCGATCCACGAAGCGGCGCTGACCGACTATTCCGGAATGAACCTGCGCCGGGTCGAAGGCGGGCGGTTCAAGGCCGCGCTGACACCGGGCCTGTCCAACGCGGCGGTCGAACTCGCTACGCCCTTCACCACCCCCTGGCGGACATTGCAGATCGCCGACCGTGCCGGGGCGCTGGTCGAATCCAGCCTGATCCTGAACCTCAACGAACCCAATGCGCTGGGCGACGTCAGCTGGTTCAGGCCGATGAAATACGTCGGCATCTGGTGGGAAATGCACCTGGACCTGAAGACCTGGAACTCCGGCCCGAGGCACGGCGCGACCACCGATAACGCCATCAAACACATCGACTTCGCGGCCGAACACGGCTTCGGCGGCGTGCTGATCGAGGGCTGGAACGTGGGCTGGGACGGCGACTGGTTCGGGACCGGCTGGAACTACAGCTTCACCCAGGCCTATCCCGACTTCGACATCGAACGCGTCGCCGCCCATGCGCGGCAGAAGGGCGTCGAGATCATCGGCCACCATGAAACGGGCGGCAACGGCTACCACTATGAGCAACAGCTGGACGCCGCGTTCGCCCAGATGCAGCGGTTTGGCTGGCACTCCGTCAAGACGGGCTATGTCGCCGACGCCGGGGGTGCCCGGGTGCGCGGCCCGGACGGCCAGCCCCGCCTCGCCTGGCATGAAAGCCAGCCGATGGCGCAGCACCATCTGCGCGTGGTCGAAACGGCGGCGAGATATCAGGTCGCGGTCAATGCGCATGAGCCGTTCAAGGACACCGGTCTCCGCCGGACCTGGCCGAACATGATCTCTCGCGAGGGCGCACGCGGGACCGAATTCAGCGCCTGGGGCCAGCCCGGCAACCCGCCCGAGCACGAGCCCAATCTGGTCTTCACACGCCTTCTGGCCGGGCCGATGGACTACACGCCGGGCATCTTCGGCATGCAGACGCGCGCGCCGGACGGCATCGCGACCACCTGGGCCAAACAGCTGGCGCTCTATGTGACCATCTACAGCCCCATCGTCATGGCCGCTGACCTGCTCGAAAACTACGACGCCAACCCCGGCCCGTTCCAGTTCATCAAGGACGTGGTGACCGACTGGTCGGACACCCGGGTGCTGAACGGCGAGATCGGCGACTTCGTCACCATCGCCCGCAAGGACCGCAACTCCGACCAGTGGTTCCTGGGTGCCATGACCGACGAGCATCCGCGCGTGCTGGACACGCCCCTCTCCTTCCTCGATTCCGGCCGCCGCTACCGGGCCGAAATCTACCGCGACGCCCCCGACGCCCACTGGAAGACCAATCGCGAGGCCATCGTGATCGAGTCGCGCGACGTGACGTCAGCAGACACACTGAGCCTTCACCTGGCGCCCGGTGGAGGCCAGGCGATCCGGTTCGTTCCCATCGGCCGAGGACGCCGCACATGAGCACAACAGCCCCTGACATCAGCCTTGCCGGTCGCACCCGGCCTCGCCTGAGCCAGCTCGCCATCTGGAACATGTGCGTCGGCTTCTTCGGCATCCAGATCGGCTTTGCGCTGCAGAACGGCAACGCCAGCCGCATCTTCCAGACCCTCGGCGCCGAGGTCGACAACCTTGCGATCCTGTGGATCGCGGCACCGCTGACGGGGTTGCTGGTCCAGCCGATCATCGGTCATTTCAGCGACAAGACCTGGGGGCCGCTGGGTCGCCGGCGGCCCTATTTCCTCGTCGGTGCCATCCTGACCTCCGCGGCCATGATCTACATGCCGAACGCCCCGAGCCTCTGGCTGGCAGCAGCCACCCTCTGGGTCATGGATGCGGCCATCAATGTGACCATGGAGCCATTCCGCGCCTTCGTCGGCGACAACCTGCCGGACGAACAGCGTACCCGCGGCTATGCGATGCAGACCTTCTTCATCGGCACGGGTGCGGTGCTGGCCTCCTGCCTGCCGTGGATCCTGACCAACGTCTTCGCCGTGGTGTCGACCGCAGCCGAGGGCGTGACACCCGACTCCGTCAAACTGTCCTTCTACATCGGCGCCGCGGGGATGCTTCTGGCGGTGCTCTGGACCGTCTTCTCGACCCGGGAGTACAGCCCCGAGGAAATCGACGCCTTCGAAACCACCCGCACCGCCGCGCTCGCGGCGCAAGGCACCGATGAGCGGCAGGCCCCTGCCCGCGGGTCCACTACCTATATGGTCGGCGGCCTGGTCTGGCTGATCGTGGGCTGCGCCGGGATCTACGGCGTCCGGGCGACCGGCATCGAAAAGGAGCTCTACGTCCTTTCAGGCTTCCTCGCCGGCTTTGGCGTCCTGCAGATCGTCGTCGGCCTGATGCATCGGGCCCGCGCCTCCAACGGACTGACCGAAATCATCGACGACGTCTTCCGGATGCCCCGGACGATGCGCGGTCTGGCCGTGGTCCAGTTCTTCAGCTGGTTCGCCCTGTTCGCCATGTGGATCTACACCACGGCGGCCGTCACAGCGGTCCACTACGGAGCCACCGACCCGACCTCGGCGGCGTTCAACGAAGGTGCCAACTGGGTCGGCGTCCTGTTCGGCGTCTATAACGGCGTTGCTGCCCTGGCGGCCTTCGCCATCCCGGTCATCGCCCGGCGCACCGGCCGGAAGGTCGCCCACGCCATCAACCTGTCCCTCGGCGGGCTGGGCCTGATCGGCGTCTTCCTGATCCGCGATCCCCAGCTTCTGTGGCTGCCGATGATCGGCGTCGGGATCGCCTGGGCGTCGATCCTCTCCATGCCCTACGCCATACTGGCAGGCGCGGTGCCGGGGCGGAAAATGGGCGTCTATATGGGCATCTTCAACATCTTCATCGTGGTGCCCCAGCTCCTCGCCGCCACCATCCTCGGCCTCGTCCTGAAGAGCCTGTTCGACGGTCAGGCCATCATGGCCCTCGTCATCGGCGGCGTGAGCTTCTTCATCGCCGCCGCCGTCAGCCTCGGCGTCACCGAGCCCGGGGCCGCCGAATGAGCCTCGACCGGCGATCCGCCCTTGCCGGCCTCGTCTGCCTGCCGGTTCTGGGCGGGGCCGGAATTGCCCGCGCGGACGCCCCGGCGAGCGGACGTCTGGTGCAGCACGCAGATGTCGTCTCGGCCCACCTCGGGCCGCGCAATGTCACCGTCTGGCTGCCACCGGGCTATGACGCCGCCGACGCGGCCTGGCCGGTCCTCTACATGCATGACGGACAGAATCTGTTCGACGGCTCGACCGCCGGCTATGGCGTGGAATGGGGCGTGGACGAGCACATCAGCCGTCTCGGCGGAAACGGCCAGATTCGCATGCCTGTCGTGGTTGGTGTCTGGAACACGCCGCTGCGACTGCGCGAATACGTCCCCGCCGACATGATCCGGGCCCTGCAGGAGGACATCCGCGCGGACCTGCTTTCCCTCTATGGCGGCGAGCCGCTGTCAGATGCCTATCTGCGATTCCTCGTCGAGGAATTGAAACCCTTCATCGACCGGACCTACCGGACCCGGCCAGGGCGCGACGACACGACCATCATGGGCTCCAGCATGGGCGGACTGATCTCGCTCTACGCCCTGATGAAATACCCGCAGGTGTTCGGCGGTGCCGGCTGCGTCTCGACCCACTGGCCGCTGAGGGTCGAGCGACTGGACGACAACCGGCTGGAGCGCTGGCGCGAAACCATTGTCCAGACCTGGAGCCGGGTCATCGCCGAAGGGCTGCCCGACCCGCGCGAGCACCGGCTGTATTTCGATCGCGGTGATGAGACCCTGGACCAATTCTACGCCTTCTTCCAAAGCCGTATCGATACGGTCGTGACCGGTCGCGGTTGGGGCCCGGACCGCTTCCGCAGCCTGGTGTTCCCCGGTGCAGAACACAATGAAGCGTCCTGGAACCAGCGCCTCGACGCCCCCCTCACCTTCCTGCTCCCCCCCGCCTGACGAGTTCCTGATGCGCATCTCTCCATTCGTCCTCAGCGCCGCCCTGTTCGCCACGGCCGGATGCTCGACATTGCAAGGCCTGCTCCCCGGCGGTGAAGCGGCGCCCCTGCCGGATCCGGCCCCGCAGATCGCCGCCGTTGCTCCCGGCGCGCCGGGTGACCAGCCGACCTGGGTCAATGCCGCCAAGACAGGTGTCGGCGCATCCTACGAGGCCTATGTCGACGGCCAGTACCGCGACGGTGGCCGCACCGGCGACGTCAGCCGCGTCTGGTTCTCGCTCGCCGACGGTGTCCTGACCGAGACCATGTACGGCCTGATCCACGAAGCCCAGATCAAGCAACTCCGCTTCGCTGTCGTTACGGGAACCGGGCTGTCGGTCGAGGGGACGGATACGACCAGCCGCACCGAATATCTGCATACGGATGCTCAGGGACGCCCGCTGTCGCCGGCCTATCGCATCATCACCACGGACCGCCAGGGGCGGTATGAGATCGAGAAGCGGATCTACACCGACCCGGACTCGCAATCGCTCGTCATCCGGGCCTCCATCCGCGCGCTTCGGGGCGAGGTCACGCCCTATCTGCTGCTTGAACCGCACATGGCCAACACCGGCGTCGGCGACTCCGGCGACGCCGTGGCGATGGGTCTCACCCAGGTTGACGACGCCCGGACTGAAGAGCCGGGAGCCCTGTATGCCTACGAAGGCGACACCCACCTCGTGCTTCAGGCCGATCGCGCCTTCGCTGCCGCCAGTGTCGGCTTCGTCGGCACCTCCGACGGCCTGACGGACCTCGCGGACGGCCGGCTCGACCATGTTTACCGCTCCACCGGAGACGCGTCCGGCAACATCATGCTGACCGGAGGCCTCGGCCGCATTGGCGCGGGAGAAACGCTCAGTCGGGACTTCGTGATCGGCTTTGGCGCATCCCGGCAGGAGGCCCGGCAAGCCGCGGGTGAGAGCTTCGACACCGGACTTGATGAGGTCCTGGCCCGCTTCAACGGTCAGGGCGACCGCGTCGGGTGGGAGGACTACCTGGCCTCCCTGTCGGAACTGCCCCGCATCGCCCGCCAATCCACGGACGGCGGCAAGCTGGCCTGGGCCTCGGCCCTGATGCTGAAGGTGCAGGAGGACCGGACCTATGCCGGTGCCCTGATCGCATCGCTGTCAAACCCATGGGGCGACACCGTCGATGCGACGGACTCCTCGACCGGCTACAAGGCCGTCTGGCCGCGCGACTTCTATCAGGTTGCCATGGCCATGGCGGCCCTCGGGGACACGGAGACTCCGCGAGCCGCCTTCCGCTACCTGCCCCAGGTCCAGGTCCGGGCCGACACGCCGGGCAATACCGGCGCGACCGGCTGGTTCCTGCAGAAGACTCACGTCGACGGCGAGATCGAATGGGTCGGGGTCCAGCTGGACCAGACCGCCATGCCCATCATGCTGGGCTGGAAACTCTGGAAGGCCGGTCTCGTCTCCGACGCCGAAATGACCGCCATGTATGGCCGCATGATCAAGCCGGCCGCCGACTTCCTCGTCGACGGCGGTACGGTCGGCATCCTCTGGAACGACCGACGGATCACCCCGCCCTGGAGCCAGCAGGAGCGCTGGGAGGAACAGGAAGGCTATTCGCCCTCGACCACCGCCGCTGTCATCACCGGTCTGACCGTCGCCGCCGACATTGCCCGTGCCTCGGGCGACCCGGCCTCCGCCACACGCTACGAGGCCGCCGCGGACGACTACGCGGCGAGGATCGAGGCGCGGATGTTCACCACGTCCGGCGAGTTCGGCGACGGCCGCTACTTCCTGCGCCTCAGCCGGAATGAGAACCCCAATGACAAGCTGCCCCTCGGGGAAAACAACGGCCAGCCCGCCCTGGCCGAGGATCGCATCATCGACGGCGGCTTCCTCGAACTCGTCCGCTACGGCGTTCGGGCCGCCGACGCGCCGTCGATCACGGACAGCCTGCCCGAATACGACGACCAGACGCGCGAGGCCCGTTTCCGCGTCCGCTACGACCTGAACGGCAGTCCCGGTTTCCGCCGCTATGGCAACGACGGCTATGGCGAGAACACCGACACCGGCGGCAACTACGGTGTTGGCGGCATGACGCCGGGCCAGCGCGGTCGGGTCTGGCCGATCTTCACCGGCGAACGCGGCCACTACGAAATCGCCCGCGCCGTCTCGGAGTCCGCACCGGACGCCGCCTTCGAGGCGATCCGCCGGACCTATGTGCGGGGGATGGAATCCTTCGCCAACGACGGGCTGCTGCTGCCCGAACAGGTCTGGGACGGTGTCGGCAATGCCACTCCGCGGCGCTATCAATCGGGTGACGGCACGGATTCGGCCACGCCTCTCGCATGGACCCACGCGGAGTACATCAAGCTGCTCCGGTCACTGGCCGACCGGTCCGTCTGGGACCGGTATGCCCCGGTCGAGCGCCGCTACGGCCAGCCGGGCGGTTGACCCCACTCCTGTCAGATCGCTTGGGAACGGACGGAGGGCGACCTTGAGTCACGCGATAAGCACGACCGAACTCTATCTGTTCGCCATGCTGCTGATCTTCAGCGTGCCGTATCTGATCTGGCGCGGCTTCCGGACGGAGTTCTACGCGCCCCTGGTGGTGGTGCAGATCATTGCCGGCGTCCTGCTGGGGCCGGGTGTGCTCGGAGCCGCGTTTCCCGAGGCCCACGCCGCGGTATTTAATCCCCAGGTCATCATGGCGCTCAACGGGGTTGCCTGGTGGGCGGTGATGATCTTCGTCTTCATCGCCGGACTGGAACTGGACCTCAGCCAGGTGTGGCAACATCGGGTCGAGACGGGCGTGACGGCCGGCCTCGCCCTCGCGACGCCGCTGGCGGCGGGCACCGTGGCGGCTGTCTGTCTGCTGCAGTTTCCGGGCTGGGCGGGATCAGACGGTCAGACCTGGCAGGTCGTGCTCGGTATCGGCATGGCCTGCGCGGTGACGGCTCTTCCGATCCTGGTCTTGCTGATGGAGAAGCTCGAGATCCTGCGTCAGCCTCTCGGCCAGCGCATCTTGCGCTACGCCAGCCTCGATGACATCGCGATCTGGGCGGTGCTGGCGCTTATCCTGCTCGACTGGGACCGCATCGGCCGGCAGGCGGCCTTCATGGTCGGCTTTGCCGTCGCGGCCATGGCGGTACGCGCCCTGATGCGGCGCATTCCGGAACCCGATCGCTGGTATGTCAGTCTGATCTGGCTGGCGGCGTGCGGACTGGCCGGCGACTGGTCCGGCCTGCATTTCATGGTGGGGGCATTCCTGGCCGGTGCCGTGCTCGATCAGAGCTGGTTCGACCGCAGCAGGATGGACCTGTTCCGGAACCACATCCTGCTGGCGATCATGCCGGTCTTCTTCCTCAGCACAGGGCTGAAGACCCGGTGGGACGTCGGGGGGGCGGCGGTGTTCATGGCCGCCGGCCTCCTCCTCATCGCCTCCGTCGCCGGCAAGCTGGCCGGCGTTCAGCTCGCCGGCCGGATCCTGAAATGGCCCCGGGGAGAGGCGTCAAAGATCGGCTGGCTGCTTCAGACCAAGGCGCTGATCATGATCATCTTCGCCAACATTCTTCTGGACCGGCAGATCATCAGCAACGACGCCTTCACCGCCCTACTGCTCATGGCCATCGCATCGACCATGCTGACCATTCCCATGGTGACGCCGTTGCTGAAGGACCAGGCTGACGCCAAGCCCCGGGCCTCCCTGGATGCATGAGCGGCGGCCAAACCCGGCCTGAAGCAGGACCCGACTGGTCGCGCCAGCGGGACCGGACCGCCGGCCTTCAGGCGGCGGCGGGCCGCGCCGGTGCGTTGACCATGGCGAGGACGAAGCCGGCCAGGGAGACGAGGCCGGTCGTGACCCCCACGATCGCAAGGGCCGGCGCCAGATGGGCTTCGCCGCCCAGCGCCTGACTGCCCAGCGACACCAGCATCGGCGACAGGCCAAGGCCGATCAGGGCACCGAGGATCATGAAGGCGCCGAGACAGACGCCGCGTTCCTCGTTCGGCACCAGCACGGCGATGGCCGTGGCCGTGATCAGGCCGGTCATCGACCCGGCCATCAGCAGCAGGAACAGCACGAAGGCGAAGGCGGGCACACCGGTGATGATCGGGAACAGGGCTGCCGGCACGCCGATCGCCGAAGCCACGACCGCCCCGATGAGGATGCCGCCACGGACCGAACTCCTGTGACCCCGATCCGCGACAAAGCCGCCGATCACCGGGCCGAGAATGCCGGCCAGCAGAAGCAGCCCCCCCAGCAGGGCGGCCGCCTGGCCGACGCTCTGACCGAGGTCGCGTTGCAGCACCGGAACGGCCCACACGCCGGCAGCGGCGTCGGCCATGATCACACTGATCTGCCCGACGAACAGCGGCAGCAGGAACCGCCGCCGTGCCCAGAGCGCCTTCGCCATGGCTTTCAGCGAGGCACCGGCGTTCTCGACCTCATGCCGGACCGGCTCCCGGACCAGCATCTGGGGGAGCAGGAGCACCGCGCTGGCGATGCCAATGACCAGGGCCGTCTCGCGCCACGGCGAGAGGGCGAGCCCGGGCAGGTCCAGTCCGGCGGCAAAGGCGGTGACGAGCGCGCCGCCGCCGACAAAGGCGAGCGCCGGCCCGAAGGTGTTGCCCATGCTCACGAACAGCATGGCGCGGCCGCGGCTCTCGGGCACGGACAGGTCAGACAGCACGGAAATCGCGACCGGAACGATGCTCATCGCCCCGAGGCCCGCCAGCATCCGCGCGAGGAAGATCTGCTCGAAGCTCTGGGCGAAGGCCGTACTCACCATGCCGGCGGTCCAGATGAACCCGAGGATCATCATCAGCCGCGTCCGCTTCGAATGGTCGGTCAGCCAGCCCAGTGGAATCGCGACCAGCGCCATCGGCAGGGCGGCGGCGATGCCCTGGATCAGGCTGATCTGGTAGTCGCTGAGGTTCAGCTCGGCCTTGGCCGCCTCCTGCAGCGGCGAGAAGGCCAGCCGCACCACGCCCGCCGCCATGACGACGAGAGACAACATCAGCACGGCGCGCCAGGCCGTCTTGCGGATCGTCGGCACCTCGGGCGAAGACGGCGCGGCGGCGATCGAAGGGGTCGCAGGAGTCATTGGCATACCTCCGGCGCCCTCAGGCGCCTTTCAGGGAGCGGGACAGGGCGTCCAGGCTGTCGCGACGCGCCCGCGCCGACACATCGGCGGTCGGGTCGAAGTCGAAGCCATGGAAGCCGCCGGGATAGACGTGCAGCTCGACCGGCACGCCGGCACGCATCAGGCGACGGGCGAAGTCGAGGTCTTCCTCAAGAAACAGGTCGAGCCCGCCCGTGGCGATATAGGTCCTGGGAAGGCCGGTCAGATCCCCGGCGCGGGCCGCTGCGGCATAGGGGCTGACCCCCGCCGAGCCCGGTTCGGCACCCAGCAGGGCTGCCCAGCCGAAATGGTTGTGCTCAGGAGTCCAGATGAACTCGCCGGCATGAGGATGCGGTTCCGGCTGGGTGCAGGTCCGGTCGTCGATCATGGGGTAGATCAGGTGCTGGAAAGCCAGGCTGTGCTCGCCCCGGTCCCGCGCCAGCAGGGCCAGACTGGCCGCCAGGCCCCCGCCCGCGCTTTCGCCCATGACCCCGATCCGCGCGGCATCGATGCCGAGATCGGCGGCGGCTGCGAACACCCACGACAGGGCGGCGTAGCAGTCCTCGACGGCGCCGGGGAAGATCGTCTCGGGGGCCAGCCGGTAGTCTACGGTCACGATCACGCAGTCCAGCTGCGCGGCCATATCCCTGTGCTGGGCTTCCTGCGCCTCAACCGACCCGATCACATAGCCGCCGCCATGGATGTGAAAGATGCAGGGCAGCGGCGCTGAGGCTTCGCCCGGGCGATAGACCAACACGCCGACATCGGGCGCGACGTCGGGGCCGGCAACGCTGTGTCGGGTCAGACAGACCGCGGCGGCGGCCCCGGTCAGTTCCGGCATAGGCAGCCGGTCCATGCTGCGGATCGCGGGCAGGACCTCCCGCGTCAGCGTCACCTGAGGCCAGGCGTCGAGCAGGGGCAGAAGCTGCGGATCGACCAGCCGACGCGTGCCGGACGGTCGGGTCACAGCGAGAAGATCTTGCCGGGATTGAACAGGTCGCGCGGATCGATGGACCGTTTGATCATCCGCATCATGTCCACCGCATCGCCCAGTTCCTCGACCAGCCAGTCCTGTTTGCCGAGGCCGATGCCATGCTCGCCGGTGCAGGTGCCGTCCATGTCGAGCGCGCGGCGGACCAGACGGCGATTCAGCGCCTCGGCCTCCCTCGCCTCTTCCGGCTTGTTCGGATCGAGCACGAAGACGACGTGGAAATTGCCGTCGCCGACATGGCCGAGGATCGGGCCGGGAATGCTCGCGCCCTCAAGATCCTTCTTGGTCTCGAGAATACACTCCGCCAGCCGGCTGATCGGCACGCAGACGTCCGTAGGCCAGCCGACGCAGCCTTTTCTCAGGCCGAGCGCGGCATAATAGGCCTCATGCCGCGCCTTCCAGAGCTTGGCGCGCTCTTCGGGCAGAACGGCCCACTGGAAGGCCCCGCCACCGTTCTCCGACGCAAGTGCCGAGACGGTCTCGACCTGCTCCTGGACGTAGCGTTCCGAGCCGTGGAATTCGAAGAAGAGCGTGGTCTGTTCAGGATAGTCGAGGTTGGACCAGGCGTTGACCGCCTTCATCTGCACGTCGTCGAGGATCTCGACCCGCGCCAGCGGAATGCCCAGCTGGATCGACTGGACGACCGTATCGACGGCCCCGGCCATGGTCTCGAAACTGCACACCGCCGCCATGATGGATTCGGGTATGCCGTGCAGGCGCAGGGTCACCTCGGTGATGATCCCCAGCGTGCCTTCCGACCCGATCATCAGACGCGTCAGGTCATAGCCCGCCGCCGACTTGCGCGCCCGCCGCGAGGTGCGGATGTCACGACCGTCCGGCGTCACCACGCGCAGCGACAGGACGGCCTCGCGCATCGTGCCGTAACGGACGGCGTTGGTGCCCGAGGCGCGGGTCGCCGCCATGCCGCCGATCGTGGCGTTGGCACCCGGATCGATGGGGAAGAACAGGCCGCTGTCGCGCAGGTATTCGTTCAGCTGCTCACGCCGGACCCCGGCCTGGACCGTGCAGTCGAAGTCCTCGGCATTGACCGAGACGATGGCGTTCATCTCGGACAGGTCGATGGTGACCCCTCCCCGCGTCGGCGTGGTGTTGCCCTCGATCGAGGTACCCGCCCCATAGGGGATGATGGGCGTGTCGGCGGCGATGCAGGCCTTGACCAGCGCCACCACCTCACCGGTCGAATGCGGGAACACCACGGCGTCCGGCAGGACGGTGTCGAAATGCGCCTCGCTGGCTCCGTGCTGGGCCCGCATCGCCTCGCCGAGGTGCAGGCGATCTCCGAAGATCGCCCGCAACTCAGCCAGCAGGACGGGTGACAACGGCGCGGAGACCAGGCCAGTCGGAAGGGCGCTCATGGCGAGTCTCCTTCACACCACCCTAGAAGCGCGCGTTCAGGCGAATGCCGACCCGACGCCCGTCGCCGGTGATGCCGAGGTTGTGCACCGCCGCCGCCGGGAAGCCGAAGGCGCTCAGCAGCGAGCTGTCGAGGTAGGAGTCATAGTACTCCTCGTCCAGCAGGTTGGTCGCGAAGACGCCCACCGTGTAGCGGTCCCACTCATAGGCGATGTTCAGGTTGACGATCGTGTAGCCTTCCAGCGTCGGCGCGAACGTCGGGCTGAGGCTCGATCCAATCCGCTCGCCCTTGTAGGACGCGGTCAGGTCGGTGCGGATGTCGCCGGGGCCGACCGGATAGGTCATGCTCGCGGTCACGAAGCCGTTCCAGTCGGGCTGGAACAGGATGCGGTCCGACGCCAAGCCGGTGCCGATCACCGCCTCGTATTCCGAGTCGTCTGTGATGCGGGCGTGGTTCCAGGTCAGGCCGCCACGGAGCTGGAAGATCTCGTTCGGCGACCAGATGCCCTCGACCTCGGCGCCGTAGCTCTCGACGTCACCGGTGTTCAGGTTGACGGCGACAAGGGCGGGGGTCAGCGAGTTCTGGCCGATATAGTGGCTGTAGTCGTTGTAGTAGACCGCCGAGTTCACCGTCAGCGTGCGGGCATCGTTCGTGAACTTGTTGCCGAGCTCGTAAGTCCAGACCGAGTCACCCTGATAGAAGGGATTGGGGGCACCGGGGGCATTGGCGCCGCCGCCGCGGAAGCCGCGCGAGATCGAGGCATAGCTGGTGTGGTTCGGCGACCAGTGCTGGGACAGGGTCACCCGCGGTTGCCATTCGTCAGCGCTGTAGGTCCCGGCGGTGCCCGAGACGGTCACCTCCTGGTGGTCGAAGCGGATACCGGCGGACAGCTCGAGCGTGTCGGTCAGATTGTAGAAGGCGTTGGCGTAGACCGCCTGCGACTGCAGTTCGCTCGTCTGCGCGGTCACGCTCGGGACAACGACGACGCCCGCCGGTGCCAGGCTCAGAAGCAGCCCCAGATCGATCAGGCGGGAGACATCGTCCTGGCTGTCGGACTTGTTGGCGAAGGCGCCGATCAGGGTGCTGAAGCGATCGCTCCAGGCCGTGTCGAAGCGGATCTCGCCCGTGTAGGTCTCACGCTGGTTGCGGCCATCGACGAGGGTGATCAGCGGCACGGAGCCGAAGTCGCCGTCGCCCGCGGCCTGACCTTCCTTGTCGTCGTAGGCGAAGATGGCCGTCATCTGGGTCGAGTCGGTCAGGTCGGCGACCACCTTGGCGTTGACGCCGGCATAGTCGTACTGCGCGAGGCTGTTCTGGTTCAGCGGCACGTCATCGACGTAATCGGTCGGGCCGGCCGGGCTGGCGTAGGCCGTCTGCGAACCGCTGACCTGGTTGTAGTAGGCATTCAGGCTGATCTGGAGATTCTGGGCGCTGTTCGGCACGTCCCAGATGAGCGAGCCGTTGGCCGAGGTCGTTTCCATGGGGCGGGCGTCACCGCCGACCAGCAGGTTCTCCGAGAAGCCGTTCTGGGTGTGATACGAGGCCGCCAGTCGGCCGCGCAGCGATCCCTCGATGACGGGGCCGCTGATGCTGGCCGCATAGGTCTGGTAGTCATCCGGACCCGCATAGACGGCCGTGGCGCGCCCACTGAAGGTGTCGCCCGGAGTGCGGGTGATGACGTTGATCGCGCCGCCCAGGGTGTTGTTGCCGAACAGGGTGCCTTGCGGGCCCCTCAGAACCTCGATGCGTTCGACGTCGACGACCGGATTGTTCAGGTAGGAGGTGTTCGGCTGGTAGATGCCGTCGATGAAGATGCCGACGCCGGGCTGGACGGTGTCGATCAGGGTCGTGCCGACGCCACGGATCGACATGAAGGCGCGGCCGACGGCGTCTGACGAGATGTTCAGGCCCGGCGTAAGGGACGCCACGTCCTTGATGACGTTGATCTGCTCACGCTCCAGCGTCTCGCCGCTGACGGCGGTTACGGCGATCGGCACGTCCTGCAGGCGTTCCTCGCGTTTCCGGGCCGTGACGACGACATCGTCCAGCTGGCCGGAATCGTCGGCTGCCGGCGCATCCTGGGCGAAGGCCGCGCCGGCGCTGAGTGCCATGGCGGCTGAAGTAGTGGCGAGCAAGATCTTGAAGCGCATGTGATTTCCCCCCTCGGGTCGCGCCGGAGTTTGTCCGGTCGCCATTGAGGTCAGGCTAGGAGAGGTTCGACCTATCTGAAAGGTCGGCGAGTGTGCAGGGCGGCAGGAAGTTTTGCCTCAGGACGACATGAACCGGACGGGGTTCGCGCCGATTTCGCCCTTGAGCACATCCCCGACGGCGTGGTCGAAATGCGCGTCCATCGCCGCGGCCGCCGCAGCGGCGTCACCGCGAAGGATGGCGTCGGCGACCGCTCGGTGACGCTCGATCATGATGTGCCGACGGTCATAGGTGCCGCGCGTATGCCAGGCCGCCGGAATCGCCACCTCCATCAGCGGGGCGAACGAGCAGACGATCTGGACGAACAGGGCATTGTGACTGGCGCGGGCGATGGCCTCATGGAACGCAATGTCGTGCCGCGACATGGCCGGAAAGTCGTCCATGGCGCCGGCCATGGCGTCTGCGAGAGCGACGATATGAGCCGCTTCATCGTCAGTCCGGCATTCGGCCGCGAGAGCGGCGGTGCGGATCTCGATCGTTCGCCGGACATCCCACACCTCGGGAACGGTAATCTGGGCGGTGCTCACCGCGTGGTCCAGCGAGCTGGCGATCACGGAGCCATCGATGGCCCCGACGCGCGGCTTGCGGCCATTGCCGACATCGATCAGGCGCAGGGCGGCCAGGGCGCCGAAGGCTTCGCGCATCACCGCCCGGCTGACGCCCAGGCTGGTGGCGAAATAGGCCTCGCCGGGAAGGCTGTCGCCGACCCGCAGCGTATTCTCGCGAATATGGTCGGTCACCGCCTGAACAGCCCGGTCCACCAGGGATCGGCCGTCGTTGGCGCGCGGCGCCGCAATGGTCGTGGTCATGCTCATCCTGCGGTTCGGGTCAGGCGGCCAGCTGGCGCAAGCGGAAGTCGGAAGGCGACACGCCGAAACGACGACCGAAGGCCCGCGAGAAGCTGGCGTTGTTCATATAGCCGTTCTCATATCCGATGGACGAGACCGGCAGATCGGTGGTCAGCAGCATGCGGCTGGCCTGGCTCAGGCGGCGTTCCGCGATGGCCTCGGAGACCGAGCAGGCGAACATCTCACGAAAGCCGCGCGTCAGCTTTTCGCGGTTCAGGCCGCAATGCGCCGCCAGACCCTCGAGCGACAGCTTCTCGTTCCAGCGCTCGTCAATCAGCTCCCGCACCCGCACGATCCGCTCGCTGTCCGCGCGCGAAAGCCCGCTCTCCGGTGCCAGCGGCGTCAGGGCTCCGGCATCGACCAGGGCCCAGGTCTCGTAGAGAAGCTCGATGCCCTTGGCGGTGAGATAGATGTCGCCGGCCTCTCCCGTCCGCTCGCAATCCCGCAGCGCGAGGGCGATCGCGCGCAGTTCCGCCGGCAGGTGATAGACGCAATGCACCGCCGGATCCGGCACCATCCTGCCGGCGATCCGGCCGACCACCGACGGGGCCAGCAGCAGAACAATGCCGACGCCCCTGTCCTCGCGCGCCAGCAGGGCCTGGACCTGATCCGTTCCCGCAAGCACGAGGCTGGCACGACTGTTGAGCGCGCCGAGCCCGAAGACCAGGGCGAAGGCCTCCTCTGGCGCCGTCACCTCGGTGAACGGCCCCCGTCCGCGCAGGATCGTCATCTCGTAGGAAACCACGATCTGTTGGGTTGCCCCCTGAGGGCGTGTGACGGTCGGCTGATCCATCGTGTCCTCCGCGCCCCTCTGCGGAGGCTGCCGGAACAGAGCAGAACCTATCTGACAGGTAAACGCAAGACCTGTCAGATAGGTCGGTCCTTCCGGGCCGCGGCCGCCTGTGCGAGGGCAACGGCACCAAGCGGGCCCGCGGATGTCCCCAAGGCGGGCTCCGCCACAAAGGAATCGATGTCTGCCGCGATGGTGGGAGCCACGCCGTAGCCGTTGAGGCTTTCAACAAGCGCCTGACGAAGGCGGGGCAAGAGCCGCGGCTGGCCGGCCACGACCCCGCCGCCGATCAGGATCCGCCGGGGGGCGGTCGTCAGCACGAGATTATGCAGCAGGGCGCCGAGCGCCTCGACCACCTCCTCCCAGATCGGGTCGGCCGATGACAGTTCCCACGCCGGCACGCCGGCCTGGGCCTGGATGGCGGGACCGGAGGCGAGACCTTCGACGCAATCCCCGTGGAAGGGACAGGCCCCGGGCCAGCTGCGCCCTTCAAGGCGGGGAATGCGCAGATGGCCGGCTTCCGAATGCCCCAGGCCCCGCACCGTCCGCCCCCGGACCACGGAACCCACGCCGATGCCCGTCCCCACAGTCACATAGGTAAAGCTGTCCAGCCCCTGCGCGCCGCCCCACTGCCGTTCCGCGAGGGCCGCCCCATTGACGTCCGTATCGAGACCGAGCGGGACGCCGAAGACCTTCAGCCCGGCCAGCAGGTTCGCACCGGTCCAGCCGGGCTTGGGCGTATTGACGAGCGTTCCATAAAGCGGCGAGGCCGGGTCGAGTTCGAGTGGGCCGAAGCTCGCCACGCCGATGGCCTCAAAGCCATGCGTCGCCTGCCAGCGGGCCAGCACAGCTTCGATGGCCGCCAGGGTCTCAACGGGCGTGGTCGTCGGGATGCGGACCTCGTCGCGAATGTCGTCGGGCCCGGTCGCCAGCAGGCAGACGCATTTCGTGCCGCCCATCTCGACGCCGGCGAACAGCAGTTTCGGATCGGTCATCTCATCGGCCTCCCGCTCACCAGCAGGTATAACCGCCGTCGACGGCCACGATGCTACCCGTCATCAGGCTCGCGGCGTCGGAGGCGAGGAACAGAACCACGGAAGCGACCTCCTCCGGCTCCCCCAGCCGCGCCATGGGCGTTGAGTCGATCCAGCGCTTGTACATCGGCGCCTCGCGGTCGGCGAAGGCGTTCAGCGGCGTGGCGATATAGGTCGGCGCGACGGCATTGACCCGCACCCCGCGGTCGGCCCACTCGGCCGCCAGCGACTTCGTCAGGTGATGCACGGCGGCCTTGGAGGCGTTGTAGTGGCTCTGACCCTGCGGCCGGTTGACGATGAAGCCGCTCATCGAACCGACGTTGACGATGCTGCCCGACCCCCGGGTCAGCATATGCCGTCCGAAGGCCCGCGCGCACCAGAACGAGCCGTTCAGATTGACGTCGAGTACATTCAGCCAGCGCTCGTCCTCCATGTCCTCCGCGGCGATCTCGCTGCGCGCAATGCCGGCGTTGTTGACCAGGATGTCGATGCGCCCGTGCGTCTCCATCATCCGGTCGGCCACGGACTGAACGGCGGCGGAATCGGTCACATCCAGCACCACACCTTCAACCGCCTGTCCGGTGTCCCCCAGCCGGGCCACAGCCGCGTCGATGGCGGACGCGTCGCGGTCGGCGATGACCACGGTCGCACCGGCCTCCGCCAGGGCCTCGACACAACACAGGCCGATGCCGCTCGCGCCGCCGGTCACCAGGGCGGTGCGGCCGTCGAGTCTGAAGCGTTCAAGGTACATGGTCGGCAGGGTCCCGGCTCAGAACTGCTCGGCGGGCATGGCGGGATCGCGTCCGACCTCGCCCTTCTCGAGTGCATAGACCTGCCGCGTGCGGTCTTCGTACTCGGGCCAGGGCACGGAGCCGTCGGATGCGAAATCCACCCAGATCCGGTGAATGCGATCGGCCAGCGCCTGCGGTGGGGTCTCGCCGAGCAAGCCCTTCTTTCCCGCTCCGGTGTGCAGCGTATCGAACACGAACGGCACATCCACGGCATGGGCCGCGCCGAGCTCGCCGTCGAAGGCGGGGGAACGCCAGTCCATCTCGTAGAAATGCGTCCGGCCCTGGTGGGCGGCCGCGAACAGCCGGGCCGGCCAGCGGAACACCAGATCGGTCATGGCGGCGGTCAGGACCTCGCCGGGCCGTGCGCCCCGCATCCCCTTGGCATAGGCCTTCAGCACCTTGCCGGCCCCGCGCTCTGACCGGCTGAGAATGAACCACGACAACAGTTTGCCGAGCTTCTTCTTCACACCCGTGGGGACGAAATAGAGGTTCATCTCTTCGAGGTTGGTGCCGATCAGCACATCGACGCCCGCCCCCTTCCCGGCCCTGAGCGCCTCCAGGGGCGCGACCGGAATGAGGTCATCGTCGAAGATGGGCAGGAACCGGCTGAGACCGTAGCCGGGATCGCGGCCATCATCGCCGCGCATGTCGAGCTGGGTGGTCGGCAGGCTGACCTTGTCCAGCGCCTTCAGCCCCTGCTCGACCGTCGTGCTGAGGAAGCCCTCACGGGTCGGCCGAACTCGAAGAAGTTTCGCCACCTTGCGCGTCACCCGCTCCATCACCTTGCGGGTACGGATCATGGACCCGTGGCCGCTCTGGATGACTGCGCGACGGAACAGCCCCTCGGCGGCCGGCGAGACGACCAGATGGCCGATCGACATGGCACCGGCCGACTCCCCGAACACGGTGACATTGGCCGGATCGCCGCCGAAGGCCGCGGCATTGGCCTGGACCCACTTCAACGCCGCGATCATGTCGCGCATCCCCAGATTGGTCGGCACCCCCGCGATCGGCAGGAAGCCTTCGATGCCCAGCCGGTAGCCGATGGAGATAAGCACAACGCCGTCGCGTGCGAACGCCGTCCCGTCATGCACCGGGGCCATGGCCGCGCCGCCAGTCCAGGCCCCGCCGTGGATCCAGACCATTACGGGCAAGGCCTCGCCGCCCACGGGTGCCCAGATGTTGGCCGCCAGATACTCATCGCCCTTGACCCAGCCGTCGCCGACCAGCGGCGCCAGATCGAGCGCGTCGAAGGCCTTCAACAGATAGGGCGCGCTCGGCCCCGGGCGTGTCGCATCGCGAACCTCGGTCCAGCCGGGATGGGCGCGCGGAGCGGCGAAGCGGAGGTCGCCGACCGGCGCGGCCGCATAGGGCACCCCGAGATAGCGGGCGACGCCGCCCTGCATGACGCCACGGATCGGGCCTGTGCTGACAACAGTCGTAACGTCCACGGTCGTGGCCTCCATCGCAGCGATACTCACGCCGTCGCCTTGATAGCCTGATCGCTGCCCCTGGGGCTGCTGGCCAGTTTGCGGGTTGGCAGTTTCATTTGCCGCTGCGGGGCGGCTGCGTGACGACGGGCGCGGATCCGGACCGCGTTAGTGGCGCCCGGCCGCCTTCCCCTCTGCAGGCGCGTTCGCGGCGGCATACGCCTCGCTGCGGGGCAGCACATGCCGGAACCGCCTTGCCGCATCGGGCCAGGTCTCGATCAGGCGCAACGCCAGGGGCGACCCGGTCTCCGCCGCATGCCGGACCACCAGCGCCTTCAAGCGTTCGTTGGCTTCGCCGATGATCGGGCCGCACACCACCGAATCCGCGTTCAGGCGCGCTTGAGCCCTTCCATCCGGATCAAGCACAAAGGCCTCGCCGCCCGACATGCCGGCACCGAAATTCCAGCCCGTCTCGCCGAGGATCACCACGGCCCCGCCGGTCATATACTCACAGCCGTGCGCACCGCAGCCCTCGACCACAGCCGTGGCCCCCGAGTTGCGGACCGCGAAACGTTCACCCGCGGCACCCGCCGCGAACAGCGCTCCCGAGGTTGCGCCGTACAGGCAGGTGTTTCCGATCAGGGCCTCGCCGACGGCCCAGGCGGTCGGCCGCACGATGATCTCGGCGCCCGACAGCCCCTTGCCGACGTAGTCATTGGCCTCGCCGTCCAGCTCGATGCGCAGCCCGGTCATGCCCCAGGCGGCCAGCGACTGGCCCGCCGCCCCCCGAAGCTTCAGCGTCAGATGGCCCGCAGGCAGGTCTGAGCCGTATCGCCGCACAATGTGGGAGGAGATCCGCGCGCCGATGGCCCGCTGGGTGTTGGCCACCGCATAGGTCAGGGACATCTTCTCGCGCCGGTCGAGGAAACGCGCTGCGTCCTCAACGATGCGGGCGTCCAGCGTGTCGGGCACGGCGTTGTAGGGAGCCTCGGCGGAGCGCGTCTCGCCCTCCCCTACCCGCACCAGCAGCGGGTTGAGGTCGAGGTCGTCCAGATGGGCGTCGCCTCGCGAGACCTGGCGCAGCAGGTCGGTCCGCCCCACCGCCTCGTGCAGCGTCCGCAGGCCCAGCGACGCCAGCACCTCGCGCGTCTCTTCCGCTATGAAGCTGAATAGATTGACGACCTTCTCGGGCGTGCCGGTGAACATGGCGCGCAGCCGCTCGTCCTGGACGCAGACGCCGACCGGACAGGTGTTGGAATGGCACTGGCGCACCATCAGACAGCCGACGGCGATCAGGCTGGCCGTGCCGATGCCAAACTCCTCGGCACCGAGCATGGCGGCGATGACGACGTCGCGTCCGGTGCGCAGCCCGCCGTCGGTGCGCAGCCGCACATGGCCGCGCAGCCCGTTCAGGCTGAGCACCTGATGCGCCTCTGACAGCCCCAGTTCCCAGGGCATGCCGGCGTGTTTGATCGAACCGAGCGCCGAGGCACCCGTGCCGCCATTGTGCCCCGCGATCAGGATGACGTCGGCCTTGGCCTTGGCGACGCCCGCTGCGACCGCCCCGATGCCCGACTGGGACACCAGTTTGACCGTGACGCGGGCGTCCGGATTGACCTGTTTCAGGTCGTAGATCAGCTGGGCAAGGTCTTCGATCGAATAGACATCGTGATGCGGCGGCGGGCTGATCAGGCCGACGCCCGGGGTCGAATGGCGCATCCGGGCGATGAATTCGGTGACCTTGAACCCGGGCAGCTGACCGCCCTCGCCGGGTTTGGCACCCTGCGCCACCTTTATCTCGATCTCGCGGCACTGATTCAGATATTCGGCGGTCACCCCGAACCGCCCAGAGGCGATCTGCTTGACCGCGCTGTTGGCGTTGTCGCCATTGGGGCGCGGCCTGTAGCGCTCGGGATCCTCGCCGCCCTCGCCGGAGACCGAGCGGGCCCCGATCCGGTTCATGGCGATGTTCAGCGTCTCATGCGCCTCGGGCGACAGGGCACCCAGCGACATGCCGGGCGTGACGAACCGACGGCGGATGTCATGGACGCTTTCGACCTCGTCCACCGTGACCGGCGTCGCCTCCCGGAAATCCAGCAGGTCGCGCAGCGCCGTCGACGGCAGGTCACGCACCCTTCGGCTGTAGGCCTTGAACCGCCCGTAGTCGCCGCGCGTGGTGGCGTCCTGCAGCCGGTGGATCAGCTCGGCGTCCCAGCCGTGGGTCTCCTCGCCCGCCCGGATGCGGTGCGAGCCGCCGATGCGAAGCGACGGTTTCCAGACGTCAAATCCGCGCGCCGTCTTGCGGACGGCCTGTGCTTCTATCCCGGCCAGACCAATGCCGGAGATGCGCGACGTCATCCCGGGGAAGAACTCGGCCACCAGCGCCCGCGACAGCCCCAGAGCCTCGAACTCGCAGGCCCCGCGATAGGCGGAGATGACCGAGATCCCCTTCTTGGCGAGGATCTTCATCAGCCCCGCCTCGACCGCCGCCTTGTGGTTCAGGCAGGCCTCGCGCAGCGTCAGGCCCGGATAGCGCCCGCCCTCAAGCCGCTCCAGAAACGTCTCCTGCGCCAGCCAGCCGTTGACCGCCGTGGCACCGACACCGACCAGCACGGCGAAGGCATGGGCGTCGATCGCCTCTGCCGCGCGCACCACCAGCGAGCAGAAGGTTCGCAGCCCCTCGTCCACAAGCCGGCCGTGCACCGCCGCTGTGGCCAGGATCATCGGGATCAGCGGTCGATCCGCGCCCATCCGCTCGTCGGTCAGGACGATCAGCCCGGCCCCGCCGCGCGCCGCGGCGACCGCTTCAGCCCGGATACGATCCAGCGCGGCTTTCAGCCCCCCTTCGCCGGCCGGGAAGGTGCAGTCAATCACCGTGGTCGCGCCCGCGCCGACTACATCCAGCATGCGCTCGTACATGCCGGTCGTCAGAACCGGACTGTCGAGCACGAAAACCTTCGTCTGGGTCTCGTCCTGGGCGAGGATGTTGCCGAGGTTCTTGAACCGCGTCCGCAGGCTCATGGCCCCGGCTTCGCGCAGCGGATCGATTGGCGGGTTTGTGACCTGGGCAAACGCCTGGCGGAAATAGTGGGCGAAGGGCCGGTCCTGATGCGACAGCACCGCCGGCGGTGCGTCATCGCCCATGGAGGCCACGGCCTCCTTGCCGTCGCCCGCCATCGGATCCAGCAGGGTGTCGATGTCTTCCTGGGTCCAGCCGACCGCCGCCTGGAACCGGGTCAGGGCCTCGCCCGAAACGCGCCGGGGCTCCGGGCCCGGCCCGACCAGCGGCTCCAGTTCGACCATGTTCGACAGCCACTGCCGATAGGGCAGCGCCGCCGCCAGACGATCCACGGTCTGGGTCTCGTCGTAGAGAACGCCGGCTTCCAGATCGATCGAGATCATCCGCCCGCCGCCGATGTGCAGCCGCCGCTTGATCCGGTCATCGGCGATACCGGTCATCCCGACCTCGGAGCCGCAGATCAGCAACCCGTCGATGGTCTCGGCCACCCTCAGCGGACGCAGCCCGTTGCGGTCCTTGCCCGCGACCACCCAGCGACCGTCAGTGGCGCAGACGGCGGCCGGGCCGTCCCACGGCTCCATCACGGCGTTGCAATAGGCGTAGAGGGCACGGTGGTCGTCGGAGATGACGCCCTCGATCGGTGCCTCTGGCATCAGCAGGGCCTTGACCATGGGCGCGGGGCGACCGGCGCGGACCAGCACCTCAAAGACATTGTCCAGCGCCGCCGAGTCCGAACCGCCCGCCTGGATCACCGGTTTGACGATTCCGTCATCGGCCCCGAAGGCCTCGGCGGTCATGCGAATCTCGTGGCTGCGCATCCAGCCGGCGTTGCCGCGCAGAGTGTTGATCTCGCCGTTGTGGGCCAGCATCCGGAACGGCTGGGCCAGCCGCCACTCCGGGAAGGTGTTGGTCGAATAGCGCTGGTGGAACAGCGCCACATTGGCCTCGACCCGCGGGTCGTTCAGGTCCGGATAGAAGTCCGCCAGCGCCTGCGCCAGCATCATCCCCTTGTAGATCACCGACCGCGCCGACAGGGAGCAGATGTAGAAATGCTGCAGGCCTGAAGCGGTCGCCCGCGCCTCGATCCGGCGGCGCAGCAGGTACAACGCCCGCTCGAGTTCCTCGCCGTCCAGCCCGTCCGGGGGGCTGAGCATGATCTGTTCGATCTCGGGCCGGGTCGCCGCTGCCCGCTGGCCCAGCACCAGCGCATGGGTCGGCACCTGCCGCCAGCCGTAGAGCCAGAACCCCGCGGCCATCACCTCGCGTTCGACGATCGTCCGCGCCCGCTCCTGGGCGGCCAGGTCGACGCGGGGCAGGAAGATCATGCCGACAGCGATCGGGCCGGGTCGCGGCGCGTGCCCGGCATCGCGCACCTGGGCTTCGAAGAAGGCCCTCGGCAGGCCGATCAGGATTCCGGCGCCGTCGCCCGACTTGCCGTCGGCGTCCACCGCGCCCCGGTGCCAGATCGCCTTCAGCGCCTTGAGCGCCAGGTCGATCACCTCGCGCCGCGGCGTGCCGTCAATGGCCGCGACCAGGCCGACACCACAGGCATCGCGCTCGGATGAGGGATCATAGGCGTGGCCGTCGATCAGCCGCTGGCGGTCGAGCTCGTACTGGTTCGGGTCGAAGGTCATGCGGCCGCCCTCTCCCGGCTGGATAGCCAGGCGTCGATTTCAGCCGCGGCGTCCTGCCCGTCCCTGACGGCCCAGACGACGAGCGACGCTCCCCGCACGATGTCGCCGGCGGCGAATACGCCCTCCAGGGTCGTCGCCTTGGTGTGCCCTGCCGTGCGGATCGTCCGCCAGTCGGTCAGGGCCAGATCGGGCTCGGCGAACAGGCCCGGCATATCCTCGGGCTCGAAGCCGAGCGCCTCAATGACCAGATCGGCGGCCAGGTCGAACTCCTCGCCCGGAACCGGCTCCACGCTCCAGCGGCCGTCCGCGGACTGGGCAGCGAGGGTCATGCGCTGGCCCCGGACTCCGGTCACCCGATCCGCCTCGCCCAGCACCGCCCGGGGCGCGGCCAGCCATTCGAAGACCACGCCTTCCTCCTCGGCGTTGGCGACCTCGCGGGCGCTGCCCGGCATATTGTCCCGATCGCGGCGATAGAGGCAGGTCACCGACGTCGCGCCCTGCCGCACCGCCGTGCGCACGCAGTCCATCGCCGTATCGCCGCCGCCGATCACCACTACCCGCTTGCCTGATGCGTCCAGCGCACCGCTGTCGAAGGCCGCGACCGGATCGCCCAGCCCCTTGCGGTTCGAGGCGATCAGATAGTCCAGCGCCGCGATCACCCCGGTCGAGCCGCATCCCGGAGCCGTCAGACGCCGTGCCTGATAAACCCCCGTCGCCACCAGCACGGCGTCGTGCGCCGCCCGCACCTCGGCGAACGGCAGATCGCCTCCGACGTCCACGCCCAGCCGGAAGGTCACACCGCCGTCGGCCAGCCGGTCGAGCCGTCGCTGGACCACGGGCTTCTCCAGCTTGAATCCGGGGATGCCGTACATCAGCAGGCCGCCCGCACGGTCGTGCCGGTCGTAGATCGTCACCGCATAGCCGGCCGACCGCAGCCGGTCCGCCGCCGCCATCCCCGCCGGCCCGGCGCCGACGATTCCCACGGACTGACCGCGTTCGACCCGCGGGCGGATCGGCTCAACCCAGCCGCTTTCAAACGCCAGATCGCCCAGCCAGCGCTCGACCGAACCGATGGTCACCGTCTCCCATCCCGATTGCTCGAGTGTGCAGGCGCCCTCGCACAGCCGGTCCTGCGGACAGATCCGGCCGCAGATTTCGGGCATGGTCGAGGTCGCTTCCGATTGGCGCCAGGCCTCCTCGGCGCGGCCTTCTGCGGCGAGGCGCAGCCAGTCGGGGATGTTGTTCTGAAGCGGGCAGCCGGTCTGACAGAAGGGCACGCCGCACTGGGCGCAGCGGCTCGACTGACCCGCCCCGGCCACCGGGCTGAAGTCCGCGTAGATCTCGGAGAAGTCACGCACGCGGTCGGCCGCCGGCGTCTTGGCCGGTCCCGTCCTCGGGGTGATCACGAATGTCTGGTTCAACGACGCCACTGCAAGCCTTTCGCTACTGCACAAGGCTTAGGAGTCCGTCAGCGCAACAGCAACTTCCGTGCAGTGCGTGCACATCATGCCGCCCATCGTGCAAAGTTGAACCGGCCGAACAGATTTTTTCGCAACGTTCGACCGGCTCGATTTGTGCAACGCAAATATCAGAACAGGAATTTGAGTCCTGCGACCACCCGATCATCGGACAGCGGACCCGTTACGTCTGTGTCGTGGTAGCGGACATCGATCGCGACATTGTCGCTGAAGGCATAGGCGACGCCGGCGTTCCAGGTGGCGTAGTCGGCGTTGACGTCCAGCGCCTGGTGCCCGACCGCTCCCGATACCGTCCATTGGGGGGCCGGTGAGAAGGCCGCATTGGCCTCGACATAGGTGGCCTCCTCGTCGACCCCGAAGAAGTCGGGCGACCAGTAGACGGCAGCCCCCAGGGTCACCGGCCCGATCGCCCGCGACGCAGCCGCCTTGAACTCGGCATAGTCATAGTCCGCACCGCCGGGCTGGGAGACGTAGAGATAGCCCACCACGCCGACATCGACCGCGAAGCCGGAGACCTCGGTGCGATAGCCGCCATAGATGTCGAACTCGGCTTCCGTGTCGTCGCCGAAATCGACGTTCGAGGCCCAGGCCCCGGCGTAGAAACTGCCGGCCGTGACGTCCACGCCGCCGAAGATGGCGGGGTCTTCACTGGTCTGGCTGTAGCCGCGGAAGACATAGTCGCTGGTCACCCCGAGGTTCCAGGCGACCTCGGGAGCCTCCTGGGCCGAAGCGGCCCCGGCGGTCAGAAGCACGGCTACGGCAGCCGCGCAGGCAAGAGCGGTTCTCATCATCGTATCCCCTTGTTGTCGATGGTTTTCGAGACTCACGCATACTGGTGGCGACGCGGAGGGGAGGCTCCGCGCCGCCGTCGGATGGAGGTCAGACGCCCTCCATCACCTCACCATGCAGGTGCCCGTCGAGGCCCTCCTGCTCCTGTTCCGCGGTCACCCGCAGGCCGGTGGTGAATTTGCAGACGATCAGGATCAGGAAGGTCGCGACGGCGCTCCAGCCGATGGTGACACCCAGACCCCAGACCTGCTTGGCGACGGTCGCGCCCTCGGCGACGCCGTTGACGGCGGCGGAGGCGAACACGCCGGTCAGAACCGCACCCAGGATGCCGCCGGCACCGTGGATGCCGAACGCGTCGAGGCTGTCGTCGTAGCGCAGCAGCTTCTTGATCCAGACCGAGGCCGCGTAGCAGACCGGCCCCGAGGCCAGGCCGATGATCACCGCCCCCTTGGGGTCGACCAATCCGGCGGCCGGGGTGATGGCGACCAGACCGGCAATCAGACCGGACAGCACGCCGATCAGCGACGGCTTCCGCTTCTCCATGATCTCGACGATCTTCCAGGTCAGCGATCCGGCCATGGCGGCCAAGATGGTGTTCAGCAGGGCGACCGATGCGATCGAGTCCGCCGTCCAGGCCGAGCCGGCGTTGAAACCGATCCAGCCGACCAGCAGCAGGGAAGCGCCGATCATGGTCAGTACCGGGTTGTGGGCAACGATGCTCTCCTTGCCGTAGCCCTTCCGGGCACCGAGGAAGATCGCGCAGACCAGACCGGCCACGCCGGCATTGACGTGCACGACGGCACCGCCGGCGAAATCAAGCACGCCCGCCGCACCGAGGAAGCCGCCGCCCCAGACCCAGTGACAGATGGGCGCATAGACCAGCAGGGTCCAAAGGGCGGTGAACAGCAGCAGGCCGGAGTATTTGATCCGCTCGGCAAATGCCCCGGCGATCAGGGCCGGCGTAATGATGGCGAAGGTCAGCTGGTACGCGATCCAGAGGAACTCCGGCAGGCCGGGCGCCAGACTGTGCGCCGTCGTGGTCGTGACGCCGTTCAGGAACAGCCCCTGGAAGGAGCCGATGTAGGGCTGAACGTCATCGCCCGAATAGCCGCCGATCGGCTGACCGACGCCGAAGGACAGGCCGTAGCCGGCGATGAACCAGGCCAGCGTGACCACGGATGCGACGCCCAACGACTGGGTGATGGTGGCGATGACGTTCTTGCGACGCACCATGCCGCCATAGAACAGGGCCAACCCCGGCAGGGTCATCAGCAGGACCAGCGCCGTGGAGGTCAGGATCCAGCCGGTCGCCGCCCCGTCAAGCGCCAGCGGTACCTGATGCGCCAGCAGCGCGGGCGTCGCGCTGGCCGCCGCCGAGGCTGTGCCGGCTACGCCGCCGGCCAATAGAAATACTGCACCCGAAAGCCCGATACGAAGTCGTGTCATTTGATCCCCCAAGGACAACATTACGCATTTGCGAAATGTTTACCGCGTTTGCGAAATTAGCAAGCGGGTCTCCGGGGGCTTTCGATTAATTGTCGCTCTTGCGCTGCTGGAAACGAGGGATAAAGGGGCGTGTTATCCTCCTTATAGCGCCATATCCGCAATATACGTGCGGATCGAGACTCTTCGCTAGTGCAGCATTTTCGGGTTGGCCGGGATTTTCGCGAGGACTCTCCGCCCACTCTTTTATGGCGTGCACGGTAAGATTGGAGCCGGAGCGCAAGCCATCCTGCCCGGCAATCGCCGTCATGGGCGACTGCCGGGCGAGGTCGGATCGTGGATCAGGGCATGAGACCCGACGGGCGGCTCTTCGACCGCCCGTCGCCGTCCGGTCCGCTTTCTAGCGCCCGCGACGCTCGAACAGGTCCGCCAGGGATTTCAGCCGGGTCTTGTTCAACCCGGTAGCCTTGCCCGAAGCCTCGTTCAGAAGGCCGGCGAGCGTCGCCGCGCCGCGCCGGTCGGCGCGACCACCACGCCGCCATTGATCGATGCCGGCCTGGACCTGCCCGGCGAGGTCCACCTCCACGCCGCCGGCACGGGTCAGCTGATCCAGATAGGCGGCGGCGACGTCGGGCGTATCAGCCCAGGTGATCCGGGTCTGGGTCTGGGGATTGATCGTCTCCAGGGACACAGCCTCGGCCGCCGCGATTTCAGCCGCAGACAGCTGTTCGCTCGGGACCAGACGCAGCACATCAAGACCACGCGCGATCTCGCTGGAATAGATCCGGCCGTTCAACCAGTAGGCCGACCACGACCCGCCGACATACAGCCGGCTCGCGTCGATCGGGCCCCGGTCGAAGAAGGCGATCTCGACCGGCTTGGCCGGATCGGTGAAGTCCATGATCGAAACGCCGCCCTGGTACCAGGCCTGGACCATCAGGTCGCGGCCGGGCACCGGGATGATCATCCCGTTGTGGGCGACACAGTTTTCCGTCGCGCCCTGGGCGCCCGGCAGCTTGTGGAAGCTCTTGCCCGCCAGGGTCCGGTTCTCGATGGTCGCGACCATGTTGGCGCCCCAGGTCGCCGGGTTCGTGGCCTGACAACGGGCACCGATGCCGCCGCCCCACTCATCGGTGAAGACGACCTTTTCGCCGGTGTTGTTGAAGGTGGCCGAGTGCCAGTAGGCCATGTCCGGGTCGAAGATGTCCGACGTCCGGCGCGGGTTCTCCGGATCGGAGATGTCCAGCAGGATGCCGTTGCCGCTGCACGCACCGGCCGCCATGCCGAGTTCGGGGAAGACGGTGATGTCGTGGCACTGGTTGGTCTGGGCGGTGTTCTGGCTGGCGATGCCGGCCCGGCCCCCACGCCACAGACCTGCCACGCGGCCGGTCTGGCTGTCAGCGAAGATGCGCGGCCGGTTGACGATGGCCGCGTCCTGCGGGCGGTTCAGCTCCACCTTGATCACATCGATCGAGAACAGGGCGGTCTCGGGGTTCTGGTCCGGCTGGCCGTCAGTGCAGATGGCCAGCTCCGCCGCGCCGCGGACATCCGCCGTGCCCGAGTTGTAGATGTACAGGACATTGGCGTCGGTCGGATGCGGGACCAGCGTATGGGTGTGTGAACCCCGGCAGGTCTGCACGGCCGCGATCTGGCGCGGCGCGTTCAGGTCGCTGATGTCGAAGATGCGGATGCCGCGGAACCGCTGGCTGACGACGTCGTCCTCATTGGTCGCGGCACCGCAGTTCAGGCGACCCCGGTTCTCCTCGACCGACATGAACAGCAGGTCGCCGTGCACCGACACGTCGCCCTGACCACCGGGGCAGACGACCGACATGACCAGCTGCGGCGCGCCATCGCCGGAGATGTCATAGGCGTTGAAACCGTTGAAATTGCCGACGAACAATTTGCCGTCAGACACCGCCATGTCGGTGTTGGCCCGCCCCAGCGGGCTGAAGTTCGGATTGCCGCGCGCGCGGGCCATCATGGCCTCGCCTTCCTCGCGGCTGGTCGGGGGCGAGAAGCCGATGTCCGGATCCGCAAACCCCGGCGCCATGCCGATGGAATGCTCCAGCACCATGCCCGACGCCAGCTGACCGGCGTCCGCCAGGCCGGCCGACAGGGTGCTGCGGCCGTCAGCCTGGATGACCTGTGCGTCGCCCGGCCCGCTGGACTGGGCCGCGGCGGCATTGGCCCCCAGGACCAGCCCGAGGGCGGCGACAGTGGAGAGCAGTGTGCTGCGAACGTTCATGGCCGGTCCTTCGGGAAGGGATTCAGAGGTCAGACAAAAGGGACTGCATACGCAGGATTTCCGCCGACTGGTCGGCGACGACAGAGGTGGTGAAGTCGGACAACATCGTATCCTCGGCTGCGTCCGGATTGGCCAGCAAGGCGTCGACCATGTCGAGCGCCCCCTGATGGTGCCGGATCATGCCTTCGAGGAACAGGCGGTCGAAGGCCGGACCGCTGGCGGCGGCCAGCGCCTGCATCTGCGCCGGCGAGAGCATGCCGGCCATGATGGGTGTGTCGGAGGCCGGCATGGCGTGGCCGGCGTGGGCCGAGTGATCCATCCCGGCATGCCCGCCGCCCATGCCCGGCATTTCCAGCGGCTGCCCGCGATCCGTCAGCCAGCCGCGCATGACGGCGATCTCGGCTTCCTGGCTCATGGCGATCCGCTGGCCAAGCCGGCGCACCGTCGGATGGACGCCCCGCGTCCGCAGCAGTTCGACCATCTCCACGGCCTGACCGTGGTGAACGATCATATGCTGCATGAAGGCGACATCATCGGCCGTGAAGCTGGTGCGACCGAGCTCCACAGCCTCTGCGGCGCTGATGACGCGGGAGGACGCACCCGGCGCGCCGGGATTGAAGATCGGCGGAGTCTGCGGCCCCGCCGCAAGTCCGGCCAGCCATAGCGCCGCGGCAGCGGCCGCAACCAAGGCTCTAGCCTCCGGCGCCGACGACGCTGAATTTGCCGTCGCGTTCCTGGCCGATGAACCAGTTCATCGTCCGGCCGCTGGTGAATTTCACGCTGTAGGTCTCGACCTTGCCCTCGGGCGTGTCCTGCGCGCTTACAAAGGTCATTGTCTCGATCGGGCCGAGCGCCTGGAGGCCCGGCGACATCGCGGCGATCTGGCCGTTACAGGCATCAAGCAGCGGCTGTGCCATCAGGGCCGCAAGGCAGGTTCCCTGCGCGGCCTCGCCGATGATCCGGGTCAGTTGCGGCGCATACTGGCCGTCCTCGGCCATCGCCGGAAACGCCATCAAACCGGCCGCCGCCACGCCGGCCAACATCATACGGAAACGCATGCTTCTCTCCCCTGGGGTCCAACCCAAACTCGCCAGACCATGACCCAGCCGTCGAAGCTCGACAACCTGCTGCCGCGTGACAAAGAGTTCATGCGCCAGACGGCGACGTCCGGTCCGTTGACATCGTCGCGCGCGGTCCGCCACCTGCACGGATCAATGGAGCAGCGGCGATGAAGACATTTTCCCTGGCGGGCCTGCTGCTGGCGGCATGCGGACTGACCGCCTGTGCGGGCGTGAGCGTCCACAGCGATGCCGAGACCGCCGCCTGGTGGCGGACCACCGCGGACCTCTCCAGCGACGCCATGGAGGGCCGGGATACCGGCTCGCCGGGACACGCCCGCGCGGTGGCCTATATCGCCGACCGCTTCCGTGCCGCGGGCCTCCAGCCGGCCGGCGACAACGGAACCTGGGTGCAAACCATCCCCCTGCATGAGGTCGCCGTCGCCTCCGATGGCACCACCCTGTCCGTGGTCCGCCCGTCGGGCGTCACGCGGCCACTGCGGTTCCTCCACGACATCACCGTGACCCCGACGGACGACCTGCCCGCGGCCCTCGACGGCGCGCTCGTCTTTCGGGGCTATTGCTCGGCCGCAGAAATGCAAGCGGTGCAGGGCCAGATCGTGGTCTGCTTCGGCGCGCGCCGGACGGGTACGCCGAGCGGCGGTGAACGGCTCGCGGCGGCCACGGCGGCCGGGGCTATCGGCCTGGTCAATGTCGACGACCCCGGTTTCGACATCGAGCCGCCCCGCTGGCCGGTCGCCTACGCCCGCTCGGTCGGGTTCCTGAATGCCGCGCCCGCACCCGCCCGCATCCCGGTCATGCGGCTGGCGGCAAGCGTGTTCGGCGAAGTGATAGACGGTGCCGGTCAGGACCCCGGCGCCATTCTGGCGGCCGGATCACGCTCGGTGCCCCTGCCCTCCTTCGACATCCCCGCCCGGCTTCAGGCGCGTTTCTCGATCCGGAAGCGCGACTACAGTTCGGACAATGTGCTGGGCGTTCTGCCGGGCACGGACCCCTCGCTCGCGGACCAGCCGGTCATGGTCGACGCCCATCTCGACGGCTACGGCTATGGCGAGCCGGTCAATGGCGACGGCCTGTACAACGGTGCCCTCGACGACGCGGCCTATGTCGCCACCCTGATCCAGCTGGCGGAACGCCAGGCCGGACGCGGCTTCCGCCGGCCGGTGATCTTCGCGGCCTTCACGGGCGAGGAGAAGGGTCTGCTCGGCTCACGCTGGCTGGCCGACCATCCGACACCGGCCGCGCCCCTGCCCGTCGCCGTCATCAACCTCGACCAGCTGCGGCCGCTCTATCCCCTGACCATCCTGACCACGATGGCGCTGGACGATTCGACCCTGGGCCAGACGGTGCGGGATATCGCCGGCCCGATGGGGATTGAGGTCCGGCCGGATCTCGAGCCCGAGCGCGGCCTGCTGCGCCGGTCCGATCACTGGCCCTTCATGCAGAAGGGCGTGCCGGCCGTGAGCTTCATCTTCGGCTACGACCCCGGCACCGAGGCGGAGCGGCGCTACAGGGAGTGGTACACGACCCGCTATCACCTGCCGCAGGATGATATGACGACCCCGATCGATCATGAGGCGGCGGCTGCGTTCCACCGTTTCTTCTTCACCTTGACCGAGCGGATCGCCAATGCCGATGCGCCGCCACAATGGCTGCCGGACAGCCCCAACCGGCCCCGCCCGGCCAACTAGCGCGGCATCGCCTCAGGTCTTCCGACCGAACCACCCCGTGCGACCGGACGGCGGCGGAGGCGTGGGCTCGGCCGGCGCGGGGGCCGGCGCTGCGGCGCGCGGAGCGGCCGCCGGAGCGCCCTCCACGGGCCGCTGACGGATGACCAGATTGCGAATCTCGGTCATGTCCTCCATCGCGAATTTCACACCCTCGCGGCCAAGGCCGGAATCCTTGACCCCGCCATAGGGCATGTTGTCGACACGGTAGCTGGGCACGTCGCCGATCAGGATACCGCCGACCTCCAGCACGTCCCAGGCCCGCATGGCTTTGTGGATGTCGCGGCTGAAGATGCCCGCCTGTAGGCCGAATTTTGAATCATTCACCTCGGCCAGGGCCGCTTCGAAGTCGGAGAAGCGCGACAGGATGGCGACCGGCCCGAACGCCTCCTCCTCGCGGATCCTGAGCCCCCGCCCGACGCCTTCCAGCAACGTCGCGTCCAGCATGGCACCGGTGCGGTTGCCGCCGCACAGGACCGTCGCCCCGGCGGCGCGTGCCTCCTGGATCCAGGTCTCCAGCCGGATCGCCTCCTTCTCGTCGATCATGGGACCGATGAAGGTGGTCTCCTCCCGCGGATCGCCGCAGATCAGGGCCCGCGCCTTCTTCACCAGCAGGTCGCGCATCGGGCCGTAGATGTCGTCGTGGATCAGGATCCGCTGCACCCCGATGCAGGACTGGCCCGACTGGTAGAAGGCGCCGAAGATGATCCGCTCGGCCGCATCCTCCAGATCGCTGTCGCGGTCTACGATGACGGCGGCGTTTCCGCCCAGTTCCAGCACCACCTTCTTCTTGCCGGACTTCGCCTTCAGCGCCCAGCCGACGTCGGGCGAGCCGGTGAAGGACAGCAGCTTCAGCCGGTCGTCGGTCGTGAACAGGTCCGAACCGTCGCGCGTCGCCGGCAGGATCGAGAACGCCCCCTTGGGCAGATCGGTCTCGGCCAGAACCTCGCCGATGATCAGCGCGCCCAGCGGCGTCCGCGAGGCCGGCTTAATCACGAAAGGACAGCCCACGGCCAGCGCCGGCGCGATCTTGTGGGCGGCCAGGTTGAGCGGGAAGTTGAACGGCGAGATGAAGGAGCACGGCCCGATCGGCACCCGCTTCCACATCCCCTGATAGCCCTTGGCGCGGGCCGAGATGTCCAGCGGCTGGACCTCGCCGGTCATGCGCACAGACTCCTCCGCGGCGATGCGGAAGGTGTCGATCAGCCGGGTCACCTCGCCCCGCGAATCCTTGATCGGCTTTCCGGCCTCGATGCAGAGGGCATAGGCCAGTTCGTCGGACCGTTCCTGGAAGCGTTTGACGCAGTGGGCCAGCACCGCCTGCCGCTCATAGGCCGCCATCCGGGCCATCGGCTCCGTCGCCCTGACCGCCGCGCCGATGGCACGGTCGATCGTAGCGGCATCCGCCATGGCCACCCGCGTCGCCACCTTGCCCGTGTATTTGTCGGTGACCTCGAGGTCCTGGTTGGGCGTCAGCGCCTCATTGGCCAGATACAGCGGATAGGAGGCTTTCAGGGACGGCATGGGACGGCTCCGGCGGGGGACTGGAGGTTAAACCGGCAAGGCCGCGCTGAGTTCACGGACATCCTTGTTGAGGATGCGGTCATTGTCGGCGTAGTCGATAGGCACCTCGACCACATGCACCCCCGGCGTATCAAGACACTGTTTCAGGAGCGCCGGCAGGCCCTCGGCCGAGGTCACCCGGTGGCCGTGGGCGCCATAGCTCTCGGCGTATTTGACGAAGTCCGGATTGCCGTAGGTCAGACCCCAGTCCTCAAAGCCCATATTGGCCTGCTTCCAGCGGATCATGCCGTAGCTGTTGTCGTTCAGGATCAGCACCACGAGGTTGAGCTTCAGCCGCACCGCGGTCTCCAGCTCCTGACTGTTCATCATGAAGCCGCCGTCGCCGCAGACCGCCATGACCTTGCGGTTCGGGAAGATCATGCTGGAGGCCATGGCCGACGGAAGGCCAGCCCCCATGGTCGCGAGCGCATTGTCGACCAGGAAGGTGTTGGGCATGTGCGCCGGATAGCTGCGCGTGAACCAGATCTTGTAGACGCCATTGTCGAGACACAGGATGCCGTCCGACGGCATGACCTTGCGAACCTGATCGACCAGATACTGAGGATAGACCGGGCAGCGCATGTCGCTGACCGCAGCGGCGGTGTGATCCAGTTCCGCCCGGTGGGCGCGGACCATGGACTCAAAGGTCCAGTGTGGCTGGGCTGCCAGGCCCTCCTTGATCTGCCAGATCGCATTGGCGATGTCGCCGACCACCTCGATCTGCGGGAAATAGACCGGATCGACCTCGGCCGTCCGGAAGCCGATGTGGATCACGTCGCACCCACCCGGCTTCATGAAGAAGGGCGGCTTCTCGATCACGTCGTGGCCGACGTTGATGATGACGTCAGCCGCCTCGATCACCCGGTGCACGAAGTCGCCGGACGAGAGAGCCGCGCAGCCCAGGTATTTCGGATTGCGCTCGTCGATCACCCCCTTGCCCAGCTGGGTGGTGATGTAGGGAATACCCGTCTTTTCAACCAGTTCGGTCAGCATCCGGCTGGTCAGCTTGCGGTTGGCACCCGCCCCGATGATCAACAGCGGCGACTTCGCCCGCGCGATGCGATCGACGGCGATGCGGATCGACTTGTCGTCGGCCACCGGGCGACGCACCTGGCTGGCGACGATGACCGGCGAGGTCGTCTGCTCATGGGCGACGTCCTCGGGGAACTCCAGATGGGTCGCGCCGGGCTTCTCTTCCTGGGCCAGCCGCACCGCCTCGCGCACCCTCGCCGGGATGTTGTCGGCCGAGGCCAGCTGGTGGGTGAATTTGGTGATCGGCCGCATCATGTCGACCACGTCGAGGATCTGGAACCGGCCCTGTTTGGACGACTTGATCGGCTTTTGCCCCGTGATCATCAGCATCGGCATCCCGCCCAGCTGGGCATAGGCGGCGGCCGTCACCAGATTGGTCGCGCCCGGCCCCAGGGTCGCCAGACAGACACCGGCCTTGCCGGTGTGCCGGCCATAGGTGGCCGCCATGAAACCGGCCCCCTGCTCGTGCCGCGTGAGGATCAGCCTGATCTTGCGGCTGCGCGACAGGCTGTCGAGAAAATCGAGGTTCTCCTCCCCCGGCACGCCGAAGACGTATTCGCAGCCTTCTTCTTCCAGACAGGCGACAAAAAGATCTGAGGCCTTGGTCATCGTCTTTTCCAATGCGGGAGCGGCGGCCGGCGCGGGCACGGACCGGGCGGATGGGGAAGGCGCTACGGGATTGGCTTGTTCCGGCGAGGCGGCTGGATGGCCCGGTGCGGGCCGGCGACGGCGTCGCGCCATGGCGGCCAGCACGACGATCAGCCCGCCGGCCAGAAGCGCTCCGGCCACCAGCGGATGGGCGACCGCCGGCAGGATCGCGTCCCCTATCGATGACACCGTCATTGCGCCCAGCCCCCACCTGCGCGGCACCTTGAACCGGAACACTGTTATTTGTCACGCGCGGTCGCGTCGCGCGCTAGTCCGTCTGATCAGGCTCCCGGTACGCGGAGCCCGCGCGCCGCCTCGGTCAGGGCGGCCTGTTCGGTCGGAGACCCGGCGAAGGCGCGCATCGCGTTGCGGTATGCCGTCGTCGCCGCGGCGGCGTCACCCAGCACCATCCGCGCCCGCATCAGCCGCACCCAGCCGTCGCGATCCCGCGGCGAGGTCCGGAGCCGCTCTTCGAGCCCCCCGACCATGCCCTGGATCATCGCCTGCCGGTCCGCCTCGGACATCGACCCGGCCTCGGCGACCTGGGCGGCTGTCGGTCCGGGGATCCCGGGCGGAACCGCCGCCGGAGCCGCGGATCCCGCCGGCGCGGGGCGCAGGCGGCTGGAGATGTCCTGACCGCGCTCACGCGCCAGATCCTCGACGAAGGTGCGGACCTCGGCTGCCCAGGGCGCGCCGGCCGGGGCCGAATTGATCAGGTCGATCCAGGCCGTCATCGCCGCCTCGCGTTCACCGCGCTGGTCCATCTCGACGGCTATGAAATAGCGGGCGCGGGGATCCTGCGGATCCGCACGCAGGGCACCCCGGAAAGCGGTCAGGGCCGCCGGGGTCACCTGCCCGCCTCCGACCTGGACGAGGGCCTCGCCCTGGGCCGAGAAATGCTCGGCGTTTGCCGGCTCCAGCGTCGCCGCACGACCATAGGCCTCGGCCGCATCGGCGAACCGGCCGGTCTGGAAATAGGACCAGCCGAGCAGCCGCCAGCCGTTGACGTCCTCCGGCGTCTGCCTGAGCTGGGTTTCCAGCTGGCCGATCATGGCCTGGACGTCCGCGCCGTCATGCGCCGCATCCGCCGGAGCCGCGGCCATGGCTGCGCTGCGGGGGCCCGCGCCGGGAAGATCAGGCCGTCCCAGAAGGGCGTACAGACCGGCACCGCCCAGGGCCACGACCGCTGCGAGGCCCAATGCCAGTCGCATCAGGGCTTTCTCACCCAGGGGCCTGCCGGTGGGCGTCGTCTCGACTCCCTCAGCCAGGGCGCGACGCTCGACCTCCAGACGGAGGGCCGCAATGTCCTCCGCCGGGGCCGTGCCCGCCTCGGCCTGCCGGTCGAGATCGGCCAGTTGCGCCTTGAGCACCTCGGCGGAAGTCGTCCGTCGGTCCAGCACGCCGCCCGGACGGATCAGCGGTATGGCCAGCCCGACCACGGCCAGGGCGATCATCAGGGTCAGGACAATCCAGAGGATCATGGCGCGTCACCGGTTTTCAGAATGTCTGCGAGCGCGCGGCGCTCCTCGGCCGACAGCGGCGCGGGATCGGCGCCGCCGGCGCGGCTGCGACGTCTCAGATAGAGAGCAAGGCCGAGGCCGCCGGGGATCAGCACCAGCAGCGGCGCGCTCCACAGCAGGATGGTCTCCAGGTCCAGCGGCGGCTTGAGCAGGACGAAATTGCCGTAGCGGTCGACGATATAGGCCATCACCTCCGCGTCGGTGTCCCCGGCCGATAGCCGCTCCCGCACAATGGCCCTCAGGTCGGCGGCGAGCGGCGCGTCCGAGTCGTCGATCGACTGGTTCTGGCAGACGACGCAGCGCAGTTCCTGACTGATCGCCCGCGCCCGCGCCTCAAGCACCGGATCGGCCAGCTGTTCTTCCGGCAGGACGGCCGCGACGGGACCGGCGATCAGCAGGGCGCAGAACAGGCCGAGGACGAAACGTTTCATGTCTCGTTATCCAGTCGAGCCAGCATCGGCTGCAGCGTCTCCGTCCAGACCTCCGGGGTGATCGGGCCGACGTGGCGGTAGCGAACCCGGCCGTGCCCGTCGATCACGAAGGTCTCGGGCGCGCCGGTGACGCCAAAGTCGATGCCGGTGCGGCCGCGCGGGTCCGAACCGATCAGGGTGTAGGGATTGCCGCGCTGGGCGAGCCACGCGGCCCCGTCGGCGGGCTCGTCCTTCCAGTCCAGTCCGTGGATGGTCACGCCTTGGGACTGGAGGCGCAGCAGCATCGGATGCTCGATCACGCAGGCGACGCACCACGAGGCGAAGACGTTCAGCAGCACCGGCTTGCCGGTGAAGTCCGAGGAGGCCAGCCCCACGGTGTCCTCAGGCGTCAGGCCCGGCAGGTCGAAGGTCGGGATCGGCCGGTCGATCAGCATCGACGGCAGGATGCTGGGATCACGGCGCAGACCCAGACCGAGGGCCGCCGCGACCATCAGGAACAGCACGATGGGGACGATGAAGGCCAGCCGCCTCATGCCGCCGCCCTCCCTGCCTTGGCCGGCGCCGCCTTGCGGACAGGCATGCCAAGCCGGGTACGGCGGTCGGACAGCGACAGGACGCCACCGAAGGCCATGATCAGGGCCCCGCCCCAGATCCAGCCGACCAGGGGATGCCACCAGAGCCGCACGGTAGCCCCGCCGAGGGTCGCGCTCTCACCGACGGAAATATAGAGATTGCCCATCGCCTCGCCGCGGATCCCCGCTTCGGTGGTCTGGGTCTGGCTGGACGGATAGAAACGCTTCTCGGACAGCATCAGGAACGGCTGCCCGCCGCCCTCGATGCGGAACCGGGCCTGATCCGCCTGGTAATTTGGCCCCGTCCCGGGCCCGAGCGCATCCAGGGTGACGCGCCGGCCGGCGAATTCGATGGTCTGGCCCGGGACCATGGTCACGACCTCGCTCACGGTCCAGGCGGTCATGGCCGTGACGCCAATGGTGGTGACACCTAGGCCGGCGTGGGCCACCGCAACGGCCCAGAAAGCCAGTGGCGTGGTTCGGATCAGTCGTCCGGTCTCTGCCCCCTTGCGGCCGATGCCCCAGCGCCGGGCCAGAAGCATGAAGGCGGCCGCGATCAGCCAGACGCCGAGCGCGATGCCCAGCGCCGCACCGACCTTGGCGATGCCGAAGGCCACAATCCCCACGCCCGCCGCGACCGTCGTGACGGCGATCGGCCAGCGGAGCCGCATCAGTACCGCGCGCGCCGTATCGCGCTTCCAGTTCAGCAGCGGCCCGAAGGCCACCAGCACCAGCAGGGGGACGAACAGCGGGGCGAAGGTCATGGCATAATAGGGCGGCCCGACCGAGATCTTGTCGCCGTTCAGCACATCGATGAACACCGGATAGAAGGTGCCGAGGAAGACGGTGGCGGTGGCCGCCAGCAGGAACAGGTTGTTCACGGTGATCCCCGCCTCGCGCGACAGGGGCGAGAACAAGGCCCCGGTCCGCATCGCCGGCGCGCGCCAGGCATAGAGGCCGAGCGCCGAACCGGTGGCGATCAGGATGAAGACCAGAATATAGGCACCCCGCTCGGGATCGACGGCAAAGGCGTGCACGCTGGTCAGGACCCCGGACCGGACCAGGAAGGTGCCGATCATGCTGAGCGAGAAGGTCAGGATGGCCAGCAGGATGGTCCAGCTGATCAGGGCTCCGCGCTTTTCGAGCACAAGGGCCGAATGCAGCAGCGCCGTGCCCATCAGCCACGGCATCAGCGAGGCGTTCTCGACCGGGTCCCAGAACCACCAGCCGCCCCAGCCGAGCTCGTAATAGGCCCACCAGCTGCCCAGGGCGATGCCGACGGTCAGCGAAATCCAGGCGGACAGCACCCAGGGGCGGACCCAGCGCGCCCAGGCGGCATCGACCCGGCCCTCGATCAGGGCGGCGACGGCGAAAGAGAAGGCGACCGAAAAGCCGACATAGCCGAGGTAGAGGAGCGGCGGGTGCATCACCAGGCCGGGGTCCTGCAACAGCGGGTTCAGTTCGGTCCCGTCCAGCGGGATCGGATTCAGCCGGGAGAACGGGTTGGAGGTGAACAGGCAGAAGCCGAGGAAGGCGGCGCTGAGCATCCCCTGAACCGCCAGCACCCGGGCCTGCAGCGTCTCGCGCAGCGTGCGGCCGAAGAAGGCGATGGCACCGCCGTGCAGGGCGAGAATCAGCACCCACAGCAGCATCGAGCCCTCATGGCTCCCCCAGGTGGCGGCAATCCGGTAAGGCAGCGGCTGGGTGCTGTGACTGTGTTTGGCGACCAGTTCGACGGAGAAGTCCATCGTCACATAGGCCGTCGCCAGGGCTGCGAACGCCAGGACGACAAAGGCCATCTGCAGCAGGGCCGAGGCCCGGCCGAGGGACATGAGGACGCGATCACCGCGGTGCGCCCCCAGCAGCGGGGCGACTCCCTGCACCAGTCCGAGCATGAAGGCGAGGATCAGCGCCAGCTGGCCGATTTCCGCGCTCATTCAGTATGCTCCACCACCCGACCTGTACTGTAGCGAGCAGCACCCCTATGGTAAAGCTGCGCGGGGGATGGACCGTAGCGGCGTAACGCGCCGCTTGTCGTCCGGGCGCGACATTGGGGGGACGTGGTGGAGGGGGTCCATCGGATCGCCATCTTGGGCTCTGGGCCCGCCGGCCTGAGTGCGGCCGCGCATGCGGCTGCGCGCGGCGTGAGCCACATCCTGCTCGAGAAGTCGGACCACCTGTCGGACACCATATTCCGCTACCAGCGCGGCAAACACATCATGGCCACGCCCAGCCAGCTGGTCGTGCGCGCCGATGTCAGTTTCGAGCCCGGCAAGCGCGAGACCATCCTCGACACCTGGTCGAACGAGGCGGCGAAGCACAAGGTCAACGTCCGCTACCACGCCGAGGTGAAATCCATCACGGGCACCAGGGGCAATTTCAGCATCGCCCTGTCCGACGGCTCCGTGGTCCGCGCCGAGACGATCGTCCTGGCCATCGGCACCCAGGGCAACCCGAACCTCATGTCCTGCGAGGGCGGCGGGCTCGCCCACGTCCAGTACCAGCTCGACGACCCCGCTGAGTATGTCGACGAACACATCTGCGTCGTCGGCGGTGGCGATGCGGGCATCGAGAACGCGCTGGGCCTGATCGCCGACCGGGCGCAAGGCAATACGGTCACCCTCGTCAACCGCGGCGCCGACTTCGCCCGGGCCAAGGAGGCCAATGCCAAGGCCCTTCTGGCGGCGCAGGAAGCCGGTCACATCACCCTGCTGACCACCGCAGAAACGACCCTGATCGAGCCGGGCTGGATCACCGTCGACACCCCGGAAGGCGCGACCCGATTCCAGTGCGACCGGGTCATCGCCCGACTGGGCTCGGCCCCGCCGCGCAAATTCGTGGAATCGATCGGGCTGGAGTTCACCAGCGCCGCGCGCGAGGCCTTCCCCAAACTGTCGCCGACGTTCGAAAGCACCGTGCCCGGCATCTATGTGATCGGGGCCCTGGCCGGCTATCCGCTGATCAAACACTGCATCAACCAGGGCTATGACGTCGTCGAATACATCGGCGGTGCTGTCGATCTGAAGCCGGCCGACGAACCCATTCTGGAAGCCCGGCTCAAGGGCCTGCCAGGCAACCGGTCGGTCGCACAGTGGCTGGAGTTCCTGCGCCAGGAGATCGAGATCCTGCGCGGCCTGTCGCCGCTCCAGATGCGGGAGTTCCTGCTCGATTCAGACGTGCGCGCCTTCCAGTCGGGCGACGTCGTCTTCAAGCGCAACTCGGTCGGTTCCTCGCTGTTCGGGATCGCCTCCGGTTCGGTCGAGGTCGAGGTCGGTGCCGGCAAGAAGCGCATGACCGTCCCGATCCCGACGGGATCGATCGTCGGCGAGGTCGGCCTCATCTCCGGTCGCCCCCGGGGAGCCACCGTGCGGGCGGCCGAGCCCACAATCCTGCTCGAGATTCCGCGCATCGCGGCCCTGCGCCTGATGGCCTCGGTCAAGGAGGCGCGCGACACGGTCAACCGCATCACCACCGAGCGCCAGTTGCTGCAGATGTTCGGCTCGGGCCTGACGCCCGCCGATCTGACCGATGTGCTGGAAACGGCGGAAATCCGTCAGGTGAAGACCGGCGAAGCCATCATCCGCGAGGGCGAGGATGGCTACGACATCTTTGTCGTCCGCTCGGGCAGCATGGTCGTCGAGAAGGAGATCGGCGGGAAGCCGGTCTTCCTGTCCTATCTGCCGGCGGGCTCCTACGTCGGGGAGATGGCGCTGGTCGACGGCGGCCGGCGCAGCGCCACGGTCCAGGCCGCGATCCGCTCCGAAGTCGTCAGGCTGGATGGTGACCGCTTCCGCGCCCTGCTGAAGCGCAAGCCCGAGCTGGAGGAAAAGCTCCGCGCCGACATGGCCGACCGTCGCAAGGTCAACGGCTATATCGAGGAGCAGAAGGGCAAGTTCGGCGACGTCGTCGACATGTACAGCGCCGTCGCGGACTTCCTGGTCGACCAGGGCATCGGCGAGGCCACCGACGTCCTTCTGATCGACGAGACCCTCTGCATCGGCTGCGACAACTGCGAGAAGGCCTGCGCCGACGTTCACGACGGCCTGTCGCGGCTGGATCGCGAGGCGGGCCGGACCTACGCCCATCTGCACGTCCCGACCTCGTGCCGGCACTGCGAACATCCGTACTGCATGACCGACTGCCCGCCCAATGCGATCCATCGCGGGCCGGACGGCGAGGTCTTCATCGACGAGACCTGCATCGGCTGCGGCAACTGCCAGCGGAACTGTCCCTATGACGTGATCCGCATGGACTCGCGGCCGCCGAAGAAGCCGGACCTGATTTCCTGGCTGCTGTTCGGCGTCGGACCCGGGCCGGGCGAGCCCGACAAGGCCTGGCGTGCGAAGAACAAGACCAAGGGCGCCGAACCACCCAAGGTCGCCATCAAATGCGACATGTGCATCGGCAAGGCGGGCGGCCCGGCCTGCGTGCGCGCCTGTCCGACCGGGGCGGCGATCCGGGTCTCGCCCGAAGAATTCCTGACCGTCAAACGCATGAACAGGGGCGACTAGACCCTTGGCGAAGACAGCAAAAACAGGCGAACGCTCCAACCCCGGCCAGCACGACGGCTTCCTGGGTTACCGCAATTTTCGCTGGGCCTGGCGGGCGGGTGCCCTCTGCGTGATCGCCATCGCGGCCTATTTCTTGATGGACGCCGAACCGCGGCCCAACGGCGGCAGCGTCTTCGGCTATGCGGCCGGGACGATCGCGGCGCTGCTGGTGCTCTGGCTGACTTTGCTGGGCCTGCGAAAGCGCGCCATCACCTCGGGCGACTGGTCACTGAAGGCCTGGGTGTCGGCCCACGTCTATCTGGGCCTGGCCGTCATGGTGGTCGCGACCCTGCATTCAGGCTTCCAGTTCGGCTGGAACGTCCACACCCTGGCCTACGGCCTGATGGTGGTGGTCGTCGTCTCCGGCCTGTTCGGCATCACCGTCTACGCCATCCTCCCGCGCTACCTCAGCCGCAACCGCGGCGAGACGACCCAGAAGCAGATGCTGGAGACGCTCAAGGCGCTGGACCGGCAGATCAACGATGCCGCACAGCCGCTGTCCGAGGCGCAGGCGCGGGTGGTGCAGATGTCGCTCGACGACAGCCGGGTCGGCGGCCACCTGTGGCGGCGGCTGTCGGGCGGACACGGGGGCTGCGGCAACCGACGCGCCCTGTCACGCCTGAGTGGCCTGCGTCGCCAGGCGACGGACGTCCAGGTGCAGATGCTCGACCGCATCGAGGAGCTGCTCCAGCGCAAGGCCGCCGCCCTCGCCCAGGTCCGTCGCCACCTTCAGATCCGGGCCTGGCTGAGTGTCTGGCTGGCGGTCCACGTGCCGACCACCATCGCGCTCATCGCCGCGATCACTGCCCATGTCTTCAGCGTCTTCATCTACTGGTGATGGCCCGATGACCCTTGTCCTTCGCCAGGTGACACGCCGCGTCAGCGGGGCCGAAATCGTCCGCGAGAAGGTCCTTCCGACCGACGTCGCCCGCATCGGACGCGGCGCGGACTGCGAGATCCGTCTGCCCGACCTGGCGGTCAGCCTGCACCACGCCACCCTGACCCTGACGGGTCCCGGACAGGTGAGCGTCGTCTCGGCCGGACGCGAGCCCTTCGGCGTCGACGGCCGGTTCGTCACCCGGACCGACATCGACGTCAGCCGGGCCCCGCGTCTGACCTTCGGCGATCACATCCTGACCCTGTCGCCCGGCGACGGCGGCCGCATCCTGATCAATCTCGCCACCGCCGAGCCGGCGGAAGGCGACTCCGCCTCGGGCGTTCCGGCCGGCGGCGTCATCCCCAAGGCCCGGATTTTCGGGCGCCGTCGCATCGCATGGACCCTCGGGCTGGGCATCGTCGCCCTCTGCCTGCTCTGGCCGCTGGCGGCCTTCTACGGCCACCTGAAAGCCCGGATCGATCCGGACCAGCAATGGTCCACCGGCCCGCTCTCGTCCGCGCACGCCTTCCTCGAGGACGACTGCCAGTCCTGCCACCAGGAAGCCTTCGTCGCGGTCACCGACGCCTCCTGCAAGACCTGCCACGCCGGCGACCAGACCCCCGCCATGATGGCCGCGGCGGCGACCTCCGTGCGCCGGGCCGGCTCGCCGGACACGCTGTCGTTTGTCAGGGACCACGCGCCTCGCGGCCGGATTCTCTGGGGTGCCCCGCCGCCGGCCGGCATCACCGGACAGGCCACCGCCTGGGTCCGGCGGACCTTCAATCTGCCTGAGCAGCGCTGCGCCAGCTGCCACGTCGAACACGTGGCCAATCCGGTCGCGGGCCGTCCACCCGAGCCGATTCCGACCCTGACGCCCACCCAGACCTGCATCCAGTGCCACACAGGCCTGACGCACCGTCTGAAGGACACGGACCTGGCCGATGCGCCGTCCTGGGCTCGCCATCCGAATTTCCGCCCCACCCTGCCCGGCCCCGCCGGTCTGACCCGGGTGTCCCTCGACAGCCGCCCGCGCGAGGCGTCCGGCCTGACCTTCCCCCACGACCTGCACCTGTCGCCCGGCGGCGGCCCGGCGCGCATGGCCCAGACCCTGGGCGGACGCGGCTATGGAGCCGCCCTGACCTGCGCCAACTGCCACAGGCCTGATGCCGACCAGACGGGCTTTGCGCCGGTCCAGATGGAGCGGGATTGCGCCAGCTGCCACGCCCTGTCGTTCGCCACCCCCGGCGGCGTCCGCCAATTGCCGCACGGCGAGCCGGGCCAGGTGGTCGCGGCCCTGATGGCCTGGCAGGGCCGCGGCCCTGTCGCCGGCGGTGCCGCCGCCCGGAGACGGCCTGGCGAGGCAGGCGCAGCCGGCCCCGGCGTCGGCGGCTCGCCCTCCGGAGCCAGCGCGGTCAACACCGTGGGCGGTGCCTTCGGCCCGCGCGGCGCCTGTTTCGACTGCCACACCATCTTCCGGACGCCGACGATCCGCTTCATCCCGGTCCGCCTCCCCGGCGACTTCCTCAGCCGCGGAGCCTTTGATCACAGCGTCCGCGAGCACCGCGTCGACCGTCAGGGCCAGCCGTCCTGTGCCCAGTGCCACGCCGCGGCGACATCGGGCTCAGCGACGGACCTGCTGCTCCCGTCGGTGAGTGAGTGCGTGGAATGTCACGGACAGACGACGGCACAGTCGCCTACGCCGGCGCCTGAGAATTGCGAGACCTGCCACAGCTTCCATGCGCCGTCGCATCCGACGCCGCGTCCGCCGCGGCCGAACTTCGGCACGCCGCCCCGGCGGGTTGCGGCGGTTCAGACCACCCCATAGGCCAGCATGGCCTCGGCGACCTTCTTGAAGCCCGCGATATTGGCGCCGCGCACATAGTCGATACGCGAACTTCCGGCCACGCCGCCGTATTCGACGCAGCGCTGGTGAATCCCGCGCATGATGTCGATCAGATGCTGCTGCAACTCGGCTTCCTTCCAGGCGATGCGGCCGGAGTTCTGGCTCATCTCGAGGCCGGAAACAGCCACCCCGCCGGCATTGGCGGCCTTGCCGGGCGCGTACAGGATGCCGGCGGCCTTGAAGACGTGCACGCCCTCCAGATCGGTCGGCATATTGGCGCCCTCTGACACCGCCATGCAGCCGTTGGCCACCAGGGTCCGGGCGTCAGCGCCGTTCAGTTCGTTCTGGGTCGCGCACGGCAGGGCGATACTGCAGGGCACCGCCCACGGCCGCTGGCCCTCATGATAGGTCGCACCGCGGAACTCGGTGACATAGTCCGAAATCCGCCCGCGCCGCCGGGTCTTGTGCACCTTGACCCAGTCGATCTTGGCCTGGTCGATGCCGTCAGGATCGTGGATGAAGCCCTGTGAGTCCGACAGGGTCAGGACTTTGCCGCCCAGCTGGACGATCTTCTCCGCCGCATGGGTGGCGACATTGCCCGAGCCGGAGATCACGGCGGTCTTGCCCGCCACCTCCTGGCCGATATGGCCCAGCATCTCCTTCAGGAAATAGACGGCCCCATAGCCGGTCGCCTCGGTGCGGATCAGGCTGCCGCCATAGGACAAGCCCTTGCCCGTGAGCACGCCGGTGAACTGGTTGGTGATCCGCTTGTACTGACCGAACATAAAGCCGATCTCGCGCCCGCCGACGCCGATGTCGCCGGCCGGGACGTCGATGTCAGCGCCGACATGACGATAGAGCTCGGTCATGAAGGACTGGCAGAACCGCATCACTTCGTGATCCGACTTGCCCTTGGGATTGAAGTTCGATCCGCCCTTGCCCCCGCCCATGGGCAGGCCCGTCAGACTGTTCTTGAAGGTCTGCTCGAAGGCGAGAAATTTGAGCACGCTCTCGGTCACGCTCGGATGGAAGCGGATGCCGCCCTTGTAGGGGCCGATGGCGTTGTTGTTCTGCACCCGCCAGCCGCGCTGGACGCGGATGTTGCCCTTGTCGTCCTCCCAGCAGACCCGGAAGCTGATCACCCGGTCCGGCTCCGCGATGCGGCGCAGGATCTGGTAGTGGTGATACTCCTCCTTGTCCTGGATGAAGTCGAAGATGTCTTCGGCCACTTCCTGGACCGCCTGGACGAACTCGTCCTGGCCGGGATTGCGCCTCTTTACGCCCTCAATGAACCGGGGCAGGTCGACGTGGTCCGAGACGGCCATGGCCGGTCCTCGCTTTCAGGTCAGGGAACGGGATTGGGTCCGTTGCCGCTACAGCCGCCGCCCTGACTGGGGCCGCCGGGGCTTTGAATCGGATCGCCCGACTCACAGCCGACGGACGGCTCGATCGGATCGAGGGCAGGCCCCTGGTCGGCGAAGAAGAGGTCGCCGCCGTCGAGGCTCGCGGACAGGACATCGCCTGCACCGGAATCGCTGTTCGACGTCGGCGCGGCCCTGAGCAGGGCGCTCAGCCGGGACGAGGCCTCGTCCGACAGTTCAAACGGCCCGAAGGTCCCGCCCGCCCATGCGAACATCGCCAGGCCGGGACGTTCGAGCGTAAACGTCGCATCGCCGCTGGTTACATCGATCGCGCCGGGCGTGTCGAACCCAGCCCCCCGCGGGCCGGGCCCGCGCAGAACGATCAGGGTGGCATCATCGGGCGAACCGCTGAAGGCCGGCAGGCCGGGGTGTCCGGCAAGAACCAGCAGGGCATCGGGGCCGACGACCGCCTCGACCACCGTGCCACGCACCCCGATGGACGAGACAGGCGTCCGCACGGCACCGGCCCGGGCCCCGCCGCGACCGGAGACGAAGCGGAACGCGCCGCGCGCGACCGAGGCCGAGGCCCCGCCCGCACGCCGGTCGGTATCGATCACGAAGCGATCAATGGTCACCCGCGCGTTGGAGCCGACCGTGAAGATCGACTGGTCACGAAGCAGGATCTGCAACTGGCTCTGCGCCCCGCTGACGAAGACGTCGCCGGTGCGGACCTGCCCCCTCAGGGCTGCAGGCCGCAGCGCGCTCTCGCCGGCGGGCTGGGTGCGGACGCTGTTGCGGATGGCGGCGTTGACGCCGACGGCCTCCTGGGCCCGGGCGACGGCGGGGGCCGCAAGGACGCAGGCCAGGGCGGCGACGGCGGCGAAGGTGCGAACCGGGATCATGTTCATCTCTCCTAGTTGGCCGCGCCGAAGCGCCACGTCAGGCGCAGTTCGGCACCCCAGCTGTCATAGTCCGCGAGGGGGGCCAGGGAGTCCCGGGCACCGTAGGTCAGCGCGCCCTCGACACCCACATCCTGCCGCCAGTCGCCCGTCGCGCCGGCCGCCGTAAAGGCGCTGAACGGCGCCCCGACTGCCACGCGCGCCCAGCTTCGGGTGTCCTCGCGCGCCGGCGCGCCGAACCCGATGAAGACCGGATCGGGGGCGTCATACTCCAGCCACTGCATGCCGCCGGAAATGGCCAGATACTGTCCGCGACGGCTGCTGGTGTCATAACGCACCTGAATGCCGGGGCCAGAATATCCGAAGGGTTCGTAGTCGGCCTGCTTGTCCTGCCAGCCGGCGGAGACTCCGAAGCTGGTGCGAGCGTCCAGCCGGTGGGTCATGCCGAGATTGACATCATACCGCCAGCCGTCCCGGTCGCCGCCGATGAACAGGGCCAGGGCGTCGACGCCGGGCTCATCAAAGGTCTGGCTCACCGCCTCGCCCGAGAGGGAGAAGGTGGTGGCATTGCTCGTCCGCCAGCGGGCCTGGGCCTTCAGGCCGACTTCCCGCATGTAGGGATCATCAAGCAGATCAAGCGCGCGCGCCACGGCGCTGACATTCCACGAGTTCAGCCTCCCGGTATAGGACAGGCCGGCCTCGATGTCCCCGCGCCGGACATTCCCGTCAATGTCGTCAAACGTCGACCGGTCGTATCCGCCGATCGAACCGAAGGCCGCATAGCCGGCGGCGCCGTCGAGGTCGTGCGCGATATTGAGGCGGGCCGCGAACACGGCTGCGCCCCCCTCCTCGCTGACCGGTGGCGCGAAGAGGGAGTCGAACTGTGTCGTCAGCGCGCCCGCCGCGTCGTCCTCATAGGTGACGGAGGCCGATGCATTTCCGCTGAACCGGGTCGTCGACCGGCTGCGCTCGATCCGGGCGCGATAGCGCGCTGCCTCGGCCCGCTGCAGGGGCGTCAGGACCACCGGCTCCAGAAGATCGAGCTGGTCGCGCGCGCCTTGGAGGTCATCCAGGCGGAACAGGACGACGGCGTACAGCAGCCGGGTGCCATGACGGTTGGGATCCGCGATCAGGACACGCTCAAGGGCACCGGCTGCCCCGTTGAGATCGCCCGCATCTGCCGCCCGTCTCGCGTATTCGAGGTTGAGCTCAATATCGTCCGGAGCCGCCAGAACAGCATCAAAATCCTGGGCCGCCGCGACCCCGACAGTCGCTGCCGAGAGGCCCATGACCGCAGAAGCCAACAAGCCGGCCCGAAAAATCGAGGCCGAACGAGACGCTGGACGCTTCATGTAATCCCCCCAACCGCTTGCAGAATGTCCGGGATAGTCTATCCCCGAACTGCGGAGCAATCAGGCTAACATTGTTCCGCGAGAAGCGCATGAGATAATCGAACAGTGCTTTTTCCGAGTGGGGCGGACGCATGGGGGCGGAGCCTGAGACCGAGCGACTGAAGGAACTTGGGTCGCGCCTCGCGCGCTCCAGCCTTTCGCTTACGCGGTATATCGCGACCGCCGGGCCAGGCCTGGCCATGGCGCTGCTGCTGCTGATCCTGCACATCTTCCAGCCGCCGTTCGTCGGCAGCATCAGCAATCTGGTCTTCGACACCTATCAGCGCGCGTATCCGCGCCCCTATGAGGACGCCGGGGTCCGGGTCGTCGATATCGATGACGAGAGCATCCGCCGTCTCGGCCAGTGGCCATGGCCGCGCACGGACGTCGTGCGCCTGACGGACGCCCTCACCGAGGCCGGTGCGGCGGCCATCGCCTTCGACATTGTGTTCTCCGAGCCGGACAGGACCTCGCCGGCCCGCGCCGTGGAGATCCTGCGGCAGAACCCCGAGGCGCGCGGCGACTACGCCGAGATCGCCGCCATGACCGACCATGATGAACTGCTGGGCCAGGCCATGGGGCGCGGACCGACCGTGACCGGCTATTTCCTCACCGGGGAGGCGAACACCGCGCGGCCGGCCGAGCACGCGGGGGTCGCGGTTTCGGGAACGCCGCCGCTGGGCGTCCTGCGGGAGTACAACGGAGCCATCGTCAGCCTGCCGGTGATCGGCGATCGCGCGGCCGGCGCGGGGTCGGTCAGCCTCGACGCCGGCCGGGACGACATCATCCGGGCGGTCCCGCTGATCGCCAATCTCGACGGCCAGATCATTCCCTCGCTCTCCCTTGAAGCCCTCAGGGTCGCCCAGGGCGCGGGCGCCGTCCTGGTCCGCAGCAGCGACGGCAGCGGCGAATGGGGCGGCGGTCCCGTCACAACCGTCCTCGCCGTCAAGACCGGCGACCTGCAGGTCCCGACCACCGACGTCGGCGAACTGTGGATGCACTACACGGCGCCTCACCCGGAGCGGATCGTGCCGGCCTGGCGGATCCTTCAGGGCGACCTGCCCGAAGCGGAGATGCGCCGGCTGTTCGAGGGTCAGATCGTCTTCATCGGCACGGGCGCGATCGGCCTTCGCGACATCCGGTCGACCCCGACCCAGGCCGGTGAACTCGGCGTCGTCATCCATGCCCAGGCCGCCGAGCAGATGATCCTCGGCAAATTCCTCACCCGGCCCGACTGGGCTCCGGGCGCAGAGCGTATCCTGATGGTCGCGCTGTGCCTGCTGATCGCCCTCTCCGCCCCGGCCCTGGGCGCGCTGCGCGGCGGCGTGCTGGCCATGCTGGCGCTGGGCGCCGTGCTGGCGGGGTCGTGGTTCGCGTTCCGGAACAGCGGCCTGCTGCTGGAGCCCATCTTCCCGGCGCTGGGCGTGGTCTCGGTCTATATCGCCATCACCGCCGTCTCCTTCTACCGGGAGGAACGGGCGCGGAGCCACATCCACAACGCCTTTGACCGCTATCTGTCGCCCGAACTGGTCGACCGGATCGCTCGCGACCCGGGCCAGCTGGAGCTCGGCGGCGAGGTTCGCCAGATGACGGTGCTGTTCAGCGACGTCCGCGGCTTCTCGCGCATTTCCGAGCGCTTCGGTCCGCAGGAGCTGATCGGTTTCCTGATCAACCTGCTGACGCCGATGACCGACGTGCTTCTGGCCCGCAAGGCGACGATCGACAAATACATCGGCGACGCCGTCCTGGCCTTCTGGAACGCGCCGCTGGACGATCCCGAGCACGAACGAAACGCGGCGTTTGCGGCGCTGGAAATGCTCGAGACGCTGAAGCGCCTGAACACCGAAAGCGCCCGCGACCCCGCCTGGCCCGGTGAGGTGGCGATCGGCATCGGCCTGAACACCGGCCCCTGCTGCGTGGGCAACATGGGGTCGCGCCAGCGCCTGAGCTATTCGCTGATCGGCGACACCGTGAACCTGGCCTCGCGGCTGGAGAGCCTGACCAAGGCCTATGCGGTGAACATCCTCGTCGGCGAGGACCTCGCCGCCCGCCTGCCCGACTTCGCCCTGATTGAACTGGACCTCATCCGCGTCGTCGGCCGCGACACGCCCGAGCGCGTCTTCGCCCTGATGGGCCCGCCGGACATGTCCTCAGACCCGGCTTTCATCGAAACGGGGGCCCGGATGGCCGCGGTTCTCGAGGCCTATCGGTCCCGCGACTGGACCGGCGCCGAGGCTGCCCTGAAGAAGCTGAAGGGGACGGGTACGCTGCCGGGTCTTGACGGCGTGGCAGCCGTATACGCCACGCGGGTAGCCGACTTCCGCCAGAATCCGCCGTCCGACGACTGGGACGGGATCAGCCAGGCGCTGGAGAAGTAGAAGCGACATGACTTTGAACGGGGGAACAGCGTCATGTTGATCGTTCAGATCACCGACATCCATATCGGCTTCGATCAGAAGAGCCGGTTCGAGATGAACAAGAAGCGTTTCCGCCAGACGGTCCAGGCGGTGACGAAGCTTGACCCGAAGCCCGACCTGATCGTCATCACCGGCGACATCGCCGACAAGGGCGATGTGGCGTCGTACGAATGGTTTCGTCAGGAAATCCAGCAACTTTCCCTGCCCATCCTGATGTGCATGGGCAACCATGATACCCGCGCCAACTTCAGTCAGGTCTTCCCCGATACGGCCCAGGAGGACGGCTTCATCCAGTATGTCGTCGACGACCATCCGCTGCGGATCGTGGTCGTGGACACGCTGGAGGAAGGCCGCCATGGCGGCGGCTTCTGCGAGAAACGGGCGGCCTGGCTGGAGGCCCGCCTCGCCGAGGCACCGCACCGGCCGACCCTGCTGGTCCTGCATCACCCGCCCATCGACACCGGCATCGAGTGGATGACGATCGGCCCGGCTGAACCCTGGGTGCAGCGGTTCACCGACGTGGTCTCTCGCCACGGTCAGGTCGTCGGTGCCCTGTGCGGTCACGTTCACCGCACCATCGTCACCTCATGGGCCGGCACGACGCTGACGGTCTGTCCTTCAACCGCCCCGCAGGTGGTGCTGGACCTCAAGCCGATGAACCTGGACCGTCCGGACAAGCGGCCGATGATCGCCGAGGCACCGCCGGCGTTCGGCATCCACCGCTGGAACGGTCGCAAACTGGTCAGCCATTTCACGGCGGTGCAGCGCTACAAGGTCCTCGCCCGCTATACGCACAAGATGCAGGCCTTCATGAAGCATCTCGCGCAGGAACGCGCCGGGACGGCCGGACCGCACCACCACTAGCCGGTGACCTACCGTCCGCCGGAGGCCGCCAGCCAGCCGTCCAGCGACGGCCGGTCGCTGACCCGGTACACCTCGCCGCGATAGTCGAGGAACAGCCGCTCCATCTCGGTCCTGTTGAACGGCCGGGAGCCGAGCCGGCCGAAGATGGCGATCTGGTGCCCCGTCTCGTCCACACCGCGGTCACGATCCAGTCCCTTGGACAGGGCCAGGGCCGGCGACGGCGTGCGCGCCCAGGCGATCAGTTCGGGCCGTGGCTCCGGCGAGAAGCCGTAGAAATTCCTCTGGCTGTCCGGGCTGGTCAGCTGCAGCACCTTCAGTCCGTTCCGCCCGTCTGCGACATAGGCGAACAGGGAGGCGTTGGTGGAGGCGACGACCACGTCTTCGGCGTCGTTCAGACGCCCGTCGAAGGTCACGCGCTGCTGCAGGCGGGGCTGGCGCGGGTTGGTGACATTGATGATCACCAGCCCCTCGCCCTTGGCGGCGACATAGGCATAGGTCCGGGCGACATAGAGACGGCGGGCGTCGCCCAGAGGCACGACGGCACCCTCGATGGCGCGCGGAGCGTCCAGCTTCGTCACATCCAGAACCCGCATCCCCTGCGCGTCCGTCACGAACAGATAGCGGAACTGCAGGGCCGAGGCCCGGACGTCGTCCAGCCGCACGGTGGTGACATGCCGTGGCCGCAGCGGATCATCCAGATCGACCACCACCAGACCGGCGCGGGCGGCGATATAGGCGATATGGCCCGCCAGCGTGATGTGCCGCGCACCGTCCAGCACCCCGCCCGGGTTCCAGGTCGCGGCCCGACGCAGGTTGTTGTTGCGCGGATCCCCGTCGGCCAGGGTGTCGACATTGACCAGGATCAGCCCCTCGCGCGCGTCGGTGACGACCGCGTAGCTGTAGATCGGGTGGAAGGCCTGTTCCTGGTTGGCGGTCCGCATCTCCGCGGTGTTGCGGGTCGGCGCGATCGGCTGGTTGGTCGGCAGGGCCATGCAGGTGGCGTTGCCGGAGGCCACGTGGGTGTCATTGCCGAGCGGCGAGAAGGGCGCGGTCAGGATGCGATCCGAGACGCCCTTGTTGCCGATCGCGGCCACATCATAGACCCGGAACCCGCCGCGGCCCTCGGCCACGAACATATATTCCCCGCGCAGCTGCAGGCATCGCGCCTCTCCCCCGGTGCCCTGCAGGGTATTGGCGATCTCCTCGACGGAGCGCGTATCCCCGCTGCCGCCGGCCTCCGGGTCGAAGGCCTCGCCGCGCGTCCAGTTGATCAGCTCGCGCCCGTTGCGCTCGACGTGCTGGGCGAAGAAGTCGGGATAGGCGTAGCGCTGCAGATAGGAGCCGAACACCGCCTGCGGCTCGTCCCACTCGGTCACCCGCACCGCCTCGATGCCGGACTCCAGCCCGACCCAGGCATTCATGCCGACGAAATTGACCGAGTTGGTCCCCAGCATGAGCAGCTGGGCCATGATGGCGTTGTTGTCCTCGGCTTCGGAGACGTGACAGTCGGTGCAGGTCTTGGTCTCGGTCCGCCGGACCGTGTGCGGGAAATGCGGCGCGAAGGCCTGGCTCGAGAAGCCGACCGCCGAGATCGGCGGCTGCTGCACATAGATCCGCTCGCGGTTGATATTGGTCGAGGACAGGACCAGGGCCGAGGACGAGCGGGCCGGGGCGATCACTCCGCCGCGCGCGGTGCCGTGACGGCCCAGCTGGAACATGTCATCGCGCGCCACCTGCGGATTGTAGGTCGCGTAGTTGCGGGTCGTGCCGCCCTCGGCGCGGTGGCTGGTCGCCTGCCAGTTGGCCTCGACCGGCAGGTGGCAGCCGCCGCAGGACGGCGTCCAGGAGGTGTGACAGCTGTAACAGGCCATCTCCTCGTCATCGTGGGCCAGGTCCGTCGTCGCGACACCCGGGCCCCAGGAGAAGCTGGCCTGGCCGGGCCGTGACACCGACATCAGCTTGGCCCGTGCCGCCGCCGGATTGAACTCGGGACTGTCCCGGTCGACGGCGTCGCGCACCAGATCGACCTCCCACTCCAGCGTCGGATCGACGATCGAGCGCTGGATCAGAACCCGGCGGTTGTCGCGCTCGATCCATTCGAAGCGGCGCTGGCCGTCGGAGTTGCGCAGCAGGGTCAGGTCCGTGCCCTCGGGCGGTGCCGCCGGCCCGGAGGTGCGCAGCGTCGGGTAGGTCCGCGAGGTGCCGTGGCAGTCCTTGCAGCCGATCTCCACGGCCGCCGCCACCTCGCCCATGATCAGGCCCGAGCCGTGGCTGTCCTGCGAGAAATGGCAGTCGGCGCACTGCAGGCCCTTCTCGGCATGGATGTCCATCATGTGGACCGTGCGGCCCGGATTGGTCCCCGGCGGGACGAACTGGCCCTCCCCTTCCCGGCGCCAGCGCTCGGGATCGTCGGGCGAGACGATGGCCCCCTCCGCGTCCAGCAGATTGCCTTCGCGATCACGCTTGAAGACGCCGCGGAAATTCCAGCCGTGGCCGTGATAGTCGGCGAACTGGGTGTCGCGCAGGGTCGGGTTCAGGTCGTTGACGGCGCGCAGGAAGTCCAGATCGGCCCAGTTGCCGCGCGGCGCGGCACCCTCGGGATTGCGGTCCAGAACCGCGCGGATTTCCTCGGCGGTCGGATAACGCTGCCGCTCCGGCCACATGGTCGGCGCGTCGGATTCATAGTCCCACATCGTGTAGCCGAGGTAGCTGTTCAGGAACATGTTCGGCTGGTGCATGTGGCAGTTCATGCACTGGGACGTGGGGATGGCGCGGCTGAAGGCGTGGCGGATCGGATGGCCCGATTCCTCGCGGTTGATGGTCGGGTCCACGGTCGCCGTCTGGCCATCCCGCCCGAACTGGGAATAGCCCAGGCTGTGCCGCGGCTCGCGGTCGTTGGCGTAGACCACGTGGCATGAGGTGCAGCCCGAGGAGCGGTAGTCGCCCGGCTGGTCATTGGTGCCCATGAACCAGGTGTAGGGGTCGTTCAGACGGGTCTTGTGGATGTTCAGGACCGGAACGGCGATGCGCAGGCCGGTGCCCGGTCCGCGCGACGACTGGCGGAAGTCCGGACGGCCCGGTTCCTCCAGCCGCTGGATCTGGCCCGTCGGGCTGGGCAGGCCGATTTCGGGGAACTGGGTGGCGATGTTGCGTCCGCCGCGCTCGAACACCCGGAAGATGTCCCCGGGGGGCGTCACCTGCCAGGTCGGGATCGGATAGAGGACCGGCAGGGCACCACGCCGCTGCTCGTCCAGCGTCACCGTCCCGGGCGGCGTCCCGGGCGAAAGCAGCCGCGCCGGCTCGCCGTCGGGCGTATAGGCCTCGCCGATGATGTAGTTCTTATAGGGCAGGATGCCGTTGTTGTACGAGGCACCGCCGAAGAACATCGCCCCCGTCGCCATCAGGGATCGCTCTGCTCTTTCAATCAGTTCCATGTGACAGTTGCCGCAGGACTGACGCGCAACCCGGTAATCCCCGGGATTCACAAAACGAATGAACTCCGGGGCCTCGCGGTTGAGCAGGGTGTAGGTCCGCTCGGGATTGGCCGAGCTGGGGAAATGCCAGCTTCCGGGATAGCGAGGCAGCACGTGAGCTCTGTCGCGTACTGCACTGTATTCAGGAGCATCCCTGGATGCGCCGGCCGGAGCCATGGCCGTGGCGTCGCCGCCGTGACAGTCGACGCAGCCCAGCACAACGGCCGGCGAGGCATGCATGCTCGCGGCGTCCACCGGACTGTGGCAGCTCACGCAGCCGGCACTCTTGGCGGCGGCCTGTTCAGGGGTCTGGCTGGGCGGCGCGGCCGGCGCGGCGACATAGACGCGTGCGACGGGAGCCTCGTCATCGTCAGCGACCACGACGGCCGGAGACCCGGCGACGAGGATCATCAGGACGGATACCGCCCCGATCACCAGCCGCTTGCCCCCCCAGGTCCCCATGCGCCCCTCAGAAACTAAGAACAGCGTTCAATAGAACGGAATAGAAGCGGTCGTCACGATTCGTCGCCTGGAACAGGTCACCGAAGCCGTCACCGGGCTCGAATACCGCTGCCGAAGCGCGCAGGACGACGTTCTGGGTCATCATCGGCCGCCAGATGGCCGAGACCGACACGTCAAAGCCCAGTTCCTTCGGGATCGAGCCTTCCTGGCGCAGGGCCTGGACCACCGCCGTGTCCGCGAACCACAGATGGTTGGCGTTGGCGCTGACCCGAAGCTGGGGCGTCAGGTCCAGATCGGTCCCGAACCCGACCAGGATGGTGCCGGGGTTGTTGAAATTGGACTGCCCCTCCTCCTTCGAGGACCGCAGCGAGTTCAGCACCGCGTTGCGGCCGTTGACGCCGATCGCCCGCCCACCGCCCGCGAACGGGATGGACTGGCGGATCCAGTAGCTGGTGTCGGCCCCGGCGAACTGCGGGTTCTCGAAGATGGCGTCGAACCCCTCCTCGACGTCGTCATAGGGATCGGAATCGCCCGAGGCGTAGAGGCCCGAGGCGCGGAACCGCATCCAGTCGAAATCGATCGAAGGCTCGACCGCCAGGAACCAGGCCCGGATGTCCGCCGGCTGACCCGTGAACATGCTGTTCCGGTCCTCGCCGACGGCCGCATAGGCCGAGGCCGTCAGATTGATCCGGCCGATCCGGCCGTCGGCATTGTAGCCCAGATAGGCGACGTCATAGTCCCTGCCCCGCAGGTCCCCCAGCAGCGCCGGCCGGGCCGGGAAGCCGTTGTCGTCGATGTGGATGTCATCGCTCTCGCGATTGCGGTTGTAGATCACCGTCCACTGCGAGGTCATGCCGGGCACCGGCAGGTCCTGCCGATACAGGTTGGCGACGAAGATCTGGTCGTCGCGGATCGACTGGGTGATGTCGTTCAGGCCGGAGTTGGTGTCCTTCTCCAGCCGCAGGAAGAGACCCAGATTGTACTGGTAGCGGTTGTTGTCGCGGTTCCCGAACAGCCGAACGCCCAGCTGATTGTCCTGGAACAGGAAGCCCCGGAAATCCGAGGTGAAGGGCTGGATTCCGACCCGCACTGAGTCGAAGTCGTAGCGCTCCGAGACGTTGCGCAAGTGATAGTCGATGAAGGCTTCCTGCACGCCGAGGAAGGAATCCTGGCGGTCAGGGCCCTTCGACGGCCGCACCGAAAGGATGCGCCGCTCCGGCACGCTGACATCACTGTAGTTGAAGGCGAGGGTCAGGCGGGCCTCGAAATCGGGTGGCTTGAACGCCGTCGACCCCTCGATCAGCGCCACCGAAGCGACAAGCGTCTGCGACACGATCAGACTGTCCGAGCGGCCGAAGACGTCCAGGCTGTTCGGGTCCTGGGTCGTCTGTACGCCGACCGGCAGCGGCAGCGACCGCGGCTCGATCACCGTGTCCGAGACCCCTGCGACGACCACGAACAGGTTCTCATGGCCCGGCAATGGCCGGTCGCCCTTGAGCGTGTTCTGGTTATAGGGGTCGAACCAGCGCTCGTTGACGCCGACGGCCTCGATCACCCGCCAGCGGTCGGGAAGCGGCAGGTGGTCGGCCGGAAAGGCCTCGGGGGGCGGTGCGCGCACCGCGCCCGGATTGGCCTGGATGATCGCCTCGGGATAGCTTTCGACCCGGCCCGGGCGGCGACGGATCGGCGCATCGGGATCGACCTGCTGCGGCGGTTCAACGTCCCGGGACGGCTGCGGCGTGGCAGGCTGGATGACCAGAGGCAGGCCTTGCGCAGCGGCGTCGGATGCCGAAAGGCACCCCAGGCCGACAACGATCAGGGCGGGCCATGCCACCTTCATCACGGCGCACTGCAGACGTTCTGTTGCGAGGAATCCAGGAAGGGCGCGAACGGACAGCTGACGTAGCGCAACCGGGTCGAGCCGCCGGGATGGGTGACGACGATCTGGTCTGACCGGCTCGCAGCGGGGGCCTGACTGATGCCACCCACCCGGATCGCGGCGTTCTGGAGACCGAGGAAGGAGATCATGTCGTCCTGGTCGATCCCGTCGCCGGACACACCGATCGCTCCGATCAACCGCGTGCCACGATAGATCGGCACCCCGCCGGGGAAGATCTGCAGGCCGTTTTGCAGCCGGTTCCGGCCCGGCGCGGCATCCGGCAGAGCCGTGCAACGCGCCACCGTATCCGGCCCCAGGCCGCTGACGAAGCCGACGTGCTGGCCCAGGTTGGCGAGGATCAGGGCGGTCTGCAGGCCCGTCGAGAACGGGCTCCACATGGCGATCGGTCGCGACAGGGGTCCGCTGGTCGGACCGACCTCGCCGTCGGGGAAATAGGGCCGCGCCAGATTGCCGACGGCGCGCACACTGAACGCGGTCTGCCCGGTCAGGGCCGTGGGCATCGACAGGAAGGTCCGGGTCTGGCCGACAAAGGCGTTCACATCCGCCGACGGGTCGCCAGACAGATCTGCGGCGGCGGCAGGGTTCGACAGGAAGCTGGCGGTGCGGGCCTTCTGCACGGCCACATCGATCCCGAACAGCGGGGCGTCGGGCGATCGCACCAGTCCGAGGGTCACGCCGTGGGTGTCGACCACCGCGATCGAGACCTGGGCGCGGCTGTCCAGCGGGCGACGGATCTGGGCCCGCGCCCGGCTCATGATGGTGAAGGCCTCTTCCAGCACCGCGCGCGTCTCGGCGGCAGTCAGGGGCGCGCCGACCGAGCCCACATCCGTACCGCCCTGCACCGGATAGCGAGCACCGCCCGACCCGTCGGTCAGGATGAAGGCATCGACATTGTTGAACTCGCCCGCCGTCGCCTTGCGCACGCCGGAGGCTTCGGTCCCGTAGGCCTGGCCCGCGATCGCGCCCGGCCCGGCGTAGTAGCCGGCGACCGGAGTGAACACGCCCGTCCCCACCGGCAGGCTTCCGAAGGCCGTCGCCGAGGCCGGCGTGCTCATCAGCGTGGCCGCCGTGGCGTCGCTGTAGCGCAGGGTCGTTCCGTCCACCGCGACCCGGTCCGCGACGATGTCCACGGACGGCGACAGCCCCGTGCCGGCGGCGAGGGCTATATGTTCTTCAACATCAGCGTCGACGTCCAGTACGTTGACATCAAAGCCGTAATCGCCCTCAGCGATAACCCCGACCCCGCCGACCAGCACCCCGTTCTTGTACAGCGGAAAACCGCCGGGATCGGCCGCGAGACCCAGCGGCGACCGCTTCGGTCCGATCAGGGCCGACGGTCCGCCGCCCGCGACGAACCGGCTGGAAATATCGGAACAGGGCAGCTGGCTGAACTGCACCCCGAACAGCGGCCCGCTTTCCAGCCCCACCGTCGAAGGGGCGGGCGGAAAATGCTGCTGCACGATCATACTGGCGGTACGGCTGGAAAAGGCGTTGCCCCCGGAGGACAGGTAGGCCCCGGTTACGGCCTTGGCGATCGCCCCCGCCGCGGCCGGTGCGACCACGCCCTGCAGGTCGACATCGACCGTCGCGCCGGGGCGCAGGGTGATCGTCGCCGGCGCGCCGGTCATGGAATAGACCGCCAGCACATTGCCGACCCGATCGGTGACAGCGATCACGGCGGGCCGCGATCGCGCGCGGGCCTCGGCCACGGCGCGAGCCAGCACGCCTTCGACATCCGACACCGACAAGGCCTCGGCCGCAGGCACGGCATAGAGGGCGCCGCTCCCACCGCCGCCACCACCACCGCCGCCTCCGCTACCGCCGCCGGTGGAGGATCCGCCGCCGCCGCAGCCGGCCAGCAGCAGGCTGGCCACAGCCGCCAGAACCAGACCCCTCGCCCGCCTGCTCATCGTGCGCGCCTCACGGCGGTTGCGACGCCGCCCATGGCGCGGCGGAATTCCTGCGGCCGGTAGCGGTTGGGGTCGCGGACAGCGGCATAGGCGCGATCAATATCCGGCCGCATCGCCCGTACCGCCGCAGCCTCGATCTCCCCCTGGGCGACGAGGGCGTTCAGCAGGGTGTCGACCGCCATGACCGCCTGGGCGCCGCCGGAATAGTCCGTGTAGCGCGGTGCCAGCGCCTCCCCCAGCACATCCTCGAGGATGGCGAAGGTGTCGGCGCGGCTGAACGGGCTGGAGGCGAAACTGGCCGACAACTGGCCGGCCGTTCCGGCGAGACGCCGGGCCGCCTCGACGGCCCCGGCGCGATCGGAGCCGAGGGCCTGGTGGAAGGCGCGCGAGTCGGCCTGGAACCGCTGGGCCAGCGACGCCGGCGCAGTCCGGGCGGCGGCGGCCAGCATGATCATGTTCTCGTCATTGAATGGCGGCGTGCCCGGCGGAATCGGCCGCCCGGGATTGGTCTCCACCAGCAGCGGCGCGTTCGGCTCGTCGGAGATCGGGCGGTGGCAGCTGTGGCAATCGAAGAAATAGAACTCGGGGAAGACGCCATTCCCGGCCCGCCCGGAGTCGCCATAGACCGTCAGGATCCGCTGCAGCGCCACGGCCTGGCCGATGGCCCACAGCCGGGCGGAATCCATCGTCGCCTTGCGCTGCACATAGTCGGCGTCAATGTCGTGATGCTGCTGGAAGGCGGTAAACAGCTCCAGTTCGAACGACAGGCGCGGATGGCCGGCGCTCATCATCTCGTGGGTCACGAACTGGTTGGGCCTGTCGCTGCCCCAGTGGCAGTCGAGACAGACATTGGCCCGGACGACCGGATCCTCGAGCGCCGTCATGCCCCGCGCCACATTGGCCGCATGACTGACGCCGACCGTATAGTGGCTGGCGATCCAGCCGCCCGACGCACCGTGGCAGCTCTCGCAGCCGACACCGTCGGAAACCTGGAACCGGGCACCCCGCGCGGCGGCGGGCTCGGCATGGCAGCCCAGACAGGCCGGGGCGTTCTGGGCCGGCCCCAGACCCAGCCGGCGGGTGATCGCCTGGGCACGGGGATAGGTCAGGGTGCGCCAGGCCCGGCTGTGCGACCCGCCCGGCCCGCTCGGGTCCTGCCAGCTGACCAGTTCATTCTGGCGCACGACGGCCCCGTCGGGCGCCTGGCGGCCATGGCAGGTCGAGCCGGCGCAGGAGGCCACGCCCTCATGCACGCCGGGTGATGACGCCTGGGTCGCGGACGCCCGCGAGGGCAGGACAGCGCAAATCCCGACGCAGAGCGCCAGGAACAGGGCGACGCTCGCCCGGACCGCAACCGGGCGGATACGACCCACGCTGATCGTCGTCGTTTTCAATAGGCCCCCGCTTCCCCCGTCGACCGTCTTGCGAACGCTCGACCGAACAACGTTAGCACCAATCCTGGCGACCTGTCAGCCGACTCGCCCATCGCCTGAACCGTCGCTCGGGAGCCCTACTCCTCAGGCGTCCAGCGCCGGATGACGGTCCTCGCCGTTCCGCCCGGACGGGACTCAATCAAGGCCGTGCGCACAGCGTGAGTGCCGCCATGGTCCACATCGATACGCACATCGAAATAGTCTGTCCGGACCGCGACCTGCTCACGGGCCTCCAGCGGGACCTCTAGCCGGGTCAGGGCCGGCTGACGCCAGAAGGCGGCCGGATCGGCCCACCCGCCTTCCGGCCGACGGTCGATCACGGCGCGGGCGTCCGCCAGGCCCAGTGCTCCTCCCGTGAGCATGACCACCAGGGGCGCGTCGGCCGCCGCCAGGGTGTTGACGTTGATCGGCGACCGGTCGGTCGGAAGGGCGCAGATATACGGCCGAAGCCGGGCGTAGTTGTCCCAGCCCACGCCGCGAACCGTCCGTAGCTCGGATACTTCGGCCAGGGGCGTCCCGCCGGTCCGGTAGGGCTCGGCCCGGCCGGCGTAGGCGCTGTCCTCCGCTCCCAGCGGCCGTGCGATGGTGTCGCTGTCGATCCAGTCAATCAGACTGTCGGTGATCGTTCGCATCGTCAGCGCATCGACCCCGATGGCACGGCCCAGCGACAACAGCTGGGCCTCGCCGACGGGTCGAACCGTGAACCTGTCGCCGGTCCAGGTGACGACGCTGTTCAGGTTGAAACACGCCTGACCGTCCCGCACCGTCGCGGTCACCCGTCCGTCGTCGAGCGGCAGGGTGATGGACCGGCCGTTCCAGTCCGGCTGCAGCGGTGTCCGGTCAGGATTGAGGGCGGTCAGCCGGGCGATCCGCCGCCGCGCCAGGGTCTCCGCACCATCTGCATACCATTGGGCCTGGCCGCCGGTTTCGGTGTTGATGGCGCGCCGCACCGAGAACCGCACATCATCCAACACGGCAGTCGCCACCAGAGCCATCACCGCAACGAGCAGCAAGACGGTCAGCAGTGCCATGCCCTCGCGGGTCGGCCCGGGTCCGCCCTTCATCGCCCACCCCCGACCAGGAACAGCTGGGAGACCCGTCCATAACCGCCAAGGGTGAAGTCGAGCCGCACCGCGTCAGGCGCGCTTCCGGTGGGGCCCGGAGCCGGGGTCAGGCTTTCGCGGCCGTCCTCGAGGAAAGTCACGGACATATCCGTGACACCGGTCAGAAGTTGCTGGGGCGGCCCCGGGCGCGACCCGTCCAGAAAGGGCGACGCCCGGCGTTCCAGCCGGCCTTCGACGAGACTGTATTCGACGCGTTGAAGGGACGACCGCTCCGCCCTTCCGGCATTGCTCCAGCCCGCGCGGGTGACGACCAGGACAGGCCCGCCCGGAACCGTCGCCCCCGACAGGGCGAGGGCCTGGGGTTCGCCGTTCCTGTCGCGCGTCCGCCGACTGGTGGCCTGGCCGAGATCTGCCTTCAGCAGGCTGCGCGTCCGCTGCAATCCGGCGGTGCGATCGGTGGCGGCGCGAACCGCAAAACGGTTGTCGATCGAGACCGAGAGCACGGTCGTGCCTGCGGCGGCGATCAGGCCGAACAACATCAGTGCGACCAGGGCCTCGACGAGGGTAAAGCCGGACCGCGCCCCGGCCGGGATGATCATGATCTTGTCGCCCCGGCTTGCCACGCCGGAGACTACACCCGGGGGTGGCGGAGCATGCAAGTCCGGACGCTGGGCCGGGACGAAAGCCTCGGCCGGCCTCATTTCTCTTGCACTGCAACACTAGACGTAACATTGTTCGCTATAGGTGGCCCGCCAGGGCACGCGCAAAGCAAACCGATGTTGAAGTCCCTGAAATGCCTGCTCAAGGGGCATGCTTACGTCGACAGCCGGAGTCAGCCCGGAACGCAGGTCTGCGTCCGTTGCCGGCATCGCAGACCGTTCGAAGGGCTGACCCCGCCCCCGACAGGGGACGGCACCGCCGACCGACACAAGGACGACTGACCGTCACGCCCGGGCGGCTGGCGGTCTGACCATCGCTGGCGTCAGACCAGCCGGCTCTGCACCAGCGCTGCTTCGATAAAGCCCGCAAACAACGGATGGGGCGCGAAGGGCCGGCTCTTGAGTTCGGGGTGGTACTGCACGCCGACGAACCACGGATGGTCCTCCCGCTCGACCGTCTCGGGCAGGACTCCGTCCGGCGACAGGCCGGCGAAGATCAGCCCGCCCTTCTGCTCGATGGCATCGCGGTAGTTGATGTTGACTTCGTAGCGGTGCCGGTGCCGCTCGCTGATCGTCGTCGTGCCGTACATGGCCGCGATCTTCGATCCAGCCTTCAGTGTCGAGTCATAGGCCCCCAGCCGCATGGTCCCGCCCATGTCGCCGCCCTGCTGGCGCAGGACGCGCTGGTTGCCCTGGGTCCATTCCGTCATCAGGCCGACGACGGGCTCGGTCGTGGGGCCGAACTCCGTGGACGAGGCCTTGGGATAGCCCGCCAGGTTCCGCGCCGCCTCGATCACCGCCATCTGCATGCCGAAACAGATGCCGAAATAGGGGATCTTGCGCTCGCGGGCGAAGCGGGCCGCCTCGATCTTGCCTTCGGAGCCGCGCTCGCCGAAGCCGCCGGGCACCAGGATGGCGTGGGCCGCCTGCAGCCGCGCGTCGCAGGCCTCGCGATCGCCCTCAAAGGTCTCGGCCTCGACCCAGTCGATGTTGACCTTGACGTTGTTCGCCACCCCGCCGTGATGGAGGGCCTCGATCAGGGATTTGTAGGCGTCCTTGAGGACCGTGTATTTGCCGACCACGGCCACGGTGACCTCGCCGTCCGGGTGCAGGCGACGCCGGGCGATCTCCTGCCACATGGTCAGGTCCGGCGCGGGCGCGTCCGTGATGCCGAAATGGGCCAGCACCTCGGCGTCCAGACCTTCCCGGTGATAGTCCAGCGGCACCGCATAGATGTCGCTGGAATCCATGGCCTGGATGACGCCACTTGCGCGGACGTTGCAGAACAGGCCGATCTTGCGTTTTTCCTCGGGCGGGATCGGGAATTCGCAGCGGCACAGCAGGATATCGGGCTGGATGCCGATGGATCGCAGCTCTTTGACGGAGTGCTGCGTCGGCTTGGTCTTCATCTCGCCGGCGGTCTTGATGAACGGCAGCAGCGTCAGGTGCACAAAGCAGGACTGCCCGCGCGGAAGGTCCTGGCCCAGCTGGCGGATCGCCTCGAAGAACGGCAGCCCCTCGATGTCGCCCACCGTCCCGCCGATCTCGACCAGCACGAAGTCGACATCGTCGCCCTCGTCCGTCACGGCCGGCGTCAGGCAGAAGGATTTGATCTGGTCGGTGACGTGCGGAATGACCTGCACCGTCGCGCCCAGATAGTCGCCGCGCCGCTCCTTCTCGAGGATGGTCGAATAGATCCGTCCCGTGGTGATGTTGTCGGACTTCGCCGCCGAGACGCCGGTGAAACGCTCGTAGTGACCGAGGTCGAGATCGGTCTCTGCCCCGTCGTCGGTCACGAAGACCTCGCCGTGCTGATACGGGCTCATCGTGCCCGGATCGACATTCAGATAGGGGTCGAGCTTACGAAGGCGAACCTTGTAGCCGCGCGCTTGCAGAAGCGCGCCGAGAGCGGCGGATGCGAGGCCTTTTCCCAATGAGGAAACCACGCCGCCGGTGATGAACACGTAACGGGCCATGGGAGATCACTCTACCGCTGATTCGAGCGGCTTGATGCGGAGACTTTGAGGGCGGGAGAGGAAGGCGGGGATAAGGTCCCCGCCCATCCCTAGTTCGCGGGAGCCGGTTGCGCCGGCGCCGGAGCGGCCGAAACACCCGACAGGCTGGATTCCAGGTTCTGCAGCGACGGAGCAGCCGGCTGGGCCGGAGCCGCCGGGTCAACGGCCGGTGCCGCGTCCGTCGTGGCCGGAGCCATCAACTCGCCAACGGCGTCGGCGTCGACGATCGAGCGGTTGGAACGCTCGACATTGCCCAGAATGGTCAGGCCGATGGCGCACAGGAAGAACAGCGTGGCCAGCACCCAGGTCGTCTTGGTCAGCAGGTTGCCCGCGCCGCGCGCGGTCATGAAGCCCGAAGGGCCTCCGCCCATACCGAGAGCGCCGCCCTCCGAACGCTGAATCAGGATCACGCCGGCGAGCGCGACCGAAATGAGGATCATGGCGACGAGGAGAATGGTCTGGAGCATGGCAGCCGATATGTGTGGCGCGAGGCGGCGCCGATCAAGCGGCGGCGTCTAACATTGATGCGGGACGGGAGCAAACGCCGGGATCAGGCACCCCGGATAATGCCCAGAAAATCCGCCGCCTTCAATGACGCCCCACCCACAAGGGCGCCGCCGACTTCGGCGACGGCGAGGATTTCGCGGGCATTGTCCGGCTTGACCGAGCCGCCATACAGGATCGGCGTCGCGGCGACGCCCAGGCCCAGACGTTCGATCATGGCTGCCCGGACCGCACGGTGGACTTCCTCGATCTGCTCCAGCGTGGGCGTAAGGCCCGTACCGATGGCCCAGACCGGCTCATAGGCCACGGCGAAGTCGGTGCCCGCCAGGGTCAGCGGCAATGAGGCCATGATCTGCCCGCGCACCACCTCAACGGCCCGTCCGGCCTCGCGCTGCTCCAGGGTCTCGCCCACGCAGATGATCGGCGACAGGCCCGCGGCAAGCGCTGCCTCGGCCTTGGCCGCCACCAGGGCGTCCGTCTCGCCGTGGCCCTGACGGCGTTCGGAATGGCCGAGGATCACCAGCGTCGCGCCCGCATCCTTCAGCATGGCCGCCGAGATGTCGCCGGTGAAGGCCCCGTGGGTCTCGGCCCGGCAGTCCTGGCCGCCGATCTCGATGCCGCCAGCGGCCGCCTGGGCCATCCGCTCGATCAGCGTTGCGGGCGGGCACAGGGCGACGCGACAGGCGGGAGCCGCCTCCGCCAGGCCGGCGCGCAGCGCCTCAACCTCGCCCAGGCTCGCGCCCAGGCCGTTCATCTTCCAGTTTCCGGCGATCAGTTTTGCGGTCTGTATCATCCCGGCTTTCTATGCGGCGCACTCCGACAAGCCAAGCCGTCCGGGACCGCCGCGAGCCTGGCGAGGTGCCGAAGGCCCGACGACCGCGCCCCAACAAGTGTGCCTTCGTCTTGCCGTGCGGGCCGCTGACACCCTATAGGCCAAGCAGCACCCTTGCCGCTGATCCGCCAGGACCGACCATGCTCACCGCCTTCCGCACCTTCGCCAAATCGAAATGGGCCATTGGCCTGCTGGTCCTGCTGGCCATCGGCCTGCTGGTCACCGGCGGATCCCAGATGGACGTGCTGGCGAACCTGGGGCCGAAACATGTGGTCTCCGCCGGGGACCGCAGCATGGACCAGGCCGAGTTCCGCGGCGAGCTGGACCGTATCCTCGAACAGGCCCGGCAACAGTCGGGACGTCCCCTGACGTTCGAGGAACTGATCGGTGAAGGCGGCCTGCGCCAGTATCTGGAACAGAAGTCCGAGCAGCTCGGCTTCGTGAACTGGGCCTGGAAGGCCGGCATTCGCCCCGGCAAGGAGCTGGTCCTGCGCCAGATCCGCCAGGCCCCGAATTTCTTCGACAGCGTCACGGGTCAGTTCAGCGAGGAGCAGTACCGCAACGCCCTCGCCGAGAATAACGCCACGCCGGAAATGTTCGAAGCCCAGCTGCGCGACCAGTATTCGACCCAGCACTACGGTGCCGCCCTCGGTGCCGGCATGCGGCTGCCGCGCATCTATGGTGCCATCCTCGCCAGCCAGGCGCTGGAGACCCGCGACGCGCGCTGGTTCACCGTGACCCAGGCCATGGCCGGCACGGCCGGCACGCCGACCGATGCCCAGCTGACCGCCCTGATGAACCAGAACGCCGAGCAGCTGCGCATGCCGGAATCCCGCACTGCTTCGGTGGTGCTGTTCGACGACGGCGCAGCCCCGGCGGCGGCTCCGACCGAGGCCCGCATCGAGGAGCGGTTCAACTTCCGCCGCGACGCCCTGTCGCTGCCCGAGAAGCGCAGCTTCGTTACCCTGACGGCCCCGAACCGCGCCGCGGCCGACCGTATCGCCGCCGCCCTGCGCGCCGGCCAGTCGCCCGCTGACGTGGCCCGCGCCAACAGCATCCAGCCCGCCGAATACAACGACACGCCCCGCAGCGCCCTTGGCGACCCGGCTGTCGCCACCGCCGTCTTCGGCCTGGCCGCCAATCAGGTGTCCGCCCCGGTCCAGGCCGGCGTGGGCTTCGTCGTCGCCAGGGTGAACAGCATCCAGCCCGGCCGCGCCGCGACCCTGGCCGACGTTCGCGAGCAGGTGATCGCCGAGTTGCGTGCCGAAGACGCCCGCGCCTCCGTCTATCGCCGCGTCGAGGCCTATGAGAAGGCCCGCCAGGACGGCAAGACGCTGGACGTCGCCGTGCGCGAGGTCGGTGCCCGGGTGATCCGGATTCCGCCGATCCGTCAGGACGGCAAGCTCCGTAACGGCCAGGACATCAACCCCGCCCTGCCGCCCCAGCTGATCCAGACGATGTGGAGCCTCGGCAAGGGTGCCGAGAGCGAAGTCGTCGACATGGGCCAGGGCCAGTATTTCGTGGTTCGCCTTGACGACATCCTGCCCGCCGCCCTGCCCCCGTTGGCCGGCATCCGCGAACCGCTGGCCCAGCAATGGGTGCTGCGCGAGAACGCCCGCCTGCTCAGCGCCCGGGCCAGCGCCCTGGCGGCCCGTGTGCGCGGCGGCGAGGATCTGGCTGCTGTCGCGGCCTCGGTCGGTGCCACGCTCCAGACCGGAACCGGTCTGAACCGCCAGTCCGCCGAGCAGAACGGTCAGGGCGTCATCGCCGGCGTGTTCAGCAGCGGCCGCGGCCAGCCCTTCTCGCAGCAGAATACGGTCGACACCTTCGTCATCGGCCGCACCGACCGCATCACCGCCGCGGTTCCGGCCCTGGCCGCTCCGATGGCCGAACAGTTCCGGCAGCGCATGGGTGGTGACCACGTCAACGCCGTGGGCGAGGTGGCCATCGCCGCCGCCGCCGCCCGCAGCAAGGCCGAGTTCGACGAGCCGCTGGCGCGCACGTCCCTGGGCCTGCCGGCCGAGGCACCCGCCGCTCCCGCAACGCCCGGCGCTCCGCCCGCGCAATGACGGCCAGCGGCGAAGGCGGCTTCGCCGATTTCGAACGCGGCTGGTCGAAAGGCCGGCCGCAGGTCGTGATCCGACGGCTGGTGGACGACCTCGAAACCCCGGTTTCGGCCTATCTGAAGGTCGGACATGGCCGCACCCATGCCTTCCTGCTGGAGTCGGTCGAGGGCGGTGCCGTCAACGGCCGCTATTCGATCATTACCCGCGAGCCGGACGTGGTCTGGCGCTGCCGCGGCGGCGCGGCCGAACTGGCCCGCGGCGCGGACATTGCCGGCGACCGCTTCACGCCTGAAGCGGCAGACGCCCTGACGTCCCTCCGCGCCCTGATGGCAGCGTCGCGTTTCGATCTGCCCTCCGGCCTGCCCCCCATGGCCGCCGGCCTGTTCGGCGTGTTCGGCTATGACATGGTGCGGCTGCTGGAGCCGCTGGGCGCACCCAATCCCGATCCGCTGAACCTGCCCGACGCGGTCCTGACCCGGCCCGCCCTTGTGGCCATCTTCGATTCCGTCAGCCACGAGATCGTGCTCGTCTCCGCCGCCTATCCCGACAGCGGACTGGAGGCCCGAACGGCCTTCGATGCGGCTGTGACGCGGCTCGACCGGTTCGAGGCTGACCTCAGGACGCCGCTCCCCGCCCTGCCCGCGCCGGTCGAGACCGACATCGCCCCCTTCCGCTCGCCGGTCGAGGATGCCGACTTCGCCGCCATGGTGGCCCGGGCCAAGGACTATATCGCCGCCGGCGACATCTTCCAGGTGGTGCTCAGCCACCGCTTCGCCGCGCCCTGGGCCGGTGACCCGTTTGCCTTCTACCGCTCCCTGCGGCGGCGGAACCCCTCGCCCTATCTGTTCTACCTCGACTTCGGCGACTTCCAGCTGGCCGGATCCAGTCCGGAGATCCTCGTCCGGCTCAAGGATGGCCGCGTCACCATCCGCCCGCTGGCCGGCACCCGCCCGCGCGGCGAGACGCCGGAGGCCGACCAGGCGCTCGAGATCGAACTGCTGGCCGACCCCAAGGAGCGGGCCGAGCATCTGATGCTGCTGGACCTGGGCCGCAACGACGTCGGACGCGTCGCGGCTCCGGGCACGGTCGAGGTGATCGAGAGCTTCCGGGTCGAGCGCTACAGCTCGGTCATGCACATCGTCTCGGAGGTCCAGGGCGACGCCCATCCCGACCTCGACGCCGTCGACACCCTGCTGGCCGCCCTGCCCGCCGGGACCCTGTCCGGCGCGCCCAAGGTGCGCGCCATGGAGATCATCGACGAGCTGGAAGGCGAGAAGCGCGGCGTGGGCTATGGCGGCGGCGTCGGCTACATTTCGGCGGGCGGCGAGGCCGATATCTGTATCGTGCTCAGGACCGCCCTGTTCGCCGACGGCAAGATCCACGTCCAGGCCGGTGCCGGCGTCGTGGCTGACAGCGATCCGGCCGCCGAATATGCCGAAACCCTCGCCAAGGCCCGCGCCCCCATGCGCGCCGCCGAAGACGCCTGGCGCTATCCCTTCGGAAACCGCTGAAGGCGGGCGTCAGGGCTGGGCTGAAATCGCGGGCTCGTCGAACCGCACGCCCGGCCCGATCACCATCACTCCGGCCATCAGGACCGCCGCCATCGCGGCCAGCGCTGCCGCGCCGAGCGTCGCATAAGGACTGGACCGGGACGGCTGCGCCGGCGCCAGCAGGGTGCGCGCCTTGGTGATGCCTGCGTGTGCCATGGAGCCCCTCCGGTTGAAGACCCCAGTTCGGTCGGGTTCGGTTAACGAAGACTTACCGTCACAGCCGCTTGGCGCGGCCCCGCACACACCCTAGAAGCCGGACCATGATCCTCGTCGTCGACAACTACGACAGCTTCACCTGGAACCTCGTCCACTACCTCGCGGAGCTGGGCGCGGAGACGCGTGTCGTGCGCAATGACGACCTGACCGCCGCCGAGGCCTGGGCCCTGAAGCCCGAGGCCGTGCTGCTGTCGCCGGGTCCCTGCACGCCCAACGAAGCCGGGATCTGCTTGGCCATCCTCGACACCGCCCCGCTGGACATGCCGATCTTCGGCGTCTGCCTCGGCCATCAGGCCATGGGACAGGCCTTCGGCGGCGAGGTGATCCGCGCCAAGGCCCTGATGCACGGCAAGACCTCGCCGATCGAGCATGAGGGCCGCAGCGTCTTCAAGGGCCTGCCCTCGCCCTTCACCGCCACCCGCTATCACTCGCTGGCCGTGCGCCGCGAAACCCTGCCCGACGTGCTCGACGTCACCGCCTGGACCGCCGACGGCGAGATCATGGGCCTGGCCCATCGCACCCGCCCGATCCATGGCGTCCAGTTCCACCCCGAATCCATCGCCACCGAACACGGCCACGACCTGCTCGCCAACTTCCTCGATCTGGCCAACGTCAAACGCACGGCGATGGTCTGAGATGGCTGAAGGTTTCAAACCCCTGCTGGCCAAACTGGTCGACGGCCGCATCCTGTCGGCGGATGAGGCCCACGCCTTCTTCGCCGCCTGCCTGCGCGGCGAGCCGACCCCGGCCCAGGTCGCCGCCGCCGTCACCGCCCTGCGCATCCGCGGCGAGACGGTCGAGGAGATCGCCGCCTTCGCCACCGCCATGCGCGAGGCCGCCCGCACGCTCGACCATCCCTATGACGCCATCGACACCTGCGGCACCGGCGGCGACGGCCAGCACACCTTCAACATTTCCACCGCCGCCGCCCTCGTTCTGGCCGGTGCGGGGCTGAAGGTCGCCAAACACGGCAACCGGGCCATGAGCTCGAAATCCGGCTCCTCAGACGTGCTCTCGGTGCTGGGCGTCAATCTGCAGGCCGGCCCGGCCCAGCAGCGCCGCTCGCTGGATGAGGCCGGCATCGCCTTCCTGTTCGCCCCCGCCTACCACGGTGCCATGCGCCACGTCGGGCCGGTGCGGGCCGAGATCGGCTTCCGCACCGTCTTCAACCTGCTGGGCCCGCTGTCCAATCCGGCCGGCGCGAAGCGTCAGGTCATGGGCGTCTATGACCCCCGCCTGCTCGAGCCGCTGGCCGAGGTGCTGGGCCGGCTGGGCGCGACCCGCGCCTGGACCGTCCACGGCCAGGGCCTCGACGAACTGACCACCACGGGCGAGACCGAAGTCGCGGAATGGAAGGACGGCGCGGTCCGCCGCTTTACCGTCACGCCGGAAGACGCGGGCCTGCCCCGCGCCTCGCTCGATGCCCTGCGCGGCGGCGATGCGGAAGAAAACGCTGCCGCCCTAAGCGCCCTGCTGGACGGGGCCACGGGCGCCTATCGCGACATCGTCCTGCTCAACGCCGCCGCCGCCCTCGTCGTCGCGGACCGTGCCGCCGATCTGGCCGAAGGTGCCGTCATGGCCGCCGCCGTCATCGACGACGGACGGGCGGCGAAGGCCCTCGCGGATCTGGTCGAGGCGACCAACGCCGTCATCGAGGAAGAGCCGGCGTGAGCGACGTTCTCGCCGGCATCGCCGCCTACAAGCTTATCGACGTGGCCGCCCGCAAGGCCGCGACGTCGCAGGACGCGATCGAATCCGTCGCGCGCGCCGCATCGCCCCCGCGCGGCTTCCGCGCCGCCCTCGAACGCCATGTCGAGAACACCGGCCGCCCGGCCCTGATCGCCGAGATCAAGAAGGCCAGCCCGTCCAAGGGCCTGATCCGAGCAGACTTCGACCCGCCGGCGCTGGCCCGGGCCTATGAGCGCGGCGGCGCAAGCTGCCTGTCGGTGCTCACGGACGGCCCCAGCTTCCAGGGCGACGACGCCTTCCTCGTCGCCGCCCGCGACGCGGTCGCCCTGCCCTGTCTACGCAAGGACTTCCTCGTCGATCCCTGGCAGGTGGCCGAGAGCCGGGCGCTGGGCGCCGACTGCATCCTGATCATCCTCGCCATGATCGACGACGCCCTCGCCGCGGAGTTGCTGGCCGAGGCGGAGCGGTTCGGCATGGACGCCCTCATCGAGACCCACGACGAGGCCGAGATGGCCCGAGCCTGCGCGCTGGGCGGCGATCTGGTCGGCATCAACAACCGCTCGCTGCGGACGTTCGAGGTTGATCTCGCCGTCACCGAACGCCTCGCCATCCTCAGCCCCGTCCGCGCCCTTCTGGTCGCCGAGAGCGGCATCTTCACGCCGGATGACGTGCAGCGGGTTTCGGACGCCCATGCACAGGCGGTGCTGGTCGGCGAGAGCCTGATGCGTCAGGCGGATGTGGAGGCGGCGACACGGGCCTTGATCCGCTAGGTCCTCAACACGGACGTTTCCCGCGGATCTGGACCGTATCTGTTCGCGCCACGCTTTCCGGGGCGCAGAGCCAACACGACGACGACAAGTCCGAGCGGGATCAACAGCAGCGTCCATCTGTCCAGCGGATCAGGCTCGAAGAGCCATGCGTGGTGCACTACCGCAAAGACCGCCCGATAGGACTGGTACAGGTTTACTGGCAGGCTCGGGAGCAGCGCGACGGCCCACCAACCCGATAGCCCCTGGTCGTGAAGACGCCGACAGAAAAGCGCTAGACATGGCACGAACAACACGATGTCGACGGCGGCATTGGCAAACCAGCTCGAGTCCCACGGCAGCCCCTGCAGGGGAAGCTTCAGCAGAAACTCGATGAGGCTGATAAGCAGGCCGAAGTAAACCAGATCGACGATCCGCGCGCGTCCTCGAAAGGCCACCATCTCGCGGGCGAACCTGACTGATACGCGTCCGGCCTTGTGCAGTATCGCTTGCAAGCCGCCCCCCATCCGAGTGCTGAGCATCGCGCCGATCCGTCGCACGGGCAACAGCGGCCCGCCCGACGGTAACCGGACCTTAACCGGAACAGCACAGGAACACGGTGTGGACGTTTGCGGTTTGTTCCGCTAGCGTTCTTCCAACGGGATTCGTCTTCGAGGTCGCCATGCTCACGCGCAAACAGCACGAACTGCTGATGTTCATCCACGAACGGATCAAGGAGACCGGCGTCTCCCCGTCGTTCGACGAGATGAAGGAGGCGCTCGATCTGGCCTCCAAATCAGGCATTCACAGGCTGATCACGGCGCTGGAGGAACGCGGCTTCATCCGCCGTCTGGCGCACCGCGCCCGGGCGCTCGAGGTCACCAAGATGCCCGATCAGGCCACGGCGGGCGCGCCGCGCGGACGGGCGGGCTTCGCCCCCTCGGTCATCGAGGGCGGCGGTCGCCCCATGGCCGCCGAACCGGCCAATGACACCCGCGAACTGTCCCTGATGGGCAAGATCGCCGCCGGCACCCCCATCGCCGCCATCGAGCACGAAACGGCCCGCTACCCGGTGCCCGAGGCCATGCTGGGCGCCGGCGAACACTATCTGCTCGAGATCGAGGGCGACTCCATGATCGAGGCCGGCATCCTCAACGGCGATCTGGTGATCATCAAATCGACCGACACCGCCACCTCGGGCGAGATCGTCGTCGCCCTCGTCGAGGGCGAGGAAGCCACCCTTAAACGCCTGCGCAAGAAGGGTGCCTCGATCGCGCTCGAGCCGGCCAACCGCAACTACGAGACGCGCATCTTCGGCCCTGACCAGGTCGAGGTCCAGGGCAAGCTGGTCGGGCTCATCCGCCGCTATCACTGACGGCGGGGTCGCCAGGCGCGCTCCACGGCCGCTCGCCGCGCACATCGGCCACCCGGACCGCGCGCCACCGGTTGGCTGAGGCCGGCCCGTCCCGCCACAGCTCCACCGCCCCGCCGCGGGCGTAGTCTTCGCCATCCAGCACCAGCCGCCCGGCGCAGGAGGCCGGCAAGGCCGCCACGGTCGCCCTGACGCTGACCACGGGCGCAGACCGGCACAGGGCATCGACTTCTTCCGGCGAGGGTACCCGTCGGCCCCACCACATCGACAGTGGCCCCGCGCCCGGCTCCACCGGCGCGCAGGAGTACCGCGTGCAGACCCAGCCCTCTGTCGGCCGCGCCGCCGGCGTCACGCCGCGCCGCCGGGTCCAGACATCGACCGCGAACTCTCGCACGCCCGACCGCACCACCACGGCCTGACCATCCTCAACAAAGGCGGCATTCGTCCCCCCGTCGCCGATCCACAGGTCCGGCGTGGGATCCCTCGGCCACAGCATCACCGCCGCCGCAAACGGCAGGCCCAGCCACCGCAGCGGTCCCCGCCACAGGCAGCAGAACAACACGCCGAGAAAGGCGATCGGCAGGACGAAGTCCGGCGCGCTGGCCACCGTGCGGACCGCGCCGGGCAGACCCGCCGTCCACTCGCCGATCGCCAGCATCACCCCGATCCCCTGCCCCGCCAGCCAAAGGAAGGGCGCGCCCAGACCTGTCGGCTCCAGCAGGGCACCGAGCGCCAGCGCCGGCATGATCACGAAGTCCGACAACGGCGCCGTCGCCAGATTGGCACCCAGTCCGTACATGGCCGTCCGGTTGAAATGCTGCAGGGCGAACGGCCCGGTCGCCGCTCCCGCCGCCAGACTGGCCATGATGGCGATGCCCAGCCACGCACCCACGCGCTGGATCAGCAGGATCGGCCAGGGCGCGGATATCTCGCGCGGCCGCACCGGCCAGGCCTCGACCAGGGCCACCAGCGCCGCCGTCGCCGCGAATGACATCTGGAAGCCCGGCGTCACGATGGCTTCGGGCTGCAGCAGCAGGACCACGAAGGCCGCGACCGCCAGCGCGTGCATGGTGATGGCCTCCCGATCCAGCAGGATGGCCAGGAAGGCGATCGAGGCCGTGATCGCGGCCCGCTCGGCCGGCGCGGGCGAGCCGGAGATGACCAGATAGGTCCCGACCGCCGCCAATCCCGCCCAGGCCGCGACCTTCTTGCCGGACACCCGCAGCGCCAGCCACGGCCAGGCCGCAGTCAGCAGCCGCACCAGAAAGAAGCTGAAGCCGCCGACCACCGCCATATGCAGGCCCGAGATCGACAGGATGTGGGCGAGGCCGGAATCCCGCATCACATCGACCTCGGCCGGGTCCAGCCAGGCCTCGTGGCCCGTGGTCATGGCCGCCGCCACCCCGCCCGTCCGCTCCCCGAGCCGGGCGACGATCCGCATGGCCAGGTCATAGCGCAGGCCATTGACCGCCATCGCCGCCCGCACCTTCCATGGCGGCGGCGACAGATAGGCCGGCCGCGTCTCCCCCAGCGAGAAGGCCACCCCGCCCATGCTCTGGAAATACGCGTTGCGGCCGAAGTCATAGGCACCGGGACTCGCGGGTGCCGGCGGCGGGTTGATCAGGGCAAACAGCCGCACAGCCTCTCCCGGCTCGGGCGCTGCGCCGCGCACCGTGGCGCGCAGTCGAACCGGAGTCTCGTCCGGACCCAGACCCTCGACGCGGACCGGCGCGATCACCACCCGCGGTCCCGCGGCCCCCGGACTGTCGACATCGATGACCCAGCCCTCGACCACGGTCGGCCGGGCCATGGCCGGAGCGATCGGCGCCGCCACGGCATTGGTCCGCAGCTTGGCCACCGCGACCCCGAGGGCGAAGCAGGCGAGGAGCATCAGACCCAGCGTCCAGGCCCGCGCCAGGGCCCTCCGACGCGCGGCGAGCCACAGTCCGGCCGCCAGCCCGGCACAGAGGATCAGCGGCCAGGCCGGCGGTTCGGTCTTCAGGGCGAAATAGACCGCGCATCCGCCGCCGAACGCCACCGGCGCCCACAGCCGCCAGCGCAAGGTCTGGTCAGCGATCTGCGCGCGCAGGAATTCCCGGCTCCGCGCGGCGAGGGTGGGATTCACTGGCGCCGGCGCTATAACGCCCGCCATGACCTCCCCCTCCGACTCCGCTGTCGTCACGCGCTTCGCCCCCTCGCCGACGGGTTCCCTGCACATAGGAGGCGCCCGGACGGCGCTTTTCAACTATTTGTATGCAAGGCGGCACAACGGGCAGTTTCTCGTTCGGGTCGAGGACACCGATCGGGAACGGTCCACCGACGCCGCCGTAAAGGCCATTTTCGACGGCCTGAGCTGGCTGGAACTGTTCGCCGACGAGGAGCCGGTGTTCCAGTACAGCCGCGCCGACCGCCATCGCGAGGTGGTCAATGAACTGCTGGAGCGCGGCGGCGCCTATCGTGACTTCACCTCGGCCGAGGAGACCGGCCGCCTGCGCGACCTGGCCAAGGCCGAGCGCCGGACCTTTGAGTCGCCGTGGCGCGACCGCGAACCCACCGTCGACGACCTGGGCCAGCCCCACGTCGTCCGCTTCCGCCGTCCCTTGCCCGGCAAGGTCACGGTCGAGGATGCGGTCCAGGGGACCGTCAGCTGGGCCAATGACGACCTCGATGACCTCGTCCTGCTGCGCAGCGACGGCGCGCCGACCTACAATCTCGCCGTGGTGGTCGACGACCACGACATGGGCGTCACCCACGTCATCCGCGGCGACGACCACCTGAACAACGCCGCCCGCCAGAGCCTGATCTATGACGCGCTGGGCTGGACCCGCCCGGTCTTCGCCCACATCCCGCTGATCCACGGCCCCGACGGGGCCAAACTGTCCAAACGGCACGGGGCGCAGGCCGTCCATGAGTATGCCGAGATGGGCTATCTGCCCGAAGCCATGCGCAACTACCTGGCCCGGCTGGGCTGGGCCCATGGCGACGACGAACTGTTCAATGACGCCCAGGCGCAGGCCTGGTTCGACCTGACCGGCGTGGGCAAGGCCCCGGCCCGGCTGGACTTCGACAAGCTGGCCCACGTCAACGCCCACTGGATCCGCCTTGCCGACGACGACCGGCTGGCAAAGATGACGCTGGACGTCCACCTCGCCCGCGGTCACGCCCTCGGGCCAGACGACGAAGCCCGGTTGCTGCGCGCCATGCCCTTCATCAAGGATCGCGCCAAGACCGTGCTGGAACTGGCCGATCAGACCGGCTTCGCCCTCAAGGTCCGCCCGCTGTCGATCTATGAGAAGGCCCAGCCGATGCTGACCGGCGAATCAGGCGAGCGGATCGGCCGCCTGCGCGACCGCCTCAAACTGTTCGCCAGCTGGGACGTCTTCGCCCTCGAGGCCGAACTCAAGGTTTTCGCCGAGGAAGAAGCCGTCGGATTCGGCAAGATCGGCCCCGCCGTACGCGCCGCCCTCACTGGAGACGGCGTTTCGCCCGACATTGCCAAAACTCTGGCGGCCCTGGGACGCGAAGAAAGCCTCGGGCGCTTGGATGATGCGCTGCAACAGACTATCTGAGGTAACAGACATCGCGCCGCCGTCGCCTCCCCGCGTCAGGCCGCCGACTGAAGCAAGGGGCTGATATGACCGAACAAGCCAAAACCGCCGGGACGGCGACGCTGACCTACGGCGACAAGTCCGTAGACCTGCCCGTGCTTTCGGGCTCGACTGGCCCCGATGTCATCGACATCCGCAAGCTGTACGGCGCGACCGACGCCTTCACCTACGATCCCGGCTTCACCTCGACGGCGGCCTGCGAGAGCGGGCTGACCTTCATCGACGGCGACGTCGGCACCCTGCTGCACCGCGGCTATCCGATCGACCAGTTGGCCTCGCAGTCCAACTTCATCGAGGTCTGCCACCTGCTCCTGCACGGCGAGCTGCCCACGGCCTCGGAATACGAGGCCTTCGAACGCAGCATCACCACCCACACCATGCTGCACGCCCAGTTCGACCGCTTCTTCGAGGGCTTCCGCCGCGACGCCCACCCGATGGCCATCATGGTCGGCACGGTCGGGGCCCTGTCGGCCTTCTATCACGACAGCCTGGACATCCATGATCCGGTCCAGCGCAACATTTCGGCCATCCGGCTGGTCGCCAAGATGCCGACGATCGCGGCGCGCGCCTTCAAATATCACGTGGGCCAGCCCTTCGTTTCGCCGCGCAACGACCTGAGCTACGCCGAGAATTTCCTGCGCATGTGCTTCGCCGTCCCGGCCGAGGACTATGTCGTCAATCCGGTACTGGCCCGTGCCATGGACCGCATCTTCATCCTGCACGCCGACCACGAGCAGAACGCCTCGACCTCGACCGTCCGCCTCGCCGGCTCGTCGGGTGCCAACCCGTTCGCCTGTATCGCCGCCGGCATCGCCTGCCTGTGGGGCCCGTCGCACGGCGGTGCCAATGAAGAGGCGCTCAACATGCTCAAGGAGATCGGCACCCCGGACAAGATCCCGGAGTTCATCGAGGGCGTGAAGGCCAAGAAATACAAGCTGATGGGCTTCGGCCACCGCGTGTACAAAAACTACGACCCGCGCGCCAAGGTGATGAAGGAGAGCGCCGACGAGGTGCTGGCCGCCGTCGGCGATCCCAACGACCCGCTGTTCCAGGTCGCCAAGGAACTGGAGCGGATCGCGCTGTCGGACGAATATTTCATCGAGCGCAAGCTGTTCCCGAACGTCGACTTCTATTCGGGCATCACCCTGTCGGCGATGGGCTTCCCGACCTCGATGTTCACCGTGCTGTTCTCGCTGGCCCGCACCGTCGGCTGGATCGCCCAGTGGCAGGAAATGATCGGCGACCCGACCCAGAAGATCGGCCGCCCGCGCCAGCTCTACACCGGCCCGACCGAGCGGGACTACGTACCGATCCAGTCGCGCGGCTAGGGCCGCCCGACAGGGTACTGGAACGACACGCGACCCCGGAGCCCAGGCTTCGGGGTCGCTTCGTTTCGGCCTACCAGCGCCGGCGGCGGGGGGCCGCCAGCCCCTCGATCTCGGCCAGGAAGGCGGCATGGTCCGGGATAGACGCATCATCCCCGGCCATGGCCACGAGGGCTTCTGCCTCGGCGATCAAGCCCTGGACCTCTTCGGCGCCGTCCGATCCGAGCGTGACCAGGGACCGCGCCCGGGCCCTGAGCAGAAGAGCGGCCGCGGCGGGATAGCGGCCCGACAGGCGTGAGGCCCACAGGGGAATGGCCTCGTGACCGCCCCGGATCTCTCCGGACCGCGACAGGATCAGGCCCGAGGCCTCGCGCAGGGCGGGCCAGTCCATGAGAAAGGCGAGGCCGCGCACGGGATCGGGGTGTGCGGATGCGATTTCGAACGCGCGATCCAGCGCCACGACGTCCTCGAAATCCGCCAGCCCGGCGAGCAGGGCGCGCAGATCCTCGGCCGAAAGAGCGCGCTCGAACCGGCGCCACCGGGCCTCGACCGCCTCCGCCCGCCTGCCTTCGGCCTCGAGGACAACGATCTCGGCGGCCGTCCAGGCGTCCGACGGTGCCTCGGCCGCGCCGGTCCGGCCCCAGCGGGAGGCCGGAACAGGCTCCATCCGCGCGCCCTCCAGCGCCGCCCGGGCGTCCGCTGCGCGACCGGCGAGCGCCAGGCGATGGGCGATTGCAGCACCGATCTCGGGCTTGCGGGCGTCCGCGTCGGTGATTGACCAGACCCAGGCGTCGAGATCGCCGGCGCGGTCCGCCAGTTTGCGAACCACCAGGGCGAGGCGTCCGGTTGGCCGGGGTCCTTGGGTCAGGCCTGACAGCAAACGCCGGGCGAGGACGGGATCGAGACCCGCCGCGCCCCGCCCGATCCAGGAAGCCCAGGGATCGAGACGCGTCGCCAGCGCCTCGCCCAACACCGGTCCGGCGACATCCGGCCCGGCGAGGGATGCCGCCCGGGCGAGCTCGGCCGTCGCTCCGTCAAACAACAGCGGCAATTCGCCCTTGGCATCGCTGACCCGGGCGACGAGGCCGGGATACAGGTCGAACCACGCCACCAGCCGGTCAAGCGCCAAACGGGCATCCAGCGAGGCCAGTCGGTCGGCAATCATCCGCAGCAGCGAGCGGAGCTCGCTGAGCAGCGCCGGCCGTTTGCGCCAGGACACCCGGGCCCGACTGCCGCCGACGGCCAGTAGACGCTTGTCGATCTCCAGCGCCAGATCGGCCGCTCCGACCTCGGCGGCGAGCTCCATGCGCAGGCGGCGCTTCAGGCCCGGGTCGGCAGCCCCCGCCTCCATCAGCAGATCGGCGAGCCGGTCCGCCCCGAGCGCGGCCAGGTTGGCGGCGGATACGGACTTCTTCGCCGTCGTGGGTCGTTTCGCCATGCGTTCCTGAACCGCCCTTCCGTCCCTCAACGCCCGAACGCGCGGGGCGTCAGGCGCCGCCGGCCTTCAAGGCGATCACCCGGAGAACGGCCTCTGCCGCGATCTCGGACGGGTCACGCCCCTCGCGGCCCATCTGGTCCAGCGCCGCCGTTTGCCGCTCGGCCTGGGTCCGCCGCGCCTCCGGGTCGCCCAGCAGCCGCGCGACCTCGGCCGCCACCTTCTCCGGCGTGGCGTCGTTCTGGATCAGCTCGCGGGCGATCTCCTCGTCCGCAGCGTGGTTGAACAGGGTGGCGTATTTCCCCGTGAAGAACGGCTTCATGATCGCATAGCTGAGCGGCTGGAAGCGGTAGGCGATGACCGTGGGCGCGCCGGCCAGCGCCAGTTCGGTCGAGACCGTGCCGCTGGTGGCGAGGGCGACCGTGGCCGCGCGCATGGCGGCGTATTTCCGGTTCTCGCCGACCACATGGGCGCGGAAAGGCCAGGTTGCGACCCGGGCCGTCACGTCGGCGGCGACCGTGCCCGCGGCGACCACGGCCACTTCCAGTGCCGGATCGGCGGCCTTCAGCCGGGCGATGGCCGCCTCATAGACGGGGGTCATCAGACGGATTTCGGACGGGCGGCTGCCCGGCAGGACGACCAGCAAGGGCGCGGCGGCCGCAATGCCCTGCTCGGAGCGGAAGGCGGCCGGATCAGCGCCGCTCATGTCCACATGCAGCGCCTGTGAGCCCACGACCGTCGTCGGCAGGCCCTCGCGCTCGAACCAGGGCGCGTCAAAGGCGTAGAGGGCCAGCAGGTGATCCACGGCCGCCGCCAGGGTCTTCGCCCGTCCCGGCCGCGAGGCCCAGACCTGCGGCCCGACATATTTGATCAGGGGCACGCCCGGCAGCACCGCCCGCAGGGCCTTGGCCACACGGATGGTGAAGCCCCAGCTGTCGATCAGGACCACGGCATCCGGCTTTTCCGCCACGCCCAGCGCCACCGTGTCGGCGACGCGCCGCTTGACCATCCCGTAGGCCTTCATGCCTTCCAGCCAGCCGTGGATGGAGAGCTCGGCGATGTCGAACGGGCTTTGGACGCCCTGCTCCGCCATACGGGGCCCGCCGACGCCGACGAAGGTCACGTCCGCCCCCAATCGCGTCTTCAGCGCCCCGGCCAGACCGGCGCCCAGTGCATCGCCCGAGGCCTCGGCAGCGACCAGCATGATCTTCAGGGGGCGGCTCATCCTGCGCTTCCGCCCGGCTCGCCCCAGACGAACAGGCCTGCCCGGTCGGCGGCCTCGATCAGCCCGGCCCTGTCGATCAGGATCAGCTTGCCGGCGACGCCGCCGACCCCGGCCAGGCCGGCGGCGGCGGCCATCTCGATCGTCCGCGCCCCCATTACGGGCATGTCCACCCGCAGGTCCTGGATCGGCTTGGGCGCCTTGCCCAGCGCGCCCTTGCGGTCCGCCGCCGAGCCGCGCAGGTCGCCCGGCAGGCCCGCGACCCGAACCAGCATGGCGTCCGTGCCCTCCTGGGCCTCGACCGCCAGCACCAGGCCGTCGCAAACGACCGCCCCCTGGCCGATGTCCAGCTCACCCGCCTTTTCCGCAACGTGCAGCGCCTTCCGCAGGTCCGACAACTGCGCCTCGGTCGGCTGGACGGTCCCGAGAGCGCCGCCCGGCAGTGTCTCTCCACCGAGAATGTCGTCGGCCCCCTCGATGACGTAGCCCTCGCCCTCGAACACCGACAGGATCTTGCGCAACAGGGCGTCGTCGCCCTTGGTCGCCGCCGCGATGATGCCGGGCAGCAGGGCCGCCCCCTTCAGATCGGGCTTCAGTGTCTTGAAGTCCGGGCGGCTGACCGTGCCGGCGAAACAGACGCCGGTGCAGCCCGCCTTCTTAAGGGCAGACAGGATTTTGCCGAACTCGGCGATCCCTGCCTCGATACCCGGATAGCGGGCCAGGTGGGCGTCGGCGAACCCGGCCAGCCGCACCAGAAACACTGGCCGCCCTTCCGCCTCGCATCGCGCCGCCACCGATACCGGCAGGGCACCGCCGCCGGCGATCAGGCCCAGCTTGCTCATTCGCCTGACCTTCTCACTCGCCCGGCAGACAGAGAGGCCGTTTGCCGTCTTCGCGGATGAAGGCCGTGATCTCCATGATCTCGGGCAGGTCGGCATAGGCCGTTTCAACCGCATCGAGCCGGTCGGCGAAGGTGCCGGCCCCCTCGAACAGCTCACGATAGGCCGCCAGCAGGCGGCGGATCGCCGTCTTGTCGTAGCCCTTGCGCTTCAGTCCGATCAGATTGAGCCCGTGAAGCTGCGCGTGATTGCCCCAGGCCGAACCATAGGGAATGACGTCGCGCGTCACCGCCGCCAGCCCGCCGACGATCGCGCCCTGCCCCACACGACCGAACTGGTGCACCGCGCAGAGCCCGCCCAGGAAGACCCGGTCACCCACGCGGGAATGGCCCCCGAGGGTGGCCTGGTTGGCCATGGTCACCCGGTCTCCCACGATCACGTCATGGCCGACATGGGCACCCGTCATGAACAGGCCGTTCGAGCCCACCGTCGTCAGCTTGCGGTCGCCCGGCGTGCCGCGGTTGAAGGTGCAGTGCTCGCGAATCACATTGTCGCTGCCGATCTCGAGGCGCACCGGCTCGCCCTTGTACCCGCCGTGTTGCGGGTCACCGCCGATCACGCAGAAGGGGTGGACGATCGTGCGTGCCTCGATGGACGTGTCCTGCTGCACCACCACGTGGCTGACCAGGCGCACGTCCTCGGCCAGGGATACGCCCGGCCCGACCACGCACCACGGCCCGATCTCGACCCCGTCCCCCAGAACGGCACCCGCGTCGACGAGGGCTGTCGGATGGATGCGGCTCACGATGCGGCCGCCTTGTCGACGGTGACCATCATGGCCGCGAACTCCGCCTCGGACGCCAATTTGCCGTCGATGAAGGTCTCGCCGCGGAATTTGAAGATGTCGCCGCGGATCTTGGTCACGATGACCTTCATATGCAGCTGGTCACCCGGCCGGGCGGGCTTGCGGAAGCGGACCCCGTCGATGGACATGAACATGATCACCTTGCCCTCGACCTGGACGTCCATCGACTTGGACATCAGCAGGGCCCCGGTCTGGGCCATGGCCTCGATGATCATCACGCCGGGCATGACCGGATCAATCGGGAAATGCCCCGGGAAATAGGGCTCGTTGTGGGTGACGTTCTTGATGCCGGTGATCGAGGTGTTGGGGACGAAGTCCTCGGCCTTGTCGACCAGCAGGAAGGGATAGCGGTGCGGCAGCCTGCGCATCACCTCGGCGTAATCGATCTTGCCGTCGTCACTCATCCTTCGGCCTTCCTCGCCGCAGGCGCTAGGAACGCGCCTTTCCTGACGCCTGTTTGGCGAGCCAGACCGCTTCGCGCAAGGACTGTCGGATCGGTTTGGCGGGATAGCCCGACCAGGTCTCACCCGGCGGTATATCAGCCAGAACCCCGGCTCCGCCCGCCACCCGGGCCCCTTCGCCGATCTTCAGGTGGTCGCCGATTCCCGCCTTGCCGCCGAAGATGACATTGTCGCCCACGATACAGGATCCCGAGATCCCCGTATGGGCGGCCAGCAGGCAGTTCCGGCCGATGATGCAGTTGTGGGCGATCATCACCAGATTATCGATCTTGGTGTTCTCGCCGACGACCGTGTCCTCATAGGCCCCCCGGTCGATGCAGGAATTGGCCCCGACCGTGACCCCGTCCTGCAGGATCACGCGACCCAGTTGCGGCACGTCGACCGGCCCGGCCTTGGATTGCGCCGCGCCGAACCCCGCCTCGCCGATACGGACGCCGGACATCAGGCTCACGCGATCGCCGATCAGGGCGAACCCGACGCTGACATTGTAGCCGATGACGCAGTCGCGACCGATCTGGACGCCGGGCCCGATGACGCTGTTGGCACCGATGCGCGTGCCCCGGCCGATGCGTGCCCCGGCACCGATGACGACGCCCGGACCAAAGACGACCGTCGCGTCCTCGGCCGCCTCGGTGCGAGCGGCCTCAGACATGGACACGGGACGGTGCAACGACATCGAAGCCCGCGCCCAGGCTGCCTGGGGCTCATCAGACACGATCAGAGCCGCGCCCGGAGGTGCCACCTCAACCGCGGCGGCAGGCAAGATCACGCAACCGGCCGCGGTCTGGCCGAGCGCGGCGACGAATTTTCGACTTGCCATAAAAGCAACGTCGCCGGGCCCGGCGGACCCGAGGGGCGCGACGGCGGAGACCTGCTGGTCTCCGCCCCGCATGACTTCGCCACCGATCCGCCCGGCCAGCTCTGCGACGGTCAGCGCCGGCAGGCTGTCGAAGAAACGCGGATCAGGCATGGCGGCTTTGTTACTGCTGTTGGGCCGGCACTTCGAGACGGTTGAAGGAAACCGACGGCAGGGCCGTGTTCAGGCGCTGGATGACGATGTCAGTCACATCCATGGCCGGGTTGGAGATGTAGACCGCCGAACGGTCCAGCAGCAGGCCGCAGCCACGCTCCTGATAGACGGCGACCAGGATCGGGTCGGCCGACTGGGCGATCGCCCGGATCTGCATCTGCTGGGTGTACTGCAGTTCCGCCTGACGGCGCTGCTCCAGCTGCTGGGCCTCCTGGGCCCGAGCCCGCCAGGCGCGCATGCGCGAACCGTCGGGATCAGCCGCCTGGCCGCCCTGCTCCAGGGCCTGGGCCTCGGACTGCAGGCTGGCACCGTAGGGGGCGAGTTCACCCTGAACTTCAGTCACCAGACGCTGCATGCCGGTCTGAACGGACTGACCGGCCGTCGATTGGGCCAGCAGACGGTCGTTGTGGAAGACACAGACGCCGGGCAGGACCGGGCCGGGATTGGCCGGAGCCTGGGCCTGGGCGGCAGCGGAGCCGGCGGCCAGGGACGCGAGAGCGAATGCGCCGATTGCGAACAGTTTCATCTTGAACCTTTGATGCGGGACTCTCGCCCGCGCTAGAACTGGGTGGAGGTCGAGAAGCGGAACGTTTCTGTTTTGTCGTACTCTTCCTGGCCGATGATCTGGCTCAGGTCGAAGCGGATCGGGCCCATAGGCGAACGCCAGTGGATGCTGACGCCGGCGGAGGCCCGGAGGGCCAGTTCGTCGACGATATTGGCGTTGGGCAGGCCGCTGCTGTTGGTCGTGTAGCGGTCATCCAGCACGCCCAGTGTTCCCACGTCGGTGAACACCGAAGTCCGGATGCCGTACTCCTCGGGCAGGCCGTTCGGGACGGTCATCTCGAGCGTGCCGATGGCGTAGAAATTGCCGCCGAGGGCATCGTTGTTGGTGCCGGGGGTCAGGTCGCGCGGGCCGATGCCGGCGGTCTCGAAGCCGCGGAAGCTGTTACCGCCCTTGAAGAAGCGGTCATTGATCCGGATCGGGTCGCCGCCCCAGCCCGCGATATAGCCGACCGACGCCGTGGCGGTGACGATCCACGACGGGGTGAGGCCCCAATAGGCCGACACGTCCGCCTCGGTCTTGATGTAGTTCACATCACCGCCGACACCGGCGAAGTCCTGGCGCAGGGTGCCGGTCCAGCCGCGGGTCGGGCGGACCGGATCGTTCCGGCGGTCGACCAGCAGGGTGTAGCCGGCCGAAGAGTTCAGGAACGAACCGACCTGGTCGCAGAGCGCGCTGGCACCCTGACGGCCGCTGCCGCTGCAATAGCCGTCCGGAACGATGATCTCGTCGCTCTTCAGGAAGTAGCGGGTGCTCAGCAGGGTGTAGCCGTTGAGCGGATACGACAGGCGCAGACCGGCACCGGTCGAGCGGTAGTCGTACGAGGAATATTCGCTGAGGTCGTAGCGCGAGTGGAAGGCGTCGAAGCCGGCGCGCAGGTCACGACCGAGGAATTTGGGCTCGGTGAAGCGGAAGTCGATCTGCTGACGCAGCGAGCCCCATTCCACGCGGGCGACGACGTTCTGGCCCCGGCCGCGGAAGTTGCGCTCGGTGATGCCCAGGTTGACGACGAAGGAGTCGACGGAGCTGAAGCCGGCACCGACGGAAAGCTCACCGGTCGGTTGTTCCGTGACGGTGACATTGACCACCGAACGGTCCGCCGCGGTGCCGCGGGCCTCCTCGACGGTGACATCCTTGAAGAAGCCCAAGGCCCGCAGATTGTTGCGCGACCGCTCCAGCAGGGTGCGGTTGAAGGCGTCGCCTTCCGTCAGCATCATCTCGCGGCGGATGACGTTATCCAGCGTGCGGGTGTTGCCGATGACGTTGATCCGGTCGACGTAGACCCGCTGGCCTTCCTTGACGTTGAAGGTGACGTCGACGGTGTCGGTCTCGGGATTGGCGCGATAGGTCGGCTCGATCTCGACGAAGGCATAGCCGGCCGAACCGGCCGCGAACGTCAGGGCGTCCACCGCCGACTCGATCTTGTCGCTCTCGTACAGATCGCCGGTGCGGATCGGCAGCAGCAGCTTGAGGAAGTCGGGGTTCAGTCGGTCATTCTCGGTGACCACGTCGACGGTGCCGAAATTATAGCGGTCGCCCTCGTCCACCGTCAGGGTGATGCCGAACGAGCTGTCGTCCGGTGCCAGCTCCGAAATCGCCGACAGGACCCGGAAATCGTAGTAGCCGCGGTTGGTATAGAATTTCCGCAGCTGCTCCCGGTCGTAATCCAGACGGTTCGGGTCGTAGTTGTCGTTGGTCGTGAACAGGCGGTACCAGGCCGACTGTTCCGTCACCATGACCTCGCGCAGGTCGCTGTCGGAATAGGCGCTGTTGCCGAGGAAGGTGATGGCGCGCACGCCGGTCTCAGGACCTTCGTTGATCTCGAACACCACGTCGACGCGGTTCTGGTCCAGCTGGACGATCTTCGGCGTCACGGTGGCGGAGATACGGCCCGACAGACGGTAAAGCTCGACGATCTTGCCCACGTCTTCCTGGATGCGGGCGCGCGTGTAGATGCCGCGCGGCTTCAGGGTGACTTCCTCGCGCAGCTTGTCCTCGCTGACCGCGCCATTCCCCTCGAACACGACCTGATTGATGATCGGGTTCTCGACGATCTCGACCACGAGGTCGCCGTTCGGCTGCACGCCCAGTTGAACGTCCGCGAACAGCTGGGTCCGGGTCAGGGTCCGGACGGCGACGTCCAGGACGGCCGGATCGACCACATCGCCGGGCTGGATCGGCAGATAGGACAGGACCGTCGTCTGGTCGATGCGCTGGTTGCCGCGCACGAGGATGCGGTTGATCGTGAGGCGCTGGTCCTGCGCCGGCGCGGCCTGCGCGGGGGCCGGAGGGCCGACCTCTGCCGGGACCGGCTGGACCACGGGGGCCATCGGAGCCTGGCTTTGGGCCATGGCGGGACCGGCCAGTCCCGCAGCGACCGCAAGGGTCAGCAGGCTGGGGCTCAGGGCCCTGGCGAAACGAAGGGCGGACGCATCTTGTCGGATCATACGGGAAACCATCGGGGGCTGGCGTCGGCTCGTCATGCGAACCCGCCGAGGAATTTGAACAGGCTCAGCTTCTGCAGGTCGTTCCAGGTCGCGAACAACATCAATCCCACCAGCAAAGCAAGACCGACACGATAACCGACCTCCTGAACGCGAGCGGGGACTGGCCTGCGGGCCACAGCTTCATAAGCGTAGAACAGCAGATGTCCCCCATCCAGAACCGGAATCGGCAACAGATTTACAATGCCAATTCCGATCGAAACTATGGCGGCGAACTGAAGAAACATCAGGGCGAGGTTCGCGGCGATATAACCGGGGTCCGGATCGGCAGCCACAGCCTGACGGGTGGCCCCGCCGGCGGCCCGCGCGATTCCGATCGGTCCGCTCAGCAGATCGCCTGATTCCTTGCCCGTGAAGATGCGGCCGATGTAGGTCCCGGTCGTCGCGACCGTCGTCCCGATCATCTCCGCGCCCTTCCCGGTCGCCTCGAACGGATTCAGACGGCGGAACCGGTAGTCCTCCTGCAGGGGCAGCAGCGCGAGGCCGACCTGGGCGACGCGCACCCGACCGGACAGTTCGTCTTCCTGGATCACCCGCCGCGGCGTCGCCACCAGCTCGACCCGCTGGCCGCCGCGATCGACCGTGAAGCGCAGGGGATCCCCCGCGCTCATCATCACCGTCTGGGTGACCTCGGACTGGTCCTGGATCGCCCGGTCATTGATCGCCAGAATCTTGTCCCGGGGCAGGAAGCCCGCCTCGGCAGCCGGGCTGCCGGGCGCGACGGCGGCCACCCGCGGTGCCGCGATCCGCTCGCCGATCACGCTGAAAAGGATGGTGAAAAGCACCAGCGCCAGCATGAAATTGGCCGTCGGCCCCGCCGCAACGATCAGGGCGCGCTGCCAGATCGGCTTGAAATGGAAATAGTCCCGCTCTGCGCCCGGACCGTTCTCGGCGATGACCCGCTGCTTCAGCTCCGCCAGCCCCGCCTGGTCCGGCACGCTGGAGGCGTCCAGATCGCCCGAGAATTTGACGTAGCCGCCCAGCGGCAGCCAGGCGAGCCGCCACTCCGTGCCGTGTTTGTCGGTGCGGGCGACGATGGTCTTGCCGAAGCCGATGGAGAACCGGTCGATCTTCACGCCGAAGGCGCGGGCCACCAGAAAATGGCCGAGCTCATGGATGGTGACGATAAAGGTCAGTACCAGCAGGAAGGGTACGCTGTAGAGCAGCACCTGACCGAGGAAGCCCGTCATGCCGTAATCGGTCCCTTCGCCATTCAGGCCGCTGCCGCGATGCCGTGGATGATCGATTCCGCCACCCGTCGAGCCTGCGCATCCACGGCCAGGGCCGCGTCGCAGGCACTTTCGGAACCGGAATCTACCCCCTTGGCCGTCACGCGCGACAAGGTGTCGGCGACGACTGCGGCAATATTGAGAAAGCCCAGTCTACGGTCAAGGAAGGCCAGGGCCGCAACCTCGTTCGCCGCATTGAACACGATGGGCGCGGCGCCGCCCGCCTGTAACGCCTGTCGCGCGAGTTTCAGGGCCGGGAAGCGCTCGTCGTCCGGGGCCTCGAACGTCAGTTGCCCCAGGGCGGCGAGGTCGAGATGCGGCGCGTTCCAGGCGATCCGGTCCGGCCAGGCCAGCGCATAGGCGATCGGAGTCTTCATGTCCGGCGGCCCCATCTGGGCCAGGGTCGAGCCGTCGACATACTCCACCATGCTGTGGATGATGGATTCAGGGTGCACCACCACGCCGATGCGATCGGCCGGCATGTCGAACAGATAGGCCGCCTCGATGGCCTCCAGCCCCTTGTTGGCCATGGTCGCGCTGTCGACCGAGATCTTGGCCCCCATGCTCCAGTTCGGGTGGGCAACGGCCTGTTCCGGTGTGATCGACTTCAGCGCCTCGAGCGGCGTCTTGCGGAACGGGCCGCCCGACGCTGTCAGGACCAGCCTCGCGACACGCTCCGGCGCTTCATGGGGAAAGACCTGGTGAATGGCGGAGTGTTCGGAATCGACCGGCAACAGCCGGCCGCCCGACCGCTTGACCCGCTCGATCAGCGCTGGGCCGCAGCAGACCAGACTTTCCTTGTTGGCCAAGGCCAGGGTCGCGCCGGTCGCCGCGGCCGCCCAGGCCGAGCGCAGGCCCGCTGCTCCGACAATGGCGGCCATGATCCAGTCGACGGGCCGGGCCGCAGCCTCGATGACCGCCTGATCACCCGCGGCCGCCTCCACGCCCGTTCCGGCCAGCGCCGCCCGCAGTTCGTCCAGCCGGGCCGGATCGGCGGTGACCGCCAGTTTTGGCTTCCAGCGCCGGGCCTGCTCGGCCAGCCGCGCGATATTGGCACCGCCGGTCAGGGCCTCGACCTCGAAAGCACCGGTGCCGGCCGTCTCGGCCTGATCCATCAGATCCAGTGTCGAACAGCCGACCGAGCCGGTCGCGCCGAGGACGGTCACCCGCCGCCGGATCATGCGGCCCCGCCCGTCAGGCCGACGATGAGCCGCCCGCAGGCCACCACCACGACCGCGAACATCAGCCCGTCCACCCGGTCCAGCAGGCCGCCGTGGCCCGGGATCAGCTTGCCGGCATCCTTGACGCCATAGCGCCGCTTCAGGGCCGACTCCCAGAGGTCGCCGGCCATGGTCGCCAGAGCCGCCGCCAGCCCCAGGGCCGCGCCCCAGTACGGGCCGAGGCCCATGTCGAGGAAGGCGCCGAGCGCTGCGCCCGCCAGCGTGCCCGCGCCAAGACCGCCGATGAAGCCGGACCAGGTCTTGTTGGGCGAAAAGCGGGGCCACAGCTTGGGCCCGCCGACCAGGCTGCCGACCAGATAGGCCATGATGTCGGACGCCCAGGCGATGAGGAAGGCCGAGACCGTCCAGGCCAGTCCGCTGGCCGTGTCGACGTCGCGCAGCCAGATCAGGAGCACCGCCGGCCAGCCGAGGTAGAGCACCCCATAGGCGGCATCCAGCGCCTCCTGCCCCCGGTTTCGCGCGAACAGGCCCGCCGACACAGCGCCGAAGACCAGCATCACGAGGGCGAGGGACAACTGCCCGGCGTGCGCCGCCACAACGCCGGCGACGAGGCCGAAGGCCACAGCCCCCGCCATCACCCGCCACGCCCTGGCCGCGCTCATCATCGCCCATTCGACGGCCAGCAGGGCGCAGGCCAGCAGCATCAGGGCGAGGAACCACAGGCCGCCGGCCCAGATGGCCAGCACCGCGGCGGGCGCCAGCACGATGGCGGATGCCGCCCTGAGAACGATGTCGCGGACCCTGACCGCCATCAGCCGGCCGCGAGGGCGGGCGTGGCCGCTTCGGAGGGCACCGCCCGGCCACCGAAGCGGCGATCCCGGTTGCGGTATTGTTCGGTTACGTCGGCCAGACCCTCGGCTCCGTAGTCGGGCCAGAGGATGTCCTGATAGACCAGCTCGGCATAGGCGGCCTCCCACAGGAGGAAGTTCGACAGCCGCTGCTCGCCGGAGGTGCGGACGATGACATCGACCGGCGGGGCACCCGCGGTCGACAGGCCCTGGCCCAGGGTCTCCTCGTCCAGCGGCCCCGTCGCCTGTCCGGCCAGCACGGCCTCGACATGCCGCCGCGCCGCATCGACGATGTCGGCCCGGCCGCCATAGTTGAAGGCGACCTGGAGCAGGAATTTCTCATTGTGCGCCGTGCTCGCCTCGGCCCGCTCGATGATGGCGACGATGTCGGCCGGCAGGCCCGCGCGACGCCCCAGTACCCGGACCCGGACGCCCGCCCGCTCCAGCCGTTTCAGGTCGCTGGAGACATAGGACCGGACGAGACCCATCAGGTCGGACACCTCATCCGCCGGCCGGCTCCAGTTCTCGGTCGAAAAGCCGAACACGGTCAGGCAGCGGATGCCGAACCGGGGTGCGGCCTCGACCGTGCGCTTCAGCGCCTGCACGCCCTCGCGGTGGCCCATGGCGCGCGGCAGTCCACGCGCCTCGGCCCAGCGTCCATTGCCGTCCATGATCAGGGCGACGTGTCGCGGGCCGTCAGTCGGCGCGGAATGAAAGGGCTCGGCGAGCATGCGGGACGTATCCTACGGCAATTCGCGCCGTCAAACCTGCATGATCTCAACTTCCTTGGCCCTCAAGGCCTCGTCGATGCGCTTGATGGCCGCGTCCGTGTCCTTCTGGACCTCGGCCTCCATCTTCTTCTGCTCGTCCTGGCTGATCTCGCCGGCCTTCTCGGCCTTCTTGAGATCCTCATTGGCGTCGCGGCGGACGTTGCGGACGGCGATCTTCTGCTGCTCGGTGTATTTGCCGGCCAGCTTGGCGAGGTCCTTGCGGCGCTCCTCGGTCAGCGGCGGCACGGGGATGCGCAGGGTCTGGCCGTCGACGATCGGGTTCAGACCCAGGCCGGCGGCGCGGATGGCCTTCTCGACCGGGCCGACCATCGACTTGTCCCAGACGTTGACCGAAATCATCCGCGGCTCGGGCACGCTGATGGCGGCGACCGAATTCAACGGCGCGTTCGAGCCATAGGCCTGCACCTGCACGGGATCCAGCAGGCCGACGTTGGCGCGGCCGGTGCGCAGGCCGTTGAACTCTTCTTTCAGGGCGGACACGGACTTGTCCATGCGGTCGCGGTAGGTCTTGAGATCGGGCTTGGCCATGGTCGTTTCTCTCGGGTTTTCTTGTCTTTGGCGGCTCAGGCGGCTGGTTTGGAAGAGATGACCGTAAAGGTCCCCTCCCCCGTCAGCGTCCGGCGCAGCGAATTGTTCTCGCGGATCGAGAAAACCACGATCGGAATGCCCGAGTCACGCATCAGGGCGATGGCCGAGGCGTCCATGACCTTCAGGTCCTTGGCCAGCACATCGTGATAGGTCAGGGTCTCGTAGCGGGTGGCGGTCGCATCCTTCTTGGGATCGGCCGTATAGACGCCGTCCACGCTGGTACCCTTCAGCAGGGCGTCGCAGCCCATCTCCGCGGCCCGCAGCGCGGCACCCGAGTCGGTCGTGAAGAAGGGCGCGCCCACGCCGGCGGCGAAAATCACCACCCGACCCTTTTCGAGATGACGCAGGGCGCGACGGCGCACATAGGGCTCAGCCACCGCATTCATGGTCAGGGCGCTCTGCACCCGGGTCTGGACGCCGATCTTCTCCAGCGCCGCCTGCATGGCCAGGGCGTTCATCACCGTGGCCAGCATGCCCATATAGTCGGCCGTGGCCCGCTCCATGTCGCCCGCGGCCTTGCTCAGCCCGCGGAAGATATTGCCGCCGCCGATGACCAGGCAGATCTCGACGCCCTCGCGCGCAACGTCGGCCACCGCCTGGGCGACGCCCGCGACGGTCTTCATGTCGATGCCATAGGACTGGTCGCCCATCAGCACCTCGCCCGACACCTTCAGCAGGACGCGTTTGTACAGGAACTCGGGCGGGGCGTCGGGCATGGCAAGACCTTGGGCGGGGGATTCGGCTCCTTATAGGAAGCCCCGCCTTCGGTTCAAAGGCCTGACTGCCCGGGTCACAGCCGCAGAATGATGGTCTCGACGATCGGCCGACGGTCCCAGATCTGCTGGCTGGCCTTCTTCAGCGCGCGGGAGACGGCCTGTTCGATGACCATTTCATCGTCCAGCGCCGCGCCCTTTAGCTTCATCACCGCCTGTTCGGCGCGCTCCGCCAGATCGTCCAGCGCGTCGCCCAAAGGCGATTCCGCATCGCCCGGCAGGCCGATGGCCCGGACGTCGATGTCGCTGACGATCTTGCCGCGCTTGTCCATGGCGAAGCTGACGATCAGCACGCCATTGGTCGAGGCGTGGCGACGCTCGTGCAGGGCCTCGCCCTGTTCCGTGACCAGACGACCGCCGTCGACATAGAGCCGGCCGTTGGGGACCTCGTCGATGATCGCGGCGGGCCCGGGGGCCAGACGCACCATGTCGCCGTTGCGGGGGGTCACCGTCTCGGAGACGCCGACGTCCTTCGCGAGATTCGCGTGCTCGGCCAGGTGGCGGCGCATGCCGTGGGTCGGCACGGCGATCTTCGGCCGCGCCCAAGCGTACATCTGGCGCAGTTCCTCGCGGCACGGGTGGCCCGAGACGTGGATGCCGGGGTGGTCACGCTCGGTGTAGAGCCGCACGCCGCGGTCGGCGAGCTTGTCCTGCAACCGGCCGATCGACAGCTCATTGCCGGGGATGACCCGCGACGAGAAGATGCAGTGATCGCCCTTGCTGAGCTTGATGTAGGGGTGGGTGCCCTCGGCCACCCGCGACAGGGCCGCGCGGGCCTCGCCCTGGCTGCCGGTGCACAGATACAGGATCTGGTCGGCCGGCCAGACGCGGGCCTCTTCGTCGGTCAGGAAAGGCTTGACGTCGTTCAGCATGCCGACGTGTTTGGCCGCGGAGGTGATGCGATGCATCGACCGTCCGGCCAGCGACACGCGTCGTCCGGCGGCCTCGGCGGCGCGGATGACGCTGTCCATGCGCGCGACGTTCGAAGCGAAGCACCCGACCGCGATCCGGCCCTTCAGCCCGCCGATCAGTTCGATCAGGGCGTTGCGGACCCCGCCCTCCGACCCCGCCGATCCCTCGACGAAGACGTTGGTGGAGTCGCACACCATCGCCAGCACGCCCTCGTCACCGAGGCGGCTGATGGCGGCGGAGTCGGTGACCTCGCCGATGATCGGATCGTCGTCGATCTTCCAGTCGCCGGTGTGCAGCACCGTGCCCAGCGGCGTCTTGATCGCCAGACCGTTCGGCTCGGCGATCGAATGGGTCATGGTCACCATCGTCACCTGGAACGGGCCCAGGTCGATGGTCCCGCCCAGCGGCACCTCGATCAGCTTGACCTGATCCAGAATGCCCGCCTCGCGCAGCTTCTCGCGGATCAGGAAGGCGGTGAACGGCGTGGCGTACAGCGGGGCCTTCATGCGCGACCACAGCCAGCCGAGGGCACCGATATGGTCCTCGTGCGCGTGGGTCAGGACGATGCCGCGGATGGTCTCGCCTTCAAGGAAGGCGGGGTCGGGCACGATCACATCGACGCCGGGCGTCGACAGGTCGCCGAAGGTCACGCCCACATCGACTACGAGCCACTCGCGGTTCGCCTCGGGGCCATAGCCGTACAGATTCAGATTCATCCCGATCTCGCCCGAGCCGCCCAGCGGCAGGAAGACGAGTTCGTCGTTGGTTTTCTTTTTCATGCGTCCTTTAGATGGGTGTTCCGCCGCCAGATTTCGAGGAGGCCGCGGATAGTCAGGTCCGGATCGAACCGGTCGATTGATGTTGTTGCGCCTTCAAACAGGCTGGCCACGCCGCCCGTTCCAATCACGGTCATGGGTTTTCCCCACTCCGCCTTGATGCGCGCGACCATGCCCTCGATCAGGGCGACATAGCCCCAGAAGACGCCGGACTGCATATTGGAGACGGTGTCCTTGCCGATCACCCGGTCGGGCCGCTGGATGGCGATGCGCGGCAGCATGGCCGCCGCCTCGTGCAGGGCCTGCAGGCTCAGATTGATGCCGGGGGCGATGGCACCGCCCTCGAAGGCTCCATCGGCGGCGATGACGTCGAACGTCGTGGCCGTGCCGCTGTCGATCACGATCAGATCGCCCGGATAGACCAGATGCGCCCCGATGGCGTTGACCAGCCGGTCGGCTCCCGCCTCGCTCGGCTTGGTGATCCGCGCGGTCATGCCCAGCTCGACATTGTCGCCGATGACCAGCGGCTCGACCGACAGATAGCGGCGCGACAGGTTGCGCAGGTTGAAGATCGACTGCGGCACCACACTGGAGATGATGCAGCCATCCAGCTGGCCGATCGCCAGCCCGTGCATGGCCAGCAGCTGGCTCAGCCAGACGGCATACTCGTCTGCCGTACGGCTGCTTTCCGTGGCCGTGCGCCACTGGGCGATCCAGTCGCTGCCGTCATGGACCGCGAACAATGTGTTCGTATTGCCCTGCTCGATCGCCAGAAGCATCACGCAGCCTCCCCGAAGAAGACGTCGCCGGCGGAGATCAGCCGCAGGCTCCCGTCCGCCAGCCTCAATTTCAGCGCGCCGTCGGGCGCCACGCCCTCGGCGATGCCCTCGACCGTCTCGCGGCCCAGCCGCGCCAACGCCGGCCCGTCCAGCCCGGCCGTCCGCGCCCGCCAGGCATCGAGGATCGGCTCGAACCCCAACATCTCCCAACGGTCCATCCAGACCGCAAAGGCCCCGGCCAGCGTCGCGGCCGCGGCCTCGACCGTCGGCGGTGCCGTCACGTCTCCACGGAGATGGTGGACCAGCGCCGTCGCCGGCCGCTCTGTCCCCTCCGGCGCATGGGCCAGGTTTACGCCGATGCCGACCGCCAGCCACAGGCCGCCACTCTCATGCGCTCCCGACTCGACGAGCACACCCGAGGTCTTCTGGCCGGCCAGCATCACGTCATTCGGCCATTTGATCGTCACCAGCGACGGCGGCGCATACGCATCCAGCAGATCCGCGATCGCCAGCGCGGCCACGAACGTCACCTGCGCCGCCTCGGCGGGCGATTTTCGAGTGAATTGCAGCAGGGTGGAAAACAGGTTGCCGTCCTGGCTTTCCCATTGCCGCCCACGGCGTCCGCGCCCTTCGGTCTGGCGCCGGGCGACGATCCACAACGGGCCGGTCTCGCCCGCGTCCGCGCGCCGGCGGGCGTCCGCATTGGTCGAGTCGGTCTGGTCGAGCAGCAGGATGGGCGCGGCGGGCATCCGCCCCTACCCGGCTCCGAAACCGGTCGCAGCGACGCCTGCGAAATGGTCGATCCAGCCGATGGCCACGATCACCAGCGGGAAGGAGAAGGCCGCCGAGGCCCAGGCGATGGTCCGCGCCTCGACCGGCGACGCATCCGTCGGCCCCACGCCTTCCGGCGTCGGATCGAACCACATCAGTTTGATGATGCGCAGATAGTAGAAGCCGGCCACGACCGAGGCGACCAGACCGGCCGCACCGACCATCCAGTAGCCGGCGTCAGCGGCGGCGCCGAAGACATAGAATTTGGCCCAGAAGCCCGCCAGCGGCGGCATGCCCAGCACGGACAGCGACAGCACGGTCAGGGCGATGGCCGTCACCGGCTTGTCCTTCCGCAGGCCCGCCAGATCGGCGATCTTGCGGATCGGCTTCCCGCCCCGCGACAGCGACAGCAGGATGGCGAAGAAGCCGAACTGGTCGATGACATACAGGGTCATGAACACCAGCATGGCCTGCACGCCCGCCGTGGTCCCGGCGGCGATGCCCAGCAGGGCGTAGCCGATGTTGGCGATCGACGAATAGGCCAGCAGCCGCTGCAGGTCCTTCTGCACCAGACCACCGAAGGCCCCGACCGCGAACGAGATCAGCGAGATCAGGATCAGCACCTGGGCCCACTGATCGTGCGAGCCGGCGAAAGCGCCTTCCAGCGTGCGGGCGATCAGCACCATGGCTGCGACCTTGGGGGCGGTGGCGAACAGGGCCACGACCGGCGTCGGCGCGCCCTCATAGACGTCCGGCGTCCACATGTGGAACGGCGCGGCGGAGACCTTGAAGGCCAGGCCGCAGATCAGGAAGACCAGGCCGAAGATCAGGCCCGTCGATTGGTTCGCGGCGGCGTAGGCGGCGATCTCGTCAAACCGCATCGAGCCGGTGAAGCCATAGATCAGGCTGGCACCGTACAGCAGCAGGCCGGACGACAGGGCGCCGAGCACGAAATACTTCAGCCCGGCCTCAGATGCCTTCAGATCGTCGCGGTGGAAGGCGGCCAGCACATAGAGGGCCAGCGAATGCAGTTCGATGCCGACATACAGGGAGATCAGGTCGCCCGACGACGCCATCATCCCCATGCCGGCCGAGGCCAGCACAATCAGGATCGGATATTCGAATTTGGCGATCCGGGCGCGGCGCATCCAGCCGTCGCCCAGCACGATGGCCACGGCGCTGGACAGGAAGATCAGGGCCTTGCCGTAGACGGCCAGCGGATCGGCCACATAGGCGCCGTTGAAGGCCTGCCCCAGAGGACCGGTCACGGCCACGGCCGTCGCGGCGACCAGCAACCCGACCGACAGGGCCGAGATGAGGCGCACGCTCTTCTCGCCCATGAAGGCGCCGAGCATCAGCAGCACCAGTCCGCCGACCGCGAGGGTCGCTTCCGGGGCCGAGAGGTGAAGGGCGGAGATCAGGTCAGGCATCATCGTCTCACCCGCCGATCGCGGCGCGATAGGCAGTCGTCAGGGCCTCGACCGAGGCGGCGGTGTAATCCAGCACCAGACCGGGCTGAACGCCCAGCCACAGGGTGCCGATGATCAGCGGGGCGAAGATCAGCAATTCGCGCTTGTCGACGTCTGTGATGGCCTTCATCGCCGGATTGGTGATCTAGCCGAACATGACGTTCCGGTACAGCGTCAGCGCGTAAACCGCCGAGAAGATCACGCCCGAGGCGGCGAACAGCGCCGTCCAGGTCGAGACCTCATAGATGCCGACCATGGTCAGGATCTCGCCGATGAAGCCCGAGGTGCCCGGCAGGCCGACGTTGGCCATGGTGAACAGCATGAAGATGGCCGCGAACCACGGCATGCGCGCGGTCAGGCCGCCGTAGAGGGCGATCTCGCGGGTGTGCATCCGGTCATAGACCACGCCGACGCAGAGGAAGAGCGCGCCCGAGATCAGGCCGTGGCTCAGCATCTGGAAGACCGCGCCCTGCACGCCCTGATCGTTGCCGGCGAAGATGCCCATGGTCACGAAGCCCATGTGGGCCACGGACGAATAGGCGATCAGCTTCTTCATGTCCGTCTGACGGAAGGCGACCAGCGAGGTGTAGACGATGGCGATCACCGAGAGGGTGAAGACCAGCGGCGCGAACATCTGCGACGCCTGCGGGAACATGGGCAGGTTGAACAGCAGGAAGCCGTAGCCGCCCAGCTTCAGCAGGATGCCGGCCAGGATGACCGAGCCCGCCGTCGGCGCCTGCACGTGGGCGTCAGGCAACCAGGTGTGCACGGGCCACATCGGCATCTTCACCGCGAACGAGGCGAAGAAGGCCAGCCAGAGCAGCGGCTGCGCCTCGGCGGAGAAGGCGTATTCCTTGAGCGCCGGAATGCTGGTGGTGCCGGTCTCGGCCGCCATCCACAGCATGGCCAGCAGCATCAGCACCGACCCCAGCAGGGTGTAGAGGAAGAATTTGTACGAGGCGTAGATCCGGTTCGCCCCGCCCCACACGCCGATGATGATGAACATCGGCACCAGGGTGCCTTCGAAGAAGATGTAGAACAGGAACAGGTCCAGCGAGGTGAACACCCCGATGACCAGCGTCTCCAGCACCAGGAAGGCGATCATGTAGTCGACCACCCGGTCCTTGATCGTGTTCCAGCTGGCGAGGATGCAGATCGGCATCAGGAAGGCCGTCAGCAGGACGAACAGGATCGAAATCCCGTCCACGCCCATGTGGTATTCGGCGCCCACGAACCAGACGAACCGCTCGACGAACTGATAGGCGGCGCTGGACGGATCGAAGGTCGCCACCAGCACGGCCGAGACGCCCAGGGTGACGAGCGTGGTCGCCAGGGCGATCCAGCGCGCCGCGCTGTCCGCACCGGACTTGTTGAGCAGCCGCGCCAGCAGGATCAGGCCCGCGCCGACCAGCGGCAGGAAGGTGACGACGCTGAGGATATAGGGGATCTGGGGCAAGATCAGGCTCCCCACGTATAGATGGCGAAGGCGAGGAAGCCGGCGAGACCGAGCAACATCACGAAGGCGTAGAAATAGACATAGCCGGACTGGAACCGGGCGAGACCGCCCGCGAATTTCCGCGACAGCCAGGCCATGCCGTTGGGCCCGCCCCCGTCGATGATCTTCACGTCGCCGACCTTCCAGAACAGGTCACCGACCGCCCGCGCGCCCTTCACGAACACGACGTCATACAGCTCGTCGAAATACCATTTGTTGTAGAGGAAGGCGTGCACGACGCCGCCCCGGTCGGCCATGCGGCGCGCCATGCCTTCCTTCATCACATAGAGCCAGAAGGCGGCGAACGTCCCGATCAGCGTCAGGATCAGCGGCGACCACTTCACCCAGGTCGGCACAGAGTGGCTCTCGTGCAGGACGTGGTTGGTCTCGGCCACGAAGATCGCGCCGCGCCAGAAGCCATGCTCGTGATCCCCGATGAACCAGGGCGCGAAGACGAAGCCCGCGGCAATGGCACCGACCGAGAGCAGCAGCAGCGGAACCAGCATCACCAGCGGGCTCTCATGCGGCTTCAGCGGGCCGTGGTGGGCGTGGTCGTCATGCGCATGATCGTCCGCGATCGGCTCGGCATGGGTTTCCAGCTGGGCGTGCGAGGCGTGGTCGTCATGGGCGTGATCATCGTGATGCGCGTCCTTCCACACCGGCGTGTTGTGGAAGGTCATGAACACCAGACGCCAGGAGTAGTAGGCGGTCAGGCCGGCCGCGAGAATGCCGACGAAGAAGGCGAACAGTCCCATGGCCGAATGGCCGCTGGTGAATGAGGCGAAGGCGCTCTCGATGATGGAGTCCTTGGAATAGAAGCCCGCCAGACCGCCGACGCCGGGAATGCCCAGGCCGGTGATGGCGATGGTGCCGATGGTCATCACCGCATAGGTGACCGGCAGCAGCTTCCACAGCCCGCCCATCTTCCGCATGTCCTGCTCATGGTGCATCCCGTGGATCACCGAGCCGGCGCCGAGGAACAGCAGGGCCTTGAAGAAGGCGTGGGTGAACAGGTGGAACATGGCCGCCTGATAGGCGCCGACGCCCGCCGCGAAGAACATGTAGCCGAGCTGCGAACAGGTCGAATAGGCGATGACCCGCTTGATGTCGTTCTGGGCCAGCCCGACCGTCGCCGCGAACAGGGCGGTGACCGCGCCGGTCAGGGCGATGATGGCCGAGGCGACCGGGGCGTATTCATAGATCGGCGACAGCAGGCAGACCATGTAGACGCCCGCGGTGACCATGGTCGCCGCGTGGATCAGGGCCGACACCGGGGTCGGACCCTCCATGGCGTCGGGCAGCCAGGTGTGCAGGAAGAACTGGGCCGACTTGCCCATGGCGCCGACGAACAGCAGGGCACCGGCGAGGTCGAGCGCTGACCAGTTATGGCCGAGGAAGACCCAGCCCGTGCCGGCCTTGGCGGCGATCATCGGGAACAGCTCGGCGAACTGGATCGTGCCGAACATCCAGAACACGGTCAGGATGCCGAGGGCGAAGCCGAAATCGCCGACCCGGTTGACCACGAAGGCCTTGATGGCGGCGGCGCTGGCGGTCGACTTCTTGTACCAGAAGCCGATCAGCAGATAGGACGCCAGCCCCACCCCTTCCCAGCCGAAGAACAGCTGCATGAAGTCGGCGGCGGTGACCAGCGCCAGCATGGCGAAGGTGAACAGCGACAGGTAGGCAAAGAACCGCGGCTTGTCGGGATCCTCGGCCATATACCCCCACGAATAGAGGTGGACGAGCGAGGACACGCTGGTGACCACCACCAGCATGACCGCCGACAGGGCGTCGATGCGGATCGACCAGACCGACTGGAAATCGCCGACGTTGATGAAGGGGAACAGCTCGACGGTGAAGGCCTCAAGCCCGCCCCAGGTCCATTGGCTGAACACGATCCAGGCCACGGCGCACGAGAAGAACAGCAGGCCCGTGGTGATCGATTTGGACACCATGTCGCCGAGCCGCCGGCCGCTAAGGCCGACGATCGCCGCGCCGAGCAGCGGGGCGAAGACGCCGAGGGTGACGAGAAGAACGAGATCCACGGTCAGCCCTTCATCACGGAGGCGTCGTCAACCGCGATGTCGCCGCGGTTTCGGAAGAAGGTCACCAGAATGGCCAGGCCGACGGCGGCCTCGGCCGCGGCCACGGTCAGGACGAACATGGCCATGATCTGCCCCTGCACGTCGTTGAGGTAGGCCGAGAAGGCGACGAAATTGATGTTCACAGCCAGCAGGATCAGCTCGATCGACATCAGGATGATGATGACGTTCTTGCGGTTCACGAAGATGCCGAAGACACCGATGGTGAAGAGGATGGCGGCCACCGCCAGATAGTGCTGCAGGGTGATTTCCATCAGACCAGATCCTCGGGAGTCACGCCGGCACCGGTGGTCACGGACTTGACCTCCATGGCCGTCTTCGCGTCACGGCCGACCTGGCGGGCGACGTTCTGGCGCTTGATGTTGGGCTTGTGGCGCAGGGTCAGGACGATGGCGCCGATCATGGCGATCAGCAGCACGATCCCCGCCGCCTGGAAGATGTAGACATAGTCCGTGTACAGAACACGCCCGATGGCCTCGACGTTGGTCATGTCCGGCGTGGCCGCGACCGGCCCGGCCGCATCGGCGGCGGCGCCGCCGCTGACCACCGCCAGCGAGATCATGATCATCTCGGCCAGCAGGATCCCCGCGACGATGGCCGCCAGCGGCAGATAGCGGGCATAGCCCTCACGCAGCCGCACGAAGTCGACGTCCAGCATCATGACGACGAACAGGAACAGCACCGCGACGGCGCCGACGTAGACGACCACCAGCAGCATCGCCAGGAACTCCGCCCCGAGCAGGACGAAGAGTCCCGCCGACGAGAAGAAGGCCAGGATCAGCCACAGCACGCTGTGCACGGGGTTCTTCGCCGTGACGACCATGAGGCCGCCCAGCACGGCCACCGTGGCCAGCAGATAGAAGGCAATGCCTTGCAACATCGGAGGCCTCGGCCCCTTTCGGTTAGTGGAGGACGACCCCGTTCGGAATCGCCGTCCTGTTCAGCGTCTGCGCCTTAACGGTAAGGCGGGTCGAGTTCCAGATTCTTCGCGATCAGTCGTTCCCAGCGGTCGCCGTTGGCGAGCAGCCGGTCCTTGTCGTAGAGCAGCTCTTCCCGCGTCTCGACCGTGAACTCCGAGTTCGGGCCTTCGACGATGGCGTCCACCGGGCAGGCCTCGGCGCACAGTCCGCAGTAGATGCATTTGACCATGTCGATGTCGTAGCGCGTCGTGCGGCGGCTGCCGTCGGCGCGCGGTTCGGCCTCGATGGTGATGGCCTGGGCGGGGCAGATCGCCTCGCACAGCTTGCAGGCGATGCAGCGTTCCTCGCCGTTCGCATAGCGACGCAGGGCGTGCTCCCCGCGGAAGCGCGGCGACTGAGGATTGCGCTCGAACGGATAGTTCACCGTGGCCTTGGGACGGGCCATGTATTTCAGCGACAGGCCGATCGCGCCGACGGCGTCGATCAGAAGCGCGCCCTTCGCGGCCTGGACGATACGGTTGAACATTACTGGCTGGCTCCGGTGCGGGCGCACTCGCGGGCGTATCGCTCGCTCTGTTGGTCCATGGTCTCGCAGCGGCGCAGGCGCTCGGCCTCCTGCCGCTGGATGCGCTCCTGGCGCTGTTGCCACTGATACGGTGACACCGGCTCAGGCTCGTAAGGGGCGCAGGCCGACAGCGATGCGGCGGCCAGGATGAGGGTCAGGGTACGAACCATCAGTCCCGCCTCACCACAACCTCGCAACCTTCCGGCTGCTGATCGCGGTCCGTGCGGCCGTCGCGGCAGGCGGGGTGCATGCGGTCCGCCGCGGTGCGCGCGCGTTCCGCCCGCTCGAGCGTGCCGACCGAGGTCGTCTCTTCCACCCGCGGGTCATACCGCAAACTGCAGCCGGCCGCGGCCACCGCCGACAGGACCAGGCCGGACAGGACAAGCGCGCGGATCATGAGCCCACCGCGAACACGCGCCAGGCGGCGACCACGACGACGCAGACCAGGGAGGTCGGCAGGAAGATCTTCCAGCCCAGACGCATCAGCTGGTCATAGCGGTAGCGGGGCACGAAGGCCTTCACGAGGGCGATCATGCAGAACCAGAACACGGTCTTGCCGAGGAAGGTGACCAGATAGATCGCCTGCTCCAGCCAGCCCGGCAGCATGTCCAGCCAGTCCTGCGGCACGCCCGGGTTCCACCCGCCGAAGAACAGCAGGGTGATCATGGCGCACATGAAGACGATGTTGGCGTACTCGCCGATCATGAACAGCAGATACGGGGTCGAGCTGTATTCAACCTGGTAGCCGGCCACGAGCTCGGACTCCGCCTCGGGCAGGTCGAACGGCGGACGGTTGGTCTCGGCCAGGGCCGAGACGAAGAAGATGATCGCCATCGGGAACATCACAGCGATGGTCGGCCAGGTCCCGGCCCCGCCGCCGAAGGCGAACCAGTTCCAGAACATGCCCTGCTGCTGCGTCACGATCGAGGTCAGGTTCATCGACCCGGCCAGCAGGATGACGTTGATGATCACCAGACCGATGGAGACCTCATAGGACACCATCTGCGCCGCGGACCGCAGCGAGCCGAGGAACGGATACTTCGAGTTCGAAGCCCAGCCGCCCATGATGATGCCGTACACGCCCAGCGAGCTGATCGCGAAGATGTACAGGATGCCGACGTTCAGGTCGGAGATCACCCAGCCCGGCGCGAACGGAATGGCCGCCCAGGCGATGAAGGCGAGGATGAAAGTCAGCAGCGGTGCCAGCAGGAAGACCACCTTGTCGGCACCGGCCGGCACGATGATTTCCTTCAGGACGAATTTGAAGAAGTCGGCGAACGACTGCAGCAGGCCGAACGGCCCGACGACGTTCGGACCTTTGCGCATCTGCACGCCGGCCCAGATCTTCCGGTCGGCCAGCAGCAGGAAGGCCAGCGAGATCAGGATGCCGACGGTGACGAGCAGGATGCCGCCCGCCGTGGCGAGGGTCCAGCCGAGAGGAGTGGTCCAGAAGTCCATCGCGCCTTACTCCGCCGCCATCGCGACCGGGGCGATCCGCAGGGCGGACAGCTCGGCCATGGTCACGCTGGCGCGCGTGATCGGGTTGTTCAGATAGGGGTCGCGCACAGCCGAAACGAAGGCGGTGTCGCCCAGGTCGCCCTTCTTGCCGAGCGAAGCCACGTCAAACGACGCAGGGGCCGGCAGGTAGTCAATTCGGCCAAAGGTCGGATGATCCGCCATCAGTTTCGAGCGCAGGGCGTCGAGCGTGTCGTACGGCAGGGTCTGGCCGACCAGCGCCGAGAGCGCCCGCAGGATGGCCCAGTCCTCTTTCGCCTGTCCCTTGGGGAAGACGACGCGTTCAGCCAACTGCACGCGGCCCTCGGTGTTCACATACAGGCCGGACTTCTCGGTATAGGCCGCGCCCGGCAGGATCACGTCCGCGCCGTGCGCGCCGCGATCGCCGTGGCTGCCCAGATAGACGCGGAAGGCCTTGGACTTCGACAGATCAATCTCGTCGGCACCGAGCAGGAACAGCACGTCCAGCGCGCCCTTGGCCGCCATCTCCGCCGCCGACTTGCCGCCCTCGCCGGGAACGAAGCCCATGTCGAGGCCGGCGACGCGCGACGCCGCGCTGTGCAGAACGTTGAAGCCGTTCCAGCCATCCGCGACCACGCCGACCTTTTTCGCCAGCGCGCCCAGCGCGTTCAGCACAGCCGCGCCGTCCACGCCCGACACCGCGCCCGCGCCGACGATGATCGCCGGCCGCTCGGCCTTGGTCAGGAAGTCCATCGCCGCCTTGGGCAGCTTGGCCAGGGTCTTCGAGCCGGCACCGAGCCAGTTGTAGTCATAGGTCAGGTTGGCCTGTTCGCCGATCAGGCCGATTTCCATCTTGCCGTTCAGCCACGCCTTGCGCAGGCGGGCGTTCAGCAGCGGCGCCTCGGTGCGCGGATTGGCACCCACGATCAGCACGGCGTCGGCATTCTCGACGCCCGCCAGACCCGAGTTGAACAGCCAGCCTTCGCGCGGACCATGGCCGAGCGCCGAGCCGTCCTGACGGCAGTCGGTGTTGGCCGATCCCAGGGCGCGGAACAGGTCCAGCGCCGCCTTCATCGATTCCGCGTCCTGCAGATCGCCCGCGATCAGGCCGATCCGGTCCGCAGCCGCGGCGTTCAGCTTCGCCGCCACGATACCCAGGGCCTCGTCCCACGACGCGACGCGCAGCTTGCCGTTCTCGCGCACATAGGGCTTGTCCAGCCGCTGGCGCTGCAGACCGTCAACGGCGTAGCGGCTGATATCCGAAAGCCACTCCTCGTTGATGCCCTCGTTGACGCGCGGCAGGATGCGCATCACCTCGGCACCCTTGGCGTCGGCGCGGATGTTGGAGCCCAGAGCGTCCATGACGTCGATGGTCTCGGTCTTCTTCAGTTCCCACGGGCGGTAGTGGTACTGCCACGGCCGGTGGGTCAGGGCGCCGACCGGGCACAGGTCGTTGACGTTGCCCGACAGCTCGCTGTCGACCGCCTTCTCCAGATAGGTCGTGATCTCGGCGTCCTCGCCGCGCGAGATCATGCCGATGTCCGGCACGCCCGCCACTTCCGTCACGAACCGCACGCAGCGGGTGCACTGGATGCACCGCGTCATGAAGGTCTTGATGGTCGGACCCATGTTCTTTTCTTCGACCGCGCGCTTGTTCTCCGCATAGCGGGAACCGTCGCGGCCATAGCCCATGGCCTGGTCCTGCAGGTCGCACTCGCCGCCCTGGTCGCAGATCGGGCAGTCCAGCGGGTGGTTGATGAGCAGGAACTCCATCACCCCTTCGCGCGCCTTCTTGACCATCGGCGTGTCGGTGAAGATCTCCTGGCCCTCGGCGGCCGGCAGGGCGCACGACGCCTGCGGCTTCGGCGGTCCGGGCTTCACCTCGACCAGGCACATGCGGCAGTTGCCGGCGATCGACAGCCGCTCGTGATAGCAGAAGCGCGGGATCTCCTGTCCGGCACGTTCGGCGACCTGGAGCACGGTCATCCCGGGCTCGAACTCGACCTCTACGCCGTTGACTTTCGCGATGGGCATTCGCTGCGTTTCTCTAAGCGAACCGGATCAGAACCAGGACTTGTTCCCCGCGACATAGTCGCGGTGGAAGTCGCCGTCGGTCTTGAGCAGGTAGATGATGAATTCAATGAAAGCGATCAGATAGACGAGCGCAGGGACAAAGCCGAACGTGATCCAGCCGATCGTGCCGCCCAGCAGCATCAGCACCCCGGCGGTCGTCTTGCCGAGATAGAATTTGTGGATGCCGATCCCGCCGAGAACGAAGGCCAGCAGGGCGGCCACGATCCGGTTCTTGTCGCCGGAGAGGTTCAGCGGCGCGCCGCTGATAATGTAGATGTTGGTCGCCACGCTGTCGGCGATCTCGAAATCGACCTGCTGACCGGCGAAGGCCTCCCGCGCGCCGCCCATCAGGCCGCCGCGCGTGAAGGTGTAGCGCACGCCGTCGTCGCCGCTGATCAGGCCGGAGCCCGTGTAGTCGTCGTAGGTCAGGACCTTGCCGCGCATCAGCCCTGCCCCTGAACGTCTGCAACCGCGCCGTTGTCAGGCAGGGTCTGGGTGATCGTCACCTGCTCGCCGTCGAGCACGAACCGGGTCACCGGATCGCCGGCCTGGTTCATCCAGCGGTCGTCCTCAGGTCGGGTGCGATCCACCGGCTTCCAGACGACGAGATCGCCGTCGACCCGGCACTGGGCCTGCCTGCGCCCGCCATCGACCGGCGCGCGCCATGAGACATTTACGATCGGACCGTTCAGCGCGTCGATCGTGATCGAGTTCTCGTCCTGCCCGTGAATCGCCGCCAGCCCGGCGCGGCAGACGCGGCGCAGATCGGCGTCGGTCAGGGCCACCGGAGTCGCCGCTGGTGCGGCAACGGCAGGAGCCATCGGCGCCGCGGCCTCCGCCGTCGGCGCAGCCTTCTCCGCCCGCTCGCCGCAGGCGGCGAGGGTCAGAGCGGTCACGACGATGACGGCGGCTGCGCGCATCCCTACTCCGCCGCGATGGCATGGCCGGCGAAATTCGCGCGGCGGCTGCGGTAGGAGGAGATGCGCTCCTCGATCTCGTGACGGAAGTGACGGATCAGGCCCTGCACCGGCCAGGCGGCGGCGTCGCCGAGCGCGCAGATGGTGTGACCCTCGATCTGGGTCGAGACTTCCAGCAGCAGGTCGATCTCGGACGGGTCCGCCTCGCCGATCGCCATCCGCTCCAGCACCCGCCACATCCAGCCCGTGCCTTCGCGGCACGGCGTGCACTGGCCGCAGCTCTCGTGCTTGTAGAAATAGCTGATGCGGGCGATGGCACGGACCAGGTCGGTCGACTGGTCCATGACGATCACCGCCGCCGTGCCGAGGCCCGAGCGCATTTCGCGCAAGGAGTCGAAATCCATCAGCGCGACTTCGGACATTTCCCGCGTGATCAGCGGCACCGAGGAGCCGCCCGGGATGATGGCCTTCAGATTGTCCCAGCCGCCCCGCACGCCGCCGCAATGGTCTTCCAGCAACTGACGCAGCGGGATCGACATCGCTTCTTCGACATTGCACGGCCGGTTCACATGGCCGCTGATCGACATGATCTTGGTGCCGGTGTTGTTCGGCCGGCCGAAGCCCGCGAACCACTCCGCCCCGCGGCGCAGGATGGTGCCCACCACCGCGATCGACTCGACGTTGTTCACCGTGGTCGGGCAGCCATACAGGCCTGCGCCGGCCGGGAACGGCGGCTTCAGTCGCGGCTGGCCCTTCTTGCCCTCGAGCGACTCCAGCAAAGCCGTCTCCTCGCCGCAGATGTAGGCTCCCGCGCCGTGGTGGATGTAGACGTCGAAATCCCAGCCATGGACGTTGTTCTTGCCGATCAGCTTGGCCTCATAGGCCTGCTTGACCGCCGCCTCCATGCGCTCGCGTTCGAGCACATATTCGCCGCGCAGATAGATGTAGCAGGCGTGCGCCTGCATCGCGAAGCTGGCGATCAGGCAGCCTTCGATCAGCAGCTGCGGATCATGGCGCATGATCTCCCGGTCCTTGCAGGTCCCGGGTTCGGACTCGTCGGCGTTGACGACCAGATAGTGCGGCCGATCCTTCACCTCTTTCGGCATGAAGGACCACTTCAGCCCGGTCGAGAAGCCTGCGCCGCCGCGTCCGCGAAGGCCCGAGTTCTTGACGTTGGTGATGATCCAGTCACGCCCGAGGTCGAGCATGTCCTTGGTCGCGTTCCACGCGCCGCGCGACTTCGCCCCCTCCAGCGTCCAGTCATGGAAGCCGTACAGGTTGGTGAAGATGCGGTCCTTGTCTTCGAGGATGCCGACCATGGTTCAGTTCGTCTCCCGCATGCGTTGGCGGTGATAGCGGGTGCGCAGGAAGATGGCGGCCAGCATCAGGGCCCAGCCGAAGGCGAGCGCGGCATAACCGGCCCACTGCACCATCGGCCCGACGGCGCCGGCGTAACCGGCGGCCCAGACCGCGATGGCTCCGCCGACCACGAGGGCGAAGCCGGCGAGACGCTGGTTGCGGCCGACCAGCCGCAGCTCGGCGCGGTATTCAGCGATCCTCGCCTCGTCTGACAGATCGGGACGCGTCATGCGGTCACCGGATCGGCGTTCGGCAGCTTCTTGATCTTCTTGCCTGCCGAGCCGTCATAAAGCTTCGGATCGGTCAGGGTCAGGGCCCCGCCTTCCGGTTCCGAGCTGGTGCGGCCGACGCGGCTGCCCGGCTTGGGCTTCTTGCCGGCGGCGAAATCGTCGATGATCTGCGCCATGCCGTCGGCGGTCAGGTCCTCGAAATAATAGTCGTTGATCTGGGCCATCGGCGCATTGGCGCAGGCACCCAGGCATTCGACTTCCTGCCAGGTGAAGCGGCCGTCGGCGCTCAGCACGTCCTTGGGACCGATCTTCGACTTGCAGACCGCCATCAGCTCGCCGGCGCCGCGCAGCATGCAGGGCGTGGTGCCGCAGACCTGGATCAGGGCGGCCGAGCCGACCGGCTCGAGCATGAACATGGTGTAGAAGGTCGCGACCTCCAGCACCCGGATGTAGGGCATGCCCAGCAGCTCGGCGATCGCGCGGATGGCGGGCTCGGAAACCCAGCCTTCCTGCTTCAGCACCAGCCACAGGATCGGGATCACCGCCGACTGACGGCGATCGTCCGGGTATTTGGCGATCCACCAGTCGCACTTCGCCTTCGTCGCCTTGGAGAAGGCGAACGAGGCGGGCTGGACCTTGGCGAGACGACGAACGCTCATCGGTCTACTTCTCCGAAAACGATGTCGAGCGAGCCCAGGATGGCCGAGACGTCCGCCAGCATGTGGCCACGGTTCATCCAGTCCATGGCCTGCAGCGAGCGGAAGCCCGGGGCCGAGATCTTGACGCGATAGGGTTTGTTGGTGCCGTCCGAGACCAGATAGATGCCGAACTCGCCCTTGGGTGCCTCGACCGAGGCATAGACCTCGCCCTCGGGCGTGCGGAAGCCCTCGGTGTAGAGTTTGAAGTGGTGGATCAGCGCTTCCATCGACCGCTTCATCTCACCGCGCCGCGGCGGGACGATCTTGTTGTTCACGGTCATCACCGGCTCGCCGGGGCAGTTGCGCAGTTTGTGGATGCACTGCTCCATGATGTGCACCGACTGCTTCATCTCCTCGATGCGGCAGAGATAACGGTCCCAGCAGTCGCCGTTCTTGCCGACGGCGATGTCGAACTCGAGGTCGGCGTAGCATTCGTAAGGCTGCGACTTGCGCAGGTCCCACGGAATGTCCGAACCGCGCAGCATCACCCCGGTGAAGCCCCAGTCCAGCGCCTGCTGCTTCGACACCACGCCGATGTCGACGTTGCGCTGTTTGAAGATGCGGTTTTCGGTGACGAGGGACTCGATGTCCTTCAGCGCCGCCGGGAACTCGCGGCACCAGCGGCCGATATCGTCGACGAGGTCGTTCGGCAGGTCCTGGTGGACGCCGCCGGGCCGGAAATAGTTGGCGTGCAGACGGGCGCCCGAGGCGCGCTCGTAGAACACCATCAGCTTCTCGCGTTCCTCAAAGCCCCACAGCGGCGGCGTCAGGGCGCCCACGTCCATGGCCTGGGTGGTCACGTTCAGCAGGTGCGAGAGGATGCGGCCGATCTCGGAATACAACACCCGGATCAGCTGGGCCCGGTACGGCACGTCCACGCCCAGCAGCTTCTCGATGGCCAGGCAGAAGGCGTGCTCCTGGTTCATCGGCGCGACATAGTCGAGGCGGTCGAGATAGGGCACGTTCTGGAGGTAGGTGCGGGCCTCCATCAGCTTTTCGGTGCCGCGGTGCAGCAGGCCGATGTGCGGGTCGACGCGCGTGACCAGCTCGCCGTCCAGCTCCAGCACCAGACGCAGCACACCGTGCGCAGCCGGGTGTTGCGGGCCGAAATTGATCGTGAATTTGCGGTCGTCCAGCGCGCGGGCGTGGTCGGTCAGGCCGTCATCGAAGATGTCGGTCGCGCCGATCGGCGTGGTGGGGGCGTGGCCGTCAGCCATCAATCGAATCCTCGTCGTGCGAGCGCCCCTTGCGGGCCAGCGCCACCAGCCAGCCCAGGGCGAGCGTCAACAAGCCCATGCCCGAAACGGCTGCGGTCGAAATCTCCCAGTTGCCGGTCAGCACCGCCAGCGCCAGCGGCGTCGACAGCAGCACCGCCGAAGCGCCCAGCAGCGCGCTCTGCAGCTCGCCGGCCGACAGACGCCGGATGCCTGCCCCGACCGCCAGACAGACCACGGCGACCATGATCGCCACGCCCAGCGACTGCAGTTGCGCCGGCTCCACCTCGGGGGCCCGCGTGAACCAGCCGGTCAGCCGTGCCCCGAGCGTAAACAGAAACGCCGTCGAAAAGGTCACCAGAAAGAAGGATGACGCTGAACGGATGGCTGCGCGATTCATCTTCATGGATCATCCCGCCTTCTCATCGCCGGGCAGGATGGTCGCCGGGTATTCGGCACCTTCCCAGGGCGACAGGAAATCAAAGTTCCGGAACTCCTGGGTCAGTTTGACGGGTTCATACACAACCCGCTTCTGCTCCTCGTCATAACGCACTTCGACATACCCGGTCATCGGGAAGTCCTTGCGGAGCGGATGCCCCTGGAAGCCATAGTCGGTCAGCAGCCGGCGCAGGTCGGGGTGACCCGAGAACAGCATGCCGTACATGTCGAACGCCTCGCGCTCGAACCAGTCGGCGCAGGGGAAGACGCCCACGGCGCTGGGCACAGGCTGAACCTCGTCGGTCGTCAGCTTGACCCGAACGCGCGCGTTCCGGGTCATCGACAGCAGGTGATAGACCACCTCGAACCGCTCCTCGCGATCCGGGAAGTCGACGCCGCACAGGTCGAGCAGCTGGTGGAAGCCGAACCGCTCCTTCAGGGCCGTCAACACCTCAAGGATGCTGTCGCGGTCCGTGATCAGTGTCAGTTCGCCGAAGGCCACCTGCGCCTGCACGCCCAGCGCGCCGACCATCTCGGCGCCCAGCGGCGTGAGCGCCGTTTCCATCTCTGTGATGCGGGCCAGCGCGTTCATCGGTCGATCGTCCCGGTGCGGCGGATCTTCTTCTGCAGTTGCAGCAGCCCGTACAGCAGCGCCTCCGCCGTCGGCGGACAGCCGGGCACATAGACGTCGACCGGCACGACCCGGTCGCAGCCGCGAACGACGCTGTAGCTGTAGTGGTAATAGCCGCCGCCGTTGGCGCAGCTGCCCATGGACAGCACATAGCGCGGGTCCGGCATCTGGTCGTAGACCTTGCGCAGGGCCGGAGCCATCTTGTTGGTCAGGGTGCCGGCCACGATCATCAGGTCGGACTGACGGGGGCTGGCGCGCGGGGCCATGCCGAACCGCTCCATGTCGAAGCGCGGCATCGAGGCCTGCATCATCTCGACGGCGCAGCACGCCAGGCCGAAGGTCATCCACATCAGCGAACCGGTGCGGGCCCAGTTGATGACGTCGTCCAGAGAGGTGGTGATGAAGCCGCGCTCACCCAGCTCGGCGTTCACGGCCTCAAAGAACTTGTCATGGATGGCCGGGTCATAGCCCTCCACCGACGAACGCGCGCCGGTGTTGAACATGGTCGTGCTCATCGGCGTCGCCAGACGCGAGGACGCCGGCCCTACGGGCGAGGCGCCCTGGTTGCCGACACCGATCAGCGGGACGGTATTGGTCGTCACTCCCATTCGAGCGCGCCCTTCTTCCATTCGTAGATGAACCCGACGGTCAGCACGCCGAGGAAGACCATCATCGACCAGAAGGCGAACACCATGCCCGAGCGGGACAGGTCGAACATCGACACAGCCCACGGGAACAGGAAGGCGACCTCAAGGTCGAAGATGATGAAGAGGATGGAGACCAGATAGAAGCGCACGTCGAACTTCATGCGCGCGTCGTCGAAGGCGTTGAAGCCGCACTCATAGGCCGACAGCTTCTCGCTGTCCGGGTTTTTGGGCGCGAGCACCCAGGCCGCCAGCATGAAACCGACGCCGAGAACCGCCGCGATCCCGAGGAAGATCACGATCGGCAGATATTCGAGCAGGAATGCATTCATCCGGAAGGGACCTTGTCCGTCGCCAGAGGGAGGGGCGGATTCGGCGCTTTCTAGCCCCGGAACCGCGCCCGTTCAAACCCATGTGACGAAAGGTTTTTCTTGAGAATGGTTCGCAGATTCAGGGACAGCATGTCGCAGCCCCCCAGCCTTGCCTCGCGAGCCCCGCTCCCGCCCTATGGCACGCTGTTCCAGGAACCGTCCGGGAGGGACGCATGACCATTGGCAGTCGGGTGCTGAACGGCATCGAACGCATCGGCAACAAACTGCCCGATCCCGTTTTTCTGTTCCTCTGGCTGATCGGCGGCCTGATCGTCCTGAGCCTTGTCGGGGCCGGCCTGGGCTGGTCGGCGGTCAATCCCGTGACCGGCGATACCCTGGCCGCGAAAAGCCTGCTGGCACCCGAGAACCTCGAGCGGCTGATCATCGGCATGCCCTCGACCCTGACCGACTTCCCGCCCCTGGGGATCGTGGTGACCATCATCTACGGTGCCTCGGTCGCCGAACGCAGCGGCCTGTTCACTACCGCGATCCGCGCCGCCCTGCTGAATGCGCCCAAGGCGATCCTGACTCCGGTCATCGTCATCACCGGCATGGTCTCCCACCACGCCTCTGACGCCGCCTATGTCGTGGTTATCCCCCTGGCCGCCGTGATCTTCGCCGCCGTCGGCCGTCACCCCCTGGCAGGCCTCGCAGCCGGATTCGCAGCGGTTTCGGGCGGCTATGCCGGAAACCTGTTCCCCGGTGCCCAGGACGCGCTGCTGCTGGGCATCACCGAGCCGGCGGCCCATCTGATCGATCCGTCGTATTCCGTGAACATCGCCGGCAACTGGTTCTTCATCGTCGGCGTCGTGCTGGTCTTCACCCCGATCGTCTGGTTCATCACCGACCGGATCATCGAGCCCCGCCTCGGCCCATGGGTTCCGAAGGACGCCCCCCCGGCGACGGCTGACGAGAAACAGGTGGTGACCGCCGACGAGAAGCGCGGTCTCGCCTTCGCGGGCCTGACCATCCTCGCCATGATCGCCGTCTGGGCCCTCATCACCGCCCTGCCCGGCTCGCCCTTCATCGATCCCGAGGCCGAACCCGCGCAGCGGTTCAACCCGCTCTACAAGTCTCTCGCCGCCTTCTTTGCCCTGACCTTCTTCATGTCGGGCGCGGCCTTCGGCATCGGCGCGCGCAGCGTGACCAGCCACCGCGATCTCGTACGGATGATGCGCGAGGGCATCGTCCAGCTCGCCCCCTATCTCGTGCTCGTCTTCTTCGCCGCCCATTTCGTGGCGATGTTCAACTGGTCGGGGCTGGGGCCGATCCTGGCCATCCACGCCGCCGAGCAGCTGCGCCAGATCAACATGCCCGCCCCCCTGCTGCTGATCAGCGTCGTGCTCGTCTCATGCTTCTTCGACCTGTTCGTCGGCTCGGCCTCGGCCAAATGGTCAGCCCTCGCGCCGATCGTGGTGCCGATGTTCATGCTGCTGGGCATCAGCCCCGAGATGACCACGGCCGCCTACCGCATGGGCGACTCGGTCACCAACATCGCCACCCCGCTGATGAGCTACTTCCCCCTGATCCTCACCTTTGCCCAGCGCTGGGATCCGCGATTCGGCCTTGGCTCACTCATGTCGACGATGCTGCCCTACGCCGGGGCCTTCCTGATCGCGGGCCTGAGCATGGTGGCGCTCTGGGTCGCGCTGGATCTGCCGCTGGGGCCGGGCGTGGGCGTGCACTATTCTGCGCCCCCGCCTGCGGTGGCTGTTCAGCTGCCCGTGGACGGCGGTATCACGGGCCCGGTCGCGCCCCCGGAAGCCGCCGCCGTGGCGGGTCCGGGAGTGCCGACGCGCTGATCGTCGATTTCCTTCCCGGACGCGCTTGACAGTGCGAGGCCCCCCCGCCTAAACGACGCCCCTCGCCGCGGAGCACTGCTTCGCGTCGGGAATACGCGGGTGTAGCTCAGTTGGTTAGAGTGCCGGCCTGTCACGCCGGAGGTCGCGGGTTCGAGTCCCGTCACTCGCGCCATTCCCTTTGAAATCGATTTCAGGGAATGGCGCGACCCCCGCCGGTGTGAACCGCCCCCCCTTCATCGCAGCGTCAGCACCGCATCTTCGGCCGTCAGCGCGTTTTCGCGCCCTTCCGTCCCGGCGGTGATCTGCACGAAGGTGAAGCCGCGCGCGGTCAGTTCATCCAGCAGGCCCGGCAAGGCGGCGATCATCTGCGGCCGGGTCTCGTGCAGGATCAGCACCCCGCCCCGATTGCTCTCCATGGCGTTCAGGGTGACGCGGGTGATCGAGTCCGCGGAATAGCCGCGCCAGTCGTCGGTGCCGGCTTCGGCGGAAACCACGATGACGCCGCGCTGGTTCAGCCAGTCGGCCATCCAGGCCCCCTCGCCCAGTCCCGGAAAGCGGAACATCGGCTCGATCCGCGCGCGCTCCTCAGGCGGCGCCTCGGCCAGGGCGGCCTCCAGCGCGGCAAAACTCCGGCGCACTTCGCTGACCTGGGCCTCGCGGGCCCAGTACCGGAGATAGGTCGGATGGGACCAGCTGTGGCTGGCGACGTTATGGCCGCGACGCACGACCTCCCGCACCTGTTCAGGGTTCGCCCGCACATACTGGCCGACGAAGAAGAAGGTGGCCTTGATCCCCCGCTCGTCGAGGATGTCGAGCACCTGCCTGTTGTAGAGCGGGCTGGGGCCGTCATCGAAGGTCAGGGCGATGGCCCCGGGCGGCAGCGGTGTCCGGAGGTGCTGGATGGAGCCGTAGCGTCCCGGCGGCATCGTCAGCAGGGCCTGACCCGCCTGGGCGGTCGCCCGGGGCGTATAGGGAACCTCGCTGCTCACCGCGGGCGCGCGCGGCAGCCAGACGGCAAAGGCGGCCGTCAGGGCGATCAGGAACAGGCGCACAGATCCTCCCCCGAGGCTTCAGGCCCGCACGCTACCGACCGCACCCGGTCCAGCGAGCGCGCGCAACCCGTGGGGGAGATTGACGGTTACGGGTTCCGGCCAGCGACCAGCACATTCTGGACCCGGCGGCCCAGCGGATCGCGGGACTGCCAGGTCTGGCCGACCTCGGCCTCGACCATCTGGGTGCAGAAGCGCGGGATCAGCATATAGGGCCGCATATTGGTCAGGCAGACCTGTTCACCGGCGACAGACCAGCGCGCGGCCAGCCTGCGGCCGTCAGAAAACTGCGCCGCATAGGAGCCGTCCGGATTGAACCAGTGCTTGACCCAGCCGCCGTCCGGGTAGCGGGACACGACCGTGTTGCCGAAGACGGAATTCATTTCGGCCCGACCCGGGCCCGCAGCCAGACACGCGACAACCAATGTCGCTACGGCAGCCGTTCGCAGCATTCGAGCACCCCTACTCAGCCCTTCGCGAGCGCGACTATTAACAATCGGTTAGGAAATGCCAACCCCTGACTCCCGGTACACGAATAGTTGACTCTGGCGTGGGGGCTTCTATATCCGGCGCACGTTCGGGACAGGACTGGCGAATCCGCGCCGCCCGCTCGCCCAGAGACAGGGCGGTTCCGCGACATCGCACGACGACCCGATGCGCGGGCCGTCCTTACCAGTCCCAAGGACCCATGACCGAATTCTCCCAGCTGGGCCTCTCGGCCACGACTCTCAAAGCCGTTGCTGATACCGGCTACACCACCGCCACCCCGATCCAGGCCGCAGCCATCCCGGTCGCCCTCGCGGGCCGCGACGTACTCGGGATCGCCCAGACCGGCACCGGCAAGACCGCCGCCTTCACCCTGCCGATGATCGACCGCCTCGCGTCGGGCCGGGCCAAGGCCCGCATGCCGCGCGCCCTCGTTCTGGCCCCGACCCGCGAACTGGCCGACCAGGTCGCCTCCTCGTTCGAGAAATACGCCAAGGGCACCAAGCTGAGCTGGGCCCTGCTGATCGGCGGCGTCTCCATGGGCGACCAGGTGACCCTGCTGAACAAGGGCGTCGACGTCCTGATCGCCACGCCCGGCCGCCTGCTGGACCTGTTTGAACGCGGCAAGGTCATGCTCAACGGCGTCGAGATCATGGTCATCGACGAAGCCGACCGCATGCTCGACATGGGCTTCATCCCCGACATCGAGCGCATCTTCAAACTGACGCCGCCGCGCCGGCAGACCCTGTTCTTCTCGGCCACCATGCCGCCGGAGATCACCCGGCTGACGACCCAGTTCCTCAAGGACCCAACGCGGCTGGAGGCTTCGCGCCCGGCCCAGACCGCCGACACCATCACCCAGTATCTGGTCCGCATTCCCTCGACCGATCCCAAGGCCAAGCGCGCCGCCCTGCGCGCCCTGATCGGCCGCGCCGATGTCCGCAACGGCATCGTCTTCTGCAACCGCAAATCCGAAGTCGACGTCGTCGCCAAGTCGCTGAAGCAGCATGGCTTCGACGCCGCCCCGATCCACGGCGACCTGGATCAGTCGCTGCGGATGAAGACCCTGGCCGCCTTCCGCTCGGGCGAGCTCAAGCTGCTGGTCGCCTCCGACGTCGCAGCCCGCGGTCTGGACATTCCCGACGTCAGCCACGTCTTCAACTACGACGTCTCGCACCACGCCGACGATTACGTCCACCGCATCGGCCGCACCGGCCGCGCAGGCAAGCTCGGCCAGACCTTCATGATCGTGACGCCGGCGGACGACCGCTCGCTCGACAAGGTCCTGAAGCTGATCAAGATGGATCCGATCGAGCTCACGCTGGACGGCGTCGACTTCTCGCCGGGCAAGGCCCAGCCGCGTCGCGATTCGGATCGCCCCGAACGGGCACCCGCCCGCGGCCGGGGTCGCGGCCCTCGCGAGACGCCGCAGGACACGACGGCAGCGCCCTCCGAGGTCGTCGCCCCCATGCCCACCGCCGAACCGGCGAAGACCGAAGCCGCTTTCGAGGCCCCCGCGACCGGGACCCCGACGGCCGATACGCCCAAGCCGCGCCGCACGCGCAGCCGCCGTGGTTCCAGATCGGCTGCGACCGAAAACGTGGAGGGCGCCGAAGCGATCGTCGCCCCGCCCGTCGCCGCTGCGGCCCCCACCCCGGCGGCTCCAGCACCTGCAACCCCGTCCCAGGACCGGCCCGTGCAGGAAACCCACCTGCGGCAGTCCGACCGTCGTGGCGACAATGCGAATGCGGAGCCGCAGCGGTCGAACGGTCGTCCGTTCGGCGAAGGCGACATCCCCGCCTTCCTGCGCCGCCCGGTGACGATCAAGGGCTGAAATATCTGCCAAATCGACGGTCAACGAACCGGATTTAACCCGTCGTTACGGAACCGCGCATAGCGTTGCCCGCGAAATCGGTCGCCCCGGAGCGGCCCGGCGGGGAATAATCACGTATGGCGGCTCAGCTCGAAACCACTCTTCGGGGACCTGAGGCCTACGGTCTGGCGCGTCGGGTCATTGAGGCGATGGAATCGGCGGGTGTCTGGCCGACCCCGCTGAATTTCGAGATCTGGGTCCACTACCTGGGCGATCCCGAGGGGCCGCTCGGCCGTGAAATCAAACGTATCCTGGCGGCGGCCGAGCCGTTCACCGAAGCGACGGCGGATATGCTCGCCGCCGAGTACCTGCCGCGCGGGCGGCTGACCGAGGAGATTCGCGACGCCGGTCGCGTCCTGGACCGTGAGCTGTCCAGCGTCTCTGAGGCCATCTCCAAGGCGCACAAGTCACAGGCCGCCTACGGCGAGACCCTCGACCAGGCCGCCACCAGCATTGAATCCGTCGGCGACGGGGCCGGGCTGCAGGCCATCGTCACCGGACTGACCTCGGCCACCCGCAAGGTTCAGAGCGAGAACGAGACGCTCGAAAAGCGCCTCGACGCCTCGACCCGCGAGGTCGCCCGTCTGCGTGAGCACCTCGAACAGGTGCGCCGCGACGCCATGACCGACGCCCTGACCAATCTGGCCAACCGCAAGGCGTTCGACGAACACCTGGAAGCCGCCTGCGCCCGGGCGGACGCAGAGGACGGCGCCCTGACGCTGGCCGTGCTCGATATCGACCACTTCAAGCGGTTCAACGACACCTGGGGCCATCAGACCGGCGACCAGGTGCTCCGCTATGTCGCCAGCGTTATGGGCCGGGTGGCCAAGGACCCTCGCATCGCAGCCCGCTACGGCGGCGAGGAGTTCGCGATGATCTTCCCGAACGAGTCTCTCGGCCAGGTCGAGAACGCGCTGGAGGCCGTCCGCAAGGAGATCGGCTCCCGCTCGCTGCGTCGCCGTTCGACGGATGACGAACTCGGGGCCGTGACCCTGTCCGCCGGATTTGCGCGGCGCCGTCCGGGCGAGACCGCCTCTGCGCTGCTGGACCGCGCCGACGCGGCGCTCTACGCCTCCAAACACGCCGGCCGGAACCGGGTCACCAGCGCCGACCGTCTCGAACAGGCAGCCTGAGGCCTTTCGCCCCGGTTGTTTCGCGTCATAGTGGACCGATGCGCAGCTTCGCCTTCAACGTCGCCTACTGGCTCCTGTCCATCCTCTATGCCTCTGCGGCAGCCTTCGCGGCCCTGGCACCCGGGCGAGGCGCGACCAGCTGGATCATCCGACGCTATGTGAAGCGAATGGTGCAGGCGATGCGTGTTTTCGCCGGAATCCGGATCGAGGTCCGCGGTCGTGACCGACTGCCGGCCGGAGCCTTCATCATCGCGTCCAAGCACCAGAGCTGGGGCGACGGCTTCGCCACCTACGACCAGTTCGACGACCTCGCCTTCGTCACCGGCGACCATCTGGAAAAATTCCCGCTGCTGGGAACCGTGCTGCGCAAACTGGGTGCCATCGTCGTCAACAACTGCGGCGGCCGCGAAGCGCGCGAAGCCCTGAAGCACCGTTCCGCCGACGCCCACGCCGCCGGCCGCAGGATCCTGATCTACCCCGAGGGCATTCTGGCGAAGGTGGGAGAGAAGTTCCGCTATCGCTCCGGCGTCTGGCACATGTACCGCGACTTCGACATGCCGGTGGTGCCCCTTGCCAGCAATCTCGGTCTGTTCTGGCCGCAAGAGGCCTTCCGCAAGAACCCGGGGACGGCGACGCTGGAGTTCCTCGACCCCATTCCGACAGGGCTGGGCAAGGAAGAATTCCTCGTCCGGCTTGAAGCCGCCGTCGAAGGCAAGACCGCAGAGCTCGTCGCCGAGGCAACCGGCCAGCCGGTCAGGCCGGCGGTGCGGGTGCTGGCACCCGATGAGGCGGCGAAGGCCGCGAAGCTGGCGGTTACGGCTTAGGTTTGCGCGGCTTCCTGACGGCCGCCTTCCTCAGCGCCGCGTCTATCGATTGCCGCGCCCAGGCCACCGCCTCGTCCGGGTCGTCTAGGGCGCTTTCCGGCAGCGACCAATAGGCCATCGTCATGACCTTCCCGTCCTTGGCGGGAAAGGTGAACTGCCGGGCACCCGCCGCCGCGAGCAAGGGCGCATTGACCTCGTCCGCCTTCAGCCACACCACGCCGTCGTCCAGCAGGGCGAAGATCAGGCCGTGCGCATAGACGGCCGCACCGCCGAACATTCGCTTGATCTCGAGCGGCCCCAGGGCCGCGAACTGCTCGCGCACCCATTCGCCAAAGTCGGGGTCATAGGCCATGCCGTCAGGCCGCCGGGATCACGGCACCGTCGTATTTCTGCGCGATGAAATCCTTGACCGCCTGGCTGCGCAGCATGGCCGCGAGGGCAACGATGCGCGGGTCCGTCCGGTTGTCCGACCGCGCCACCAGATAGTTCACATACGGGCTGTCGGCACCTTCCAGCACCAGGGCGTCGGTGCGCGGCTTCAGGCCGGCGTCCAGGGCGTAGTTGGTGTTGATCACCGCCATGTCGACCTGGTCCAGCACCCGCGGCAGGGTCGCGGACTCCAGCTCGCGGAAGCGCAGGTTCTTCGGGTTGGCGACGATGTCGCGCAGGGTCTGCAGCGGATTGACCGGGTCCTTGAGCCGGATCAGCCCGGCCTTCTGCAGCAGGATCAGCGACCGGCCGATCGAGGAGGCGTCGTTCGGCACCGCCACCTGCGCGCCGTCCGGCAGTTCGGCCAGCGTCCGGAAGCGCCGTGAATAGGCGCCCAGGGGCTCGACATGCACACCCGCCACCGTGACCAGATCCGAGCCGCGCGAGGCGTTGAACTCATCCAGATAGGGTTTGGTCTGGAAATAGTTCACATCCAGTCGGCCCTCGGCCAGTTGGGTATTGGGCTGAACATAGTCGTTGAAGACCTTGATCTCGATCTGGATTCCCTCGGCCGCCAACAGCGGCTTGATGTGCTCCAGGATTTCCGCATGCGGCACGGCGGTCGCCCCGACGACCAGCGGCGCATCGGCGTCGGCCTTCTTCGCGGCCCCCTGTCCGCAGGCGGCGAGCACCAGCGAAGCGGCGGCGAGGGTCAGGAGCGAGCGGCGGATCATGAGCGGGCCTTTCGGGGGAGCGATCAGCGGTGGGAAACTGTGGCGACCAGCCGGTCACCGAGCATCTGGAGGACCTGCACCAGCAGGAGCAGGAGAACGACGGTTACGACCATGACATCGGTCTGGAACCGCTGATAGCCGAAGCGGATGGCGAGGTCGCCCAGGCCGCCCGCGCCGACCACCCCGGCCATGGCGGTGTAGCTGACCAGGGCGATGGCGGTGACGGTCGCCCCGGCGAGGATGCCGGGCATGGCCTCCGGCAGCAGGGCGCGGGTGACGATCTGGAAGGTCGAACCACCCATGGCCTGGGTCGCCTCGACCACGCCCTTGTCGACCTCGCGCAGCGCCGTCTCGACCAGGCGCGCATAGAAGGGCGCAGCCCCGACGACCAGCGGCGGGATCGCCCCGGCCACGCCCAGCGATGTCCCGACCAGCAGCACCGTCACCGGCAGCATCACGATCAGCAGGATGATGAAGGGCACCGACCGCAGGATATTGACGACCAGCGACAGCACCGCATTGACCAACGGATTGGCGGCCAGCCGGCCCTTGCCCGACAGGTACAGCAGCACACCCAGCGGAATGCCGAACAGCACCGTCAGAGCCATCGATCCGCCCAGCATCAGCAGGGTGTCGCGGCTCGCCCGCGCAATCTCGGGCCAGTCAATGTTGACGAAGAAGGCTTCCATCACACGCCCTCCACCGTGACGCCACGCGCGGTGAGCTGCGCCACCGCCGCCTCGGCGTCGCCGCCCGTGAAGGCCACAACCAGCTGGCCGTAAGGTTCACCGCGAATGCGGCTGATCCGGCCCGACAGGATCGAATAATCCACCCCCACCGACCGCGCGACACGGCTCAGTTCGGGCTCATAGGTCGAACCGCCCCGGAACGTCAGCTTCGCCAGTCGGCCGCCCTGCGGCACATCGGCGGTCTCGAACCCGTCCTCCCCCTCAGCCAGCATGGCGCGGGTCGCGGCGTGTTGCGGATGCAGGAACACATCGGCCGTCGCCCCCTGCTCCACCACCCGTCCGTCCTTCAGCACGGCCACCCGGTCGCAGACGCGGCGCACCACCTCCATCTGGTGGGTGATCAGGACGATGGTCAGCTTCAGGTCGCGATTCAGCTGGTCGAGCAGCGACAGGATCTCGTCGGTCGTCTCGGGGTCCAGCGCACTGGTCGCCTCGTCGCACAGCAGCACCCCCGGCTCGCAGGCCAGGGCCCGGGCGATGCCGACCCGCTGCTTCTGCCCGCCCGACAGCTGCGCCGGATGCTTCTTCCCATGCTCGGACAGGCCCAGCTGCTCCAGCAGGTCCGCGACCCGCCGATCGACCTCGGCCGCCGGGCGCCCCTCGAGGCGCAGCGGGAAGGCGACGTTCTCGGCCACCGTCTTCGCGTTCAGCAGGTTGAAATGCTGGAAGATCATGCCGATCCGTCGCCGCGCAGCGCGCAGCTCCGCAGGCACCAGCGCCGTCATCTCACGACCGTCGACGGTCACCGTGCCGGCGTCGGGACGTTCCAGCAGATTGATCGTCCGGATCAGGGTCGACTTGCCGGCCCCCGACCGGCCAACCACGCCGAACACCTCGCCGGCGGCCACGGTCAGATCGACCGCGTCCAGCGCCACGCGCTCGCCCGCCGCGCTCCGGAAGCGCTTCGTCACTCCATCCAGTCGGATCATCAGTCGGCTTCCAGCGCCTTCGCGGGAATGATGGTGACGCTCTCGCCGCAGCCGCAGGCATCCGTCTGGTTCGGGTTCCGGAAGACGAATTTCGAGGCCAGCTTCGTCGTCTCGTAGTCGAGCTCGGATCCGATCAGGAACAGGATCGATTTGGGATCGACGACGATGGTCGCGCCCTTGTCGACCACGACCTCGTCCAGCGGGCCGAGCTCGTCGGCGAAGGCGAAGGTGTATTCCTGCCCCGCGCAGCCCGCATTCTTCAGCCCGACGCGCAGCGCCTTGTGTCCGCCGGCCTCCGTCAGGGCGCGCACCCGCTCGGCTGCCGCCTCGGTCAGGGTGACGACAGCGGGGCGCGGGCGACGCGGACGGGGCGTGGTCTGAAGCTCGGTCATCGGACGGTCCATCAGAACATGTTCAGGGCCAGCTTGGCCTCGTCACTCATCTTCGAGGCGTCCCACGGCGGATCGAAGGTCAGCTCCGCGCGCGCCGACTTCACGCCGTCGACCTTCATCACCGCCTGCTCGACCCAGATCGGCATCTCGCCAGCCACAGGACAGCCCGGAGCGGTAAGGGTCATCTCGACCACCACATCGCGATCGTCGGACAGGTCGACCTTGTAGATCAGCCCCAGCTCATAGATGTCGACCGGGATCTCCGGGTCGAACACCGACTTCAGCGCCTCGATGATGTCGTCCGTCATCCGGTCGATCTCGGCCTGGGCCAGGGCGCTCTTCTGCGGCGCGTCCCAGGCTTCGGCGAAGGCCGCGCTGTCGGTCTTTTCGGTCGTCGGGTCGCTCATGCGAAGAACTCACGGGCCTTGATCAGGGCGTCGGCGAAGGCGTCGGCGTCCTCGAGGGTGTTATATAGGGCGAAGCTGGCGCGGGCGCTCGACGTCAGCCCGAACCGACGCGACAGAGGCTCGGCACAGTGCAGGCCGGCGCGCACGGCGACGCCGTAGCGGTCCATCACCTGGGCGATGTCATGGGCGTGGGCGCCGTCGACGGTGAAGGTGAAGATGGCCCCCTTCCCGTCCGCCGTGCCGATCTCGGTCAGCCAGTTCCGGCCGTCCAGCCGTTCACGCACCCGTTCCATCAGGGCCTGCTCATGGGCCCGCACCGCATTGGCGTCGAACTGCTGCATCCAGTTGATCGCTGCGCCGAGGCCGATGGCCTCGAGGATCGGCGGCGTGCCGGCCTCGAACCGGTGCGGCAGGCCGGCATAGGTCACCGCATCCTCGGTCACCGTGGCGATCATCTCGCCCCCGCCCTGGTACGGCGGCAGGGCCTCCAGCGCGGCGCGCTTGCCGTACAGGCCGCCGATGCCGGTCGGGCCGAACAGCTTGTGGCCGGTGAAGACATAGAAGTCGGCGTCCAGCGCCTGGACGTCGGGGCTGCAGTGCACCGCGCCCTGGCAGCCGTCGACAAGGATCAGCGCCCCGGCCGCATGGGCCATATCCGCGATGGCGCGCATATCGTTCACCGTGCCCAGAACATTGGACATATGGGTCACTGCGACCAGCCGGGTCCGCGGCCCGATCAGGGCGGCCAGCGCCGGCATGTCCAGGGCACCCGCGTCGGTCACCGGAGCCCATTTCAGCACTGCACCGAAGCGTTCGCGCAGCATGTGCCAGGGCACGATATTGGCGTGGTGCTCCATCTGGGTGACGACGATCTCGTCGCCCGGCCGGATGGACTGGCCGAGACCCGCCGCGACCAGATTGATCGCCTCGGTCCCGCCCTTGGTCCAGATGATCTGGTCGGGGCTTTCCGCATTCAGGTACCCCGCCACGCTTTCGCGCGCCGCCTCGAACGCCTCGGTCGTCTCATTGGCCAGGGTGTGCAGGCCGCGGTGAACGTTGGCGTAGGAATGCTCCATCGCCGTCGTCAGGGCGTCGATCACCGCCCGCGGCTTCTGCGCCGAGGCGGCCGAGTCCAGATAGACCAGCGGCTTGCCGTTCACCGTCCGAGACAGGATCGGGAACTGCGCACGCGCCGCATAGGGGTCAAAGAGGGTCACAGGCGATCCGTCAGCCATGCCCGCACCACCTCTCTCGCGCCCTCATGCGCGATCCGGTCCACGACCTCGATCAGGAAGGCCTCGGTCAGAAGCGCCCGCGCCTCGTCCGCGGGGATGCCGCGTTGCTGCATGTAGAACAGGGCGCTCTCGTCCAGATTCCCGACCGTATTGCCGTGCGCGCACTGAACGTCGTCGGCGTAGATTTCGAGCTCGGGCTTGGCGTCCACCTCGGCGCGTTCGCCGAGGATCAGGGCATGGTGGCCCATGCGCGCATCGGTGCCGTCCGCCCCGCGCTCGACGATGATCTTGCCCTGGAAGACGCCGCGCGCCGTGTCGCGCACCACGCCCTTGGTCAGCTGGCTGGTGACGCCGTCGGCCGCGACATGATCAACGACCGTCGTCAGGTCCGCCTGCCGCTCGCCGGACAGCAGATAGACCCCGTCCAGCCGCACCTCGGCACCCTTCGCGCGGTGGGTCACCTGGGTCTCGAGCCGCTGCAGCCTGGCACCGGTGGTCAGGATGGTCTGGCGATAGACGCCGCCCGCCTCGACCAGCACCTTCGCCTGGGTGATCGAGATCGCATCCGCCGGCTCGTCGGCCAGGACGATCCGGGTCACCTCGGCACCGCGCGCCACGTCCAGTTCCAGCCGGTTGTTCGCCACCCAGGCCGAACCCTGGCCTTCATGGCTCTCCAGCAGCAGCAGCTTCGCCCCGGCCCGCACCGAGATGCGCGCGGTCACGGCGTGGCCCGTCCCCTCGGCACGCGAGATCAGGCGCAGGCGCACCGTCTTGTCGCCTGAGACCGACAGGGTGGTCTCGCCCACGGCCCGGCCGTTGACGAACACCATGGCCTCGCCGCCCAGCGCCTCGAACGGTCCGCCGCCGGCCAGCGGCACCGTCGCCGACGGCGAAGGCGCGGGGGCGTCGCGCAGGTATTTCCTGAGGTCGCTGTATTTCCAGGCCTCGACCCGGCGCGAGGGGAAGCTGGAGGCGTCCTTCAGATCGATGAGCGGCAGGGCGTTCACGCCGCCTCCATCGCGTATTTGTCGTAGCCCTCGGCCTCGAGCTGGAGCGCCAGTTCCGGCCCGCCCGACGCCACGATCCGACCGGCGGCCAGCACATGCACCCGGTCCGGTTTGATGTAGTCCAGGAGCCGCTGATAGTGGGTGATCACCAGCATGGCGCGGTCGGGCGAACGCAGGGCGTTGACGCCTTCCGACACGATCCGCAGGGCGTCGATGTCGAGGCCGGAATCGGTCTCGTCGAGGATCAGCAGCGACGGCTCCAGCAGGGCCATCTGCAGGATCTCCATCCGCTTCTTCTCGCCGCCCGAGAAGCCGACGTTGAGCGGCCGCTTGAGCATGTCAAAATCCATCTTCAGCGCCGCCGCCGCCGCCTTGACCAGCTTGAGGAAATTCGGAGCCGAGACCTCCTCCTCGCCGCGGGCGCGCTTCTGCGCATTCAGGGCCGTGCGCACGAAGGTCAGGGCCGGAACGCCGGGGATCTCGATCGGATACTGGAACGACAGGAAGACGCCCTTCGCCGCGCGCTCGGCGGGCTCCAGACCCAGCAGGTCCTCGCCCTTCCACGACACGCCGCCCTCGGTCGCCTCGTAACCGGGCCGTCCGGCCACGGCATAGCCCAGCGTCGACTTGCCGGCCCCGTTCGGCCCCATGATGGCGTGCACCTCGCCCGCCGGAACGTCGAGCGTCAGGCCCTTGAGGATCGGCTTTTCGCCGACGGAAACGTGGAGGTTGGAGATGGAGAGCATCAGATCAGTCGCGTCCAGACAAACAGTGCGCCGAAGATCAGGATGACGATCAGCGGGATGGTCAGGGTCTTCAGGTAGTTCATCGCCTCAGCGCGCCGGTCTCGCGGCACGGGCGGGTAATGTTTGGCCACGTAGCGCTCCATTGCCGCGGCGCGCTCGGCGGGCGTTCCGCGCATCGTCGCGGCGAAGTCCGGGTCAAGGTCAGCGGACGGTTCGGCGGCCGCTCCAATCGCCGTCGGCGGCACAAGTTCGCCGTCAATCAGCAGGGCCGCCTCGGACCGCCGGCCCAGAACGTCCTGGATCAGCGACACCGTCTGCGCAGACAGCGCGCCGCGCGCTCCGAACCACAGCACCGTGTCGCCCCAGTCCGTCGCGCCCTGGGGCAGATCGTCCGGCGCGAGTTCAGCGAGGGACTGAACCCTGTAGTCAAAGCCTGTCCTGTCCCCGTCGACCGTGACCGCAAGCCAGTCCTTCGGCGTCCGGTCAGGACGAAAGCCCGCGGGAAAGTCGATCTTCACACCCGTCTCGGCGACCGCGGCAGCCAGGTCCGCACACGTCGGCAGCCTTTCCTTGCGGACGATCAGGGCGCTGTCGGTGCTCAACCCACGCTCCCTTCAAGACTGATCGCCACCAGCTTCTGCGCCTCGACGGCGAACTCCATCGGCAGCTTCTGCATCACGTCGCGGACGAAGCCGTTGACCAGCAGGGCCACCGCCTCCTCCTGCGACAGGCCGCGCTGCTGGGCGTAGAACAGCTGGTCGTCCGACAGGCGCGTGGTCGTCGCCTCGTGCTCCAGCTGGGCCGAGCCGTTGCGGGCCTCGATATAGGGCACGGTGTGCGAGCCGCACTCCTTGCCGATCAGCAGGCTGTCGCACTGGGTGAAGTTGCGCACGCCCGTCGCCTTGGGATGCACCGACACCAGACCGCGATAGGTCGAGTCCGACTTGCCCGCTGACACCGCCTTGGCGATGATCCGCGACTTCGAGTTCTTGCCCAGATGGATCATCTTGGTGCCGGTGTCGGCCTGCTGATGTCCGTTGGTGATGGCGATGGAATAGAACTCCCCCGAGCTCTCCTCGCCCTTGAGGATGCAGGACGGATATTTCCACGTCACGGCCGAGCCGGTTTCGACCTGGGTCCATGACACCTTCGACCGGTCGCCCCGGCAGTCGGCGCGCTTGGTGACGAAGTTGTAGATGCCGCCCTTGCCCTCGGCGTCGCCGGGGTACCAGTTCTGCACCGTCGAATATTTGATCTCGGCGTCGTCCAGCGCCACCAGTTCGACCACCGCCGCATGCAGCTGGTTCTCGTCGCGCATCGGGGCCGTGCAGCCCTCCAGATAGGAGCAGTAGCTGCCCTTGTCGGCGATGATCAGGGTGCGTTCGAACTGGCCCGTCTGGCTCGCATTGATCCGGAAATAGGTCGACAGCTCCATCGGGCATTTCACACCCGGCGGGATGTAGACGAACGAGCCGTCGCTGAAGACAGCGCTGTTCAGGGCCGCGAAATAGTTGTCCGAGACCGGCACCACCGACCCCAGATATTTGCGCACCAGCTCAGGATGCTCGCGCAAGGCCTCGGAAATCGGCATGAAAATCACGCCAACTTTCGCCAGCTCGGCCTTGAAGGTGGTGACCACCGAGACGCTGTCGAACACCGCGTCGACGGCGTAGCGCGCCGCGCCCTCGACGCCCGCCAGAACTTCCTGCTCCTTCAGCGGGATGCCCAGTTTGGCGTAGATGGCGAGGATCTCCGGATCGACCTCATCCAGCGACTTCAGCCCGGCCTTCTCCTTCGGCGCGGCGTAGTAGAACAGGTCCTGATAGTCGACCGGCGTGTATTTCACCGACGCCCAGGTCGGCTCCTCCATCGCCAGCCAGCGCTCATAGGCGGCCAGACGCCATTCCAGCATCCATTCCGGCTCACCCTTTTTCTCGGAGATGAAGCGGACGATGTCGGCGCTCAGCCCCTTGGGGGCGTATTCCATCTCGATGTCCGAGGTGAAGCCGTGCTCGTACTTCTCCAGGGCGGCGACGGCGTCGATGGTCTTCTGGACAGCGGCCATCAGGCGTCGGCTTTCTGGCGCTCGGCAGTGCGCACGCGGTGTTTGGCATAGGCCTCGACCCAGGCGGCGGCGAACCGCTTCCAGTCATCCTCGACCGTGCCCCAGCCGCCCGAAATCCGGATGCCGCCCGTGGCCAGGGCAATCCGGCCCGTCGCCACGATGGCCCGCGACGGCTTGGTCTTGCCCGAGGAACAGGCAGATCCGGCCGAGACCATCAGACCCATCAGATCGAGGGTGATCAGCTGTTGCGGGCTCTCCCAGTCGGGCACGGCCATGAACAGGGTGTTCGGCAGGCGCTCCGCCCCTTCGCCGATGACGGCGGCACCGGCGGCCTTGACCACGGCCTCCGCGACGTCGCGCCAGGCGGCGTGCGCCTGGGCAGCCGGCAGGTCACGCGCGGCGCAGACGGCCGAGGTGCCAAAGCCGGTGATCCCCGGCACATTCTCGGTCCCGGCGCGCAGGCCGCGCTCCTGGCCCGCGCCATGCAGCATCTGGACGGCCTCGCGGCCCTCGCCCATGACCAGGGCCCCGACGCCCTGCGGCCCGCCCAGCTTGTGGGCGGACAGGGTCAGGCTGTCGGCCATGAGGGTACGGACATCGACGGGGATCTTGCCCGCCGACTGGATAGCGTCGACGTGCAGCCAGCCGCCGGCCGACCGCACCAGCCGCGCCGCCTCGGCGATGGGCTGGATGACGCCGCTCTCGTTGTTGGCATGATGGATCGCCACCACCGCCCGGCCCGGCTGGCCCAGCAGTTGCCGCAGCTTGTTCAGGTCCACGACCCCGCGCGAATCCACCGGCAGCATCGCCACCGGCTTGCCCGAGGCCATGGCCGCCTCGGCCACGCACGGATGCTCGGTCGCGCCGACGATCAGCCGCTCGCAGCCCGCCGCGATGGCGCTGAGGATGGCCTGGGCATTGGACTCCGTGCCGCCGCTTGAGAAGACCACCGCCGTCGGATCGGCACCGACCAGATCGGCCACCTGCGCCCGCGCCGTCTCGATCCGCGCCCGCGCCCGCCGTCCGGCCGCGTGCACCGCGGACGGGTTGCCGTTGTCCGCGAGGACCTTGGCCATCACATCCTGCACTTCCGGACGGACGAGGCCGGAGGCGTTGTAGTCCAGATAGACGCCGCTCACGCCGCCACTCCCACTTCTGCTTGCGTCGCCCGGCGCCGCGCGCCGGTGCGGTTCAGCACCACGTCTTCCAGTGACACGCCGGCCAGATAGCGGTGGATCTCGTCGCCGAGGTCCTCCCACAAATTATGGGTGATGCAGCGCTCGCCGGCCATCATGCAGCCCTTGGGCGAGGAATGACCGATGCAGCGGGTGGCGCGGATGGGCTCGTCGACGGCCAGCACGATCTCGGCCACCACCGTCTCATGCGCGCCCTTGGCCAGTCGGTAGCCGCCGCCCGGACCGCGCACGCTCTGCACCAGGCCGCCCTTCCGCAGCCGCGCGAACAGCTGTTCCAGATAGCTGAGGGAAATCTCCTGACGCGTCGCAATCTCGGCCAGCGACACGGCCCGGACCACGCCGTCGGCATGGCCGTTCCGGGCCAGATCGGCCATCGCCATCACGGCGTATCGTCCCTTGGTCGACAGACGCATCGCACACCTTCAAAAATCGCGCGCTTTTCGAGGGTCCTGTGCTAGAACCCGCGCCTTCGCAAAGGCGTCGGCGCGCTAGCGGGACTTAGAAAGTCCTACCGCTGCGGTCAAGTATTACGCAGTTGCGAAATGACAGTTGAACACGGAATTCGACGCATATGCCTGAAGTCATCCTGCCCGGCGCCTCTGGCCGTATCGAAGGCCGCTACTCGCCCGGCAAACGCCCGAACGCGCCGATCGCCCTGATCCTGCATCCGCACCCCAAGGCGAACGGGCATATGAACAACCCGGTCACCGTGACCCTGTACCAGCTGTTCCAGAAGCGCGGCTTCGCGACGCTGCGTTACAACAGCCGCGGCGTCGGCAAGTCGCAGGGCGAGTTCGACAGCGGCATCGGCGAGCTGGCCGACGCGGCCACCGCCCTCGACTGGCTCCAGTCCAACAACCCCGGTGCCTCCCAGACCTGGGTCGCCGGCTACCAGTTCGGTGCCTATATCGGCATGCAGCTGCTGATGCGCCGCCCCGAGACCGACGGCTTCATCTCGGTCTCGCCGCCCTCGAACATGTACGACTTCAGCTTCCTGGCCCCCTGCCCCGCCTCGGGCCTGTTCCTGCACGGCACCAACGACACCGTCGTCCCGCCAGTCGAGGTCGAGCGCGTGGTCAACAAGCTGCGCACCCAGAAGGGCATCATCATCGACTATGAGCTGGAAGAGGGCGCGACCCATTTCTGGCAGGACCACATCGGCGCCGTCGACACCCGCGTCGGGGCCTATCTGGACAAGCGGCTGACGGAAAAGCCCGCCTGATCGCCCGGCCGCGACGTCAGCTCAACGCGGCGCGAGAAACGCCGCACCCGGCTGCAGGATGGTGATGGTCCCGGCCGGATAGTTCCACAGGCTCGGGTGTTCCGACAGGAAGCCCGCGCCCAGCCTGAGTGAGTTGGAGCCCGACCAGGTGCGGCCGTCTTCGGCACCGCCGGCCTCAATGATTCTTACGGTCACGTCCGCGAAGACCGCGCCGCCAAGGCGGAGCGCGCGGAGCACGGCTTCGTCGCCCTCGACGGCCAGAACCCCCTCCGCCTCAAGGCTGACCCGCGTTTCCGGGCGCAGATAGAGGGTGCCGCTGTCCCCCGTGTCGAAGTCGAGAACGATCGGCAGTGAGCCGATGAAGGCCCCGGTTGTCGGCTGTTCGCCCTCTTCCCGGACGAAGCTGAACCGGGCGACCACCTCTCCCGACGCCGGCGGCCCGACGGCGAGCGCGCCGTCCGCATCGGTTCTCAGGATCGTCAGCACCTTGCGGCTGTAGTCCAGCAGGAAGGCCCCCTCCTCCACCGCCGGCGTGCCGACGAAGCCAAGAAAATCCTCGCCGAAGGCGACCTCGGTGAATCCGAAATCGCCGCTGATCAGAACCGGGCCGGCAGCGATCGCCACGCCACCGAATTCGATCGGAACGGGGGCGTGGTTGCGGATGTCCACGCTCTGCCCCGACGCCACGCTGCCGGTGCGGGAGCCGTGCCCGCCCTCAAGGGCCACGGCATCGCGGTTCACCAGAACGGTCAAGGGCGTCCCTGTGTCGAACATCATCCGTCCCGGCGTTCCGTTCACACGCGCCTCGATGAGCGGCTTCGCCTCCACGATCGCAAACGGAATCTCGCGCCAGTCGGCGCTGTCGCCCAGAAGACCCGGCTCCGGGCCGAGGCCCGCCAGAGCCACCACGGCCATCATCGCCCCGAAATGAGCCATGGAAATCGCTACTCCTGCAGAGGCCTCTATCGGGGCCCGCGCGAACGCGCCAACAAGATCAGTAAAGAAGGAACGGCCGGCGGATGTCGCACCAGGCCGCCTCGTCCGACCCGGCCAGCGCCTCCAGATCGGCCGGCGTCGCGCCCGGATCGTCGACCCATTCCCGCAACCCGGGCCCGCCGTTGATCACGTCGATAGCCAGTTTGTCGAAGACGTATTCGTACGGGAAGTCCCGCCACAGGGCGTAGTCCGGATACAGCCGCCGGATCGCCTTGAACCCCAGCGCCTGCAGCCGCCACGGCCGGAACGCGGCATGGTCATAGGCCGGATCGTCGACGTGGATCTGCACCCCGTTGCACAGCTGGTGCACATGCTTGTGGAAGGTCGGCTCGAACCAGCAGTCGCGCAGGCGACAGCCCTCCAGCCACGCCGGCGCAAAGGCCTGCATCTCGGCGATCACCGCCCGGGCGTCGATGTCCGGGGCCCCGAACAGCTCGAGCGGCCGCGTCGTGCCCCGCCCCTCGGACAGGGTCGTCCCCTCCAGCATCACCGTCCCGGCATAGGCCCGCGCCATGCTCAGGTTCGCGGCATTGGGGCTGGGGTTGATCCAGCTGCGCTCGCCGATCGGCCAGCCGAAGCCCGGACCCTGATCCGGTGCCCAGCCCTCCATCTCGATGACCCGGTATTCCACATCCAGCTTGAAGTGGTCGATGAACCAGCGGCCCATCTCGCCCAGGGTCATGCCGTGCCGCATCGGCATCGGCCCGGCACCCACGAAGCTTTCCCAACCCGGCAGCAGGGTCGTGCCCTCGACCGGCCGGCCGGCGGGGTTGGGGCGGTCCAGCACCCAGACTGCCTTGCCGTGCTTCGCCGACTCCTCAAGCACGTAAAGCAGGGTCGTCACGAAGGTGTAGATGCGGCAGCCCAGGTCCTGCATGTCGACCAGCAGGACGTCGAACGTCCCCATCGCCTGCCCGCTCGGCCGCCGCACCTCGCCGTAGAGGCTGAACACCGGAATGCCGTGCCGCGGATCGGTGAAGTCCGGGCTCTCCATCATATTGTCCTGCAGATCGCCCCGCATGCCATGCTGCGGCCCGAACGCGGCCGTGACGTGCAGGTCGGGACAGGCCATCAGCGCGTCCAGCGAATGTGTCAGGTCGGCCGTCACCGAGGCCGGATGGCCCAGCAGGGCGACACGGCGGCCCTTCAGATCGGCCTGGAGCGCGGGCTCGGTCAGCAGGCGGTCGATGCCGAATTTCATGCGGGCTCCGGGGGCGGCAGGGTCAGGGCGAACGAGTCGGGATGGTGGAAGTCCGGCTTACCGGGCGGATGGGCCAGGGCCCAGTAGGAGATGCCGCCGTCAACATCCTCAATGACCGCCGACAGGCCCATACGCCATGGCCTCGGCTGGTCGCCGAGCACACGGTCCAGATCAAAGGTGGCCCAGAGGCCGAAACTCGTCTCGTCCTGCACCCGCCGGGGGTCGCGCTTCTCGACGCCCGCGTGGCCGTGCATGCCTTCCCGATAGCCCGTGAATTCGTAGGCCGCCCACCGCCCGGTCGGCGAAAGGTTGAGTTCGCAGTAGCCGCCGCCCGCCTTCTCGATGAAGGCCTCGAAACAGGTTGTCCGCCACAGTTCGTCGGCCTGCGACGGCCGGACGGACGCGGGCAGGACGACCCGGGAGACATCGCCGGACATGAGGTAGCGCAGCGCGACGCCGGCCATGCGGGGGCGCAGCACCTCGACGGCAATCTCGATCGCGGGTCCCGGCGTGTCCGGGTGCGGCTTGAGGGTGACCAGCATCCTCCTTCGATAGCGCGCCCTTGACGCCGGTCAACGGTGACGGCTACGCCAAGGCCCATGTTCGCCCGCGCCATCACGCCCGGCCTGTATTACCGCCTCTCGATCTGACGAGCGGCCAGCGAACCCACGCGCCGCCTACACCGGCGCGCAAACTCCCATGACGCCCGCCGGCATCCCTGCTAACGGAGCCGCCATGAGCGACCAGAATTTCAAGTCCGACTTCCTGCGAACCCTCCAGGCGCGCGGCTACATCCATCAGATCACCCACCCGGCCGAGCTCGACGCGGCGGCCGCCGGCGGCGTGGTCACCGGCTACATCGGCTTCGACGCAACCGCCCCCTCGCTGCACGTCGGCAGCCTGATCCAGATCATGATGCTGCGCCGGCTGCAGCAGGCCGGCGGCAAGCCCATCGTCCTGATGGGCGGCGGCACCACCAAGGTCGGCGACCCGACCGGCAAGGATGCCTCGCGTCCCCAGCTGACCGACGAGACCATCCAGTCGAACATTGCCTCCATCAAGACGGTGTTCGAAAAATTCCTGACCTTCGGCGACGGCCCGACCGACGCCATCCTGCTCGACAACGACCAGTGGCTGTCGACCTACGGCTATGTCGAATTCCTGCGCGAATACGGCACGCATTTCACCATCAACCGGATGTTGGCCTTCGACTCGGTCAAGCTGCGGCTGGAACGCGAACAGCCGATGACCTTCCTCGAGTTCAACTACATGCTGATGCAGTCGGTGGACTTCCTCGAGCTCAACCGCGCCCGCAGCTGCACCTTGCAGATGGGCGGCTCGGACCAGTGGGGCAACATCGTCTCGGGCGTCGATCTGGTCCGCCGCGTGGACCAGAAGGCCGCCTTCGGCCTGACCACCCCCCTGCTGACCACCGCCTCCGGCGGCAAGATGGGCAAGACGGCCCAGGGTGCCGTCTGGCTGAACGCAGAACAGCTGTCGCCGTATGACTACTGGCAGTTCTGGCGCAACGTCGACGACGCCGACGTGGGCAAATTCCTGCGCCTGTTCACGGACCTGTCGCTCGATGAGATCGCCCGGCTGGAGGCGCTTGAGGGTGCCGGCATCAACGACGCCAAGAAGACGCTGGCCGATGCCGCCACGACCATGCTGCACGGTGCCGACGCCGCCGCAACCGCCCGGGCCGCCGCCGAAGGCGCGTTCGAGCGCGGCACGCTGTCGGCCGACCTGCCGACCGTCGAACTGCCCGCGGACGAAGTGATCGGTGCCATGATCGCGGCCCTGACCACAAAGGCCGGCCTGACCGCTTCCAACGGCGAGGCCCGCCGTCTCGCCCAGGGCGGCGGCCTGCGTCTGAACGACACCGCCATCGCCGATGGCGCCCGGCTGATCGAGGCGTCCGACGTCAATGCCGACGGCGTGCTCAAACTGGCCGCCGGCAAGAAGAAGATCGTCCTCGTCCGTCCCGTCTGAAGGCCCGCAATGACTGACATCACCGAAGGCTCGAAAGCCCCCGCGTTCGACATGGCCACGGCCGACGGCGGCCGCGTGTCCCTCGACGGACTCAAGGGCCGCAAGGTCGTGCTCTATTTCTATCCGAAGGCCGACACGCCGGGCTGCACCAATGAGGCGCGGGACTTCTCCGAGCACATCGACGCCTTCACCGCGGCGGGCGCGACCGTCATCGGCGTCTCCCGCGACCCGGTGAAGAAGCTCGACCGCTTCAAGGCCAAATACGACCTCAAGGTCATCCTTGCCTCCGACGAACCGGAGGACGTGACCGAGGCCTGGGGCGTCTGGGTCGAGAAGAAGCTTTACGGCCGCGAATACATGGGCATCGAACGGGCCACCTTCCTGATCGACGCCGCCGGCGTCGTTCGGCGCGTCTGGCGCAAGGTGTCAGTCAAGGGTCACGCTGCGGAAGTCTTGGCGGCGGTTGAATCCCTCTGAATCGACACAGCGGGAGATGTAACCGGCGTTACATAGATTCGCGGACTCGCCTCACAAGCGAATAATCGGACTGAATACCGTCGTTCTTCGCGTGAAGACCACTCAGCGTGGTTAACAAGACGTGAACACACTTGTACCCAAGCTGGACCATGGCGCATAACCCCTCGTCGTACGTTCTGGGGGCGTTGCGTGATGACCGAACAAGAGCCGACTGTCAGGCGGTCTCTGATCGGAAAGTGGTTTCCGACCCGATATCTCTACCTGCGCGATGGCGAGTCCGTCCGCGCCTGGGCCCTGACACCCGGCAAACAGGCGGCCGGCGCGGTCGCCGCGGTCCTGCTGGGCGGCTGGACCGCCCTGGCCTCGGGCAGCATGATCTTCGACATGGTGGCGCAGAGTCAGACGGATCGAACCGTCGCCAGCGCCCGCGCCGCCTCCGAGCGGATGAACGCCGACCTGCAGGCCCGACTGGACAGCGCCGTGGTGCGCATGACCGCCACCACCGGCTCGCTCGATGAAATGGCCCAGATGGTCGAGCGCCGCCACGCGGCCCTGACCCAGGTCATGGGCATGTTCCGTGGAGTCGAAGGTGCGGAACAGGCGCTGCGCCCCGCCCCGGCCCTCAATCCCGATCGCTCCTCGCCGGTCCAGCGCATGATCGCCGTGCGTATGGACCAGGAGCGGCTGATCGCCCGCGCCGAGACCGAGGCCCAGACCCGCGCCGAACGGCTGCGGCTGGCCTTCCGCCTCGCCGGCCTGAACCCGGCCGCCTACACCCCGCATGACGCCGCCCTGGGCGGGCCGCTGGTCGAGGCGCGCGATCCCCGGGCCCTGGCCGCCGTTCTGGATGTGGATGAGGCCTTCGCCGTGCGTATCCGGCACGCCGCGGACAATCTGTCCGACATGCGCTCGCTGGCCAATGCCGCGGAGGGCATGCCCTTCCGCCGCCCGACCCAGGCCCGCACCACCTCCGGCTTCGGCGTCCGCTTCGACCCGTTCAACGGCCGCCCCGCCCTGCATCAGGGTCAGGACTTCGCGGCCCCGCTGAACACGCCCATCTACGCCCCGGCGCCCGGGATCGTGTCTTTCGTCGGCGTTCGTTCAGGGTATGGCAACACCGTTGAGATAGATCATGGTCGCGGTTTCAAGACGCGCTACGCCCACCTGAACGCCACTGCTGTCCAGCCCGGCCAGCGGATCACGCTCGGCCAGCGTGTCGGCGCCATGGGAACCACAGGACGCTCCACGGGCGTGCATCTGCACTATGAAGTGTGGATGAACGGCCGCCCCCAAAACCCCGCCCGCTTCATGAGAGCCGGAGACCAACTTGTTCAACAAGACTAAATCCCCCGCCCCGTCGCCCCAGCCCCGCGCTGACAACGGTTCATCCATCCCGCCGCTGCCCGATCTGCCCATGCCGGGCGGTTCGTCGGCGGCCCCTGCCCGCGCCGCCTCTCCGGCCGCGCCGAGCCCCCGCGGTCTGTCGACCCTGTCGGCCGATCTCCAGTTCGAGGGCGGCATAACCGGTGGCGGCGATCTGCAGATCGACGGCTCGATCAAGGGCGACGTCCGCGTCGGCCGGCTGATCGTCGGTGAAACCGGCGCCGTCGAGGGCAATGTCTCGGCTGACTATGTCGAGGTTCGCGGCCGTATCGTCGGCGGCATCTCTGGCAAGCAGGTCAAGCTGATCGCCACCGCCTATGTCGACGGCGACATCACCGCCGAACAGATGTCGATCGACATCGGTGCCTATTTCCAGGGCCGCGTCCTGCAAGGCCGCCGCGAGGCCCCGGCTCCGACGCCGGCCCCGCGTCCCGCCGCGCACGAGCCCGCGCCGCAGATCATCGACATGAAGGGTCCTTCGGCCTGATCCATCAGGTCTGAAAGACAAAAGGCCCCGGAGCGATCCGGGGCCTTTTTCTATTCTACGGTGCTGCCGCGCGTCTCGCCGACCCTGGCCGCCAGGGCTGCGCCCATGAACATGTCCAGATCGCCGTCCAGGACGCCCTGGGTGTCCGAGGTCTCGACGTTGGTCCGCAGGTCCTTGACCATCTGATAGGGCTGCAGGACGTAGGACCGGATCTGGTGGCCCCAGCCGATGTCGGTCTTGGCATCGGCCACGGCCTGGGCCGCGGCCTCGCGCCGCTGCAGTTCCAGTTCGTAGAGACGCGCCCGCAGCATCTTCCACGCCTGTTCGCGGTTCTGGTGCTGCGACCGGCCGGCCTGGCAGGCCACGACCGTATTGGTCGGAATGTGGGTCAGACGCACCGCCGAGTCCGTCTTGTTGATGTGCTGACCGCCCGAGCCCGAGGCCCGGTAGGTGTCGGTGCGCACGTCCGACGGATTGATGTCGATCTCGATGGCGTCGTCCACCACCGGCGAGACCCCGATCGAGGCGAAGGAGGTGTGCCGCTTCGCCGCCGCGTCATAGGGGCTGATGCGCACCAGCCTGTGCACGCCCGATTCCGACTTCAGCCAGCCATAGGCGTTGGGCCCGGTAATCAGGATGGTGGCCGATTTGATGCCGGCCTGGTCGCCCGATTCCTCGGCCTCCAGCTCGACCTCATAACCGTGGGCCCGGGCCCAGCGGGAATACATCCGCAGCAGCATCCCGGCCCAGTCGCAGGACTCGGTGCCGCCGGCGCCGGAGTTCACTTCCAGATAGGCGTCATTGCCGTCGGCCTCGCCGGACAGCAGGGCCTCCAGCTCGGCGCGGCCGGCGCGATCCTTGATCGCCTTCAGCGAGGCACGCGCCTCTTCCAGCGTCGCCTCGTCGCCTTCCTCATCGGCCATGTCGGCGAGCATCACGCCCTCCTCCAGACCGGTCTCCATCTCGCGGACGGTGTCGATCTGGGCGGCCAGGCGCGAGCGGTCCCGCGAAACGGCCTGGGCCGCCTCAGGGTCGTTCCACAGCGTCGGGTCCTCGACCCGCGCGTTCAGCTCATCAAGTTTTCGAAGCGCGACATCCCAGTCAAAGACGCCTCCTGAGCAGAGCGATGCTCTGCTCGATGTCGGCCTTCATGGCCTCGACATCCGGTCTCATCGCGAACTCCTGCGATACAAAGTGAGGCGCGGACATAGAGCGCGCCGGGGAAAAGGGGAAGGAGGGAATAGGGATGAGGGATGAGGGATGAGGCACTTTGGGGTCGCAGGTCCGGGGATGCGGGCTGCAGTCACCTCGACGCCCATCCCGGGGTGCCGAGCCTTCATCCCTGATCCCTAATCCCTCATCCCTGCCTTCAGTACAGCCCGCTCAGATCCTCCGCCGGCTCCTTCTTAGGCACCGGTGGCGTCGTGGGCGGGGCCGGGGTGGTGGACGGCGTCTGGCCCGACGCCTCCTCCTCCTCGCGGCGGATCACCTCATTGTAGTTCTGCGGCCCGGTCGGGATTTCCTGCGCCGGAGCCTCTTCCTCGCGGCGGCGTTCGGTGCCGGGGCGGAAGGCTTCCTCGATGCCGTTGACCGTGCGGAAGACCGCATTGCGGGGACGCACGAACGGCCGCGCCGGGCGCTCGCGCAGGGCGGCCTGCATGAACTCGGTGAACACGGGCACCGGGCCGGTGGCTCCGGTCTCGCCAGACCCCAGCGGCCGGTTGTCATCGAAGCCGATGAACACCCCGACGACGATGTCCGACGAGAAGCCGACGAACCAGGCGGAGCGATACTCATTGGTGGTGCCGGTCTTGCCGCCGACCCAGCGGCCGAGGCCGCGGGCGCTGGCACCGGTGCCGCGCTGGATCACGCCTTCGAGCATCGAGCTGATCTGATAGGCGGTGACCGGATCGATCACCTGGGTCCCCCGTCCCTCAAGCCGCGGCGATTCCTGCCCGCTGAAGGCCCGGCCGCAGTCGCGGCAACGGCGCCGGTCGGCGCGGAAGATGGTCTCGCCGTCCCGGTCCTGGACCATTTCGATCAGATAGGGCTCGACCCGCCGCCCGCCGTTGATGAAGGCGGCATAGGCGGCCGTCAGGCGATAGGGCGTGGTCTCGCCCGCACCCAGCGACACCGACAGGTTGGGCTGCAGGGTGTCGGACACGCCCATACGGCGGGCCAGATCGACGACGTTGCGCATGCCCACGTCCTCGGCCAGCCGCACGGTCATGACGTTGCGCGACAGCTCAAGTCCGCGCCGCAGGCTCTGCGGACCGTAATATTCGCGGCTGTAGTTTTCGGGGCTCCAGCGCGTGCCGTTCGGACCGCCGGCGAAACTGATGGGCGCGTCCAGCACGATCGAGGCCGGCGTATAGTCGCCCTCCAGCGCCGCCGCATAGACGAAGGGCTTGAAGGCGGAGCCCGGCTGGCGGTTCGCCTGGGTGGCGCGGTTGAAGCTGGACAGGGCGTAGGAATAGCCGCCGACCATGGCCAGCACCCGGCCGGACTGGGGCTCGATGGCCACCAGGGCCCCGTTGACGTTGGGCACCTGTTTCAACAGGTACTGCCCGCCCCGCGCCTCGACGAAGATCAGATCGCCCCGGCGCAGCGGCCGGTTGGCATTGGCCCAGGCGGCGTCGGCGGTGACGAGGGCACCGGAGCGGTTGTCGCGGGCGGTGCGGATACGGACATTGTTGCCGGCGACGGATTCAACGGCCGCGGCCTCCCAGGCCCGGCGTTCCGGCGGCCGCTGGCCGCGCACGGCGGTCTCGCGCCAGCCCTCGGCGAAGTCGGTCCTGCCCCACGGCCCGCGCCAGCCGTGGCGGCGGTCGTAGTTCTCCAGCCCACGCATCAGGGCGTCGCGTGCCGCTGACTGCAGCGTCGGGTCCAGCGTGGTCCGCATATAGTAGCCGCCGCGATTGACCTCTTCCTGGCCGAAGCGGGCGATGGCCTGACGGCGCGCCTCCTCGACGAAGAAGTCAGCGTCGGCGTACTGGGCCCGCCGCGGCGCATCCTGGGCCGACAGGGGCCGGGCCAGGGCCGTGGCCAGCTGGGCGTCGTCGATGAAGCCGTTCTGGTTCATCTCGCCCAGCACCCAGTTACGGCGGCCAAGCGCGGCCTCAGGGTGGCGTTTGGGATGGTAGTTGTTCGGTCCCTTGGGCAGGGCCGCCAGGAAGGCCGCCTCATCCGGCGTCAGCTGGCTCAGCGACTTGCCGAAATAGTTGTAGGCCGCCGCAGCCACGCCATAGGAGCGGTAGCCGAGGAAAATCTCGTTCAGATACAGCTCGAGAATCTGCTGCTTGGTCAGGGTGGCTTCCAGCCGGTTGGCGAGGATGGCTTCCTTGACCTTGCGGTTGATGCTGCTCTCATTGGTCAGCAGGACGTTCTTGGCCACCTGCTGGGTGACGGTCGAGCCGCCCTCGAGCCGCCGCCCCGTCGCCGCGTTGAGAACGTTCTTGAACATGGCCCGGCCCAGACCGCCCACATCGATGCCGCCGTGGTTGAAGAAATTCCGGTCCTCGGCCGCGAGGAAGGCCTGGATCACCGGCAGCGGGATCTGCTCATAGGGCACATAGATGCGCCGCTCATCGGAGAATTCGCCGATCAGCGTCCCGTCGCCGGCATAGACGCGCGTCGCGGTCGCCGGCCGATAGTCGGCCAGTTCCGAGGCGTCGGGCAGGTCATGAAACAGCCAGGCCGCATAGATGGCCACAATCAGCCCGGCGAGGGCGATTCCGCCCAGCAGGGCCACGCCCGCCATCACGAACCAGCGTTCGGCAATCTTCACCTGATACTCCGAAGGACGGGCCCGATAGGCTGGTTTAGCCCGCGTCGGAGGCCCCGGCTAGAGCCGTGACGCGACGGTCCAGCTCCTGTCGCGCTGCGGCCACGACATCGGCGTCCATATCCCCCTGCCCGGCCATCCAGCGCAAGTAGTCGTCCGGCGGTTCGGACCATGCCTTGCCGCGATGCTTGCCGAACGGAATCCGGTCGATGCGCCGCTTTTCATTGGTCCAGGCCAGCATCTGCTCGACCGTGGCGACCTTCAGCATGTCGATCAGAAGATGCGCGGTCACCCAGGCGTCCGGCCCCGCCCGGTGCGCCGGATCGGCCAGGGCCTGGTCCAGTCGCAGGCCGCGCCAGTACCGAAGAACCTGATTCGAATGCCCGGGTGCCTCCGGCCAGACGTTCTTCGCCGAGCGCACGGTGCAGATCCACGGCAGGCCGCCGTGGGCCGTGTCGGCAATGAACCCGCGCTCGAACTGCGCCGAATGCGCCACCATCACATCGGCGGGCGTCGGGAGGAACATCTCCCGCAGCCGGTATTCGTCGCAGTGCGGATCATCGTCGCAGAAATGCTCCGGCGTCAGGTGATGCACCGCCATGGCGTGGAACGAGATCTCCCCGCGCGGCCGGAACAGCTTTGTGACCGGCGGCAGGGCGGTCCAGCCCCCTGCCCCGTCGGGCACGACATCGACGATCCCCACCTCGAGGATTTCGGCGGACCGGTCCCCGCCCGAGGTTTCAAGATCGACGACTCGCAGACGCATCCGGCGGAGATAGGGGTTCTGGCGGCGCAGCGCGAGCCGGAGGGACTCAGCCCGCCGGCGGCTGCCCGACGACGGCGCGGACGCCCATCGGCGGTGCGTGCTCGAACGTCAGGGTCAGTGACACCATCTCACCCTCGGCCAGCGGCTGCTTCAGGGCCATCAGCATGATGTGGTTGCCGCCCGGCTGGAGCGCGACAGCCTCTCCCGCGGGAAGCGGCAGGCCGTCAGGCAATTCGGCCATCGACATCATGCCGTTGGCCACCTTCATCTCGTGGATCTGGCCGTCTCCGGCCACGGGGCTGGACACCGCGACCAGCCGGTCGTCGCGGCTGGCGGTCAGGGTCAGATAGCAGCCGGTCATGGCGCGACCGTTGGGCGTGGGACGGCACAGGGCGTCCGTGATCGTGACGACGGCAGGCGCTTCCGGCGTCGGTGCCGGGTTGCAGGCCGCGAGGGTCAAAAGGACGGCGGGGATCAGCAGGCGTTTCATCAGACGCTCCTTGTGGCGCGACCGTCGAGATGACGCCGCACGAGGGTTGCGGCCCGCTCGATCGCCAGGGCGGCGATCAGGCTCAGACCGGTAAGGGGGTAGAGAATGGCGAGGGGCAGGACGATGCCGAGCACGGCGGCGCGGACGCGGGGGCCGGGCGGGGCGTCGGGCGCGCCGATGCGACCTTTCGACAGTTTCGGCGGCCGGCGCTTCCACCACATCAGGACACCGCTGATCGCCAGCAGCCAGATGGCGATACAGCCGCCCAGCATCAGATAGCGATTGATCCAGCCGTACTGGGTCCCCTGGTGAACGGCGATGCCCCATTCGAAGGCCTTCGCGCCGACGCCGAACTGGTCGTAGCGGATGTCGGCCCGCACGGCGCCGGTGGCCGCATCGATATAGAGGGTGCGGGTGTCCTCGACCTGCTTGACCTGACGGGCGGCGGTGAAGGCCAGGGCGGGGTTTGACGGGATCGAGACCAGATAGGGCCGGGCCAGATCCTGCCCGTCGGCCGCTTCAATCACGCGCGACAGGCTGGGCGACCCGGCGTGCGCCGTGGGCATGACCATACCCTCCATGGTCCAGCCGACCCCGACGGGGGCATCTGCGGGATGTTCGGCATGGATGAAAGGGCTCGCGGCGGCCGGGGCCTTGGGGCGGCCCAGACCATTGGCCTTGACCGCGGCCATATACTGGTCGCCCCAGAAGGCCGACCAGGGCATGCCGGTGATCACAAGGAAGGCGATGACGCCGCCGGCGTAGAGGCCGGTCACCGCATGGAGGTCGCGCCAGAACGGGCGACGTTTCGGATCCTGGGCGCGGATCGCGACCACGCCGACGCCCCGCCCCCGCGGCCACCACAGGAACAGGCCTGTGGCGACCAGGATGATGGCCCAGCCGGCGACGATCTCGACGACATAGTTGGCCCAGCGGCCCAGCAGGATCAGGCTGTGCAGCTGTTTGACCGTCTCCATCACCCCGCCGAAGCCGGTGTCGCCGATGAGCCGGGCGTCATACGGATCGACGAAGGCGGTGCGCTCGCCGCCGTCGGGCAGGTCGACGGCCAGGCGGACGGCCTCGTCCGGACGGGCCGGGACCAGCACATTAACAACCTTGCCGCCAAGCCCGGTCTCGGCCGCCGCAACCCAGCGGTCCGGAGAAGCGGTTGCGGTGCGGACCTCCACCCGGGACAGGTCGCGATAGACCGCGCCGTCGATCGCGTCGGCGAACAGATAGAGGGCGCCGGTCAGCGCCATGAGCATCAGGAAGGGCAGGACCAGCAGGCCGGCATAGAAATGCCAGCGCCAGACGGCGCGGAAGGCGCCGGAGAGGGGTTGATCGGGAGGCGGCGACTTGGGAACCGCCCGCGGTGGCGCGGTGGTCTTGAGCGACATGATTTCTTGAATCCTGAACAGGGAAAGGCGCGCGCCGACGGGGCGTCGGCACGCAGGCATTCGGCTGGTTCAGGCGGTCGGGGGGGCCGTCGAGGGCGGCGGAAGGCCGGCGCGCAGGCCGCTGGGCGGAATCGCGGTCGGCAGAAGGTCCGGCAGCACGACCACGATCCGCGGCGGGGCCACGGGATGGATCGGTGGCGGCGGAGGCGGCAGGGCCGTCAGCGCCGACAGGACGCAGTCGGCGCAGCTCAGGCTGTCCATCGGCCCGGAAGGCCGCGGTGAGCCGTCCTTGTCATAGACGACCATGATCTGGTCGCCGGAACACAGCACGACCGGATCGCCGGTCGCCGCCGAGGCTGCGACCGCGGAAGGCAGCAGCGAGCCGAACACGATGGCGAATGTCGCGGCCAGGAAGGCCAGCGACCGCATCAGGGACCAGTGCTCGGGTGAACGGGACGACACGCTGTGCCCACTACTCGCCGCGGTCTCCGAATGGAAGTCCCCGCTCGCGCGTCAATTGGTCGTTGAGGCTCGCCTCAGGGCTGGCCGGACGCGCCGCCGGCCGAGGCCATCTGCATCGTGCCCGACGGCTCGCGGAAATAGCGGTCGATGCCGTCGGCCACGGCGCGCATCAGGCGGCGGCGGGCGCGGCTGTCGTTCAGCATCCGCTCGTCCTCGGGATTGGTGATGAAACCCATCTCCAGCAGGACCGCCGGCACGTCGGGCGCCAGAAGCACGGCGAGGCCGGCGTCGCGGTGGCTGCGGCGCAGCATGGGATGGTCGGCCCCCTCCAGCTCGCCCAGCAGGGTGCGGGCCAACTGGGCCGAGCGGTTCTGGGTGGCGCGCTGGGTCATGTCGAGCAGGATACGGTCGACCGAGGGGTCGCGGCCCGGCAGGTTGAGGCTGCGGTGCCAGTTCTCGCCGCGGGTGAACTCGCGCACGGCCCGGCCCGCGCCCTGTTCGGACAGGGTGTAGACCGATGCGCCGCGCGTGGCCGGGTCGGCGCCGGCGTCGGCGTGCAGGCTGATGAACAGGTCGGCATCGGCCTGGCGGGCGATGGCCACGCGCCGGTACAGGGCGACATAGGCGTCGCTCTCCCGCGTCAGGCGCACACGATAGCGGCCCGTCCGCTCCAGCTCCTGCTTCAGCGCCAGGGCGGCGGCGAGGGTGACGGCGCTCTCGCGGGATTCAGCGCCGTGGGCACCCGGATCGCGACCGCCGTGGCCGGCGTCGATGAAGATGAGGGGCCGTTCGGTCGGCCGCTGGGCGCTGCGGGGCGCGGCGGGCGGAACGCGACCCGGGCGCGGCATCGGCGCGCGGCCCGTGGCCTTGAGGTCGATCACATAGCGGAAGTGGGCGATGCCGTCGCCGGGCGGCAGCAGGAAGCGGCGCTCGATCTCGGCGCTGGTCTCCAGGTCCAGTTCGACGCGCGAGGCGGCACCCGCGCCGGTGACCCGCCAACCGCGCACCAGCCCCGTGCCGGCACCGGTCAGGCCGCGGCTGGCCGGTGCGACACCCGCCAGCGACACAACCACCCGGCCGTCGTCGCCGGCCTGGACCACCTCGCCGCGCGACGTCCGGTCCAGATCGAGCACCACGCGGGTGTGTTCAGCATCGCCGCCGAAACGGACGCGCAGCACCTCGCCCATGGCCCCGGAGGCCAGGCCCCTGCCGGCCGCGAGCAGAACGACGCAAATCACGACGAAGGCAATCGCCGTCATCGCCCATTCGCGCGCGCGCCACTGCGTCAGGTTTATACGCGACAGTCCGTGCATTTCGACGGAGACCCACCTTCTTGGTTGGGCCCATGATGACGCAACGTCGTCGACAACCGGTTAAAGCGCACGACGCTTTTAATTCGCGTGCGGCATGACTATGCTTGAACCGCTCGCGACCGATCGCGTCCCCTGAACTCTCAGGCTTGGACGCGCCCTCTTCGCGGCATGACTTTCACTGATCCGAGAGCCGGCCGGGTTTCCCCCGCCTGTTCGACGACCGGGTTCGGGGCGCCCCAGACGGCGTCCGGGCCCAGGACCGTACGAAACCCCATGGGCCTTATCGCCTGCGCTCCCTTCCGGTCTGATCTGACCGACCTCGCCCACGGCATCCGCCGCGGCGACGGGATGGCGCCTGCGTTCGCCCCCAATCCCATTCGGCGAGCCGCCTGCCCCCTGCGCGGGGATGGCCGAGCGCGCCAGAGAGAAATATCCCATGTCAAAGACCATGTTGATCGATGCCGCGCATCCCGAGGAGACCCGGGTCGCCATCGTCGAGGGCCGTCAGGTCGAGGAATTCGACTTTGAATCCCGCGCGAAGCGCCAGCTTCGCGGCAACATCTATCTCGCCAAGGTCGTTCGCGTAGAGCCCAGCCTGCAGGCTGCGTTCGTGGAATACGGCGGCAATCGCCACGGCTTCCTCGCCTTCAGCGAAATTCACCCCGACTACTACCAGATCCCCGTCGCCGACCGCGAAGCCATCATGGCCGAGGCGCATTCGGAGGACGACGATCACGACGAACACGCCCGCGAAGGCGACGACGAGTCCGAAGGCGGCATGGCCGAGGAAGAGCGCCTCAAGCGCCGCCTCATGCGCCGCTACAAGATCCAGGACGTCATCAAGCGCCGTCAGGTCATGCTGGTCCAGGTCGTCAAGGACGAGCGCGGCGGCAAGGGCGCGGCCCTGACCACCTGGCTGTCGCTGGCCGGCCGCTACTGCGTCCTCATGCCCAACACCGGCAAGGGCGGCGGCATCTCGCGCAAGATCACCCAGGCCACCGACCGCAAGCGCCTGAAGGCCGCCGCGGCCGCCCTGCATGTGCCCCAGGGCATGGGGCTGATCATCCGCACCGCCGGCGCCAAACGCACCAAGGCCGAGATCAAGCGCGACTACGAATATCTGCTGCGCCTGTGGGAAACGATCCGCGAAACGACCCTGAAGTCGAACGCCCCCTCCGTCATCTATGAGGAAGAAAACCTCGTCCGCCGCGCCGTGCGCGACATGTTCGACAAGGATTTCGACGGCATCCAGGTCGAGGGTGTCGAGGGCTTCAAGGAAGCGCGCGACTTCATGCGCGTGCTGATGCCCTCGCAGTCGAAGAAGGTGCACCTGTACCAGGGGGCCCGTCCGCTGTTCGCGACCAACGGCATCGAGGAGATGCTGACCCAGATCCACCAGCCGGTCGTGCCGCTGCACTCGGGTGGCTATCTGGTCATCAACCAGACCGAGGCCCTGGTCGCCATCGACGTGAACTCGGGTCGCTCCACCAAGGAACGCAACGTCGAGGCCACCGCCACCAAGACCAATATGGAGGCCGCCGTCGAGGCTGCCCGCCAGCTGCGTCTGCGCGACCTCGCCGGCCTGATCGTCATCGACTTCATCGACATGGATGAGTCGAAGAACAATCGCGCCGTCGAAAAGGCCCTGAAGGACGCCTTGGCCAAGGATCGCGCCCGCATCCAGATGGGCCGCATCTCGGGCTTCGGCCTGATGGAAATCAGCCGCCAGCGCCGCCGTCTCGGCGTTATCGAGGGTGCCACCGAGGTCTGCCCGCACTGCCAGGGCGCCGGACGCGTCCGCTCGGCGGAAAGCGCCGCCCTGATGACCCTGCGCGCCGTCGACATCGAAGCCGGCAAGAACGGCGCGGGTTCGATCAACCTGCGCCTCTGCACCGCCGTCGCCCTCTACATCCTGAACCACAAGCGCGACTATCTGCAGCGCATGCTGGCCCAGCGCGGCCTGAACGTCGTCATCCTGATCGACGACAGCCTCGGCCAGGGCGAGCACGCCGTCGAACGCACCGAAACCAACGAGGACTTCGTCCCCCTCGAACGGCCCGAAGCCTTCGTCGACCTCGACGACGATTTCGACGACAGCGCCTATGCGGATGAAGACGACGGCGACGACGAATTCATCGCCGGGGACGACGATGCCGACCTCGACGCCGAGGACTCCGACGACGACCAGCCGCGCGAGCGGACGGAACGCGCCGAGGGCGAAGGCGGCCGTGGCCGTGGACGCCGCCGTCGTGGCGGACGCCGTGACAGCGCCGACGCCTCGACCGACGAAGCAGCCGCCGTCGCAGCGCCTGCAGCCGGCGAGGACGACGACGACAGCGAAAGCGGCCGTCGCCGTCGCCGGGGCCGCCGCGGCGGACGCCGGGTGCGCGAAGAAGGTGGCGAGCGGGACGGGTTCAACTGGGTGCGCGGCCGTACGCCGTCGCTCGAGGATCCCTACGTCTGGTTCGACCCGATCAATCCGGAACGGAACGAATCCCCGGCCGGCACCGTCGCCGCAACCAGCGCGGCGGATGTCGATGAAGTGATCGGCGAACGTCCTGAAGGCGAAACCGGCGGGGAGCGTGGTCCGCGCTCGCGTCGCCGCCGCGGTCGCGGTCGCGGCCGGGATCGTGGCAGCGAGCAGGGCCTGACCCACGAGGTCAAGGTCGAGACCCGCGCCACCAACGAAGGCATGCCGGCGGACGGTTCTCCGGACACCCCGATGGCCGTGATGGTCGACGACGCAGTGGGGGCCGCTCCGGTCGCCCTCGCCGAGGAGCCCAAACGTCGCCGCGTGCGTCGCAAGGTCTCGGGCAGCGCGACGGCGGAGTCTGCCGCGGACCCGACGTCGGCGGTCGAACCCAACGAGATCGAGAGCATGGCCGAGCCGGCCGTCCTCGACGTCACACCCGCGGAAGCCGCCGCTGAGGTCGAGCCTGCGCCCGCCCCCGAGCCCGTGCCCGAGCCGAAGGTCGCCGCCGTGGTCGAGCCGAAGCCCGCACCACAGCCTGAAGTCGACGTCGCCGCCCTGATCGCGGAAGACCCGAACCAGATCGTCGCACCGCCCGAGAAGCCGAAACGTGGATGGTGGCGCCGCTGAATGGCCGTGATTAGATAGTGAGGTCGTTGCAGGGGGGTGTTCCGGGTATGAGGAGTTCGACGTGAACTGGCTGTCCCGCACCGCCTTCCGTGCAACGGGCGTCGTCGCCGCCATGGGCCTTGTGCTGGCGGCGGCCTCGCCCGCCTCGGCCCAGAACGCGATCCGCGACACCGAGATCGAAGGCATCATTCACGAATGGGCCGACCCGGTCCTCGTCGCCATGGGCCTCGAGCCGACCGAGGTCGAGATCCTGCTGATCAACGAGAATGATCTGAACGCCTTCGCGACCCGCGGCCGGATCATGGGCGTCAACACCGGCCTGATCCTGAAGACCCGGACCGCCAACGAACTGCTCGGCGTGCTCGCTCACGAGGCCGGGCACATCAAGAACCGCCACACCCTGCGGGACGGGGCCCAGGGCGCGGGCATGCAGCCCATGCTGATGACCATGGCCCTCGGCGCGCTCGCCATCGCGGCCGGTGCCCCCCAGGCCGGCGCCGTGCTGCTGGGCAACAGCCAGTATTTCGGCACCCTCAGCGCCCTCCGCTACATGACCCACCAGGAAGGCGAGGCCGACAACACCGGCGCACGTGCCCTGGAGAACGCCGGCGAGTCCGGCCGTGGCCTCGTCAATTTCTTCGAGAATTTCCGCTCGCAGGAAGTCTTCTCCGACGCCCGACGCTTCCCCTATTTCCGCAGCCACCCCCTGTCGTCCGACCGGATCGAGAACCTGCGGCGCTTTGTGGCCGAACAGTCCAACTACGAGCGGACGGACAGCCCGGAACGGGTGGCCCAGCACGCCCTGATCCTGGCCAAGATCCACGCCTTCATGGACGAGCCGAACCAGACGCTGCGGGACTATCCGGAGAGCGACGTTTCCCTGCCCGGCCGCTACGCCCGCGCCATCGCCTGGTACCGCGACGGCCAGACGGACAAGGCCGTGGCTGCCGTCGACGCCCTTTTGACCGAGCAACCCGAGAACCCGTATTTCTGGGAGCTGAGGGGCCAGATCCTGTTTGAGGAAGGCCGGCCCGCCGAGGCGATCGGCGCGCACCGGCGCTCGGTCGAGCTTCGGCCTGACGCGCCCCTGCTGCGCATCAATCTCGCCCACGCCATGATCGAGACCCACGACCGGGCCTTGCTGGACCCGGCGATCGGCGAGTTGAAGCGCGCCACGGCGCTTGAGAGCGACAACACCATGGCCTGGCGGCTGATGAGCCAGGCCTATGCCGCCCAGGGCAAGGAGGGCGAGGCGCGCCTGGCCTCCGCCGAGATGTATTTCGCCGGCGGTGCCGAGGTGCAGGCCACCCAGTTCGCCCTGCGCGCCCGCGACATGCTGGAGCCCGGCACGGCCGAATGGACCCGCGCCATGGACATCGTCTTCGCGTCGGGCGCGACCCAGCAGGACATTGATGACGTCGACCGCCGCAACAGCCGCCGTGACCGCGGCGGCGTCATTCCCGCCGGCTGAGCCTTCGTACCGAGAGACCGCATGACCGAAACGCCCGAGACACCCCGCGGCGGCTTCCTGACGGGGCCGCGCGCCGGCATGGCCGCCCTGGCCGTATCGGTCATCGCCCTCGTTCTGGCGGTTGCGCCCTATGCGACCGGCGGTGATTTCGACGGCCGGGTTCGTTCCTACCTGCTCAGGAACCCGGAGATCCTGCAGGAGGTCAGCCTCAAGCTGGAAGAGAAGGCCCAGCAGGCCCAGATGGCCCAGACGCGGGTGCATGCCCAGGAAATGACCGCCCGTGTCGCGGCCAATCCCTCGCTTCTCGCCATCGATGCGCGCGATCCCTCATTCGGGCCGACCGATGCGCGGGTGACGGTCGTCGAGTTCTTCGACTTCCGCTGCCCGGGTTGCAAATCGACCGCGCCTGAGGTGCTGCAGCTGATGCAGGCGCACCCCGACGTCCGCTTCGTCTTCAAGGACTGGCCCATCCTGGACCGCGGAAGCGACGACACCTCGCACTACGCCGCCCGCGCGGCCCAGGCGGCGCATCGGCAAGGCAAATACCTGCCGGTCTTCCGCGCCCTGATGGCCGAGCCGGCCCTGACCCGCGCCGCCGTTGACCGCATCCTCGCCGCCAACGGCGTCGCCCTGCCCTCGGCCCGGACGGCGATGGCCAGCCCGGAAATCGCCCGCCACCTGGCGGATATCCAGCTCTCGGCGACCAGCCTGGGCCTTCAGGGCACGCCGACCTTCTTCATCAACGGTCGGGCGATGGCCAGCATCCAGCCGGCGGATATTGACCGCGCCATCCGGGCCGCCAAGGCGGGCTGACCCGGAGGCGCTGTCCGGTCAGACGATCGCGCCGACGCAGCCTTCGTCGCCGCCCACCGGCAGTTTCGCGTCGGTCAGGGACAGGGTCCAGCCGTGGTGGGTCGCCAGACCCAGCCGGCGGATGCCGCCCCCGTCACCGGCGTCGCCGCCCGCATCGACAATGACCCGCCGTCCGGTCGGCAGGGCGGCGGGATCGATCCGGCCAACGGCCAACGCCGTGGGCGTCTCGCCCCCGAACCCGTCGAAGACGCTCAGCATCGACCATTCGCGACGCAGACCCGTCCACCAGGCGTCATCGGCATTGACCGCCAGCACGGCGACTCCGTGCCCTTCGGCGGCCCAGGCCAAGGCCGCCTGCGGATCGCGGACCGCGCGCATGTCGGCCGCTGCGCCGAAGCGCAGGCGCGCGCCGTCGAATGCCCGGGTCGGCTCCACCGGCGACCAGACCTGGACCTTGATCCGGCCCTGACGGGCGAGGCCCCAGCCGACGATCTGCCGCCAGAGGCTCTCGACCGCCTCGTGGTTGTCAGGTCGGGCACGCTCGAGCATCCGCGCCAGCACGGCCTGTTCGCGGTCGGGCCGCAGCTTCACATGGGGCCCGGCAGGGGCATCCTTGGCCTGGCCGACGCGGGCGGCGATGGCCAGACGGCGTTCGAACAGGGCCAGCAGATCGTCATCGATCTGGTCGATCTCGTGGCGCAGGGCGGCGAGCGCCATATGCTCGGGCGAGATGTCGGTCGCGACGGGCCAGACTTGCTGGAGGGCGGGCTTGGTACTGGAATTAGACACGGGCGTGAGCTTTCGATTTCGATGAGCGGCAATGAGGGTTTTGCGAGCCGCCGCCCCGTCCCGGGGCGGTCGCCGGCGAGGTCGTCAGGACGATGTCCCGAACGCCTCAGCCGGCGTATCGAAAGCCGTAGAAATACAGGTCCGCGGCCGCACAGGAGCGGGCGAATGCAGTCGCAGCGATGGCTTGCGAACGGACCATGCCGTTCAAAGGGCGCACGGATCGTGCCGCGTCAAGCCGCTTTGGTGCTTAACAGGACAAAACGCGTGCGGTTGTCCTCGGAATCCTGGATGTCGTTGCGCAAAATCGACAATCCGTAGACTTCAGCGGCACGCACCGGGGCCACGGCGGCACGGCTGGGATCACCCGCTTCCGCGACCGCGCGGGCAGCCCCGGCGGTGTCAAAGGCCTCGACCGCCGTGATCCCGAGGGCAGCCAGTGAGGCCGGGCACTGCCGCAGGGCCACCGGATGGCTTTCGGCGGTCTTCACCGTCCGCAGGCTCGCGCCGGCCGGAGCCATGAGCGCCAGACGGATGGGCCGCCAGACCTCGGAGACGACGGTCAGGTTCGCGCCCTCGACCAGCGTCGCCGCCGGCTCGACCCGGCCGATGGTGGAGTTCTCGACCGGGATCAGGGCACAACCGACCTCGCCGGCCTTCAGCGCGGCAATGGCGGCCTCGAAGGAGTCATAGGCAACCGCCTCGTCCCAGGGCCGCAGATCAACACAGGCTTCGTGACTGAAGGCACCCGGCGCGCCCTGGTAGGCGCAGCGTCCGCCCCCGGCCCTGCCGACACCCTCCATCTCAGGCCGCTTCCGACTGGGCCCGCCGCCCGGCCTTCAGCCGCTCGGCGACCAGGAAGGCCAGCTCCAGCGCCTGATCGGCGTTCAGGCGCGGGTCGCAATGGGTGTGATAGCGGCTCGACAGGTCATCCTCGGTCAGGGCCTGCGCCCCGCCGAGGCATTCGGTGACATTCTGACCCGTCATCTCCAGATGGACGCCGCCGGGGTGGACCCCCTCGGCCTCGGCCACATCGATGAAGCCCCTCACCTCGCCGAGGATGCGTTCGAACGGTCGCGTCTTGTAGCCGTTGCCGGCCTTCAGGGTGTTGCCGTGCATCGGATCGATCGACCAGACCACCCGCTTGCCGTTCTCCTTCACCGCCCGCATCAGGCGCGGCAGACGGTCTCCGACCTTGTCGACGCCAAACCGGCCGATGAGTGTCAGGCGACCCGGCGTGTTGTCGGGATTGAGCAGGTCGATCAGGGTCAGCAGATCGTCGGGCTCCATCGTCGGACCGCATTTCAGACCGATCGGGTTCTTGATACCCCGCGCGAACTCGACATGGGCACCGTCCGGCTGGCGCGTGCGCTCACCGATCCAGACCATATGGGCCGAGGTGTCGAACCATTCGCCGGTCGCCCCGTCCAGTCGGGTCAGGGCGCTCTCGAGGTTCAGCAGCAGGGCCTCGTGGCTGGTGAAGACCTCGACCCGGCTCAGATCCGGATGGCTCTCGGGCGTGACGCCGACGGCCTCCATGAAGGCCAGCGCTTCCGTGATCTTGTCGGCCAGTTCGCGGTATTTGTGGCCATAGGCGCTGTCGGCGGCGAAGCCCATCGTCCAGCGGTGGATGTTGTACAGGTCGGCATAGCCGCCGCCGGCGAAGGCGCGCAGCAGGTTCAGGGTCGAGGCCGACTGGTTGTAGGCGCGCAGCAAGCGCTGCGGATCCGGCAGACGCTCTTCCGGCGTGAAGGCCATGCCGTTGATGATGTCGCCGCGGTAGCTGGGCAGTTCCACCCCGTCGATCTGCTCGATCGAGGACGACCGCGGCTTGGCGAACTGGCCGGCGATACGCCCGACCTTCACCACCGGCTTGCGGCCCGCGAACGTCAGGACCACCGCCATCTGCAGGATCAGCCGGAAGGTGTCGCGGATATTGTCGGTCGAGAACTCCTTGAAGCTCTCGGCGCAGTCGCCGCCCTGGAGCAGGAAGGCATTTCCGGCTTCAACCTCGGCCAGTTTTGCGGTCAGCCGCCGCGCCTCGCCGGCGAACACCAGCGGTGGCAGGGCGCGAAGCTCATCCTCGACACGATGCAGCGCATCCATGTCCGGATAGTCCATCGGCATCTGCACGACGGGCTTCGATCTCCAGCTTTCGGGCGTCCAGCGCGTACTCATGCCGCCAAGATAGGCGGATGGTCCTTCCGGGACAATGAACGCGGTGTCGCGATTGTCAGCCCGCCGACATATTCCCGGGCCGCTGCTTCTCTTTCAGCGTCACCAGTTCCTCGGCCATGGTCGGGTGGACCGCGCAGGTCGCGTCCCATTGCGCCTTGGTCAGGCCGGCCTTCACGGCAATGGCGGCCAGTTGGATCATCTCCGGTGCCTCGGGCCCGACGATATGGACGCCCACCACCTTCTGGCTCTGCCCGTCGACGACCAGTTTCATCAGGACCCGCTCATCAGAGCCCGTGAAGGCGTATTTCATCGGCCGGAACCGGGTCACATAGACATCGACCTCGCCCGGACAGCTGTGCCGCGCCTCGCTCTCGGTCAGGCCCACGGTGCCGACCGGCGGCTGGCTGAACACCGCGCTGGCGACGGCCTCGTAGTCAAAGGCCTGCGGATTGTCGCGATAGACGGTCTCATGGAACGCCACCGCCTCGCGGATTGCCACGGGCGTCAGGTTCATCCGGTCGGTGACGTCGCCGATGGCCCAGATGTTCTCCGCCGTCGTCTTCGAATGAACGTCGACCTTGATGGCCCCGTCGTCGTTCAGTTCGACCCCGGCGGTCTCCAGCCCCAGCGCCTTGACGTGCGGCACGCGGCCGGTGGCGAACATGACGACGTCCGTCTCGATCTTCATGCCGTTCTCCAGCACGCTGAGCAGGCCGGTCTCCGTCTTTTCGATGCGTTCGTGCTGGCAGCCGAGGATCACCTTGATCCCCCGCTTCTCGATCTCGCCGGCCAGGTGGGCGCGCACGTCGTCATCGAAGCCGCGCAGGATGTTGGGGCCGCGATAGATCAGGGTCGTCTCGACGCCCAGGCCGGCGAAAATGCCCGCGAACTCCACGGCGATATAGCCGCCGCCGGCGATCAGGATGCGCTTCGGCAGTTCCGGAAGATGGAAGGCCTCTTCCGAGGTGATGGCGTGTTCGATGCCCGGGAGCCCTTCCGGAACCCAGGGCCGTCCGCCCGTGGCGATCAGGATTTTCTCCGCCGTGATCGTCTGGTCCTTGCCGAGGATCTCGACCGTGTGCGCGTCCTTGAGCACCGCACGCCCGTGGACCAGATCGACGCCTGCCTTGCCCAGGTTGGCGGCATAGATGCCGGACAGGCGGGCGATCTCGACATCCTTGGCCTGGAGGAATTTGGGCCAGTCGAAACTGGCCTCGACGGTCCAGCCATACCCTTCCGCCGTATGGAACTGGTGGGCGAAGTCGCTGGCCATGACCATGAATTTCTTGGGCACGCAGCCGCGGATCACGCAGGTGCCGCCGACCCTGTGCTCCTCGGCGATGGCGACGCGTTTGCCGCCGAGCGCCGTCAGCCGCGCCGCCCTCACCCCGCCCGAGCCGGCGCCAATGACGAACAGATCGTAGTCGTAGGTGTCAGACACGGCGCATTTCCCGGATGGTTCGCCGTGGCAGGTAGCCATCCCTTCCCCGACCGGCAAGTCGCCCCGCGCCGGAATAGCCGCGGCCGCCCGTACAAGACCTCGTCCGGCCGTGTCGTGCGGACCGCAATTCACCACTGAGACGGCGATCCGCGCCGTTTCGCGTTGACCGTGTCCGTCCCGCTCTCCTTAGTGCCGCAAGAGTTTCAAATCAGGGCAAGCATGATGATCGAACTGTTCCTGGCGGGCGCGCTGCTCCTGTCGCCGCCCCAGACACCCGCCCCCAGCCAGGACCCCGTTCAGCTGGAAGACGTCATTGTCTCCGGCCGGACGCTGGACTCCCTGATCCGTGATTTCGTGGGCGAGGTGGCCGAGCCCAACCGCAACCGTGGTCTCGCCCGCTGGAATGATCGCGTCTGTGTCGGCGTGGCGAATCTTGATGGAGAGGTCGCCCGCTACCTGTCTGACCGGATTTCGACCGTCGCCATGGACCTGGGTCTTTCGGTGGGCGCGCCGGGCTGCACCCCCAACATCATGGTCATCGCCACCGCCGACGCCGGCGCCCTCGCCCGCCAGCTCACCGAGGAACGCCGCCGCGCCTTCCGCATGGGCGGTGCCGGCATGGACCGGGGCGGGGCGGCCCTGCGCGATTTCGTCGAGACGGACCGGCCCGTCCGCTGGTGGCAGATGGCCATCCCGGTGGATTCCGAGACCGGCGACATCGCGGTCCGCATTCCCGGCGTCTGCACGGGTGCCTGCACCGGTGCCGCCGACTACGCCCCCCAGATCGCCGTCGCCTCTGCCTCCCGCCTGACCACCCAGATCGTCGACAACCTGACCCGCGCCATCGTCATCGTCGACGTCGACCAGGTGTCGGAGGTCTCGGTGCTTCAACTGGCCGACTACATCGCCATGGTGTCGCTGGCCCAGATCGACCCGAAGGCCGACACCAGCGGCTACGCTACCATTCTCAATGTCTTCGATGCGCCCGAGGTCAGCGATAGTCTGACGGACTGGGACCTGGCCTATCTTGATGGCCTCTACGACGCCGAGCGCAACCATCTGGCGACCCAGGCGGATCGCAATGAGATCGCCAATTCCATCCGGCGGTCCCACGAGCGGCTGCGCGATGAAGAGGCCGAAGAGCCCGCCCCGCAACAGTAGGCGGCCCTCAGGGCGTCAGCACCTCGACCCCGTCGTCCGTGCCGATGATCGCCTCGTCCGCAAGGTCGAGGAACAGGCCGTGTTCGACCACGCCGGTGATCAGCTTCAGGTCATCGGCCAGCCGTACCGGGTCATGGATGGCGGCGCATTTCGCGTCATAGATCAGATTGCCGCCGTCGGTCCGCACCAGCCCGCGCTCGGCCGTGCGCACCCGCGCCGGCATGGCGATGTCATGGTCGGCGAGAACGTCGGCGATGCGGTTGGCCGTGGTCTTGTGACCGAAGGCGACCACCTCGATCGGCAGGGCGAAGGCGCCCAGCACAGGCACCACCTTGGCCTTGTCCGCGATGACGATGCAGCGGGCCGAGGCCTCCCACACCAGCTTCTCGCGCAGCAGGGCCGCCCCGCCGCCCTTGATCAGGGCCAGTCCCGGCCCGACCTCGTCCGCGCCGTCGACCGTCAGGTCGATGCGCGGCGTGTCCTCCAAAGTCGACAGGGTCAGACCCAGGTCGCGGGCCAGTTCGGCCGTGGCCTCTGACGTCGGCACACAGCGCAGGCCATCCAGCCCCCGCGCCGCCAGCGCCTTGACGAACCAGGCCGCGGTCGAGCCGGTGCCGAGGCCGACGACCATGCCCGCCTCGACGCGCAGGGCGGCGGCTTCGCCAGCGTGGCGCTTTTGATCGTCCGCGCTCATTTCGCTTTCGCAGCCTTCTTCGCCCGCATGGTTTCCATGAAGCGCGCGGCCCAGCCTGCCTTGGCCGTCTGGACGCCCCGCGCCAGGGCCAGATCGCCCGGCGCGACATCGGCGGTGACCACCGACCCTGATCCGACCATCGCACCCGCCCCGATCGTCACCGGCGCCACCAGCGAGCTGTTCGAACCGACGAAGGCCCCCTCTCCCACCGTGGTGCGGTGTTTGAAGAAGCCGTCGTAATTACAGAAGATCGTGCCCGCGCCGATGTTGGCCTTCGCCCCCACCTCGCCGTCGCCCAGATAGGACAGGTGGTTGGCCTTGGCGCCCTTGCCCATGCGGACGTTCTTCACCTCGACGAAGTTGCCGACCTTGGCCCCCTCGCCCAGGTCCGCGCCGGGACGAAGCCGGGCATAGGGCCCGACCTCGGCGCCGGCGGCGACCGTCGCCCCCTCGATATGGCTGAAGCTGCGGATGCGGGCCCCGCTCGCGATCCTCGCGCCGGGCCCGAACACCACAAAGGGCTCGATCGTCGTTCCGCCGCCGACCTCGGTATCGAACGAGAAATGCACCGTCTCGGGTGCCGGCATGGTCACGCCCGCAGCGAGAAACGTCTCGCGCTGGACCTTCTGGAACAGGGCCTCGGCTACGGCCAGCTCGGCCTGGGCGTTGACACCCATGACCGCGTCCTCGTCCGCGAACACGGTCCGGGTCGGTTCGCCACGGGCGCGGGCCAGCGCCACCACGTCGGTCAGATAGTATTCGCCCTTGGCGTTGTCGTTCCTGACCTCGGCCAGCAGCTCGAACAGCAGGGCCGCCGGTGCGGCCATGACGCCCGAGTTGCAGGCGGTGACCTTCAGTTGGTCGGGCGAGGCTTCCTTGTGCTCGACAATCGCCTCCAGCCCCCCGTCGGCGTCGACCATCAGGCGGCCATAGCCGCTCGGGTCGCGCGCCTCGAACCCGACCACGGTCACGCCGGCGGTCGCGCCGAACACCGGCTCGATATCGGCAGCCTTCAACAGCGGCACATCGCCATAGGTGATCACGACCTGGCCGGTGAACCCCGCCAGCGCGGCCTCGGCGGCCCGCACCGCATGGCCGGTGCCGATCGGGGGATCCTGCACGGCGATCGCCGCCTCGCCCAGCCGTTTGACCACATGGGCGCGAACCTCGGGCGAGTGATTGCCCACCACCACCACGATCCGCTCGCACCCGAGCGCCTCGGCCGCATCGATGGCGTGATCCAGCATGGCGCGGTTGCCGACCGGGTGCAGCACCTTGGGCAGGGGCGACTTCATCCGCGTGCCCTGTCCGGCGGCGAGAATGATGGCGGCCCTCGGACCGGAAGATGGGGGAGTGCTGGTCATGAATCAGTCCGGCGGCTAGTCGTCGCCAGCGGTCTAGCCCATCCCGGCGACCGACGGGAGATGCCGATGAGCGCGCGCGACCTCGAGGGCTGGACCATCGCCTTCGATCTGGACGGGACCCTGGTGGATTCCGCGCCGGACCTGATCGGCACCCTGAACCGCATGCTGGCGCCGCGCGGCTATCCGGCCGTGCCCCTGTCCTCCGCCCGTCATCTGGTCGGCCACGGTGCCCGCGCCCTGCTCCGCCACGGTTTCACGGAGGCCGGTGCCGTCTGGGACGAGGCCGCCGAGCCCGAACTCTTCGACCATTTCATCGACGACTATGTCGCCCACATCGCTGACGACAGCCGCCCGTTTGAGGGCGTGGTCGAGACGCTGGACCATCTCGCGACCCGCGGCGCCCTGCTCTGCGTGGCCACCAACAAGCGCACCGACCTGGCCGAGGCCCTGATCGGCGCGCTCGATCTGACGCGTCACTTCGTCGTGGTCGCGGGGCCCGACCGTGTCAGCGCCCGCAAGCCCGACGGGGCTCACGTCCGGGAGGCGGTCCTTCTGGCCGGCGGTGACCCTGACCGGGCCGTGATGGTCGGCGACGCCACCACCGACACCGGCAGCGCGAAGGCGGCCGGCGTGCCCTGCGTGGTCGCCGGCTTCGGCTACAATGACGTGCCGCTCGCGGAGCTGGGCGGCGACATCGTCATCGACCGCTTCTCCGATCTGATCGCGGCGGTCGAGACCTTGCAGCAGGCGGCGACAGGGACGGCCGTCCCCGCCATCTGACACCTTGCGCGCTGCGAACGCGCGGGCTATGTCGCCGCCTCCGCGATAGATGGATGCGTAGCTCAGCGGGAGAGCACCTCGTTCACACCGAGGGGGTCACAGGTTCAATCCCTGTCGCATCCACCATTTTTTCCCTTTTAAAATAATAACTTACCGGAACCGAATGTTCCGCCTACAGATGATTTTTTCTGCTAATTTGAGTTAGTGGGGCAGTAGTGGGGCAGTCGCCGCGCGAATTCGTTGCTCGAAAAGAGACAGAACCCCCTGAAACGCGTTGATGGAGGCGACGCGCGAGCCTGATTCGACCCCGCTGGCCTGGCGTCCTTTGCAGGGCGTTTCATCCCGGACCGGCCTCCCCTGCCTGGATACGGCGCGACCACCCATTCAAAGGAGACGTCATGGCGTCGATCCCGGACCACCCCAACGACGCCGGAACCTGGACGCGCCTCGAGGGCCGCGAGGCGTTCGCCCTCTGGCGTCGAGAGCGTCAGACTCTGGCGCCCGTCACGATGTACTATGTGATCGCCCCGCCCCGTCAGAGTGAGATCCTCTACGACGAAGCCAAGGCCCGCGCCCGCTACGACGAACTCGCTGGCGTCGCCGCCGCGTAAACCGTCATCCTCTAGAGGACGCCGCGCCGCTGGACGCTTGGCGCCATATTTTCTGGTCGTTCAGCTGCAACCCCAATGGTCGCCCTGGAACGGGACGGTCTGAACTTCCGCAGCGCGTGGGAAGCGGACCTTTGCAAGCGACCTACCCGCAGCAACCCGAACGGGGCTGAGCGAGATCGTCGAGGATGACGCAGCCTGTCGCTTCGGTGCCGGCGCATTGCCGGTCACAGTCTTCCACCAGCTTGGCGAGGCTCGCTTCCAGTTCACGAAGTTCTGCCATCTTCGTCCGCACCGCGTCCAGATTTCCACGCGCGAGATCGCGGGCCTGAACGCAAGTCCGGTCGGCACTCTCCAGCAGATTTACGAGGTCACGGACCTCGGGAATGGGGAAGCCAAGCTCGCGACAGCGTCTTATAAAGGTAATCCGCTGCAGATCGCCCTCGTTGTAAGTCCGATGACCTCCGTCGCGCCGGTCGGCATGACGGAGTAATCCGATCTGCTCATAGTAGCGGACCGTGGGTGGATTGGTTCGGCCGGCCCGCGCAAGCGCACCAATGGAAAGGTTCATGGGTTGCGGTTTCCGCTTGAAGCTCAAGTGACTTTAACTTGTAGGGTCCATCTACCGGCCCTGCAATGGGGCGACAGGACGAGCCGATGCAGCCTTCAATCACTACGGACAACTCGGGCAACGCCGCAGGGCTTGGGTCGATGGTAGCCTCCAGCGGCGCCGTCGTCGCATGCGCCGCATGCTGCGTCCTTCCACTCGCGCTACCCGCCGTCGCGCTCGCCAGCCTGGCCGGGCCGCTGGCCTGGTTCGCGGGCGCCCACGCATGGCTGACTGGCGTTTCAGTTCTGGTCGTCCTCGCGGCATGGGCATGGATCATCTGGCAAAGGCGGCGAACGGGCAAACGCCAGGCACGCTCCACGCTCATCCTCATGAGCATCTCGACTGCCTTCACACTGCTCGCGTTGGCTTGGCCCTTGATTGAACCCACACTCATGGGGGCGTTGCGATGAAACGCCCCCTCGCAATCGGGGCGCTCGTCGCCGCCTGTGCAGTGTGCTGCGCTATTCCATTCCTTCTCCCCGCAATCGGCCTGGGCCTGTTCGGTGGCGGCCTACTTCTCGGTCTGCGGTGGGATCAAATCCTCTGTGCGGTCGGCGCTGTGCTCGTGCTCGTCCTCCTCGCTCGTTCGCTGCGGGCGCCGAAGCCAAAGGCTTGTTCGACTGACGGGAGCTGTGGCTGCAAGCCGGCGGACTGACCGCTGGCAGCCTGGCCGTTCGGCGTGTAACCGACAATCTATGACCGCCCTGTTCTACGCCCTCGCCGCCGTGGCGGAGATTGCCGGTTGCTTCGCATTCTGGGCATGGCTGAGGATGGGAAAGTCACCCCTGTGGCTGGTTCCCGGCATGGTCTCGCTGGCGTTGTTCGCCTACCTGCTCACACGCGTCGATAGCGAGGCGGCAGGTCGCGCCTACGCGGCCTATGGCGGCGTCTATATCGTCGCGTCGATCGTCTGGCTGTGGCTGGTTGAACATCGGCTGCCGGACCGCTGGGATATTCTAGGCGCGGGCGTGTGCTTGGTGGGCGCCGGGATCATCCTGTTCGGGCCCCGAGGGGGATGAAGTATCAATCAGTTGAAGGTCCGCGCTGGGTCGCGAGCTGACTGTCGCTTGAGGGTGGTTAGCGGACGGGGCGCGTGGCGAGCGGCTGCTGCCTTCTCACTCCACCCGACAGAAGCAATACATGAACTGCTGAGGCGTCCCCCAAGGCGTCTGATGCACCTCTGTGACGCTGTCCAATAGCCGGAACTTCGGGCCGAACTCGCCGTGCAGGTTTTCTGCGTCATAGCGAACGACATCCAAACCACTGCACTTCTCCGGGCCATCCAAACCGAAGGTCCCGACGATGACATGACCGCCAAGCCTGACCGCGCGGGCGACCTGACGCACATATGCGGCTCGGTCATCCGCACTGGTCAGGAAGTGGAACACCGCCCGGTCATGCCAAACATCGTAGCGAGCGGCTTCCAGCTCGACATCCGTGATGTCGCCGGTGATCCAATGAACCGAAGCGCCAGAAGGACCCAACCGACCTTTCGCTACGTCAATCGCCGCTGGGGAGATGTCCAGCACCGTGACGTCGCTGTAACCGCGCGCGACAAGATCATCGACCAACGTCGCTTCCCCGCCACCGACGTCAATGACCGCGCTGCGGGTGTCCGGCGTCGCCTGTTCGATGAGCGCCAGCGAAACCTCCAGGTGGGGACGATACCAGCTGACCTCGTCCACTGCCCTGGTCTGATAGACGCTTTCCCAATGAGCCTTGGTGGTCATCGCCGCCCTCTCGAGTCATCTCTGGAAGCTGGGGTGCAGGACGCGTGAACGCTAGGGGAAAACGCCGAACATCCGACGGGCCGAAAAAAGAAGCTGGTCTTCTGTCGACAAGCCGACCCTCCGGCGTACGGGTGCTCTGGGGCAATCACCGGTGCGGCAAAAAGCTTCCGCATCGAGCGCGGAGCCGAGAGCCTGGTCGACACGGTTCACGGATCAGATCGGCATCGGCGCGCCCTGGTCGCGCCTGAGCGCCTGCCAATAGTCTGCAGGCGCCGGCGTGCCGTCATGCGTCTCGATGACCAGGGCCGGGTTCGGCATCGTCAGCCGGGCGTGACGCGGACTCTCGCAGAAGGCATAGGCGCGCGCCCAGGTCATGATCGCGGCGTCCGTCGTCTCCTCCGAGCAGGCGGCGCTCACGCGCTGGCAGAATTCGAGCGACCGCACCAGGATGGAGGGGTCGTTCCGCCGCGACAGGGCGCGCAAGGCGTCGAGGTAGTCTTCCCTGAACACCGTCGGGATCACGATGCGGGACAGGCCGCCGGCCATGAGCTCCTTCGTCATCATGATGCGGCTCAGGCGCCCGTTCCCGTCATTGAAAGGATGGACGTCCGACAGCAGGAAATGGACGAACACGGCGCGGGAGAACGGATCCTTGAGCGTCTCGAAGATCGACACGCCCTCCCGCAGGGTTCCCTCGACGCGCTCCGGAGCGACGAAGGTCGTATCCCCGGCCTTGTTGGTTCGCGTCTTGAACTCACCCGGCCGGACCGAGGGCCTCGCGTCCATGAGAATCCGGTGCCGTTCCCGGATCTCGGCGATAAACGAGTCCGCGTCCCGCGCCCCGGCCGCGCGCGGCCCCAGATCGACGAGTTGGAGATAGGCGCCCAGGACGTCGTGCCCGTCTTCCGGCCGGGCATCGGGCATCTTGCCTTCAAAGACGATCTCGACGGCTTCGCTGACGGCGAA